>Ga0172372_10003246_pt1 | contig 24078 bp, 25 predicted proteins | sample LakKiv5m_2_FD_114544 | JGI IMG/M metagenome (GOLD analysis project Ga0172372, IMG submission 114544) | Freshwater microbial communities from Kabuno Bay, South-Kivu, Congo - kab_092012_9.5m | ecosystem: Environmental > Aquatic > Freshwater > Lake | place: Democratic Republic of the Congo...
CCTCTCTTTATTTGTCCAAACTTGAGAAGAAACTGGCTCCGACCTTTTTCCAATATGCAGCGCGACATTCGCTTTGGAATTCATTCGCGCCCGGAATTTTACAGAAAGACTTTTACACTACCTTCTCCTTCCGGGGTGTTCGTTTGTGGTTCTAGCCTCTACGTGTCCCAAATAAATGGAAATCGAGTCTCGGTTTTTGCGGGCAATTGATTTCTGAATCGGCTTGCCCGACTGAACGGGGAAAGCGTGCGGGAAGCCCAGATCAGGATTAAACCCAGTTTTCACCCATCCCGCTTCGGGTGCCTCCCGCACCCGACTGCACATTCAGTGCAGTCGCGCTTCTCGCGCATCCTGCGCTCGAAGAGCCTTCCCCAGAGGGGTTGGGACTGCGCTGATGGGGGGTGAGCAGGAGGTGCTGCGAATGCCTCGCAGGGTAAATGCGAAATCTTTCGCGCGTTTCAGGGCTTTGCCCAGATTCGGTGCTTGGATGGCATCAGGTTTTTGCAAGGGGCTCGTAAAATAGTAAAATCCGTGTTGAATCGCGGACCCAATAGCAACAAAATCAATTCAACGGGGTCATCGCATGTTGAAGCTGACTGAGATTTTGCGCACGGGTTTTTTTGGGGTTGCAACCGGAGTCTTTTTTTTGACGGCTGCCTGCACGCCCTCGGTCAAGGATGCGGATGAATCCGAAGAAGACCTACCCGCAGTCTGTGATGCACCTACCGCTGACGACATCCGTCTCACGCAGATCGCCGCACCATCCGGGGTTGGATCAGGCAGTCCCTCGAGCGACGGACCCGGCGTGAGGCGCATCCTGCTTGCCACTTCAAGCGACGGCGTGAATTTCACCCGTTCGAGCAAGTTGCTTTCGGATCAGGCTAATACGCCCAACATGGTCGTCGATTCCGATGGTCGGATCCTGATCTATTACACGGCCTATGATATCGATCCGAGTGCTTCGAGTTCGGATGGCTCCAATCAGGATGGGATTGCCGTCGCCGTCTCCGAGGATCAGGGAGTGAGTTGGAAATATTACTGCGTGGGGATGTCCGGGTTTGCCGCAAGCCGGCCCCCGATCGGTGATCCCGATGTGGTAAAACTCACCGATGGTTCCTACCGCATGTTTGTCACCAATGGCGACTCGAGCGGGAATATCAATATCTATTCGGCGACGAGCGCGGACGGACTCAGTTTTGTTTATGAGGGGCTTGCGCTCAATACGGGGAGTCACAATTACAAGGACAGTCTGACAGTCAAGATGGGCTCGCAGTGGATCATGTACCTGTTGCGTTCCGATACCACACAGAACCTGCGTGCGACCTCCTCGGATGGCATTACTTTCACCCTGGGAGCCGATGAGACGTTCTCGATGACCGTGGGGAGCGTCTCCGAGCTTTTTGTACTCTCCAATTGGTTCAAAACCTCCTCGAGTGTCCGGGTTTTTGCATTCAGTGGCGCGACCAAGGATATTCGGAGCTACACGACCACCAACGGGTCGACTTTTACGGCGGATACGACCGTCTCGCTCGGGCTGCCCCTGGACTCGACGTTGGAAAAATCCTGGGTCAAGGATGCGGCCGTGCAGCAGCTTGCGGATGGCACTTACCTGATGGCCTACGTCAGCGAAATTCCCTGATTGCAACCGGCCGGGCTCCCTTGGGTGGGGTAAAGTTCTTGACGTGGTGCATTATTTAATGTACCGCACCACGTCAGCTGTATGGAGCCGGCCCGCAAGTTCTCAAATATTCAAACTGTGGTGATCGCCGGGGGCGGGGTGGCCGGCCTGCTTTCTGCCCTCTTGCTCGCGCGCGAGGGAAAACGTGTTCTGGTGCGCGAGCGACGCCCTGATTTCATGGGGCCTTCGCCGTTTTCAGGAAGATCTGTCAATTTCACCCTGTCCTTCCGAGGAAGGGACGTTTTGAGGCGGGCGGGGATTCTCGGCTCTGTCCTGCGGCATGCGACGCCTGTGCGCGGGCGCGCTCTTCATTTGCGGACGGGCGATGTCACCTTTCAGCCTTATGGAGTGAATGATCATGAGGTTTTGCACTCGATACGCAGAGTCGATCTCCACAGGGCGCTGCTGATTGCAGCGTGCCGCACTCCTCTGGTCGAGATGCAATTCGAACACGCGCTCGAAGGTGTCGACCTTGGTCCGGGTGTTGCTCATTTTCGGAAAGCGAATGGTGATATCGAGACGCTCGGATTCGATCTCTTTCTCGGGGCTGATGGCGCGTTTTCCAGGACTCAGGAAGTTTTTTGCGCTCAATTTGGAGTGGAAAGAACCAGGGAGATCTCGGACTGGAAGTACATCGAGTTTGAAATTCCGGCCCGTGACAGCGCCGGGCACGGACTCGATCCGACTTGCCTTCATCTATGGCCGAGAGATGATTCTTTGATCTGTGCAATTCCCAACAACGACGGAACGTTTGTCGCCAACTTGATCATGAGGGGCGAGTTGTTTGCACAGCTCAAAGGCGAACTCCGGAGCCGGATGTTCATGGGAGCGCGTTTCAATGACCTGCTTGATCTGATGGGGGGGCGAACGCCTGACTTCGGCTCACTCAAGGTGAGTGACATTGTGACGACAGCCGTTGCGAAGTGGAGTTTTTCCGGGAAAGCGGCGCTATTGGGAGATGCTTGCCACGCGATCTCTCCTTTTCTGGGACAAGGGATGAATGCTGCTTTGGAAGATGCATTTTTGCTCGTCGATTGCTTGCGAGCGGACGGGCGTTCACTGTCTGATTCTTTGAAGTTTTTCGAGTCTTCGCGCAAATCCGACACAGATGCATTGGCGCGGCTTTCCCGGCTGCATTTGGAGGATTTGCGCTCCAATCTCGGATCTCCGTGGAAAATCGCCGGGGCTCGGGCCGAGCTGATCATGAGCAGGCGCTTCCCTCGGCATATTCAGCCGAAATACAGTTTGGTGGCGCATTCCAATTTGCCCTACTCGGTCGCACTTCGAGAGAGCGGAAAAACCAGACGGCTTGCCGCGAGAATCACTCTGGCCTGTCTTCAATCCTGTATTTTTCTGTCAAGATCCGTGGTCGCCCGACCGCATCGGACTGCCACCTATATCAAGAGGGGGCCCGTGTGACTTCGGTATTTCTCGAGGGCCTGACCCTCGGATTCAGCGCTGGAATCGCTCCCGGTCCCCTGACTCTCCTGGTGGTCACTCAAACTTTGCAGTTTGGCTGGCGAGAGGGAGTCAAAGTTGCAATCGCCCCATTGATCACCGATATGCCGATCTTACTAATCTGCCTGTCGACGCTGACCTTGGTTGCCAAGGTTCCGGTGGCTCTTGCGCTTATATCATTCGCCGGGGGCGTTTTCTTGATCAAGATGGCCGCGGCCAATTGGAGGGCCCCCGAGCTGCTCATCGAGGACCAGCGTGAAAATCCGGGCTCGATCATGCGCGGGGTTCTGACGAATCTTCTCAATCCCCATCCTTATTTGTTCTGGCTGACGATTGGTGGCCCAATCGTTCGCGGCAGTCAAGGCTCATTGTGGCTGTCCGCTGTCGAATTCGCATCGGGGATGTTTCTCATGATGATCGGCACGAAATTGACGATAGCGTGGGTCGCCAAAGTGTCCCGCCCGTGGTTGAAGGGAGCGGCATATCGCTGGGTGTTGCGCGGCTCATCGCTCCTTCTCCTGATTTTCGGACTCTCATTTTTCAGGGATGGTTTGATCCATATGGGGTTGTTGTGAAAATGGAATCATCGCGATTTTCAGTACCGCTCGCGGACGAATACGGTTTCGTGAAGACTTTGAACAACCAGGGTTTCATGATCAATCACTTGGACCCTTTTTCAGAGGAGTTCGTCAGATTTGCATCTATCGCACCCGGACCCGTCCTTGATATTGGAGCGGCGTTCGGAGTGGCGTCGATAGCCGCTCTGGAGCGTGGCGCAGTCGTGATCGCCAATGATATTGAGTCAGCTCATTTGGATATCTTGAAGAGCGAGGCGGTACGGCTGGTCGCGGATTTGAAGGATGATCAGCTTCGGACCATTGCATGTCGATTTCCCGCCGAGCTGGACTTGGCTCCCGAATCCCTCGGTGCGGTCCTTGCCTGCCGTGTATTTCATTTTTTCGATGGTGCGACGATCGAGGAGGGGACGCACCGAATCCATCAATGGTTGCGGCCGGGTGGTAAATTCTTTCTTGTGAGCGAGACCCCCTATGTGGGGGGCTTGTCCTCATTCCGGCCGGTTTATGATTCCAGAAAAGCCGCCGGGGATCCATGGCCTGGATATATAGATGATTTCATGAAGATCGATCCTGATCGAGGTCCTGATCTGCCCCGAACGATGCATCTGCTCGATCCGGAGGTTCTTGCACGCGTATTTCGGAACTCGGGTTTTGAAGTCGAGCGCGTGGAGTTGATTCCGCGGCCAGAGTTTCCGCCGTCGTTGCGACTGGATGGACGCGAGAGCGTCGGAATTGTGGGGATAAAGTTGTGAATCAGCCTTCCTTCTCCCGCTTTCACCATCGAAGACCGCGAATCCTGTTCGTGGTCTTGAGTGTTTTTCTTGCGGTTGTTGCGACTCAGTTCGGACTCAAGACTCCCTCCGCTTTGGTATCGGCCTCCCGGAATCATCTTGATCTGTCCGGAGTCTGGCAGGAGTGCCTGCCTTTGGCCGAGATCGGCGGTCATGAGGGTTTTTTGCCGTCCACGAACAACTGCGATTGGCGGGAGCGCACGATACCGGGAAGTGTTCCGGCCGGCGAACTGACAGCTCAGCAGGGATGGGTAATTTACAGAAAACATGTCGATACGCCAGCCTTCTGTGCCGCGTCCGACTCGATTTGTCGCATGGTGATTGGCGAGGTCGGGGACGCACTGCTCCTGAGTGTGAATGGGAAGGCGGTGGGTCAGCATGGTGGGCTTCCTCCGTATGATCGCTATGCTCGCCACTATCCGGTGGCTTTGGACGTTCCTTCCAGTCTCCTGAGACCCGTAGGAGGGGGGCATAATGAGTTCGTTCTGCATGTCCGGCACTTGAAGAAAGCTCAGAGCGGAGTCCTCCGGGGGCCTCTCGCACTGGTGTCCCCGGATGATGCGATACCTGTTGTTCAAACACTGATATCACAGAACGTACTCATTCCGTTCGTGTCCGCATTGGGCATCCTGCTGATCTCGTTGCTGAGTTTTCTATCGATCCGCTTCAACCGGATCGATGACGAAAAGCTGACTGCGTTCACTCGATACGGTCTTTTATCGGGAATTTTTCTGGTGAGTTATTCATCCATTCCCCGGGAATACGTCTCACTGCCTTTGGCGGGGTGCCTGCACTTCATTCTTCGCTTCAGCATGGATTGGGCATATTTCGAATTGCTTGTGAAGGTTACCGGTTGGCTTCCGGAAATTCGAAAACCGATTCGATTCGCCTATCTCGTTCTGATTTGCCTGTTCATCGCGGTCTATATGGCCGACCCTTGGGTCGGCGGCTCTTTCAATCGATTCACCGGGTTCAATGGGGCCGTGAAGCTGTCGGGCTGGTTCGACTTTGCCCTTGTTCTCGGTCCTTACCTCTATGGTGCGGTGGGATCTTTTTTGACACGCAGCCGGCAAAGAAAAGCAGTGGTTTGCCTCGCATTCCTGCTTGCGATCCTTACTTTTTGTGGAACCCTTACCTTTCATGGAGTCTCTGGACTTCCGCACTTCATCATTTTTTCGCCATTCTTCGCAATTTTGATCCTGGGTATCGATCTTTGGGGCGACCATCTCTTCACTCATGAGAATCTTCGGACCACGAGTGAGCTCGGAAAGTTGGCCTCCCAGGTCGCACACGATATTCGTTCTCCCCTCGCGGCGCTTGAAATGATTTCAGATGACCTTTCGGGTGTGCCCGAGGAGACCCGCGTAGTCTTGAGAGGAGCAGTCGGGCGTATCAAGGATATCGCCAACGGGTTGTTGAGCGCCCACAAGTCCGTCCACCAGGGTTGGAGCGTCTCTGTCTCCGAGGAGCGTGAAGAGATGTCCTCGCAGCATCTTCGGGCTCTGATTGATGGATTACTTTCCGAAAAGAGATTTCAATACCGTCAAAGGCCGGAAATTGCGATTGATTTCGCCTCGGGTCCCGAAGTCTACGGACTCTTTTCGTCCCTTCCGCCCGTCGAATTCAAGCGGGTGTTATCGAATCTGGTCAACAATGCGGTCGAGGCCTTTGATGGCCTGGGGCGTGTCTGCGTGAGTCTCGAGGCCTCCGGAGGCGAGGCAAGAATCGTGGTGAGCGATAATGGCAAGGGGATTCCACCTGCGATCCTGACGCAGCTCGGTCAGCGCGGGGCGACCCATGGTAAATCAGGCGGGGCGGGTCTCGGTTTATATCATGCGCGCAAGTCCGTGGAGCGCTGGGGCGGAAGGCTGTGGATGACTTCGGACCTCGGGGTGGGAACTTCCGTGTCCATTGTCGTTCCCTGCTCCTCGGCGCCTGATTGGTTTGCTTCAAAGCTCGAGTTCGCTGGCGACAGTGTCGTCATGGTCCTGGATGATGATCCCTCAGTTCACAGTATCTGGCGGAAGCGTTTCGACGGTGCCGCCTTTCGTGCGGCAGGAGTCACGGTTCATCACTTTTCGAGCGGTCGAGAGGTTCGAGAGTGGATATCCGCCGTGCGGGTTCGGCGCGAGGCTCTGGTCTGTCTGTTTGATTTCGAGTTGCGTGGTGAGAATGCGACGGGTCTCGATCTTCTCGAGGAGCTTGGTCTGTCGAAAAACGCCGCACTCGTGACGAGCCGATACGAGGAAAAGTCGATTCGTGATGATTGCACCCGATTGGGTGTGTCGCTGATCCCCAAGGGACTGGCAGGCTTCGTTCCGATGGCGGTCTCTGGTGTTTTGAATGCCAGCTCGAACCGTGCGGATTCTGAAAATGGACAATTCACGCGTGGTTCGGAGGTAATATCAAGTTCGGAGCGTCCGCCGATGGACGCGATTTTGATTGATGATGATGAATTGGTGCATCTGAGTTGGAGATATGCGGCAAAACGGGTAGGTCGCACTCTGGTCGGATTCAAAGACGCGGATTCGTTTTTTTCCGCTTCCGGGCAGTTGGACCGGTGTGTCCCGTTGTACATTGATTCCTGTCTCGGCAAGGGGACGGACGGAAGGGATGTGCTGGGTCAGGAGATCGCGCGCCGAGTCTCCGAAATGGGATTCCAGGAGATTTATCTGGCAACGGGGCTTGCTCCGGAGAGTCTGGGGGCAATGCCTTGGATCAAGGGCGTGAGAGGCAAGGATCCTCCTTGGTCGGATACCTGATTTCGAAGGGTGTCGAACTCATGGGCCTACGTCAGCGAAATTCCCTGATTGCATCCTTTCGGGCTCTGGTGTTGGTTTGGGACTCGGTCCTTAATCCCAACGTCCACAGGAGCCCATACCATGAGTTCATCCGTTGCCCTCGCTACAGTCCTTTCCTTGAGTCTTGCCGGCACTGCCGGCGGGAGACTTGAGCTCAGTGACCGTTGGATTGATTTTGACGAGGTGGAGCTTGGAGACAGTGACTCGCAGACCCTGACGCTCGAGAACACGGGAGATCGTCCGGTCGAGGTCTACAACGTGGATTACAGCGGGGACGATGGCTTCCAAGTGGACGGCGGGGATTGCGAAGGCATCCTCGAGCCCGGCCGGTCCTGTGATATCGAGATTCAGTTCGAACCCGAGGAGCTCGGGCGCGCGTCCGGCGAGGTGGAGATTGAAACTTCAGTCGGTGACCTGGACGTCAATGTGGATGGGCGCGGCGTTTCGGAGTGATGGGGCGGGACTATTGTTCCAGTCGGCCTGAACTAATTGTCTTGGTCGCTTGGGACTTGTGAATAAAAGGTCAATTTTTTCAGATATTTGGAATGCCAGTTGAAGTCGGACCTCAAAGGTCGTAATTTAGGGCAAAGGGTTGGTTTTTTTCTTCCGGGAGCTTATTTTCAGGTTTGATCCCGGACCTCTGGTGTCGTATATGGCGCACCACAGGAAAACTGGCCCGGAAACCTATGATCAAACTCAACCGCGTGACCGAATATGCCCTGATCGCCCTCCGCCACATGCGCCGCAAGCATGGTTTGGACGCGCGTGCGGTCACGAGCGCGCGGGAGATATCGGATCAGTTCGGCCTGCCTTTTGAAATCACGGCCAAGACCCTGCAGCGTTTGCGGGACAGCGGGCTGATCGACTCCGCGCAAGGCGCTCGCGGGGGATATCTCCTGCAAGCGGACCTCAGTCGGGTGAGTCTGGTTCGATTCCTCGATGTGATGGAGGGCGCCCAAGGCATCGTGGCCTGTGCCGCGCCCGAGCAGGCGGTCGCGCCGGCCGCCAAACAGGATCCCTGCCACTGTGAATATCACTCCGCCTGCGAGATTCGCGGCATGATGTCGGGCCTCAACAAGAAGGTCCGCGATTTTCTGGCCGGTATCACCCTGGGAGAACTCCTCGAAGATATCAGTTCGCCGGGTACTTCCCCGCTCATTCAAATTTCGTCACGGCCGTCGACAGCATCCGTTGTCCCGGTTCAATCCTCCAGCAGCAACATGGAGACGCAATCATGAAACTGCCCGTATATCTCGACAATCACGCCACCACCCCGATGGACCCCGAAGTCTTGAAGGCCATGCTTCCTTACTTCACCGATGTTTTTGGAAACGCGTCGAGCCGCAACCACGAGTACGGCTGGACCGCCGAAGCAGCCGTTGAAAAGGCCCGGGCCCAAGTGGCGGCCCTGATCGGCGCGACCGACAAGGAAGTGATTTTTACCAGCGGAGCGACCGAGAGCAATAACTTGGCTCTGATCGGTGCGGCCGAGATGTACAAGGACAAGGGCAAGCACATCATCACGACTCCGATCGAGCACAAAGCCGTCCTCGACACCTGCCATTACCTCGAGTCCAAAGGATATCAGATCACGTTCCTGCCCGTGGACAGCACGGGGCGGGTCAATCCGGAAGACGTCCGCAAGGCGATCACCGACCAGACCATCGTGGTATCGGTGATGATGGCCAATAACGAGATCGGAACCATCAACTCGATCGCGGAGATCGGCGCCATCTGCAAAGAAAAGGGCGTGCTCTTCCATACAGATGCGGTCCAAGGTGCCGGCAAAGTGGATATCGATGTGCAGAAGATGGGAATCGACCTGCTCTCGATCACCGCGCACAAGATCTATGGCCCCAAGGGCATCGGTGCTCTCTATGTCCGGCGCAAAGCTCCGCGCGTGCGCCTGGCTCCCCTGATTCACGGCGGTGGGCACGAGCGTGGCATGCGCTCCGGAACCCTCAACGTCCCCGGCATCGTGGGCTTTGGCAAAGCGGCCGAGCTTGCGCGCGTCAACCGGGTGAGCGAAGTCGAGCGCATTAAGAAATTGCGGGAGCGTCTCTGGCACGGGCTTCAGGCCGAGCTCGATGAACTGCACTTGAACGGCCACCCGACCGAGCGTCTGGCCGGCAACCTGAATGTGAGTTTTGCTTACGTCGAAGGCGAGTCTCTCATGATGGGGATGAAGGAGATCGCGGTTTCGAGCGGCTCCGCCTGCACGAGCTCAAGCCTCGAGCCGTCTTATGTGCTCAAGGCCATCGGTGTGGGCGAGGAGCTCGCTCACAGCAGCATTCGTTTCGGGCTCGGAAGGTTTACGACCGAAGAGGAAGTGGACTTTGCCTTGCGCAAGACCGTGCAGACCGTGAAGAAACTCCGGGATTTGTCGCCCCTTTACGAGATGGTCAAAGAAGGGATCGACCTCAAATCGGTCCAATGGACCGGGCATCCCTGATAGTGTTCCGATATCTATTTTGGCAGTAACGCAGAACAGTTGAACGAGGTAAGTACCATGGCATACACGAACAAAGTCATCGATCACTATGAGAACCCCCGCAACGTGGGTTCGCTCGACCGCAACTCCCAGAGCGTGGGCACCGGCTTGGTGGGCGCGCCCGAGTGCGGAGACGTCATGAAGCTTCAGGTTGAAATCGATGAGAAGACCCGCGTGATCCGCGACGCCAAGTTCAAGACTTTTGGCTGCGGAAGCGCGATCGCAAGCTCGTCGCTTGCGACCGAGTGGATCAAGGGCAAGACCATCGAGGAGGCGCTCGCCATCAAGAATACCGATATCGTCGAGGAGCTCTCGCTTCCTCCGATCAAGATCCACTGCTCGGTGCTTGCCGAGGACGCGATCAAGGCTGCCATCGGCGACTACCTCAAGAAAAACGGAGAAGAGGTGAAATCATGATCACGATGACTGACAAGGCAGTGAAGGAGATCAAGCGCATTCAGGAAAACGATCCTACCGCCAACAACGCGCACCTGCGTGTGATGGTCGTGGGCGGCGGATGCTCGGGCATGAGCTACAAGCTTGGCTTTGAAAGCACCGAGCCTGCCACCAATGACAAGGTCTTTGAAAAGGACGGCGTCAAAGTGATCGTCGATTCCAAGTCGTTCCTGTTTCTGACCGGCACCGAGCTCGACTTCACGGATGGCCTGAATGGAACCGGGTTCGTTTTCAAGAACCCGAATGCGAAGCGGACGTGCGGCTGTGGTTCCAGCTTCTCGGCCTGATCCGGCCGCTGAAACCGCAGTTCGGTTTGCTTGTGTGAATTGCCAGGCTCCGCTCGAAGGGGGGAAGTTAGACCCCCACCTTTGCGGCGCTTGCGGTTTTCCGCAGCCCCTTTTTGAGAGCGAGACCCCGTTCACGCTGCTCGGGACCCGTCCGCTTTTTGCGCAGGATGAGGTCGCACTCCGGGGCCGTTTTTACGAGCTTTCGCGCGCGCTCCATCCGGATCGCTTTGCCGCCGCCTCCACGCAGGCGCGACTCAACTCGGTCGAGCGGATGAGCCGCATCAACGAAGCGTTCCGCATGCTCCGCAGTCCCAAGCTCTTGCGCGAAGCGATTCTCGAGCTCCACGAAGTCGGCGAGCAGGTCAAGACCCCGGGGGGGCCCCGGGCCTCGGCGACATCGGCCAAGGGGGCGCCTCCGATTGAGTTGGCGGAGGCTTGGTTTGAACTGCAGGACGCCGTGCTGGATGATCCGCAGGCGGCGGGTGCCAAGGTTTTGGATTTTGAAAAGGACCTGCAGAAGCGCGCGGAACAGGATCACCAAAAAATCGTCGAGCAAGAGAAGCTTTTTGATGCGTCCGAGGGAATGGATCGGGTGGCGCTCTTGGAGATATCACGACTCCTGCGGGAGCAGGCTTACCTTGAGTCCATGATGCGGGATGTGGTGCGCCTCCGGGAGCGCCTGGCCGGGACTCCAACCGGCGCGCTGGCCTGAGAATTTGAAGGGTAGATCAAAATGACTTCCAACACCCATGAGCACGCAGCACCAGGTGGCCCCATCGTCGGGATCGACCTCGGTACGACCAACAGTCTGGTGGCGGTCGTACGCAATGGCGTCCCGGAAGTACTCAAGTCGCGCGAAGGGGAGCGCTTGCTGCCTTCAGTCGTGTCTTTTGTCGAGGGCAAGCCCGTCGTGGGATATCAGGCCCGACGCAACAAAGTGCGGGACGCCTCTCATACGGTATTCTCCGTCAAGCGACTGCTGGGTCGCGGCTTTGAGGATATCGCAAAAAGCTCCTCGCAGCTGCCCTACGAAGTCGTGCCCGGCGAGGGCGTGATTCGGGTCAAAGTGGGCGAGCAGCTCCTGACTGCAATCGAGATCTCGGCCATGATCCTGCGCGAGCTCAAGGAGTCGGCCGAAAAGGCGCTGGGCGAGACCGTCAAACGCGCGGTCATCACGGTGCCAGCTTATTTCAATGATGCTCAAAGACAGGCCACCCGCGCCGCCGGTCGCCTTGCCGGACTCGAGGTCCTGCGCATCGTGAACGAGCCCACGGCTGCGTCGCTTGCCTATGGATTGGATCGCCAGAAGCAAGGCCTCATTGCCGTTTATGACTTGGGTGGCGGCACTTTTGACGTGTCCATCCTCAGGCTCGAAGACGGGATTTTTGAAGTGCTGGCCACCAACGGCAACACGACGCTCGGAGGCGATGATCTGGATCGGATCTTTGTCGCGCAGGCGGAGCAGGATATCCGGGAAAAGTACGGATCTAATATCTTGAATGATATCAATCTCAAGGCGGCCCTCATCGCGCAGGGCGAGTCGGTCAAGATTGCGCTCTCGTCCTCCGAGTGGGGCGTTTTTCAGGTCACGCTCCCCAATGGGTTGACCTACGAGCGTCCGTGGTCCCGGGGCGAGTTTGAACTTCAGGCCCGCGTGGTTTTGGAAGCGACCCGTGCGCCGTGCCTGCAGGCGATTGCGGATGCGGGATTGAGTGTGGCGGACCTCTCGGATGTGGTGCTGGTCGGAGGGCCCACCCGCCTGCAAGTGGTGCAGCAGGTGGCCGAGAGTATTTTCAAGCGCAAGCCCAACACGAGCGTGCATCCGGATGAAGTGGTGGCGGCTGGAGCGGCCATCCAGGCTGATATCTTGGCAGGCAATACGACCGATCTGCTCCTCTTGGATGTGATTCCGCTCTCACTTGGCATCGAGACCTATGGCGGCCTCATGGCACCCCTGATCCCCCGTAACACCCGGATCCCGGCCAGTGCGCGCGAGACTTTCACGACTTTCATGGACCGGCAGACGGGAGTTGATATCCACGTCCTCCAAGGGGAGCGGGACCGGGCTTCCGAGAACCGTTCGCTTGCGCGCTTCAAGCTCAAAGGGATCGAGCCGCTTCCGGCTGGGATGCCCCGGATCGAGGTCAATTTCCTGATCGATGCCGATGGTATCCTGCAGGTGGCGGCCAAGGATTTGCGCACTGGCAATGAGCAAGCGATCGAGGTGCGCCCGAGCTTCGGGCTTTCGGATGCGGAAGTGGAGCGGATGCTGGCCGCGCAAGCCGAGAGTTCGGAGAGTGACAAGGCATTCCGAAAGCTCGTGGACGCAAGGACTGAGGCCGAGCCGGTGCTCAGGAATACGGAAAAGCACCTCGAAAAAGCACGCAAGCTTTTGTCCCCCGAGGAGTTTGCCCGGGTCGATGCCTGTGTGCGGGCTTTGAGGGCGGCCATGGCGGGAGACCGTCCGGAAGCCATTGTTCAAGCCAAATATGCCCTCAATGCCGCCACCGTGAGGCTTGCGGAGCTCGTGATTGCGGACTCCTTGCGGCAGGCCTCGACCTGAGCGATGGTGAAGGAGTCAACCTTCCATTCGGAGCGAGCTTTAAGATGCATCAAGTGACCTTTTTGCCCATGAACCTGACCGTGCCGGCCAGTGACGGCGACACCATTCTCGAAGTGGCGATTGCCAATGATATCCCGCTCGAGCACGCCTGTGGCGGCTACTGCGCTTGCACGACTTGCCACGTGCAGGTCAAAGCCGGGATGGAAAATCTCGCGCCGATGGACGAAGAGGAAGAAGAACGCATCGAGACGGTGGATCGTCTCTCGCCCGCGTCGCGACTGGGTTGCCAGTCCAAGGTTCAGGGCAATATCACCGTCGAGATCATGAATCTCGACACCTGAGTGTCCGGTCGATACCCTAGTCAAGAGCATTGAATTCAAGAACCTCAAGGAGCCGTTTTGCATGCGCTTGCGTCGTCGTTTGCTGTCGATCGTTGGACTGGTCTGCTTCTTGGTGTCAGCGAGCCTGCCGATATCCCGCACCGCCTGGTCGCAGGCGGGCGGCAAGTCCATTTTCAACTTCCGTCTGACCGGAGACCCGGAGACGCTGGACTGGAATCGCGCGCACACCGCGATGGAAACGTTTTTGTTGATGAACCTCATGGACGGGTTGGTCGCTTTCGATTCCAGGCTCAAAGTCGTGCCAGCGCTCGCCAAGAGCTGGACTCGAAGCGAAGATGGGAAAACCTACACGTTCAAACTGCGCGAAGACGTGAAATGGGAGGACGGGGTCGGGCTCACAGCCAAGGATTTTGTGTACAGCTGGAGGCGTCTGCTTTCACCCCTGACGGCGGCCTCTTACGCTTATCTGCTTTTTGATATCGAGGGTGCCGAGAGTTTCAACAAGGGCGCTCTCAGGGATTTCAATCAGGTCGGCGTCAAGGCGCCGGACGATTTTACCTTTCAGGTCAAGCTCACGCGGCCGGTCGCGCACTGGATTCAGATCCCCACTTTCTGGGTGACTTTTCCGCTGCGGGAAGACGTGGTGCAGAAGCATGGTGGCGCTTGGGCCAGACCGGGGCGGATGAAGACGCTTGGACCCTTCACGCTCGCCTCCTACGAGCTTGATTCGAAAGTGGTACTCAAGGCCAACCCCAATTATTACGGCGGCAAGGTCGCGATTGACGAGGCGGTGGGGCGGATTGTCGTCGATGATGCGACGGCCTTGCGAATGTTTGAAGCAGGTCAGCTGGACTTCCTGACCGAGATCTCGGGATTTGATATTAGTCGACTCAAGAATACTCCCGAATTCAAAGGTTTTCCGTACCTCAAGACCCAATACTTGGGACTCGGGAACGAACTTTTCCCCACCGATAGCGTCAAATTCCGCCGTGCGATTGCCATGGCGATCGACAAGCGTAAATTTCCGCCCGTTCTGATGGGCGGGCAAAAGGAGGCTGCTTCGTTCGTACCGCCCGGCATGCTCGGTCATGCGCCCAGGCTTGGGCTCCCCTTTGATCCGATAGCGGCGCGCAAGGAGCTGGCTGCGTCGGGCATTCTCAACCGGGCGCCGCTCAAGATCCTTTCGCGCAACAACGACAAGGCCAAGGCCGTGGCGGAGATCGTGCAGTCCGAGCTCAAGAAAAACCTCGGTTTGGATATCAAAGTCGAACTCTTCGATCACAAGGCATATCGGGCGCAGATGGACCTCTTCACTTACCCTCTCTTCGAGGCCACCTGGGGAGCTGACTATCCGGATCCGGACAATTTCCTCGCGCTTTTCAAAACGCGTTCCGGAAATAATCGGCCTCGGTTCAAAAGCGCGCATTACGATGAGCAGATCGATGCCGCCAAGGGCCTGGGAACCGATGCTCCCCGCGAGAAAATCTATCTGGCGCTACAAAAAGAGCTCATCGAAGAAAAGGCCGCACTTGTACCGCTTTATTACGACACCAATGTCGCGCTGGTGGGCAAGCACGTGCAGGGGATCGAACTCAATCCCCTCAATTACCTCGAGCTTCGGCGCCTCAAGCTTGGCGCAAAGAAGTGATCAACTCCGCGGGACCCAGGCGATTGGGTTCTCCCGCGCCAAGTAATTCGTGAGGGCTGGGATCGCTGCGGGATCGAGATTCAGGATCTCGATCCCAAGACCCAGGGGCAGTGACTCATTTGTGGTCTCGGACCTCGCCCAGAGAGCTCGCCCGTAGCCGGGGATTGCTTTAATATCTCCCGAGGCGAACTCAATCGAGAAGGTCACCGGTGAGTCGCGCCTGACTCCGGGATCCGGATGGTTTTCCTGCAGGAAAAAGCCTCCCCTTCCCAAGCGGAAAGTACCGTCCTTTTGCGCCTGCTCGAGTGATTCAAATTTGCGCTCAAAGCGAGGTTGAATCGCATTGGGCGTGGGATTGGGCCGCGCCCAGCGAGTCTCCTTTTGAATCACGGCATTTTGAATGGCAGCGAGCAGCGTCTTGCGGTCGAAGGGCTTGGTAAAGACGGCTTCGGCCCCCTGATCGCTGGCCTCCTCCGGAGTCAGGTCCGAAAACCCTGAAATGAACATCACGATCGGAATGTCGACATTGGATTGCTTGAGCCGCTTGAGAAGCTCGATACCGTCGCAGACCGGCATCCGGATATCGGTCAGCACCATGTCGACTTTATGGGTTCGGGTCAGCTGGAAGGCGATTTCGCCGTTCTCGGCCTCGAGTGTTTGATATCCTTTGCGTTTGAGGTCCCAAAGGAGGGCTGCGCGCAAAGTGTCGTCATCATCCACCACGAGGAGCTTATAGTCAGCGGGACGGAATTCCTTGGTTTCGGGTTGAGTCATGATTTTGAATCGCCTTCCTGCGGTGCGGTCGGAGGCTCCGGGGTGTTGGGGATGCGAAGCATCCATGTGATGACACCAAGACCGATGACGGCGAGTCCTATCTTGACTGGAACCAGTGGGACAAAAAAGACGATCGAACTCCCCAGTGTTACGACCATGAGAGATATCGCAAGGATCTTGACGCGCTTTGGGATGGTTCCGGTTGCCCGCCATTGGCGGATGGGGGGGCCGACCACGGGATGGTTCACGAGTGCGTCGTAGAAACGGGGTGAGGACCGGGCGAAACAGGCAGCAGCCAGGATCAAAAACGGCGTCGTGGGCATGACCGGCAGGAAGACGCCGATCAGTCCGAGCACGACCATCAGGATACCGGTCGCAAGCCAGAGCGTGCGCAATCCACGGTGTCGGATCAGTGGGAGCTCATTCGGGCTTCGTGGGTCTTGAGTTGGGTTCATCCGCTCCCTCCCGATTGGAGGCGCGTGGCATCGCGCGGATCCAGGCTCCGGCGGAGGCCTTCGGCCAGAAGTTGGAAAGACAGGAGTGTCGCAAAGAGGACGCCGCCCGGGAAAAGGATCAAGTGGGGAAAACTCCGCATGGCGCGAAATCCCTCGGCCGCAAGCGTGCCCCAGCTCGCGAGCGGTGGCTCGAGCCCGAGGCCGATGAAGGAAAGAAAACTCTCCGAGAGGATCGACGTCGGGATTTGAAAGGCCAGGGATATCAGAATCGGGCTCCAGAGATTGGGAAGCAGATGCCGGAGCAGGATGCGCGATTGAGGGGCACCGATCGCACGTGCCGCCTCGACCCAGGGGAGTTCCCGCATTTGCATGACCTGGGCCCGGACCAGGCGCGCGAGCTGCATCCAACCCGTCAGACCGAGTGCGAGCAGGATGCCGGTGAATCCTCGACCCACAAAAACCGTGAGCAGGATTGCGAGCAGGACCGAGGGGAAAATACTGAACACATCGATGATGCGAAGGAGGGTCCGGTCCACCCATCCGCCGCGCCAGCCGGCAGTCGCACCGACTGCAGTGCCAAAGAAGAGGGCCACGATGGCCGTGAGGATTCCGGTGGCAAGTGAGAGTCGGGCGCCGTCCAGGATGCGGGTCAAGAGGTCCCGACCGAGCGAGTCCGTCCCCATCCAGTGGTTCAGGGAGGGCGCGAGCAGGCGCTGACTGATATCTTGTTCGGCCGTGGGCATGAACCACGGAGAAAGAATGGCGATTCCCGTCAGCGCGCCCAGAAAGAAAAGCGCGATGAGGGTGGAAAAGTGCGCATGCCTGCGCAGAGGGCGGCCCGTCTTCATGATTTTCCGCCCTCGGCATCAAGCCTGATCCGCGGATCCGCCCAGGCGCAGAGGAGGTCGGCAGTGAGCGTGAATGCGAGCAGGATCATTCCGTAAGTCAGTGTGACTCCCATGACCAGCGGGTAGTCCCGATTGAGTACGGCCGAGACAAAGTATTTTCCGAGTCCCGGGAGCTGAAAAGTCATTTCAACCAAAAAGGATCCGGTCACGAGGCCGGCCGTGATGGGAGCGAGAAGCGATATCAGTGGGATCAGGGCATTGCGCAGCACGTGCTTGCCGAGCACCCGGGACTCGGCCAAGCCCTTGGCGAGCGCGGTACGGACCCAGTCGGCTCCCAGGCACTCGAACACGCTTGCGCGCACCACCTGTGTGATGAGCGCGAGCGGTCGTAATCCCAGTGTGATCGCGGGCAATACGATCGCCCCGGAGTCCTCCCAGAGTGCGACGGGCAGCCATTGCAGGTGGAGCGCGAAAATCAGGATCAGGACGCTTGCCACGAGGTAAGAGGGGAGGCTTGTTCCGGCGGCGGTGAATATCAGCACACTGCGGTCGAGCCAGGTGCCATGCCGCGCTCCGGCCGCGATCCCGAGCGGAATCCCCAGAACAAGCGCAAGCAGGGTGGCCGCTCCGCCGAGCTGCAGCGAGATCGGAAGCGTCTCTCCGATGATATCTGTCACAGCCGTGCCTTCGTGCTGGAATGATTCGCGCAGATCCCCCCGGGAGATATCTTTGAGCCAGGAGACAAATTGCTCGGGCAACGGATCATTCAAGCCGTAGCGTTGCTCGATGTTCTCGCGGACTGCTGCGGGTAGGGCTTTTTCACCATCAAAAGGCCCTCCCGGGGCGAGCCTGAGCAGGAAAAAAGTCGCAGATGCGAGGATGAACAAGGTCAGGAACGCCGATCCGATTCGTTCGAGCAGGTAGTGCGACTTCATGGCTGCCCCTCGATCGGGTAGTGCACCCAGCCGGTCGAAGACGGGAATCCCGCGGGCGGGCGCGCGCAGAGGCCGTTGTCCGCGAGCTGCGCGGTGAGGGCGCAGAGGAACGCGTCAAAGGCCGCCAGCGACTGAGCGAGTTTACGTTGATCGCGTTCGTAGATGAATATTCCGAGCGTTTCGGTAATTTTTTCGAGGATATCGCTGCGGGCGTGCGCGCCTTCTTCGGGCTTGCGCCAGGCGTGCAGGGTGCGCCGCGAAAATTGCAGCCGCTCCGAGAGCGCTGCGATGGTGAGTTTGGGCCACGTTTCAAAGCAAGGTACCCCGGGCGGCAGGTGACGGGACAGGAAGTGCATGCGGGCCGTGAGCGCCGCGCGGCTGCCGCCGAGCGACTCATCGATATCAAATTGCGCGGGCTCCGGCAGGTGCTCGAGAACCTTGTGTCGGATATGGAGCTCCACGGGCCGCTGCGTGTAAGGAGTGAAATCACGGCCTCTCGCCACCCGCTGCGGGAGACTGCCATCTTCGCGCCTGGGGCCGGCAGCGGGGCTGGACTTGGGCGCGACCTTTTTCTTGAGTTCCCGCATCCATTTGACCGCGGGCACCGTGCATTTGGTGGGTAACGGGCAGTTTTTCCGCGTGCAGGAGATGCAAGGAGGAAGTTCAAACGCCACATTGACCCCGATGCCCGCAGCTCCTGCGCCCATCTCATGCAGGATCTCGATCAGGCTTTCGTCCGATGAGTGCTCCTCGCTTGCGGCGATCCGATCAAAGATATCGAGGAGGAATATCTTTTTTTCGCGTGGATAATACTCCAAGGCCGCCACCGCCGTGCGCGCGCTCTTGGCGCCTGCGAGTTCGATTCCCAGGTAGCGTCGGGGCTTTTGGGTGAGAACTCGTCCGATTTCCTTCATGGGGTCCGGTCGGCTCAGTCACGCGAGGCGCGGACTTCGAGGCCACCCTCCACGGGTACAAAGGGTAGATGTTTCATGCCGAGTCCCTGCAGGCGCTCGACAATTCGTGCTCGCATGGCCGAGTCTTCCTGGTCCATCCAGACAAAGAAACAGCCTCCGCCCCCCGCGCCGCAGATTTTGCCGGCAGTCGCTCCGAGCGAGAATGCGTTCTCGAATGCGTGGTCGATTTCCGGAGTGGAGATGCCGGATGCGAATTTGCGCCGAATGGTCCACTCCTCGGCGATCGCAGCACCCGCCTGCTTCCAGTCTTTTTTGACAAGAGCGGCGTGGAGCTTCTCGGTCGCCCCGGCGATCCCCTGAAACTGCTCGCGGACGGCAGCGTTGCCGTCGATGAAGGCTTTGAAAAGTACCCAGTTGTTGATGCCCGAGTTGCGGGACTGGCCGCTGTAGAACAGCAGGAGCCGACCGGTGAGGGCTTGGAGCACATCCTGAGGGAGCGTCTGGCGTTTGTGGGAGGCTACGCCCCAGGTCAGCAGTTGCAGGCCGCCAAAGGCTGCGCCGTGGTAATCCTGCAGGCCGGCCGGCACCTTGATTACGGTCGTCTCGATATCACGCGCGATATCAATCAGCCGCGAGCGGGCGTCGGCATCGAGCGGACTTCCTGGCAGGTAAAGCTCATGGAGCGCGCCCAGGATTGATATAGAGAGTGTGGAGGAGCCTCCCAGTCCGGCGCCGGCCGGGCTGCGAGCACGGGTCTTGAGCTCAAGAACCGCGGGACGCGTGGCCAGTTCCGCGGTGCGGGTGGGGTGGAGTCGCGCAAAGTGGCGGAGGAACTTGCCGTGAAGCTCCAGATTGGGCGGGAAGTCCCGCGTCGCAAGGTCGTTCCATGGGAACTCGAGAATCGCCCCCTGGTCCTCGGTGCAGAGGCGGATCCCGGCCTGGGTTCCGGCGCTCCAGGAGATTTCGGTTTCGGCGCACAGGTCGATTCCCAGATTCAGGGTCGATGGCTCCCCGAGCAGCAGGTGGATCGGCCAGATATCGAGCGTGCCTCCGGCCAGGTCGATCCGCGTCGGCGCGCGGGAGTGGATTTTGGTCGGGGTCGGCGTCGAGGTTTGCGCGGTCATGCGATCTGCGTGCGGAGTTTTCATGTGTGCCCGTCCGCCCGGGGTCAGTGTGCGTTCTCGATCACGCAGATATCAGGGAGGCCGCGGTGCTTGCCGGCATGGTCGATGCCGTAGCCGACGACGAACTCCTTGCCGATCTTGAAGCCCGGGTAATCCACGGGCACGTCGATCTGGAGACTCTCCGTCTTGACGAGCAGGGCGGAAGTCTTGATCGATGCCGGCCGGCGGGCCTTGAGCATATTGAGGATGAAAGAAAGCGTGAGGCCCGAGTCCACGATATCTTCGATGATGAGCACGTGCTTGTTCTCGAGGGGCTCGTTCATGTCGAGCGTGATTTTGACTTCGCCCGAGGAGACGGTGCGGTTGCCGTAGCTCGATACGCCCAGGAATTCGCAGGAAAGCGGCACGTCAATTGCTCGGATCAGGTCCGAGAAGTAGATGAAGCTGCCTTTGAGGACGCAGATCGCTACGATTTCCTTGCCCTGGTAGTCCTGATTGATTTCCTGCGCGATTTCTTCGATGCGGGCGCGGATTCGTGCTTCGGGGATCAGGAGTTTAGGTTCGGTGATCGTCATGGTCAGGCCTCTGAATGGGAAAAGTTAACTCGAGGAAAGTTTTCCCAAGAATAGAGGCTTTGACGCCCGCAGGTAAAGCTTCAATTTGCCGGATGCGAAGTGGTTTCGGAGGTAGACCCGGAACCGAGAACCGGGGCCATTTCACCCTCGGGTTCGTGACAGAAGCGGCAACGGGCTTCGTACATTTCCTTGGCGCCCACTGCGACTTTGGGGGCGTCGGCCCCCGTAAGGCCTGTGGTCCTCTGGCTGCGGGTCGCAGGATTGCCGCAGATGACACACACTGCGGAAAGCTTGGTTACCTCTTCGGCTACGGCGAGGAGCTTGGGCATCGGCCCAAAGGGCTGGCCGCGGAAGTCCATATCGAGGCCTGCGACGATGACCCGGATTCCGCGGTAGGCGAGTTTTTGGGCCACGTCGACGATGGAATCGTCAAAGAATTGCGCTTCGTCGATCCCCACCACCCGGGTGTTGTCGTCGACGAATTTGAGGATGTCCTGTGCTTGATCCACGGGGCGCGAGAGGATGCGATTGGCGTCGTGGCTCTGGACGTGGTCGGCGCTGTAGCGGTTATCAATAACCGGTTTGAAAACCTGTACTTTTTGACGACCGATTTGCGCCCGCTTGATGCGGCGGACGAGCTCCTCGGTTTTTCCGCTGAACATGCTTCCACAGACGACTTCGATGAATCCAGGCAGGGCGCGATGAAACATAGATTCAATCGGCGTAGCAGAGGTTTTTCGGTTTGAACACCCCCAGAGTTCCGCTCAAAACGCGATCAGGGAAAATAAAAACTTGGCGATGAGCAGCATCGCAAAACCGACCATCGAACCGAGCGCCGCGTAAAGGAGCATATTGGGGAAAAATGCGATGACGAGCGCCCGCAGAGTGCCGATTCGCCAAAACTCTCGAGCGCCCAGTGTCGCCAGCACGAACCCGAAAAACCCGGAGAGCGCGGGTCCCACAAGCGGGATCACGTACAGGATCGAAGCGGCCGATGCGTAGCACACGATTTGGAGAGCCGACTCGTATTTGATTTCAGCCGGGGCTCCCTCCTTTCCCGGTGAAACAAGAATCCGTGCGCCGATCCAGATCACGCCCGAGAGAAAGAGCAGGGAGAACAGCTCTTTGACGGGATCCAGCAGCACGGGGCCCGCACCCAGAATCCAGGCACCGAGTTTTTCCTTGATGGGGTCCAGGCTCGAGGTCGCATGACGTCCGAGGGAATCCAGTTGATCCAGGTCCTCGATGCTCCGGCCTGATATCTCCTGAGTCGCCTGTTTGAGGTTGCCGAGCCAGTGCGCAAGGGTGGGAAGAATTTTTCCACCAAGCCAAGTGACCCACACGAACTGCACTGCTGTACCGATCCAATGGGTGACCAAGGCATAGAACAAGGGGCCTGCGATGCCGCGATCCCGCGCGTGGGCGCGAAAAAAAGCGGAGGGTTGGGTGAGAAGGTCCCGCGTCGTGGTGATATAAGTTCGGGCCCAGTCCGTCACAACTTGCAGCGGGCGGGCCGGATCGGCCGAAGGGGGCGTGGGGGGCTGGGTGGATTCGGTTTCGAGATTCACGGTTTTACCCTCGCGTTGGCGGTTCCCTGTTCTCCAAAAAAAAACCGGGATCTGCAAGTGGGGCAGATCCCGGTTCAGGACTGTTTCCGTTTGCTTGATCCGAGAACTCAGTGGCCGTGGCCGTCGTCCTTGCCGTGAGGTTTGGATTCCGGAGCGGGCGCGTTCGATGCCGTCGTTGTCTTGGCGTCTGGCTTGGCCTCGGTTTTAGCTTTCACGAAAAACTCCGCCTTGCTTGGAAGCGCCTGCTCGATGGCAGGATCCACTTTGTAGACCTCCGGGCGTTTGGAGGCCAGATCACGGGCAAAAGCGAGCTTTCCGTCCGAGCTTTTCCAGAACGTGAATTCGCGCTTTTTGGAGCCCGACTCATCTTGAAAGAGAGTCACCTTGAGTCCCGAGGTCTCACCGGCGGGCGATTTCTTGGAGTCGACGAACTCCTGAATCCTGCTCCCGCTCAGGCGATCGAGGATCTTTTGAACGAGCTCGGTATCAAAGCTGTCTTCAGGCTCGGTTTTGGGATCGGTCTGCCACTTGCCCTCTTTGGAGACGACGACGAGGGGCTTTGCGCCAACTGCTTTGCCGCTGAACTCGATCCGCTTGGTGGCGTAGCGCTCAAGCGACGAGAGGAGCTTGGAGAGGCGTAAATCGGAAAGGCCCTTGTCGAGTCTCTTTTTGGCGCCTGCGTCCAGTTCGTAAAGCGGATCGCTGCTGGAAAGCTGGGCGTAAAGTCGGGCAGGATCCTCTTTCTTGGCGCCAGCCTTCTCGAAGAGCTCGAGAGTGAGCGGAGCGGTTGGAGTTTCCCCTTCCTTTTTCGCTTTTTGCTGGAGCGTGAGCGTCACGACTTTCTTGGCCCCGGTCAGAGCCTTCTTAGCCTCGGGAGAGTCTTTCTTTTCCGACGCAAAATCCTTGGCGGTCAGGTTGGCCACCGCCGAAAGCAGGCTGTCGATGTTCTCGTTGTCGCCAGCGAGTTCTTCGGCAGTTGCCTTGCCTGCGGCTTTGATATTCCAGTGTCCCTCCGCGCGCGTGCCCTCCACTTTGCCCGAACCCCCCTGCACGGAGAACTGATTGATATCAGCAGTTGCCAGCGCCATCAGCTTCTTGTTCCGCCAGTACTTGAGGTCGCGCTCGAAGTGCGACTTGAAGTGCGAGGGGAGGACGAACACGGTGCCTTCTCCGACCGTTGACGATACCGTGAAAATCCCGTCGCCGATCGGGTGAGTGGCCCCCAGCCAGAACGTGCGGGTCTTGCCCTCGGCGTCGGTCAGTTCTACTTCGCGGACGATTCCTGCTTTGCGACCTTCTTCTGGAAGTCCGTAGTCGGTGAGCAGTTGCTTCTTTTTCTCGGCCGTCTGCTTGGACAGATCGATCGACTCCTGCGACTGCACGTTCTTGAGGGCGGAAAGGATCGAGTTCACGTTGGAGTCGTCGGCCTTGAGCTGCAGGGGCTCGAGCATCTGCCACTTGGACTGATCCCCGGGCTTGCAGAGCTTTTTGGCGTCATCCAGACACTTGAACTTCCAGGTCTTGCCCTCGTGGCGCAGCCGGAGTTCGGCCACACCGACATCCTTGAGCTGGAAGATCTTCTTTTCGGCCTGTTCGGTTTCGTCCTTCTTGGGGCGGTAGCTGGTCTCGTACCAGATGGCGCCTCCTCCCAGGACGGTCAGCGCCAATGCGAGGCCGAGCGGCTTGCGCCAATCCGGCAACGGTGACTGCGGAGTCCGGGGACTCTGCTGGGGAGCGGGTTGTGCACTCATGGTGTCAATCTCCGTGTGTTGATATCATCAAAGCCGGCGGCG
>Ga0172372_10003247_pt1 | contig 24073 bp, 21 predicted proteins | sample LakKiv5m_2_FD_114544 | JGI IMG/M metagenome (GOLD analysis project Ga0172372, IMG submission 114544) | Freshwater microbial communities from Kabuno Bay, South-Kivu, Congo - kab_092012_9.5m | ecosystem: Environmental > Aquatic > Freshwater > Lake | place: Democratic Republic of the Congo...
ATTTTTTTGAATTTTGAATTTTGAATTTTGAATTTTTTTTGTCTTTTTTCCGCCCCGCGCAGCGGAAAATTTTTTTTGGGGGGGAGGTGAAACGACAGGCCACCCGTATCGGACAGCCGTAGCCTCGATGCAGCGTAAGCGAAATCGAGGTTGGAATCACCCAACCACTCCCCGGGATGAGCCTGAAGCGGGACGGCTGATGGCGTTTCACTTCAAGGCTCACTCCTCTTTTACCCGGCGCAGTTCCCTTTTCCTGTCTGCCAGCATGAGTATCAGGCCTATCAGTCCTCCGCCCAGGGAAATATCCAGCCAGAGTCCCTGCGTCAACATGCTGCCCGCCCCGCCACCCACCAGCAGGATCAGGCCCGGCAGGGCGAGCCGGTTGCGGGCCGGGTTGGTTTGCTGGTGGCGCGGTGAGGGAGGAGAAAGAGGCGGGGAGGGCAGTGGCGGCATATCAATGCGTTCGTGTTCAAAGGAGGCGGTGTCTTCGAGTGGTTCCAGGTGGGTGATGATGGTGGATGCCCGGAACAGGGCCCGGATATCCGACTCTATCTGTTCCGCCACATCATGCCCCTGCTTGACGGTATATTCACCCGGTACCAGCAGATGAACCGTGATGAGCCGGTGGCTGCCGGCCTGGCGGGTACGCAAGTCGTGAAAGTCCATGCCGAGTGAACGGTACTGCTCGAATATGGCTTCGATGCGGGCCAGTTCATGCGCGGGTAATGTTCGATCCAGTAATCCGCTGATCGAACGCCTGATCAGACTGATTCCCGACCCGCTGATGTGCAGTGCGGCCAGCAGCGCGATGGCGGGATCGACGGCGGCAATACCGCTGAACCAGTAGAGGCACAGCCCCGCCAGTATGGCCACCGTGGTCCAGACATCGGTCATCAGGTGATGACCGTCGGCTTCCAGCGCGATGGAGTCATGGTGTTTGCCTGCCCTGAGCAATATCTGTGCGACGGCCAGATTGACCAGGCTGGCCAGCACCGAAAGGCCCAGGCCCAGATCCAGTGTATGCAGTTCCACCGGATGCAACCAGCGATCGACGGCCAGCCAGGCGATGCCCCCGGCCGCAAAAAGAATCAGCACGCCTTCGAAACCGCTGGCAAAATACTCGGCCTTGCCGTGTCCAAAGGGATGCCCTTCATCCGCCGGTTGTGCTGCAAAACCCAGCATGCACAGTGAAAAAATTGCCGCGACCAGGTTGACCCCCGATTCTGCGGCATCCGATAAAAGACCAATCGAGCCGGTCAGCCACCAGGCCAGTGTCTTGAGACTCATGGTCAGCAGGGCCGCCATAATGGATAACCAGGCAAACCGGGTCAGTGAAACGGGTTTTGGGTTGCTTTTCATTTCTGCCATTTTTTGTTACAGGTTTGCTTCTTCATGTTATCCAGTTCATCCATCGATACCCAGGGGTTACGCCGTAATCCCAAACGCGGACGCATAGCCGGTTTGTGCTCGGGACTCAGCGAGAGTCTGGGCGTGGATGTCTTCTGGCTGCGTCTGCTCGTTGTCTTGTCCGTCTTTGTTTCCTTCAGCACCACGTTCTGGATTTATCTGGTTTTGTGGATGGTCGTGCCCAAACGCCCGGAAACCCCACTGCCCGACGTGCCCTTCCGGTTGTGGTGGGCTTTGCGGCGCATTGATCGCCAGGTCAATCGGGCTCACCGCAAACTGCCTTCCGCGCTGGCGGACGAAATCCAGACGGTGTTTGACCTGATCAAACTGCTGGCTCCCCGCCTGGATGACAGCCTCAGCGCGGTGGCACTCGAACGTTTCCCGGCCCTGCTCCGGCAGTTCATGGCCATGCCACGGCCCGTGACCCCGGTGTCAGCGGGTCTGCATGACCGTCTGCAGCATGAGTTGCAGAAGATCGAACAGACACTGAAAAATGCACTGGAAAACAGCCTGGGCCCGGACACCGGGGCCAGTGGCCAACCCGCCGGAGAGGCGGAATGGGCGCGGTGGCAGGCGACATTGCAACCACTGAAAATCCGGCTGGAGGGGCGGGTCGAGCCAGAGACCTGGGCTCAATTGGGTGAACTGGAAGCACAACTGGCCTTTTTGCTGAACCGAACCGTTGTGGCGGATCAATTTGATCGGGCACATCTGGAACTCGGGAAGATAGCCCATGAATACGTGCCGGATGCCTTGAATCAGTATCTGCGTTTGCCTGCTGACCGGGCCAGACAGCAGACGCTGGCCGATGGCCGAACGGCGGAGCAGGCCTTGTTCGATCAACTGGCCCTGCTTTCCGCACGGTTGCGGGATCAGGCACACGATGCCTTCGAGGAAGAAGCCCGCGAACTCAGGGTGCACGGTCGTTTTCTGCACGAAAAATTTGCCGAACCCGAAGCCGGACGATCCATTCTGGATGATCCGGCAACCGTTTCCGGGGAGTCCCGTTTCAGTTCCTTCAATTCAGACTGATTCGCAAGGCGGCCGCGCTGGCGAGGGGGGCGAGAGTTAATCCCAGGGTCAGCAGGGCCGCGAGAAAATAGAGTTGTCCCTCGACCGGCAAACCGGCTGCCGCCGCCGTGACGGCCTGGGTGGCAAAAATCAGGATCGGAATGTAGAGCGGCAATATCAGCAGGGTCAGCAGTACACCGCCCCGTTTGAGCCCTACCGTAAGGGCCACGCCAATGGCACCGATCAGGCTCAAGAGCGGGGTGCCGATCAACAGGGTGAATACCAGCGTCAGGATGGCGGTATCCGGCATTGACAGCAGCAGAGCCAGCACGGGGGCCATGAGCAGCATGGGCAGACCGGATACCAACCAGTGGGCCAGAATCTTGGCCAGCACCAGGGCGGGCAGCGGGCAGGGGCTCAAGGCCATTTGCTCCATGGCTCCGTCATCGAAATCGGAGCGGAACATGTTTTCCAGCGAAAACAGGGCGGACAGCAGTGCGGCGATCCAGATCACACCGGGTGCCATTTTTCTGAGCAGTGCAGGCTCCGGGCTGACTCCCAGCGGGAACAGCGTAATGACCAGGGCAAAGAACAGCAGGGGATTTGCCAGTTCGCCCCGGTGACGGAAGGCAAGCAGCAAATCGCGGCGTAGCAAGGCGATAAAAGGGCCAAACATGGAATCAACCAAGGCTGAGTTGCAGTAATGTCCGTTCGAGCGTGACGGGCTGATGGGAGGTGATGACGGCCATACCGCCCCGACCGGCGTGTTCGTCCAGTAATGCCTGTACCAGATCAATGCCGTGGACATCCAGTGCGGTGAACGGCTCATCCAGTATCCAGAGCAGGGCTTCGGTTGCCAGCAAACGGGCCAGGGCCACCCGCTGACGCTGACCTGCCGACAGGGTACGTACCGGAAGATGTTGGAGGTGCGACAAACCCACCCGCGTCAGGCTTTGTTGCCAGCCGGTATCGGCTTTTGGCTTGTCGTAGAGGGCCATACCGAACCGCAGGTTTTCCATGACGGTGAGTTCTGCCTTCAAACCCAGGTGGTGGCCCATATAGGCCATTTCGGCTGCATAGTGTTCGCGGTTGGTCTGTATGTTCTCATTGCGCCAGAATACTTCACCCTCTACCGGACGACCGAGACCGGCGAGGATTCGCAGCAGGCTGGTTTTACCGGTGCCGTTGGCACCGCCCACCTGCAGGAGCTGCCCTGCCGAGAGTTCGAGATGGATGTCTGAAAAAAGCAGGGATTCGCCACGCTGACATTCCAGTGCGCTGGCGCGAAGCAGGGGAGGGGGGCTGGTCATGGTTGTGTGATCGGGTCGCTTGGAAGGCTCAGGGGCAACCATTATTACAAACGGGCATCGCAAAGTCGCGCAACGTCCGGGATGGCGATGGGGCATCTTCTCAAGGAATGGCCTGTTTACTGGCAGGTCATGATTACCCTGTAAAAAAAATGGGACAAGATTGTAAAAAAACAGTAGACATACTCATTTTTTTGGGTAGACTTTGCGCCGCTTCAGGGAAGAAGGTCAATCATCTGGAGTCGTCAAAGAGGAGGAAGCCCTGTGGGGCTTTAACAAAAACAATAAATATCAGGTCTTGGTATGTGTGTACGCAAAAGCGTGCATCACACCGGAAAAAAACAATAAAAAGTTAAAGAAAAACCCGCTCATGGCGGGTTTTTTTTGCCCCTCAGGCTTTCACCGGCGGCTGTTCGGGCCGGGGGATTTCATCGATCCACGACCCGACCCGACTGTGCAGCCCTTCCGGTGGCTGGCAAACCGTGTTTCAGCCCAGTTCAAAATCAGACGGATTCAAATTCAGTTCACCCGCAATCTTGCGGGCAACGTATTGCTCCTTCTCATCGAAAGTTCCGTCGGAGCAGGCGATGCAGATGATGAGCCGCATGATCAGGCGCGAGGCATCCGTGTTGTTCTTCATTTTGCCCAGGGCTTCGAACACCCTGGCCTCTCCCAGATCCCGGTCGAACTCGATCTGGCTGACCGTATTCTGAAAGGTCTCGATCAGTTCCTTGCTGCTGAAAACCGAGAGGGGTTCGTAGTTCTCGATGAACCGCATCATCTTCTGTTTTTCTTCCGATGAGATCGTCCCGTCAGCCATGGCAATCAGCACGGAGCCACCAACGGCTGCATTGAGGAACTCCCGGTTCTTGAATTTGAGTGCTTCTGTTTTCAACTCGTCTGCTTTTTGTTTGAGCGTGTTGAAAAAATCCTGGAAACTCATGATAAATCACCTGATCGTTAAAGGTTGGAATTAGGAAACAAAGCGCGTCCTGCTCAGAGATGAGCGACGATTTGAGGCAGCAACTGATCGAAAGTTCGTCCTTGCCCGGCTTCACCGATGGCGTGCATTTTCCATTCCTCGTTGTGCCGGTAGAGTTTGGTCATGATCATGGCCGTGTGACGGCCCTGGCAACTCAGGTCGTAGCGGGCTATTTCCGTGTTGTTACCGGCATTGACGATACGACAGAAGGCGTTTTGTACGCGGGAAAAATCCTGGCCGGTGTAATTGCTGACGGTAAAGACCAGGCTCTTGATGTGAGCCGGAACGGCTGACAGATTCACCACGATTTGCTCGTCATCGCCATCACCCTCACCGGTGCGGTTGTCACCGGTATGACGAATGCTGCCGTCCTGACTCGCCAGTTGCCTGAACCAGACCACGTCTTGCGGGTTGCCCGCTTCATCGAACAGGATGCAGGACGCATCGAGGTCGATGTCTTCAGTCCCCCCGCCCCCAAACAAACCGCCCAGCAGGCCTCGCGATGCCGGTTTGCCTGAATCCCAGCCCAGTCCCATCACGATACGGGACAAGGCTCCTCCGGCTTCTTTCTCCAGAGAGATTTTCTGACCTTTCTGTAAACTCACACCCATGGCTATAGCCTCTCGTTGTAATGAATGATTGAAAATGACCCTAAAAACCTGAAGCCTTATCAGAAGGCTCATTCCACCAGCAAATTGACCATGATCTGGTGGTAAGTATCGACCAGCGTTTCCAGTTCTTCCACGGCGATACACTCGTTGACCTTGTGTATGGTGGCGTTGAGGGGGCCCAGTTCCACGACCTCGGCACCGGTCGGTGCCACGAAGCGGCCATCGGAGGTACCGCCGCCGGTATCCAGTCGGGCGGTTTGATCCCGCAGCAGTCGCAGGGCATCCTGGGTAGCCTTGATGAGCGTCGTTCGGGTGGTCAGAAACGGAGCCCCCGAGAGTCGCCATTCGAGTTCATGGCGAACGCCGTGCCTGTCCAGTATGGCCTTGACCCGTTGCCGGATGTCATCCTCGCTGATGGCGGTGGAGTAGCGGAAGTTGAACAGCATATCCAGTTGACCCGGAATGACGTTCTCCGCACCCGTGCCGGCGTTAAGGTTGGAAACCTGAAACGCGGTGGGCGGGAAGAAATGATTGCCCTCGTCCCAGGTTTCGGCACACAGTTCGGCCAGGGCCGGTGCCAGTCGGTGAATGGGGTTGTCCGCCTTATCGGGATAGGCTACATGGCCTTGTACCCCCAGAACCCTGAGCGTACCGCAGAGCGAACCGCGCCGACCCACCCGGATGACATCACCGGTTTTGACCGTGCTGGACGGTTCTCCCACCAGACACCAGTCGATTTTTTCCCCGCGTGCTTCGAAAGTCTCCATTACCTTGACGATGCCGTGAGTCGCTGCCCCTTCCTCGTCACTGGTCAGCAGCAGGGCGACCGAGCCCCGGTGGTCAGGATATTGCGCGACGAAACGTTCCAGGGCTACCGTCATGGCCGCAACGCTGCCTTTCATGTCGGCAGCACCGCGACCGTACAGCAGGCCATCCCGGATGACCGGCTCGAACGGGGGTGAATCCCAGTGTTCGAGTGGGCCGGGTGGCACGACATCGGTGTGGCCCAGAAAAACCAGCAGCGGGCCGGTCTTGCCGTGTTTGAGGTAGATGTTGCGGGTCGCTGCGAAATCGAGCCATTCCACCGAGAAACCGGCGGGTTCGAGGCAGGCCACCAGGCGATCCATGCAACCGGCATCGTCGGGGGTTATCGAAGGACAGCGTAGCAGGTCAAAGGTGAGATCAAGGGTATCTGTCATGCGGATTCAGGGGGAAGGAAGGAAGGGGAAACCCACCCGGAGATCATCACCGTTCTCCAGAATGGGGCGTTTGATGAGGGTGGGATGTTCAAGTATCAAGGCATGGGCCGTTTCCGGTGTCAGGCCGGTTTTTTGTGCCGCATCGAGTCGTCGCCAGGTGGTGCCACGGCGATTGATGAGCTGTTCGTGTCCCGCTTGCTCCATCAGGTGTCTGAGCCAGTCAGGATCGAGGCCATCCTTGCGAAAATCATGGAAGCGATAGCGTGTGCCCTGTTCGTCCAGCCAGGCTCTGGCCTTTTTGCAGGAATCGCAGGAGGCAATGCCATAAAGTGTCAGGCGGGAAGTCATAATTCCAGATCCTCGAAACTGGAGAAACGGGGTTCCCGGCGTCCGTCCGTTTCCACTGCAAACAGGGCATCCCGTTGCCGGGTCGACTGGATCAGTTCACGCAGGGTTGCGGCATCCTGCAGTTTGCGGGAGTCGATCCGGATCAGGGCCAGCCCTGCACTTTCGCACAGATTCGCCAGGACATCGCCTGAGCGTTTGGCCGTGACCGGTGCGGGCGGTACATCATCGACCTGCAGGGCGCAGATAACCCCCAGGTCGTTTTTGTCACAGACGATGAAACTGAAGCGACGTGATTCCAGGGTGTCGAACAGTTTGCGGGCCTCCGGATCCTTGTCCAGATTGCGGGAAACCAGCACATCCGTTACCGGTATTCTGCCAAATACCCGCCAGGTTTCGCCGACGGCTTCATCCAGAATCTTGAGGAATGCCCGTTCCCCGGACGAGAACAGGAAATCCCGTTTCTGGTAATTGACCCGCAATACCTTTCCACTGTTATGGAAAATGAATTTCAGCAGGAAGAGCAGCGCGGCCAGTAAAGCCCCGCCAAGCATCCATTCGTGCATGGTAAACCTCTCGAAGGCGAATACGATCAGGGGGGCATTATACCCGGAATGTCCTGCTTTTCCCGGCAGCCGGGATACCCCGACTTCAATCGGCGGTTTTGCTGAACATCTGTCCTACTGTTCCGATCAGTTTTTTGTCGAGCAGGAACATGATGACATGATCGCCCTCCTCGATGATGGTGTCGTGATGCACCTGCAGGACTTCCTCACCGCGAACCAGTGCCCCCATGACGACACCCGAAGGAATCCTGATCTGATCGATGGGGATACCGACCACGGCAGAGGTGCCGGGTTTGCCGTGGGCAATGGCTTCGATGGCCTCGGATGCCCCGTTGCGCAGGGAGTCTACCTTGACGACATCGCCTTCCCGCACGAATCGTAACAGGGCACCGATGGTGGCCTGTTTGGGGGAAATGATCAGATCGACCTGGCCTGCGTCGATGATTTCGGCATAGGCACTCTTGTTGATGAGGCTGATGACCCGCCGTGCCCCCAGACGCTTGGCCAGCATCGCCGAGAGGATGTTGGCTTCATCATCATTGGTGATGGCACAGAAGATGTCGGTATTTTCTATGTTCTCGCTGAGCAGTAACTCCTTGTCAGAACCGTCTCCTGCCAGCACGACAGCTTTTTGCAGGTCACCGGCTATCTTTTTGGCCCGTTTTCTGTCTTTTTCAATGACCTTCACCTGATAACGGTGCTCCAGAGCCTGGGCAACCCGCTTGCCGATATGTCCGCCACCGGCGAATATCAGTCGCTTGTAAGGATGCTCCTGTTCCCTGATTTCCCGCATGACATCCTTGATCTCCGTGGTGGAGGCAACGAAAAAAACCTCGTCACCGTCCTCTATGACGGTTTTACCATTCGGTATGATGGCCTGACCCTTGCGGAACAGGGCGGTAATGCGGGCATGGGCATTGGGCATGTGCTGGTACAGTTCCTTGATTTCACGCCCCACCAGCGGACCGCCGTGCCGGGCTGAAACAGAGACCAGCCGAACCCGTCCGTCGGCAAAATCAAGCACCTGGGTGGCACCGGGGTACTCCAGCAGACGCTCTATGAACTGTGTAACGATTTGTTCGGGGCTGATGACCAGATCGATGGCGATGGTTTCCGGGGTGAACATCCCGGGGTAGGTAAAATACTCCATGGCCCGAACCCGGGCAACCTTGCGGGGTATCTTGAACAGGATGTCGGCAATCTGGCAGGCAAGCATGTTGGTTTCATCATCGCTGGTGACCGCAATCAGCAGGTCAGCGGTGTCGGCCCCGGCCCGGTTCAGTATCGTAGGGTGGGCCGCGTGCCCCTGGACGATGCCAATGTCATAGCGATCCTGCAATTCCTTGAGCAGGGCGGGTTGTGTATCGACCACCACGATGTCATTGCTTTCGCTGGCCAGACTGGCCAACACACTGCTGCCGACCTGACCGGCACCCAGAATTATGATTTTCATTCGCTGCGCTCTTTTATCAATGGTATCAGGGGTATGGCTCACAATAACTGACGCGCCTGCCAATGAGACCCGACCAACCGGGCCTCACCGCCAGGGCAGAACGGAGCTTTATGCCGGGCCATATCCTGCGGTTTGTTATTGTGAACGCTCCCCGGGGGTATCGCAAATTCCACGGGTGTCGTTGTCCCGCTGCATCCCTGCCAACTGTACACCGGTTAGCGTCCAACCGGCTACCCGCACAAACCGGGCGGGACGGATTTACGCACGGGCCGCAGAAAAACACGGTACTTTTTTTCCGCACCGGTTATCGCTATAATGCGCCGCTTGCTGATTGGAGAGGTGGCTGAGCGGTTTAAAGCGGCGGTCTTGAAAACCGTTGACGGTTTATCCCGTCCGGGGGTTCGAATCCCTCCCTCTCCGCCAGATTTGCAAATCCAAAGCCGACCTCAGAGTCGGCTTTCTTGTGTCCAGAGCCACCACTCGAGCAATCGCCATGCAGAATTCATCCTGCCCGTGTTTCTGTTTCCACGCGCTCTGACTTTCAGATGACTCAAGAACTGATACTGATGCTGACGGTATACCTGGCAGGATTCCTCGTGAATCAAATCGGGTTGCCACCCCTGGTGGGGTATCTGGGGGCGGGTTACCTGTTGCAATACACCGGCACGCCGGTCAATGACGTGATCAGTCATCTGGCAGGATTCGGGATCGAGCTGCTGCTGTTCACCGTAGGCCTCAAACTGAATCTGGTCAGCCTCATGCGTCGTGAGGTGCTGGGGGTCGGTAGCCTGCACATGTTGCTGGTGACACTCTTTACCGGCCTGGGCTTCCTGTTGCTGGATCGACAGGTCACCGGCGGTCTGCTGCTGGGAGCCAGTCTGGCTTTCTCCAGTACGGTACTGGCCGTCAAGGTGCTTGAAGACAACAGTGAGCTCTCCACCCTGCATGGCCGGGTATCCCTGGGTATCCTTATTTTTCAGGACATCGTGGCCGTTGGGTTGTTGGCCCTGGCGCATGGCGAGCGTCCTACCCTCTGGAGTCTCGCGCTCCTGCTGCTGCCCCTGCTGCGCGGTCTGGCGTACAGGGTGTTCGATGCCCACCGTGATGATGAACTGAAACTGCTGTTCGGTGTCATTTTGGCCCTGTCGGGCGGGGCCATGGCCCAGGCCGTGGGTATTTCACCCGATCTGGGGGCTCTGGCCATGGGGGCTTTGTTGTCCGGTCATGCCGACAGCAAGGGACTGGCTGACAAATTGTGGGCCTTGAAGGAGATTTTCCTGGTGGCCTTTTTTCTGGAGATTGGCCTGTCGGGTCTGCCGACGCTGACCGAATTTCAGACTGCACTGGCGTTGTTATCCTTTTTGCCGTTGCAGGGCATGCTCTTTTTTGCCTTGTTTTTGCTGGTGGGGCTCAGGGCGCGTACCGCCTTTATCACTTCCCTTTCGCTGATGACCTACAGCGAATTTGCCCTGATTACCTCCAAGGTAACCGCCGAGGCCGGTTTGTTGCCGACGGGGTGGGTCAATGTCATGGGGGTGGCAGTGTCCTTGTCCCTGGCACTGGCTGCGCCGCTCAACCGGTTTTCGCACCGTCTTTACGGCTGGCTGGAACCGGGCCTGATCCGGTTTGAGAGCCGTCGCAAACACCCTGACCGAACCCCGACTGCCATAGGGCGGGCGCAGTGGCTGGTCATGGGCATGGGTCGCACCGGCAAGGCTGCCTATGAGGCTCTGGAACGGCACGGTTATCACGTCGTCGGGCTGGATGCCGACCCCACCCGACTGGAATTTCATCGCGAATCCAATCGTCGGGTACTCTACGGTGACGCAGAAGACCCTTCCCTGTGGGAGAAACTGCATTTTTCAGGTCTCCGGGGCGTGGTCATCGCCCTGCCTGACCTGGCTGCCCGGCAGTCAGCGGCCCAGTATCTGCGTGCCAATGGCTTCAAAGGTTTGATTGGCGTTACCAGTTATCACGCCAGGGAAGACACGGTTTTGCTGCACACCGGGGTAGATGTGCTGTTTCATCCGCTAACCGAAGCCGGAGAACGGCTGGCTGAAAAAATGCTTGAAACCGATCGGCTCAAATCGGGCTGAGTTTCACACGCCAATGGAACATAAACCAAGTATTTTTGTCGGGAATGCCGTTGCAAAAATACAAGCCTGTATTTATCTTATTGTTATAATTCCGTGTCGATCGGGTGGACTGCAAACAGGATCCACTGTAGACCACCGCAAATTCATCAGCTTGAACCCAGCGAGGACTCAATGTCAGAACAACCATGGGATCGCGACCGCGTACGGTCCATCATAGACACCCTCAAGGACAAACCGGGTGCCCTGCTACCCCTTTTGCACGGCATTCAGGATGACCTGGGTTATGTGCCGCCCGACAGTGTTCCCCTCATCGCCGAGGCACTTAACCTGTCCCGGGCCGAAGTACACGGTGTCATCAGTTTTTACCATTACTTTCGGGATACCCCGCCCGGTCAGCATACCCTGTATGTCTGTCGTGCCGAATCGTGCCAGTCCATGGGATCAGAAGCCCTGGAAGCCCACATCCGTCAGCGACTCGGGGTCGATTACCACGAGACCACCGTCGATGACCTGCTCAGTCTGGAGCCGGTGTATTGTCTGGGCAACTGTGCCTGCTCACCGGCCATCATGATCGACAGGCAGGTGTTTGGGCGCGTGAGTCCGCAACGGTTTGATGCAATCCTGGAAAATCTGAAGGTGAATGCATGATCACAGTCTATGTCCCCCGCGATTCCAGTGCCTTGTCCCTGGGAGCAGAAGAAGTGGCGACGGCTATCCAGATGGAGGCCATGCGGCGTGGTATGGATATCAACCTGGTACGCAACGGTTCCAGAGGAATGTACTGGCTGGAGCCCCTGGTAGAAGTAGCTACTGCACAGGGACGCATGGGTTATGGCCCGGTAGGGGTAGCCGATGTGCCGGGTTTGTTCGAAGCCGGTTTCCTGGAGGGCAGTGCATCGCCCCTGGCACTGGGGCTGACTGACGACATACCCTACCTCAAGCGACAGGAACGCCTGACCTTTGCCCGGGTGGGTATCACCGACCCGGTCGATCTGGATGATTACCTGGCCCATGACGGTTACCGGGGGCTTGCGCGGGCACTGACCCTGGAGCCGGCGGCCATTGTCGAGGAAGTCACCCAGTCGGGTCTGCGCGGACGCGGCGGAGCGGCCTTTCCCACCGGCATCAAGTGGCGCACGGTACTCAATACTCCGGCCACCCAAAAATACATCGTCTGCAATGCCGACGAAGGTGATTCCGGTACCTTTGCCGACCGCATGGTGATGGAAGACGATCCTTTCGTCCTGATCGAAGGCATGACCATCGCCGCGCTGGCGGTCGGGGCCACCCAGGGTTACATTTACCTGCGCTGCGAATACCCGCACGCCCAGGAAGCCCTCAATGCGGCCCTTGCCGCTGCCTATGAACACGGCTACCTGGGCGACAACCTTCGCGGCAGCGGCAAACGTTTTGATCTCGAAGTACGGATGGGGGCCGGTGCCTACGTGTGCGGTGAGGAAACCTCGCTGCTGGAGAGTCTGGAAGGCAAACGCGGACTGGTACGCTACAAGCCGCCCTTGCCGGCCATCGAAGGGCTGTTTGGGCAACCGACCGTCATCAACAATGTTCTGTCGCTGGCTTCGGTACCCGTCATCCTCGACAAGGGAGGGGAGTTTTATAAAAACCACGGTCTGGGTCGTTCACGCGGCACCCTGCCGATTCAGTTGGCCGGCAATGTCAAGTATCCGGGCCTGATCGAAAAGGCCTTCGGTTTGACCTTGCGCGAGGTGCTGTACGACTTTGGTGGTGGTTCGGCAACCGGCAGACCCATCAAGGCCGTGCAGGTCGGAGGGCCACTGGGGGCATACATGCCCGAATCCCAGTTCGATACGCCCATGGACTACGAAGCCTTTGCCGCAATCTGGACGGTGCTGGGACACGGCGGCATCGTGGCATTTGATGATGGTGTGGACATGGCCCGCATGGCCCGTTACGGTATGGAATTCTGCGCCATCGAGTCTTGCGGCAAATGCACCCCCTGCCGGATCGGTTCCACCCGGGGGATGGAAGTCATCGACAAAATCATTCAGGGAGAAGACAGGGCTGCCAACGTCCGCCTGTTACGGGATCTGTCGGACACCCTGCTGAACGGTTCACTCTGCGCACTGGGTGGCATGACTCCCTACCCGGTATTGAGTGCCCTGAACCATTTTCCGGAGGACTTCGGTTTGACCGCGCAGGATACGGTCTGACACCGGTAGCGGCGCAGTTGGCGCGCCTGGACTCAACAAGGCCGGATGTCATCGTCCGGCACGATGCAACGGCGTGTACGCGCCCCAATCATTCGAGGTATTTCCCATGGCACTGCGTGATTACGATTATGGCACACCGGCCAGTTCCAAACCCAAGACCGTAAATCTTGAAATCGACGGTTTCAAGGTCTCCGTACCGGAAGGCACCTCGGTGATGCGGGCGGCGGCCACTGTCGGGGTGCAAATCCCCAAGCTGTGCGCAACCGATAGCCTGGATCCTTTCGGTTCCTGCCGTTTGTGTCTGGTTCAGATCGAGGGCGCACGCGGTTATCCCGCCTCGTGCACCACCCCGGTGGGCGAAGGGATGAAGGTCTGCACCCAGAATAACAAGCTGGCCGACATTCGCCGGGGCGTGATGGAGTTGTATATCTCCGATCACCCGCTCGACTGCCTGACCTGTTCGGCCAACGGCAACTGTGAATTGCAGGACATGGCCGGTGCGGTGGGTTTGCGTGAAGTGCGTTACGGTTACGACGGAGCCAATCACCTCAAGGCCGAAACAGACACCAGCAACCCCTACTTCGCCTATGATCCTTCCAAATGTATCGTCTGTTCCCGTTGCGTCCGCGCCTGCGAAGAAGTCCAGGGAACCTTCGCCCTGACCATCGACAGCCGGGGTTTCGATTCCAAAGTATCCCCCGGACAAAATCAGGCCTTCATGGATTCGGAGTGTGTATCCTGTGGTGCCTGTGTACAGGCCTGCCCCACCGCGACCCTGATGGAAAAATCGGTCATTGACCGGGGACAGCCGGAACACAGTGTCATCACCACCTGCGCCTACTGTGGTGTCGGCTGTTCGTTCAAGGCCGAAATGAAAGGAGCCGAAGTCGTCCGCATGGTACCCAACAAGGACGGCCACGCCAATCACGGTCATTCCTGTGTCAAGGGTCGCTTTGCCTTCGGGTATGCGACCCACCCCGATCGCATTACCAAACCCCTGATCCGCAAAAACATCACCGATCCGTGGCAGGAAGTGTCCTGGGAGGAGGCCATACAATATGCCGCCTCGGAGTTCAAGCGGATTCAGGCTCGATACGGTCGTGGTTCGGTCGGTGGTTTGACCTCTAGCCGCTGCACCAACGAAGAAGCTTACGTGGTACAAAAACTGGTTCGGGCCGCCTTGGGTAACAACAACGTCGATACCTGCGCCCGCGTCTGTCATTCACCTACCGGCTACGGTCTCAAGCAAACCCTGGGGGAATCGGCCGGTACCCAGACCTTTGACTCGGTCATGCAGTCCGATGTCATCCTGGTGATCGGGGCCAATCCCACCGACGGTCATCCGGTGTTTGGCTCGTTGATGAAACGCCGCATCCGGGAAGGTGCCAAACTGATCGTGGCAGACCCACGGGATATCGATCTGGTCAAATCGGTTCACGTTCAGGCGGATTATCACCTGAAACTCAAACCGGGCACCAACGTAGCCCTCATCAATGCCCTGGCGCATGTGGTGGTGACCGAAGGTCTGGCCGACGACGCATTTGCCCTCGCCCGTTGTGAAGTGGATTCCTTTGAAAAATGGAAAACCTTCATCAGCCAGCCACATCATTCACCGGAAGCCAGCGCATCCATTACCGGTGTCCCCGCAGACCGGGTACGCGAGGCGGCCCGCCTCTTTGCGACCGGCGGCAATGCGGCCATTTATTATGGCCTGGGCGTTACCGAACACAGTCAGGGTTCGACCATGGTGATCGGCATTGCCAATCTGGCCATGGCCACCGGTAACGTCGGGCGCGAAGGCGTGGGTGTCAACCCGCTGCGAGGCCAGAATAACGTCCAGGGTTCCTGCGATATGGGTTCGTTTCCGCACGAATTGCCGGGCTACCGTCATGTCTCCGATACCGAAACCCGCACGTTGTTTGAATCGGTCTGGGGAGTCCGTCTGGACGCAGAGCCGGGTCTTCGCATTCCCAACATGTTTGGCGCAGCCCTCGAAGGCAGTTTCATGGGGCTGTACTGCGAAGGCGAAGACATTGCCCAGTCCGATCCCGACACCCAGCACGTCCATGCGGCCCTCCGTAAAATGGAGTGCGTCGTGGTGCAGGATCTTTTCCTGAACGAAACCGCCAAATTTGCCCATGTCTTCCTGCCCGGGGCTTCGTTCCTGGAAAAGAGCGGTACTTTCACCAATGCCGAACGGCGGATTTCGCCGGTCAGGAAAGTCATGCCGCCCCTGGCCGGTTATGAAGACTGGCAAGTGACCCAGATGCTTTCCAATGCCCTGGGTTATGCCATGAACTACAGCCACGCGTCCGACATCATGGATGAAATCGCCAGCCTGGTTCCCACCTTCACCGGGGTGAGTTTCACCAAACTGGACGAACTGGGCAGTATCCAGTGGCCCTGCAACGAGCAGGCTCCCACCGGAACGCCAACCATGCACATCGATACGTTCGTGCGCGGCAAGGGCCGGTTCATGCTGACCGAATACGTGCCCACCGAAGAACGCACCTCCAGCCGCTTCCCGCTGATTCTCACCACCGGGCGCATCCTGTCGCAATACAATGTCGGGGCGCAAACCCGTCGTACCCAGAACAACGTCTGGCATCAGGAAGACCGTCTGGAAATTCACCCGCATGACGCAGAACACCGCGGCATCAACGAAGGCGACTGGGTTGGCATTCGCAGCCGGGCCGGTGAAACGGTACTGCGGGCCATCATTACCGAACGGGTACAACCGGGTGTGGTGTACACCACCTTCCACTTCCCCGAATCCGGGGCCAATGTCATTACCACCGATAATTCCGACTGGGCCACCAACTGCCCGGAGTACAAGGTCACGGCGGTACAGGTCACCAAGGTCAGCGGCCCCTCCGAGTGGCAGCGTCAATACCAGTCTTTTACCGAGGAGCAGTTATCACACCTCAAACAGCGGGTGGTTCCATCCGCTTGATGTCCCGATATGACCCTGCTGGCCGGTGAACTGGGCTGGCCTGCCTGGCAGACGGTATCGGTCGAGGCCTGGCAGGCTCAGGATCAGGCTTGTCTTGATGAACCGGTGGCCGAGGAGGCTCCGATCGCCCTGGTCTACAACGGTGAACCACATGTCGTCATGCTGGCGACTCCACTGGATCTGGACGATTTTGCCCTGGGTTTCAGCCTGACCGAGGGCATCGTTGTCCGAGCGCAAGAAATTGAGTCGATACGGGTATTTACCCGCAGTGAAGGGATTGAAGTACGGGTGCGCCTACCGGCCAGGCTCTGCCATACCCTGAAGGACAGGGAGCGCAACCTGACCGGTCGTACCGGTTGCGGCTTGTGCGGAGCAGCGACCCTGAGTCAGGCCATCCGCAAGCCGCCGCCGGTCAGCTCGGGTCTTCAGGTCGAAGCTACCGAACTGCTGGCGGCCCTGTCTGAACTCAACGCCCATCAGCGGCTGAACCGCCTGACCGGAGCCGTCCACGCTGCGGCCTGGGTTGTACCGGGCCAGGGAATGGGTTCACTCCGGGAAGATGTCGGGCGGCACAACGCGCTGGACAAACTCATCGGTGTCCTGGCCCGCCACCAAACGGCATTCGAAAGTGGCTACGTTCTCGTAACCAGTCGAGCCAGTTTCGAGATGGTACAGAAATGCGCCATCATGGGCATCGGTCTGATGGCAGCCATTTCTGCCCCCACTGGCCTTGCCATTCGCATGGCCCGCGAAACCGGACTGACCCTGATCGGTTTTGCCCGGGGCGACCGTTACCTGATTTACAGTCATCCCCAGCGGATACTGCATCATCCACCATAAATCCAACCCCAAAAAACCCGCACCACACCATGATGGAAACCGAACGACTGGTCAAAATGGCCAATGACATCAGCAATTTCTTCAGTGCCGAACCCGACCGCGCCGTTGCAGTGCAGGGAACATTCGACCACATCAGAAAATTCTGGGAGCCGCGCATGCGGCAGGACATCATTCACTACCGCCAGTCCGGTAGTGCCGGACTCAGCGAAATTGCCGGTCTGGCCGTGGATCAACTCAGCCGCGAAGCCGGTGTCCAGGCTCAGGGATAGGCTCACAACAGAGGGTGGCGGTACCTTACAGGGCCATACCCTGTGGCAGGACAGTGCCGCACACCCTACACCCTGTTCGTTGAGTCTCCCCGGCGTTCGTGAGACAGCCTCTGCAACGCACAGGGGCCGAGTATTCGCTTTGGGTCATCCTTCAGCCAAAAAATAATCGCCGACAACCGGCCAGTCTGGCTTCCCGCCGTAACGGCCCCGATTTGCCCTGCTGTATCAACCGTTCGCTCAGGCAGTGGGGTGGTGTCATGGCCGAAGCCGTCCTTCTCCCGGGCCAATACCCGCTGCACCACTTATAGCCCCTGACGTGACGGTCTTCCGCATGTCACAACGGTGTCTCGTGATAAACTGCCGCATTCTTCCCGATAGCTATAAAAATTGAGGATCCATACTACATGTTGACCAAACTTTCCGGCGGCAAGGTCTATGACCCGGCCCATGGCATCGATGGCCAAGTGAAGGATATCTACCTCCGTGACGGGCGAATCGTGTCCGCCAGTACGGTATCCGGAGACGTGCCCCACCAAACCTTTGACTGCCAGGGCAAGGTCATCATGGCCGGGGCCATAGACATGCACACCCACATCGGGGGTGGCAAGGTGAACATCGCCCGTACGCTGCTGCCTGAAGATCACCGGGCCGATCCGGTGGCCCGGCACGGGCTGGAACGGGCCGGTTCCGGTCGCGTCGCCCCCTCGACCCTCACCACCGGTTACCGTTATGCCGAGATGGGCTACACCGCCGGGTTTGAACCGGCGGTGCTGCCCATCAATGCCCGCCAGGCTCACATGGAAATGGCCGATGTGCCGCTGATGGATGTCGGTGGTTATGTCATGCTCGGCAGTGATGATTTCTTCCTGCGCCTGCTGTCAACGGGGGCTGATCAGGCTCTCATCAACGACTATGTGGCCTGGACGCTGCATTCCAGCCAGTGCATCGGGGTCAAGGTGGTCAATCCCGGCGGTATCAGTGCTTTCAAGTTCAACCAGCGTAAACTTGATCTGGACGAAGAACACCAGTATTACCGGGTCACTCCCCGCAAAATCCTGCATACCCTGGCCCGTTCCCTGTACGAATTGGGGGTACCGCACCCGCTGCATGTCCACGGTTGCAACCTGGGCGTACCGGGCAATCTCGATACCACCCTCGCCACCATCAGCGGTATCGATGGTTTGCCCATGCACCTCACCCACATCCAGTTCCACAGTTACGGAACCGAAGGCGACCGCAAGTTTTCCTCCGGTGCGGCGCAGATTGCCGAAGCCTTCAACAAAAACCGTAACATCACCCTGGACGTAGGTCAGATTTTATTCGGCCAGACGGTCACGGCTTCAGGCGATTCCATGCGCCAGTTTGCCAATGCCGGTCATGCCCATCCCGACAAATGGGTGTGCATGGATATCGAGTGTGATGCCGGGTGTGGTGTGGTGCCTTTCAAATACCGGGATCAGAATTTCGTCAATGCCTTGCAGTGGTGTATCGGCCTGGAAATTTTCCTGCTGGCGGAGGATCCCTGGCGGATTTTCCTCACCACCGATCATCCCAACGGAGCCCCTTTCACGGCCTATCCCCATCTGATCCGTCTGCTGATGGACAAGTCGTTCCGCAACGACAAACTGGCCAGCCTCAACCCGGACGCAGCCGCCCTCAGTACCCTCGGCAGCATCGAGCGCGAATACAGCCTGTATGAAATTGCCATCATGACCCGGGCCGGAGCCGCCCGTCTGCTGGGTTTGCGTGACCGGGGTCATCTGGGGGCCGGTGCTGCCGCCGATATCACGGTCTACACCGAACAGGACGACAAGGAAGCCATGTTCAGCAAGCCGGATTATGTGTTCAAGGATGGCGAACTGGTGGTGCGGCACGGCGAGATCGTCAGGATCGTCTGGGGCAATCTGCACACCGTCAAGCCGGAATTCGACCGCAGCGGTATCGAACACCGCCTGCGGGATTATTTCGACCGCTATCACACCATGAAGCTGGACAACTTCATCATTCGGGATGGGGAAATCGAAGACGATGGCCGCAGCAAGATTCTGGTACATCCTTGCGGAACATCGACGTGAAAACACCGGCTACCCGTACACGATCAGACGCGAGGCAGAATTTTTATGTGCCTGCTTACAACTTACAATCCTGAATGACGAGGAAAACCATGTTCATCAATGGTGTCCAGATCGATGCCACCTTTGCCGAAGCCTTCCCCATGAAGGCCACCCGGGTCATCATCACCGCCCAGAACCTCAAATGGGCCTACCATGCCGCCCAAGCCCTGACCGGCTTTGCCACCTCCGTTATTGCCTGTGGCTGCGAAGCCGGGATGGAACGCGAGCTGGATCCTTCCGAAACCCCCGACGGTCGTCCGGGCATAGCCGCCATGCTTTTCGCCATGGGTGGCAAGGGTCTGGCCAAACAACTGGAAACCCGGGCCGGTCAATGCGTGCTGACCGCTCCCACCTCGGCCCTGTTTGCCGGCATCCACACCGGCGACAAAATTCCCCTGGGCAAGAACCTGCGCTTTTTTGGCGATGGCTTCCAGATAGCCAAACGCATCGGCGGCCAGCGGTACTGGCGGGTGCCGGTCATGGATGGCGAATTTCTCTGTGAAGAAACCACCGGCATGGTACCTGCCATCGGGGGCGGTAATTTTCTCATTCTGGCTGAGTCACAACCCCAGGCACTGGCCGCCTGTGAAGCAGCCATCGATGCCATGAAACGAATACCCAATGTCATCATGCCGTTTCCCGGCGGCGTGGTTCGTTCCGGCTCCAAAGTGGGTTCCCGCTACAAGGCACTGAATGCCTCCACCAACGATGCCTTTTGTCCCACCCTCAAGGGTCAGACCCGCACCGAACTCTCGCCCGAGGTCGAGTCAGTCATGGAGATCGTGATCGATGGCCTGACCGATGCCGACATTCGCCTGGCGATGCGGGTCGGTATCGAAGCCGTCTGCCAGCAGGGCGCGGCCCACGGTATCCGTCGCATCAGTGCCGGCAACTACGGCGGCAAACTGGGACCTTTCCTTTTTCATCTGCAAGAGATCATGGCATGAGTGCGTTGACTTTTACCCTGCAAATGCAACTCCGGCAACGGCTGGACGTATCGCCCCTGACACCGGATCGCCTGCAAGGGCTGAGTCGGGCGCAGATAGCCGGGTTGCCCCTGCAATACGGCAATCGCACCCTGACCGTAGCCGATGCCTTTTTGATCGAAGGCGAAGACACAGGCCATATTTTGTTCAGCAAGGCCCAGACCAAACTGGACTACATCGGTCGTGGCATGACCTGTGGCCGGATTCAGGTGGAAGGTGATGCGGGCAGTTACCTGGCAATGCAGATGCGGGGCGGACTGATCACCGTCAGTGGTCACGTCGATGCGTATGCCGCCTGTGAATTGAAAAACGGAACAGTACTCATCGATGGCAGTGCCGGTGATTTTCTGGGGGCGGCCCTGCCCGGCAATAAAAAAGGCATGGCAGGCGGGATCGTGCTGGTCAAGGGCGATGCCGGTGATCGGGTCGGCGATCATCAACGCCGGGGTCTCATCCTGATCGAGGGTCGGGCCGGGGCTTACCTGGGTTCACGCATGACCGCAGGCACCATTGCCGTGCTGGGTCAGGTCGGTAACAACCCCGGTTACGCCATGGCGCGTGGCACCCTGCTGCTGGCGCACCCCCCCACGGCCCTGTTGCCCGGCTTCAGTGATTGTGGTCTCCATACCCTGGGTTTCATTCCGTTGTTACTCAAGAGTGTCAGTCACCTCGACACCCGTTTTGCCCACCTGTCGGATCACCTGAAGCGGGTACGCCGCCATGCCGGTGACCGCTGTAGTCTGGGCAAGGGCGAAATCCTCATCGCCCAGGCCTGAACCTCCGGTATCCCGCCATGCGCAACCTCATCCTGATCCGTCACGCCGAAGCAGTCATTGCGTCCAGAACCCTGCCGGATGTCCAGCGGCCCTTGTCTACACACGGTCAGGCCCAGGCCCGCCTGATGGGTGAGTGGCTGCGCTGCGCCGGATTAAAACCGGATCATATCGTTTGCAGCCATTCGGCCCGTACCACGGCAACCGCCCGCCTGTTGGCGCACAGTCTTGATCTGGACATTACGGCCATCACCGAAGATACCCGCATCTACCTGCAAAATTTTTCCGGCCTGCTGCCGCTCATCCACGCCTGGCCAGATGAGTACCGCAGGGTGTTTCTGATTGGCCATAATCCGGACATCAGTGCCTTGATGAGTGAATTGTCAGGCAAGGCACTCGGAGAACAACTACCCTGTACCGTCGCTTCCCTGCGCTTTGAATATGATTCGTGGGGCTGTGTCAGGGAGGGGGAGGGATTACTGGATTTTTGCCTCCACCCGGACAGCATTCCAGTGCCTGCGCCAGTTCAGGGTAAATGAACCGGTATCCCTGTGCCATGATCCGTTCCGGTATCACCTGCTGCCCGCCCAATACCAACCCGGCCCGTTCTCCCAGTAATCCTTTCAGCAGGAAGGCCGGTACCCTGAACACGGCGGGTCTGTGCAGTGAGGCCGCCAGTGTCCGGGTAAATTCGGCATTGGTAACCGGCGTGGGGGCTGTCAGGTTGTAGACACCCTCTGCGGCCGGGTTGTTGAGCAGGTACTCGATGATACCCACCTGATCGTCCCGGTGTATCCAGCTCATCCATTGTTTGCCCGAACCGATGGGCCCTCCCAATCCCAACCGGAATGGCCATAGCATGCGTCCGAGCATACCGCCGGAGCGATGCAACACCAGGCCAGTGCGTAACAGGCAAACCCGGGTGCCGACCGCACCGGCCATCCGGGCAGCCTGTTCCCAGTCGGCACATAATATCGCCCCGAAATCCCCTCCCACCGGGCTGTCCTCAGTGATCAACCCCTCTCCCGTATCGCCATAGTAACCAATCGCTGAACCACTGAGCAGCAAGCCCGGGGGCTGATCGGCCGCTTGTATCCGGGCTGCCAGTTGTTCGGTCAAGCCAACCCGACTGTCCCGCAGGGCCTGTTTGCGGGTATTTGTCCAGGCGGCATCGAGGATGGGAAGACCGGCCAGGTTGACGACCGCATCGAACGGAATGTCCGGCGACCATTGCGCCAGTGATCCCCAGGCCGTGATTTCCGGAGACAACCGCGTGGCCACCGTGTCGGGCTGACGGCTCAACACGGTCAACCCGTGCCCTTGGGCCAACAGGCGGGTGCAGAGGGCTTTACCGATGAAGCCGGTACCGCCGGTAATGAGTATGCGCATGGGACTGGAACCTCTTTTTAAGGGGAATGATTTTGGTGATGAAGCGGACGAGCTGTCCGGGTGCAGGGAGTCATAACTCCCGGGTGGCACTGAAGTGAACTTCCGGCCAGCGTTCCTGGGCCAGTTGCAGGTTGACCCGGCTGGTTGCAAGGTATACCAGATGGCCGCTGCCGTCCTCGGCCAGGTTGTCGTGCAGTTTGCGCTTGAAGTCCTCAAACTTTTTTGCATCGTCGCAGGTCACCCAGCGGGCGGTAGTAACCCCTACATTGTCATAGACGCACTCGACATTGTATTCCGATTTGAGGCGAAAGGCCGTGACATCGAACTGCAGAATGCCGACCGCACCCAGAATCAGGTCGTTGTTTTTCAACGGACGAAACAGTTGGGTCGCACCCTCTTCAGTCAATTGCTGCAAGCCTTTGAGCAGGGCCTTGGCCCGGAGCGGGTCTTTCAGTATCACCCGGCGAAACAGTTCCGGGGCGAAATAGGGTACGCCTTCATATTTGAGGGTTTCGCCCTGGCTGAAGGTATCGCCCACCTGAATGGTGCCGTGGTTGTGCAGCCCGATGATGTCGCCCGGCCAGGCTTCTTCAACGTGGGTGCGGCTGTCGGCCTGAAAGGTGATGGCATTGGCGATTTGCACGGTTTTGCCGGTACGGACGTGGTGCATTTTCATACCCTTGAGGTATTGACCGGAGCAAATCCTGAGAAAGGCGATACGGTCACGGTGAGCCGGATCCATGTTTGCCTGAATCTTGAACACGAAGCCCGAGAATTTTTCTTCCTCCGGATGAACTTCCCGTTCCCGCGCCTGACGGGTTTCCGGGGCCGGGGCGTAATCGGCAAAGGCATCGAGCAGTTCCAGCACGCCGAAGTTGTTGATGGCCGAACCAAAAAACACCGGCGTTTGCCGACCCGCCAGATAAGCCGGAAGATCGAAGGTATGGCTGGCTCCTTTCACCAGTTCGATATCCAGGCGCAATTCGTCGGCCTGATCGCCCAATACCGCATCCAGCCGGGGGTTGTCCAGCCCCTCGATGATCTCACTTTCCACGATCTTGTCGCCATGCGAAGGACTGAACAGCTGAATGGCATCCCGGTACAGGTGATACACCCCCTTGAAGCGTTTACCCATGCCGATGGGCCAGGTCATGGGGGCGCACTGGATCTTGAGTACCTCCTCGACTTCATCCAGCAGTTCTATGGGTTCGCGGCCCTCGCGGTCGAGCTTGTTGATGAAGCTCAGGATGGGCGTGTCGCGCAGGCGACACACGTCCATCAGTTTGATGGTGCGTTCTTCCACGCCCTTGGCGCTGTCAATGACCATCAGGGCCGAATCGACGGCGGTCAGGGTGCGGTAGGTATCTTCGGAGAAATCTTCGTGGCCCGGTGTATCGAGCAGGTTGAAGATGCAGGCCTTGTGTTCGAACTGCATGACTGAGGTAGTGACTGAAATCCCCCGTTGTTTTTCCATTTCCATCCAGTCGGAGGTGGCATGACGGGCGGCCTTGCGCCCTTTGACCGAACCCGCCAACTGGATGGCCCCGCCGAACAACAGCAGTTTTTCGGTGAGCGTGGTC
>Ga0172372_10003249_pt1 | contig 24068 bp, 22 predicted proteins | sample LakKiv5m_2_FD_114544 | JGI IMG/M metagenome (GOLD analysis project Ga0172372, IMG submission 114544) | Freshwater microbial communities from Kabuno Bay, South-Kivu, Congo - kab_092012_9.5m | ecosystem: Environmental > Aquatic > Freshwater > Lake | place: Democratic Republic of the Congo...
CCACCACCACGAGGGCATATTGCGCCTCTCCATTGCACCCGCCGCCAACACGCACCCCGACGTTGAGGCGCAGGCCGACAGCATCGCAGAGCGCCTCTTGAACGCACTCGACTATGTGGGCATTCTCGCCATTGAGTGCTTTGAGGTGCAAACCGCACAGGGTCCGCGCCTGCTCGTCAACGAGCTAGCTCCGCGTGTCCACAATTCGGGACACTGGAGCATCGAAGGTGCCGTCACGTCACAGTTCGAAAACCACATCCGCGCCGTGTGCGGACTCCCACTCGGTCCTACCACCTTACGGGGCATGAGCGCCATGATCAATCTCATCGGCGCACTCCCGTCCATTGCAGAGATACCCGCTGGAGTGCACGTGCATTTCTACCACAAAGAGCCCCTTGCTGGGCGCAAAGTGGGGCATCTGACCGTGGTCGCCCGTGACATGGCCACCCTGCACCGCAAAATCGAGGAATGCCGTCACCTGCCGGGTGTTTGGCTCCCGCCAAGTGCCAACGATATGCCTGCACCGAGCAAATCGCGTCGCAATCGCGAGAGCTAACGGCTGATGCCACGGTCCCGCCAAACGTTAACGTTTTTCTTGTGGAGCAGGTCAGCATTTCTCGTTATGATGAAAGAGATGTGCCTATCATAGGCCAATGTCTTCGCCATGAGAAAGGGAATGACCCGTGACCAGCGAAAACGCCGTGCCATTTCGTGCTGAAATGCGTCAGCTCTTGCATATTCTGACGCATTCACTCTACTCCGACCGTGAAATCTTCCTCCGTGAGCTCATCTCGAACGCAGCCGACGCCATCAACCGGGTGCGCTTTGTACAGGTCACGGACGCCAACATCCGTGATGCTCAGCTCGAACCACACATCCGCATCAGCGTCGACAACGTGGCGCACACCATCACCATCAGCGACACTGGCGCAGGCATGACCAGTGGCGAGCTCGCCGATAACCTCGGCACCATCGCGAAATCGGGCACCAAAGCGCTCGTTGAGAGCCTTGAAGCCGGTCAACGTGGTGACTTGGTCGGGCAGTTCGGCGTCGGCTTTTACTCAGCATTCGTGGTCGCCGACAAAGTCGTGGTCAACAGTTTGTCGTACCATGCTGATGCGGCAGCGGCCGAGTGGGAGTGCGACGGCAACGACACCTACGTCATCCGCCCCGGAGACCGTAGCGAGCGCGGTACGACCATCACGTTGTACTTGAAAGAAGACGCTCACGAGTTCGCCGATGAATGGCGCCTCAAGCAGATTATTCGCAAGCACTCACGCTACATTCCCATCCCCATCACGGTGGGCGACGACGTGGTCAACGACACCGAAGCCTTGTGGCGGGTCGCACCACGGAGCGTAGATGCACAACGCTACAGCGACTTTTATCAGCAACTCACCTTCGACATGGACGAGCCATTGCTGACCATCCATCTCTCCACGGATGCCCCCATCGACCTGCACGCCCTCTTGTTTGTGCCGTCACGGCGCGAACGTGGGATGATTGAGCGCAAAGTGGAGGGGAACGTGGCCCTCTACTCGCGCCGTGTACTCATTCAGGCCGAGAGCAAAGAAATGCTCCCGCAGTGGTTGCGCTTCATGGAAGGCGTCGTCGACAGCGAAGACCTGCCACTCAACGTTTCGCGCGAGATGCTCCAAGGCACGCAGACGGCCACCCGCATCCGCAAAACGCTCACCAGTCGTTTCATCAAGGAGGTCAACGACCTTGCCAGCAACGACCCGGCCAAATTTGCACGGTTTTGGCAAGAGTTCGGCTTATTCTTCAAAGAGGGCATCGCCATTGACCCCGGCGCCAAAGACGACATTTTGCCGCTGTTGCGCTTCCACAGCACCCACAGCGCTGACCTGACCACACTCAAAGAGTACGTGGAGCGCATGTCCGCCGACCAAAACGAAATCTACTACGTGCTGGCCAGCGATGCCACCAGTGCCAAGCAGAGCCCACACCTCGATGCGGTGCAGAGCCGTGGCCTCGAAGCGCTCTTGCTCAGCGACATGGTCGATCCGTTCATGCTCCAGCACATCCGTGAGTTCGCTGGCAAAAAACTGCGCAACCTTGATGACCCTGATGTGGAATTGCCGGGTCACGCGGATGTCAGCGAATCCACCATCGACGATCAACAGCTCCTCGCCGTCGTCACTGGCTTCAAAGACGTGCTCGGCGAGCGCATCAGCGGCGCCCAAGCCTCCAACGTACTCCGCAATCACCCCATCCGCCTAGTCGCCAGTGGCAACAGCGACTACGAACGCATGCAACGCCTGCTCAACCGCGAAGAACAAGCGCCCGTGCGCAAAGTGGAAATCAACCGTGCCCACCCCATCATCGCTGGAGTAGCCCAACGCCTCCAGAATGACGCCAACGACCCAGTCGCCCAGGCCGTCATCGAGCAACTCTACGCCAGCGCCATGCTTCTCGACGGTATGGCGGTCGATCCCGCCGAACTCGTTGCGCGCATGCAGACCATCATGCAAGCCGCAGTCCGTTAAGCACTCCTTGCGCAACGCCCCCTGTGCTATGGCACAGGGGGCAAAATATTGCCAGAGCATACCGCAACATCATCGACGCGACAAGCGGTACGAATATGCGACTGCGACCACGGTGGCACCGAGTATGCCCACAATGACCGGCACCATTACCCACACTGGGTCGTTGACCAGCACCGCAACCAACAACCCGATAACGCCAGCACCCGCATACAAATACCCGGCCAAACGATGCGTTTTGTACCAAATCTCGTCGCTTGCGAGCGTCCACGGCATGCGCACCCCAATCCAGTGGTTACGCTTGGTTTTGGGGAGCACATTGCCAATTACCACGAACAACACACTGATCAGGCCCGCAATCAGTCGCGGCACCGGCCATGCATTGTCGTACATCTGTGTGACCTGTGCATATGCCATCCAAAGAATGATGGTGTTGAGTGCGGCGAGTACGAGTACCATGGGCACCATGATGCGCTCTAGCACCCGCAGATTGGCCTGTTGCAACGGTTCCGTGGTGTCCATGGTGCGAGGCCATACCACAAAGAATACGGCCAATGACAAGGTGATGATGGGCATGATGAGCAAAGTGTACTTGGAGTCGTAACGATCCGCTGCTCCGTCGATGCCGTAGTGGACTGGCACCACATCGGCCAACCACGGCCAGATGACAACGGTCAAAAGCAACGGCAGGACGCCGATGATGATGGTCAACCATTTACGCATGGTGCTCCCCTTTCAATTGTGCAATCAACAACAACACGTCCTCGAATACGCTCGTGTTGAGCTCGTAGTAGATGTAGTTCTTTTCCCGCGTCTCATAGACCAAACCGGCCTCGCGCAGTTGCGCTAAATGGTACGAAATCGTCGCCTGCGACAAACTGAATTGCTTGGCGATATCACCCGCAGAACGCCGCTCTTGCTTCAATCCGTGCAATATCTCGCGGCGTACCGGATCCGCTAAAGCCTTCAATGTCTCTTGTACCCCCATACGCTGTCATCCCTCTCATCATCTATTTTGATAATCATCGAAATAGATGATAGCACCATTATGTCCGTAATGCAAGTGGTATTTAGAGGTTCATCAAAATACCTCTCTCACCGCATGGTGAGAGAGGTACGGAGCAGGATGAAAGTGGGGCGGATTTAGCCGAAGCGACCGCTGATATAGTCCTCAGTACGCCGATCGGCAGGATTGCGGAAAATTTTGTCGGTATCATCGACTTCCACCAGCTGGCCGGCGCGAGTCTCGCGTTGCATCATCATGAAGGCGGTCACGTCGGAGACGCGGGCTGCCTGTTGCATGTTGTGCGTAACCATGACGATGGTGAAATCACCGCGCAGATCGTTGATGAGGTCTTCGATTTTCAGCGAGGCGATGGGGTCAAGCGCAGAGCAGGGCTCGTCCATCAGCACCACATCGGGCTTGGTGGCAATCGTACGCGCGATACAGAGACGCTGTTGCTGCCCACCCGAAAGCGCCGTGCCGTAGCTCTTGTGCAAACGATCTTTGACTTCATCCCACAGCGCAGCTCGTCGGAGCGATTCTTCTACGCGCTCTGCCAATGTAGTGCGGTTGCGCACACCGAGCACACGCAGACCATAGGCCACGTTGTCAAAAATCGAGAGCTGGAACGGGTTGGGACGCTGGAAGACCATGCCTACCCGACGGCGCAACAGCACCGAATCCACGTCTGCTGCATACACGTTCTCGCCGTCGATGCGGATTTCGCCCTCAGCACGAGCGCCAAAGGTTGCATCGTGCATGCGATTGATGGAGCGCAACAAGGTCGATTTACCGCATCCCGATGGTCCAATGATGGCCGTGACGCGCCCGCTTGGCACATCCATGGTGACATCGTCAATCGCCTTGAAGCTCCCATAAAAGAAGTTGAAATTGCGCATTTCAATCTTGGCGTGCACCGCACCTTCGTGCTGTCGCGCCTGCGCGCGCTTGGCCACCAAATCGGCGAATCCAGCCGTGCTCCGATTCATTGAAATCACGTTTTGCATTGCCATGGTGCTTACCCCACCTTCCCACTAATATACGATTCGGTGCGTGCATCGGCCGGCTGTGTAAAGATTTGCGTGGTATCGCCCATTTCCACCAGCTCGCCGATTGCATCGCCCGCCGAAGTATCGACCATGAACACGGCCGTTTCATCCGAGATACGGGCGGCCTGTTGCATGCTGTGCGTCACAATGACAATGGTAATCTCTTTTTTGAGTTGTGTCACTAATTCTTCGATGCTCGCCGTCGCAATCGGGTCAAGCGCCGATGCCGGCTCGTCGAGCAAGAGCACGCTCGGATTGGTGGCCAGTGCACGTGCGATGGCCAATCGTTGTTGTTGCCCGCCCGACAACGCCATGCCTGATTTGGACAGTACGTCCTTGACCTCGTCCCACAGGGTTGCTTGCCGCAGGGCGGTCTCCACGGCCGCATCGAGATCCGCCTTGCGGTTCATGCCTTGCAAGCGCAACCCGACCGCCACGTTTTCGTAGATGTTGCGGGTACGCAGGGCAACCGGCTGTTGGAAGACCATGCCGACCTGGCGGCGAATCAGGGTTGGATCCGTGTCCGGCGCATAAATATCGGCATCGCCGAGGCGCACACTGCCGGTGGCATAGGCCCCTTGGATGGTTTCGTGCATGCGGTTGAGGCACCGCAACACGGTCGATTTGCCACAGCCCGACGGACCGATAATCGCAGTTACCGTGTTGGCACGGATGTGCATGTCGACCGGCTTCACCGCCTGACGGCTGCCATAAAAGGGGGTCAGTTGTGACAGATACATGGCGGTCATCGGCTCGCTCCTCCGCGGCGCCGAGTAGCAACTCGGACGAGAATATTCATCACGAGGACCAACATCATCAGCACGAAGGCAGCGCCCCACGCCAGCGTGTTTTCACCTGGATAGGGAGATTCGGTGTAACGATACGTGAGGAGTGGCAATGCGGCCATCGGCTCAAACAAATCCATGCTAATCACGTTGCTTCCCAGCACGGTCAAAATGAGCGGAGCCGTCTCGCCGGCACCACGTGCAAATGCGAGCATCACGCCCGTCACGATGCCGGGCAAAGCGGCGGGGATGACCACCGTAAAGCTGGAGTACCAAGTCGGCGCACCGAGCCCGCGAGCCGCTTCGCGCATCGATTCCGGCACCAGTTTGAGCATTTCTTCGGTGGTACGGGTAATCACAGGCACCATCAACAACGCCAACGCCAGACTCCCGGCCACTGCCGAAAATTGTTTGACTTGTGTCACCACTGCCACGTAGATGACCACACCCGCCACAATCGACGGCGCACCACTGAGCACGTCACTACAAAAGCGCACAATGGTCGCAAAGCGCTCGTGCCGGTACTCACTCAAATAAATGCCCGCAAAAATGCCAATCGGCAAGGCAAACAACAGGCCAACCCCGGTAATCACCAAGGTGCCCAAAATCCCGTGCAACACGCCGCCTTTGGGGCCTGCCGCATAGATGGCAGCTTCGGCTTCTGCGCTGGTTGCCGGTGTGTCACCACTGCCTTCTTCGATGCCAATCCCCGCAAAGGGATCATCCGGGTTGAACTCAGCAGCCGGCTCCCCCGTGGTCGTATCGGGGGTTGAGGAGGCTTCAGGCGACTGGTAGACGTCCGTGAAGAACTGCGGGCTCAGCGCTGCCGCGCCGAGCGTCATCACGTAGATGATGATGGCGAGGAGCGGGATAATGGCACAGCCGGTGGCAGCCACCGTGGCACCACGCATCAGACGATCCACCAGCTTGCGCCAAGTGTAGTTTCTTGTGTTGTGCATTAGTGACCTCCTCGCATGCCGCGCTCTACGTACCAAATCAACAACCGAGCTCCTAAGTTGAGGAGCAAGGTAATACCAAACAAAGCGAGTGCCACGGTAATCAACGCACTCTCGTGCAACGGACTCACCGAGTTGGTCAATTCGTTGGCCACTAACGATGCAGCCGTGGTCGCTGGCGCAAACCATGATTCGTTGATGCGCTGTGAATTCCCGATGAGCATGGTTGCCGCCATGGTTTCACCCAACGCACGGCCGATGCCAAGCATGATGGCGCCCAAAATACCGGCTTGTGCGTACGGCACCACTGCCAGCCAAATCATCTCCCAACGCGTGGCACCAACCGCCAACATCGCTTCGCGTTGCGTGTTGGGCACCAAGCGGAGTACGTCACGGGTCAACGAGGCAATGGTGGGCAGAATCATAATCGCCATCACCACCCCGGTCACCAACACGCCACGACCCGTAGCAATGGGGCCCGCAAATTGTGGCACCACGCCACCGATGGCTTGACTGACCGGCTCAGAAAAGACGGTGTTGAAGAAGGGCACAAACACAAAAACCCCCCATACGCCATAAATGACACTGGGGATGGCTGCCAAGAGCTCAACCAAAAACGACAACGGAACAGCCAACCGTGGCGGACACAACTCGGCCAAAAAAATGCCGATACCGATGGCCAACGGTGCGGCAATAAAGATGGCAATCAGTGCCGAAAGCAACGTCCCGCGTACGGCCGGCCAAGCACCAAAAGTAGGCGGTGAAAGATCAGTCTCGACTGGGTTCCACTCTTGACCGGTCAATACATCCAATCCAAACGCCTGCCGAGCTTCGGCCGATGCTGCAAACATGATAGCGCCAATGAGCACCACCAGTGCTACCACGAAACTCGCCAACGTAACCGTACTCACCCGAAACGGAACGTCACCATGGCGTAGCAGTGATTTGCCACTACTCCACGATGTCGGCTGTTGATTTGCCATAGTACTGTCCTCTTCCCCAACACACAATGTGCCGTGCTCACGCACGGCACATTGTGTCAGCGGTTATCGAATTACTTAATCGGAGCTTCGATGGCGGGCTGGCCGTTGACGCGAATCGTGTTCAAGGCCTTCATGGAAGCCTGACGCATGTTCTCGGGCAGTGGTGCGTAGCCCAAGCGGGTGGTTGCACCTTGACCGGTGGTCAAGCCCCAGTAGATGAAGTCGGCCAACGCCTGCGCCTTGTTGGCATCGGTGTACGTGTCCTTGCGCACCAAGATGTAGGTGAACCCGGCGATCGGGAAGGCCTGTGGATCAGCGCCGTTCACAATCGACACAGCCAACTTCTGCACGTCTGATGATGGCTTGACACCCGCAGCAGCGGCCGACACATTGGCGGTTTCTGGCTTCACGTAGTTACCAGCTGAGTTTTTGACGAAAGGCAACGGGAAGCCAGCAGCCAAGGCGTAGCCGGTCTCCACGTACCCAACAGCACCCTCGGTGCGTTGCACCGTGCTCGAGACACCTGCGTTACCAGGAGCGCCGATACCGGCTGGCCACTTGACCGTGCTACCACGACCAACTTGTGCCTTCCAGATGGGGCTGACGGTGTTGAGGTAGTCGGTCCAGATCGAGGTGGTGCCCGATGAGTCTGAGCGGTATACCGGCACAATTTCCACTCTTGGCAACGTCACCCCTGGGTTGTCAGCAGCCAGACGTGGGTCGTCCCAGTACTTAATCTCGCCCAAGTAGATACCGACCAACGTTTCAGCCGAGAAGCGGAGTGAACCTGTTACGCCTGGCACGTTGTACATGGGCATCACACCACCAAGCACCATGGGCACGTGAATGGCGTCAGGGGCTTCGGTCGACACGCGGCCTGAAGTAATTGCGGAGTCAGTTCCACCGAAGTCGGTCAAGTAGCCGATGAAGTCACGCTGACCTTGACCCGAACCCACGCTCTGGTAGCTCAAAGTCACGCCCGGCACCACGTTCTTGTAGACCGAGATCCACACTTGATACAACGGGTTGGGGAAGCTGGCACCCGAACCGCGCAACGTGGCGGTCAACTGGCGTGGCTCCCACTCGCCACTGCTCGCAACAGCTGGTGCAGTGGTGGCGGTTGCAACCACAGTTGCGGTTGCTGCTGCTTTGGTAGCCGTTGGCTCGGCGGTTGCAGTTGCAGCGACCGTGGCCGTTGGCTCGGCGGTTGCAGTTGCAGCGACCGTGGCCGTTGGCTCAGCGGTTGGCACCGCAGTCGGCTCGGCGGTCGGCTCGGCGGTCGGCTCAGCGGTTGGCTCAACTGGGGCAGCGGTTGGCTCAACTGCTGGGGCAGCCGTTGGCTCGGCAGCCGGAGCTTCAGCGGCTGGAGCGCTGGCACAGGCTGACAGCACGAATGCGCTAATCAGCACCAAGCTCATCAGAGCCAATGAAATTCGGTTCATCGAGATACGCATGATGTACCTTTCGTGTACGACATCTATACCATTTCAGGCACTCTCAAGGTACCAAGCGAATATTATTGCTATGGCGGATTTGTTTTAAGTAAAAGTTAAATTTTGATTGTCGTTGTGTGCACCCGTCTGCAACAAAAACCGCTCACGGGCACATGCCCATGAGCGGAACGCGCTTCGTGATACTCACCGCTTAGCCAAAGCGACCGCTGATGTACTGCTCGGTCCGTTCGTCTTTGGGGTTACGAAAGATGTCATTGGTCGCTGCATACTCGATTAATTGCCCAGCACGATTGTCGTCCATCAAGAAAAACGCCGTGTTGTCGGAGGCCCGCGACGCTTGTTGCATGTTGTGAGTCACGATGATAATCGTGTAGTCTTGGCGCAACTCAAACATCAATTCCTCAATTTTGAGGGTCGAAATCGGGTCGAGTGCCGAACACGGCTCATCCATCAAGATGACTTCCGGCTCGACCGCAATCGCCCGCGCAATACACAAGCGTTGTTGTTGTCCCCCCGACAACGACAAACCACTCTGCTTCAGCTTGTCTTTGACGTCGTCCCACAAAGCAGCGCGCCGCAACGAACGCTCCACCAGCTCGTCGGTCTGTGCTTTGCTCAACTTCCAGCCATTGACTTGCGGGCCATACGCAATATTGTCGTAAATGCTTTTGGGGAAAGGATTGGGCTTCTGGAAAACCATGCCAATCCGCCGACGCACATTGACCGGGTCAATCCCTTTGTCGTACAGATTTTGCCCATGAAAAACAACTTCACCCTCAACACGTGCGCTCGCAATCAAATCGTTCATGCGATTAAACGCCCGCAACACGGTGCTCTTGCCACATCCCGATGGCCCAATCAAGGCCGTGATGCGGTTTTTTTCGATGCTGAGATTGACGTCTTTGACCGCCCGAAAGGTGCCGTAGTAGACGTGTAGATGTCGGGCCTCGAGGGCATACGTAGGTGACTGGCTCATATTCTCCATCCTCAACAACATACATCAGTAGCGTTTTTGAAAACGACTACGCAAATACATGGCAACCCCGTTGATCGAAATCAAAATCACCAGCAACACCAAAATGCCCGCCGCTGCCAAGGCCCGGAACTCTTCTTGTGGTCGTGACACCCAATTAAAAATCTGAATGGGCAACACGGTGAACACATCGAACACGTTGCGGGGCAAAAAGGGCACAAACGTCAGCGCACCAATGGTAATCAGCGGCGCTGTTTCACCAATCGCACGCGAAATCGCCAAAATACTCCCCGTCAAGATGCCGCCGACCGCCTGTGGCAACACGATGTGCCACACCGTCTGCCAACGGGTCGCACCGAGCCCAAAGCTCGCCTGTCGCATACTTGCAGGCACCGCCCGGATCGCTTCACGGCTCGCCACGATGATAATGGGCACCACCAACAACGCCAACGTGAGCGCACCCGTTACGATGCTTCGCCCCAAAAACAACCAGCGAGCAAAGACCTGCAACCCCAACAAACCGTAGATGACCGAGGGCACAGCCGCCAGATTGCTGATGTTAATCTCAATAAGCCGCGCCCACCACGTGTCTTGCGCATATTCTTCGAGATAAATGGCCGCCGATACCCCTACCGGCAAAGCCACCACAATCGTCAACAAAATGGTGTAAATGGTGCCGAATACGGCTGCTTTGGCACCAGCCCGTTGCGGGAATCGCGAATCGAAATTACTGAAAAATTCCGGGCGCAACCAAGCAAAGGGCCGCTCCATGTTGAGGCCAAACGCCTTGATGACCACATCTCCGACCAAGATGACCAACATCAGCACTGCCACCGCAATGCTGAAAATCCCAGCAATCATCAGCACCGTGCCCCAGAGATGGCGACGTGCCAAGTTGCCACTGCCGTACTGTTCGCTGTAGCGAATTGGAGTGTCTTCGTGCATCAGTCGTATACCTCGCGAAAGCGGCGCACTACCCAGTAGCTCACCATGTTGAGTACAAACGTGAACGTGAACAACGTCATCCCCACCGCAAACAACGTGTAATAACTCAACGACCCATACGGCACATCACCGAGACTGACCTGCACGATGTACGAGGTCATCGTCATGACCGGCACCGTCGGGTCAAAGGTGAACTTCGGCGTTTGTCCGGCAGCAATCGCCACAATCATCGTCTCGCCGATGGCACGTGACATGGCCAAAATAAACGACGCCACGATGCCCGAGAAAGCGGCCGGCACCACGACTTTGGTGGCCACCTCAAAACGGGTCGAACCGAGGCCGTACGCCGCCTCACGCAGCGAATTGGGCACCGCCGACAACGCGTCTTCACTCAACGACGTAATCAGTGGCACAATCATGATGCCCATCACCAACCCAGCACTCAACGAATTAAAAATACTGATGTCGGGATTGAGCGTCTTGAGAAAGGGTGTCACCACGGTCAATGCAAAAAATCCATACACCACTGTGGGAATGCCCGCCAATATCTCCAACACCGACTTGATCGGCGAACGCACCCGCTCACCCGCAAATTCGCTGAGATAAATGGCAGCCGTCAACCCCAACGGCACCGCCACCGCTAACGCAATTGCCGACGTCAACAGAGTGGCACTGACCAATGTAAAAATTCCGTACTTTTTGACCGCAAATAGCGGCGTCCATTCTGTCGCCGTAAAGTATTCGATGATCGACACTTCCCGAAAGAAGGCAATGGTCTCACTAATCAAGGAAAAAATAATCCCCGTCGTCGTCAGTACGGAAACGACGGCGGCGGTCAACAACAGTCCCTGAATGACACGTTCGCCTATCACACGCCCTTTGTGCGGTGATTGGCGCAAATCAATCCCCATGTGGTCTCCTTTCTGCCCATGCGATCGGCACAAATACCCCCCAAGTACCGGCATGCGGGCATCGGCCGCAATTGCGACCGATGCCCCCACCTGCCACCGCATCACAAGACGCTACTTCAAGTACTGATCCAGTGTCAGCTTTTGGCCTTCTTGATGCAGTGTGCCAGTCACACCAGTCGCAAAACGATTGGCAATGGCAGCATATAACTCCTCGCTCAATGCCACATACCCGACCTGCGGTGTCTGGATGAGCGGCGTAAAGTCGGCGCTCAAGTAGTACTCAACGAACGCCTTGACTTCTGGGCGAGTGGCTGATTTTGCATTCACATAGATGAACAACGGCCGTGAAAAGGGCGCATATGAACCATCAGCAATCGTCTCAAAGCTGGGATCCACACATCCTTTGCCACCGTCGATGGCAACCGGCTTCACTTTGTCTTGGTTCTCAATCACGTAGGCATACCCTAGGTACCCCAAGGCATACGTGTCACCGCCCACGCCCGTAATCGTCACGTTGTCGTCTTCGGTGGCCAAGTAATCGCCACGGCTCGCCCCTGCTTCACCGTTCACCGTTTCGGTGAAATATTCGAACGTGCCCGAATCCGTGCCTGCCCCCAACAAGACCATGGCATGATCGGGGAAGTCGGCACGCACCTGGTTCCAGTTGGTCACCGTTGCCTGTGCCTCAGGTGCCCAAATGGTGCGCAATTCGTCGATGGTCAAACACTGCACAAAATCGTTGGTCGGACTCACAATCACCGACAATCCGTCGTATGCCACCGGCAATTCGATGAACTCTACGCCGTTCTGTGCACAAATGTCGATTTCAGATTGCTTAATCGGACGCGATGCATTCGCGATATCGGTCTCGCCCGCACAAAACTTCTTGAACCCACCACCCGTGCCCGACACACCAACGCTCGCACGCACGTCTGGATTCATCAATGAGAATTCTTCGGCAGCTGCCGCCGTAATCGGGAAAACGGTCGACGAACCGTCGACCAACACGTCACCGGAGATGCCAGCGGCGGGCGCTTCCGTGGCTGGGGCACTTCCACCACCACATGCCACCAAGAATGTGGTAGCGCACAACAACAATGCGACACGCTTCATGTAACCTCGATACATCGACACATGCCCCTTTCAGCTCTGTGTAAACAAAGTATTAATGATTCCTTTAGAGTGTACGCATGTATTGTTATTGTAGTAGCATATTTTTATTAAATCCATGTTAATCAACTTAATTTTTTGTTATGACGGCGCAGGCTGGTATACTACAAAGGGGAAAGGAAGGTTCATGAATTCACCAGCACTGGTCACCCTCATTCAACGCATCCACGACGCCCGCATCCCGGCCGTCATCGAATACGCTGGCGCCGGCAGTCAAGCACTGTGGTGGCTCCACAGCGTGGCCGGTTCATCGCGCACCATTCTCGAGGCCACCGATCGCTATTCACAGGCCTCGATGACGTCGTTGTTGCGTGAACGCCCAGCACAATTCGTCAGCCAGGCCACTGCCATTGCCATGGCCAAAGCAGCGTACGAGCGCGCCATGGATCTGAGCACCAACCAGCGCGTCATCGGGGTGTCGTGCACGGCCACCATTGCTACCGACTACACCAAAAAGGGCAATCACGGGTGTTGGGTTGCCATCTGGGACGAACGCGGGTGCACGAGTCATGGTCTCGTGTTGCACAAGGGGAGTCGTGACCGGAGCGGCGAAGAAGCCGTCATCAGCCAACTCCTCATTGAGGCATTGGCCATGTGCCAAGGACTCATCGACGCGTTTCGCCTCGATCTGCAGCCCGAAGAGCGCGTCGACAGCCAGGTCATGGCACATCGGGACGCCCTCGGTGAGCTCCTCAACGGCACACATGAGTTGTTGCAGTACCAACCACCCAGCGATTTTGTGCCAGCACACCTCCAAGGCGTCACCGTGTTGTCGGGGTCGTTTAATCCGCTCCACGACGGCCACCGTGACCTCCTTGCCACTGCGGTGGCGCACACCGGTCAACCAGGCATTTACGAGCTGAGTGTCGTCAATGTCGACAAACCGACCCTCCCGTACAGCGTCATCCAACGCCGTGCCGCCCAATTTGCCACGCACGGCACACTGGTGATTAGTCGCGCACCGCGCTTTCTCGACAAAGCGCGCCTCATGCCCAAGTCCACGTTTGTACTGGGATACGACACCGTGATTCGCTTGCTGGACGCCAAATACTACCCGGATGGTGACGTCGCCGACACCCTGCGCCAATTCAGTATGCACGAGGTCCGTTTCATCGTGGCAGGGCGCGTCGACAAGCACGGTCAATTCCGTTTATTTGACACGACGAGCGTTCCCAGCACGTGGCGCCACCTCTTTGTGGCGCTCGACGAGGCCACGTTTCGCCGCGACGTCTCTTCGACCAGCATTCGCGCACAACAAGTCAACTGACCACCGTGCAGACTTAACAAAATCTGTGCAAACTGTCAAATAATTCGGTATACTACGATGCGAAGAAGTCACCGCACATACCGAAGTAGCACCATGTCAGAGTCATTTTCGGCCGAACTCGAGCGACTCGCTGATGAGCAATTACACGACGACGACACGCACACCCGCCGGCAACGGTGCAATCGTGTCTGCGACATTGCAGCCGACCACGGGCTCACCCAAGCCCATGATTACTACCATGCAGCAGTGGTGCTGATGCACGGCGACCAAGCCGAAGAATTCGCCACCGGACTCGCCTATGCACGCGTCGCAGCCCACCGGGCCGAGCATCGTGCGTGGTGCGTGGTGGCAGCCTGCTGGGACCGCTTTTTGATTGCCAAACGCAAACCACAGCGCTACGGCACACAGTTTTTACGCATCGACGGGCGCTGGAGCCTCGGTGAAATCGACCCCAGCGTCAGCGATGCCGAACGTGCCTTGTACGGGGTGCCCCCGTTGTGGGTACAAATCAAAAGCGCCGCTGCATTGCAACGGCGCGAACCCCAGGAATAACACTCCTGTGCTGTGTTATGCTTCACTCTCGTCGTGGTCTTCACGCAGAATATAGCCGACTCCACGCACCGTGTGGATGAGGCGCGATTCGCCGTGTTGCTCGAGTTTTTGCCGCAAATAGCGGACATAGACTTCGATGATGTTGCTCTCACCCCCAAAGTCATACCCCCACACCCGATCGTAAATAATATCACGCGTCAGCACCTGTTGCGGATGCCGCATGAAGAGCTCAAGCAATTCGTACTCTTTGGCGGTCAATTCGACACGCCGTCCGTTGACGGTCGTTTCGTGGGCGGCCACATCCATCTGCAAAAACGCATACCGGAGCACATTGCCCGTGTTACGCCCCTGCACCCGCCGCAACTGCGCCTTGATCCGAGCCAAGAGTTCTTCGAAGGCGAACGGCTTGACCAGATAATCATCGGCGCCAGCCTCAAGGCCGTGCACACGATCAGGCACCGCATCCCGAGCCGTGAGCATGATGATGGGCACATCCGAGGCGGTGCGAATACGCCGAGCCACTTCGAATCCGTCGATTTTTGGCAACATGATGTCGAGCACGATGACGTCGGGTGGGCGCTCACGCACCGCCACCAGCGCGGCCTGACCGTCAGCCGCAGTTTCGACCACGAAGCCCTCAAAGCTCAAGCCACGCCGCAAATAATTGGCAATCTCACTTTCGTCTTCGACGACCAAAATGCGTTGTTGTGTCATGTATTACTCCTCAATGGCAGTGAGCCACATGCCAAATACCCCATCGCCCAACGGAATCGCATCGGGTCCATCATGAACGCGCATCCCCACCACATGGGTCGCCGCTGGCGTCAACAACCACTGCGCATCGGCACTCCACGGCATGTACGTGGCGACATCACCGGCCTGCACCGCACGCGCAAACAGCGCGCTCGGCACAAACGGCGCATAGCGCTCGCTCTGCGCTGAATCCACCCGCATGCGCACCCACTGGAGTTGCTGCGCATCGACCGGAATCAGGGCGGCCAAATCACGGCCATCGGGCGCCCAAAAAGCAACCAACGGAATGTCATCACGAAGCACGTGACGAGCTCCCCCATCCCAGTACACGAGGCGTTGACTCTCCGCAGTGGCCACGATATACGCAATGCCCTCGGTCGTCGGATTCGCATATAACCGGACGTCGGCGTCGCCCTCGTCTGCGATCACGGTCATGCGTCCGTCTCGGAACTGTTCGACCACTTGGGCGCGCACGGACGGTGACTGCTCCGTGAGTCGCTGTGGATCGCGCACATAAAAATAACCGTCACCACGCGCATTCCACTGCGGAGCCGCGAAGTTGCCACTGTCGGTGTGGAGGATGGTCGTCTGCTGGGTATCTAGTGCATAGAGCGCCACCACACCGCCGCTCCGTCCCACCCCGCCAGCGTGGATAAGCAGATGCCGACTATCGGGATGCCAATCAAAAAAAGCAGGAGCACCCCGTGCCACGGTCTGGGCTGGCAGACGACCGTCCGTAGCCACCACGACGCTCTCCATGCCGCCATCGACCCGCAAGGCGAGATACTTGCCATCGGGAGACCACTGCACGCCCTGTGGCACATGCCCGACATCACGATACACGTCGATGGCGGTGCCGTCTGCAATCGCCACCACCCGCACCACAACGACACCCGCATCATCCTCGCAAATGAACGCCACACGCCGGCCATCAGGCGCCAACACGGGCAACGCGCCCACATCGATTCCGTTTGCTTGGGGCAGTGGATGCCGTTGCCCCTGACGGTACAACACGAGTTGCCCGGCAGCATCCACGGCAACCCATGCTGGTGGCACGGAGGTGGTCACACCCAACCAGGTGACACCGTAGATCCATCCCGCCAAACCGAGCACAAATGCGCCAAGAATGACGATGATGCGTAAGAGCAACCGTTGCATGTGCATGCCGAACATTTCCCCTCAACCGATGTGGCCCATTACGGTATAGTATACGCAGGAAAGATGGGAATTTGGTGAAGACGCTTCACAGAGCAGAGAAAAGAGCACGCACATGACCGCAACCTATCAGCGCTTCGGCGAGGGCGCCCCCCTCGTGCTGTTACACGCCTTCCCCCTCAATCAGAGCATGTGGCAACCACAAATCGCCGTGCTCGGCCATCAATACACGGTCATCGCCATCGACTATGCGGGCTTTGGGCGCTCAACGTGGGAACCACGAGGCACGCCGGGGCCACACGATATCGACGACGTGGCGCGGAGCATTGTCGCCGTCCTCGACGAGCTTGCCGTTGAACGTGCCGCAGTCGCTGGACTCTCAATGGGGGGATATGTAGCACTGGCCTTGTGGCGCATTGCGGCCGAACGCATTGAGCGCCTCGCTCTCTGCAATAGCCGGGCAGGCGCCGACGATGAAACCACCAGACAAGCACGAAGCCGCAATGCGGCCATGGTGCTCGAACAAGGTGCTGAAGCCTTGGCCGATGCCATGCTCCCCCGCCTGTTGTCGGCACACGCAGGAGCGGGGATGCGCCGCCATGTGCACACACTCGCAGCCAGCGCCCAACCACGGGTCAGTGCCAATGCACTGCTGATGATGCGCGAACGACCTGACGCCACCGCCTTGTTGCCCCACATTACCGTGCCCACCTTGGTCGTCGGTGCCAGCGATGACCCGATTATCCCGGCCCACGAAAGTCAACAGCTGGCCAGCGCACTCCCCAACAGCAACGCGGTCATCATTGACGAAGCCGGGCACCTGAGCAATCTCGAACGCCCCGACGTGTTCAACCGCGCGTTGCGTGACTGGATGCGCATGCCCTAGTCGCATCGTAGCTACGGCATCCATCATCACAACAAAAGCACGGTGACGCAGTAGTTGCGTCACCGTGCTCGCATTTCATGCATACAACGACACACGCCGTACACCGTCATGCTGATGGAGTCCCCGTAGGATCCACCAGCGTGGCGAAATAATCCTCGTATGTTTCGGCACGCCGAATCAAACACAGCTCTCCGCTGGTCGTGTGCAACACCTCAGCACAACGTAGCTTGCCGTTGTAGTTGAACCCCATGGAGCGGCCGTGCGCCCCCGTGTCGTGAATAACCAGCACATCATCGGCATGAATCTCCGGCAATGCGCGCTGAATCGCAAATTTGTCGTTGTTTTCACACAGCGAACCAACCACATCGTAAACCTCGGTGGCAGGTGCGGTTTCTTTGTGCAACACGCTAATGTGGTGGTAGGCCCCGTACATGCCCGGGCGCATCAAATCGGCCATCGAAGCATCTACTCCGATGTAGTTGCGAAAGGTGTTCTTGGCGTGGCGCACACGGGTCACCAACATGCCTGCGGGGCCGGTAATCACACGCCCACACTCCAGCATGACTTGTGGCGAACGCATGCCACTCGCCACAATGTGACGCGCAAACGCAGCTTGCACTCCCGCACCAATCCGCTCAATGTCGACCACCTGATCATCGGGGTGGTAGGGAATGCCGATGCCACCCCCAAGGTTGATGTATTCGAATTCAATGCCCAGTTGCTGGTGCAGATCTGCGGCCAAGCCAAACAACATGTCCGCAGTGGTCACAAAATAATCAGCATTGCGTTCGTTGGAAGCAATCATGGTATGCAGTCCAAAGCGTGTCACTCCCTGCGCTTGTGCGGCGGCGTACCCCGCCAGCAGCTGTGCACGCGTAGCACCAAACTTGGCCTCGGCAGGCCGACCGATAATCGCATTCCCTTCACGTTCTGCGCCCGGATTATACCGAAAGGCCACCACGGCCGGCCAGGCAACTCGGTGCGTGCGCAGATAGGCGAGGTGATCCACATCATCGAAATTGATGTAGGCCCCCAACTTCACCGCAAACTGATACTCGGACAGTGGCGTGTTGTTGGACGTAAACATCAAATCCGCTCCGCTCATGTTGAGCTGCGCCCCCATCAACAATTCTGCAAACGAACTACAATCCAACCCGCACCCTTCTTGAGCCACGATGCGCAAGATGGCAGGATTGGGCGTGGCTTTGACGGCAAAATAATTGCGAAAATTGGGCGCCCACGCAAACGCAGCGGTGAGTCGCCGTACCGCTTGGTGGATGGTGGCTTCGTCGTACAGATGAAACGGGGTCGGGTACTGCGCGACCGCCGTCGCAATCACGCTCCCGTCAACGGGCAAGGCTTTCTGTGTCATGATGATGTCTCCTCAATTGCTTGATCCGGTGCGCGGTTGCTGATTATCGTCATCGGTGGCGGGTAACGGCAACGTGGCTGCTTCACTCGCCAATGGCACGGGGGAATTGGGCAACAGCGAGGGATGCGTAAACCCTTCGCCAAGCACTTCTAGGGCCTCGCCAATAATCACGAATGCCTGCGGGTCGTGTTCGTGAATGATGGCCTTCATGATGCCCATTTCACTGCGCGCCACCGCCACCATCAGCACAGTGCGCGGACGACGCGTATAGCCACCGCGGCCATCGAGTACGGTCACTCCACGACCGAGTTCTGCGAAGACCGCCCGAATAATCGTATCCGCATGACTCGTAATCACGAAAAGGTGGCGCGAGCCTTTGCCAGCCGCCAACGTCGCATCAATGGTGCGGGTGGCCACGAACGCGACCAGCAAGGCGTACAACGTTTTGTCGGGGCCATATAAAAAGAACGCACCGACCAAAATGGCCATATCAACGAACAAAATCGTTCGCCCGGGAGCCACACCAAAACGACGTTCTACCATGCGCGCAATAATATCGGTACCACCGGTCGTGCCACTAGCACGGAGCACCAGACCGACACCAACACCGTCGAGGAGCCCGCCGTAGAGGCTATACAACAACGGATCTGCCGTGACTGCGGGCACGTAGACCGCGACATAGTCGATGCCGAGCGCCAGCACGCTGGTTGCGTAGATGGTGCGCATCGCAAAGCGCAACCCGCCTAGACTGCGCCAGCCGAGCACAAACAACGGAATGTTGAGGATGAGAATCAAAATACCGACCGGTACACCAAACAACGTGTTGGCGATAATCGAAATCCCGGTCACCCCGCCGCCAACTACTTGATTGGGCACGAGGAACGCCCGCGCAGCCACGGCAGACAACAACGCACCTAGCGTAATGACCGCATAGTCGCGCAGACTAGGCCAGATTTTTTGCCACATGATGTGCATCTCCGCGTGTGAGAACCGACGTATTGTACAATGAAAAACTGACTCAATGCCAAACATACGAGCCGAGCGGACTACGCTATACTAGGGCATGACATTGACTGGCGTACGAGGAGCACTCATGATCGACACCGCCCAACAGCTGGCGCACAGCCGTGATGCGCTACAACGCATTTCCCGCTACATCGTTCCCACACCCGTGGCCCGCTACCGCCCCTTGAGTCACCGTTGCCACGCCGATGTCTGGATAAAGCAGGAGTATTTACAACACACCGGGTCTTTCAAGTTGCGTGGAGCACTCAATGCCGTCTTTGCGCTCTCTCATGCTGACCGTCGCCATGGCGTAGTCGCAGCTTCATCGGGCAACCACGGCGCAGCCGTGGCCTATGCGTGTCAACAGGCCGGCACCAAAGCGATTATTTTTGTGCCCGAACATGCGGCACCGGTCAAAATCGCAGCCATGCAAGCACTTGGAGCCGAAGTGCGCCGCGTTGGTGACGATAGCGTGGTCAGCGAAGCCGCGGCACGCGCATTCGCCCTCGAAGTGGGCATTCCCTACATTTCCCCCTACAACGATGCCGTCATCATGGCGGGTCAAGGCACCTTGAGCATTGAGCTCCAGCGCCAGATTCCCTACCTCGACACCATTGTGGTTGCGGTGGGCGGCGGTGGCTTGGCAGGCGGAGTCGCAGCCGCAGCCAAAGCACTGAACCCGCGCATCGAAATTATCGGCGCCCAACCGGATCACTCCAAAGTGATGGTCGAATCGGTGCGCGCCGGCCAGATTGTGGATATTCCCAGTGCCGACACCCTCTCCGATGGCACGGCTGGAGGCATCGAAGCCGAAAGCATCACGTTTGCCAATTACCGCGCACTCGTAAGTAGCACGGTGCTCGTCAGCGAGCACGCCATTGCGCGTACCATGCACGAGTACATCGACACCACCCATCATCTCATCGAAGGCGCCGCTGGCGTGGCCTTAGCTGGCACTCACCTGCTCGGCGACTACCTACGCGGGCGCGTGGTGGCAGTCATCGCCTGTGGTGCCGGTATCGGTCTCGACCGCCTCCGGGATGTTATATCGTTGGTGCATCATGACGTGGACGCGTCAACGCACTAAAGCCACTGCCGTATACATCGACTGCTTCACCGACCACCACAAAGGCCTTGGGGTCGATACGTGCTACCATGGCCGTCAGCACGGGCACTTCGCTCCGCGTCATCACACACATCAACATGGCGTGCGTAGCGCCCGTGTACCCACCGGTGGCGGGCACAATGGTCACCCCACGCTTGAGCGTGACCATCACGTCTTGGGTGACCCGCTCTGGATCCGCGGTGATGATGAATATTTGATTCATCCCACCACCAAACGACAACACTAGGTCGAGCGCCCGTGACGCAATAAAACTGACCAAAATGGCGTAGAGGATTTTTTCGGGGCCGTAGAGCACAATAGCCACCAAAAACACCACCCCGTTCAAGAGTAGCGAGCTCCGTCCCGGCGCATATCCGAAGGAGCGTTCGAGCAAACGGGCAATGATGTCGAATCCGCCCGCCGTACTTTGCGCCCGGAAGATGAGCCCGCTCCCCAGACCGGTGAGCAAACCACCGTACAAACTGTACAACAACGGATCATCGGTGACCGCCGTCAACCACTGCCCGGAATACTCCAGCACCACCGCCATACAGGCCGTGGTGTAGAGCGTGCGGAGCGCAAAACGCCAGCCACCGAGCGCCCGCATACTGACCAGCAACAAGGGCACGTTCACTGCGGCCACCACCAAACCAATGGGTACACCCAAAAACGTGTTGGAGATGATGGCGATGCCCGTCACGCCACCCGTAACCACCTGATTGGGGATCAAAAAAATCCGGGTGGCCGCAGCCACGATGGTGGCGCCCAGTGTCATCAACAACACATCCCGCAGGACTGGCCACAACCAGCGCCATGCTCGCCCTAGGAACGCACGTACACGTTGCATCTTCGCCGCCTCACATTTCACCCTTGCCCATGCCCCACAACAGGCACAATCCGGGGAGGGTGGTATACTAACACACAACAGATAGTAACAAGCTTTGTCCTCGTTTGTACACCCGCAGTACCCCCAGAAAGGACGAGGTTGCCATGATTCGTGTGCTCCCAGCCGACATTGCGGCACAAATTGCTGCTGGTGAAGTGATTGAACGCCCGGCTTCGGTGATTAAAGAACTAGTTGAAAACGCCATTGATGCTCAGGCCAACGACATCGTGGTTGAAATCCGCGGTGGCGGCGTCAGCGAAATGATCGTTCGTGACAACGGCCAAGGCATTGCAGCCGATCAAATCGAGACCGCGTTTTTGCGCCACGCCACCTCCAAACTACAACGCGCCGAAGATTTGTTCAACATTCACACCCTCGGGTTCCGTGGCGAAGCGTTGCCTTCGATTGCTGCGGTGGCGCAAGTCAGTTGTACCAGTCGCACGGCCAATGCGAGCAGTGGCGTGGAATTGCGCATTGCTGGGAGTGAACTCCAAGACAAGCGTGTGGTCGGTGCGCCGGTGGGCACCACGTTCCTCATCCGCAATTTGTTCTACAACTTGCCCGTCCGGCGCGAGTTTTTGCGGAGCCCCGGCGCAGAGAGCACGGCAGTTGCCACCGTGATGACGCACTATGCGCTGGCCTACCCCCACATCCGCTTTCAACTGAACATTGACGGCAAACCACGCATCAAGACCAACGGCACAGGCGATCTCGCCGACGTGTTGTTGGCGGTCTACAACGTCGATGTGGTCAAACACCTGCTCCCCGTTGATTTCACACGTGGTGATGGTCTCTACCATGTCGCCTTGCGCGGGTATATCTCTGACCCCACGCTGACACGGGGCACGCGCGAGGCAATGCACATCAGCGTGAATGGGCGCGCCATTGCACCACGTGGCCAGCTCGCCAGCATATTCGATGACGCCTATCACACCCTGCTGATGAAAGGGCGTTTCCCGATTGCGGTTGTTGCCATTACGGTCGACCCCAACGCCGTCGACGTCAACGTGCATCCCACCAAAAGCGAAGTCAAGTTTCGTGACCCCGATTACGTGCGTGCCAACCTCGTTGACGCGATGCGCGACGTCTTGCGCTCACACCACGTCATCCAAGATTGGGGCGTGGCGCTCCCCCCCAGCAACGATCCCGCGCCCACACCAGCAGCACCGCCCCCCCCGCCACCTGCCACGGCCGAACGACGCCTCGAATACCTGACCGATCTCGACCGCCGTGGCGGTGCACCGCGGCGCTCCGAAGTAGCGCCCGCGCTTCCAGCACCACGACCACGCCGCACCGAGGCGCCGCTGTTCCCAGAGCCGGCCACACTGCCCACCCAGGCCTCGCTGTTGGTGTCAGCCCAGGCTGCCGGCGCAGCGGTCGCTGAGGTCGTCCACCAGCAACGGAGCGCGGCCCAAGGGCCACTCCCCGCCTTGCGCATCATCGGTCAACTCGCTGGGCTCTACGTGCTAGCCGAAAGTCCCGAGCACGAGCTTTACATCATCGACCAACACGCAGCCCACGAACGCATCAACTACGAGCGCCTCATGACACAACGTAGCAAAGGCAAAATCGAAATACAACGTTTGTTGATGCCTGCCAACTATCACCTTTTGCCCGCCGACACCGTCATCATCGCAAGCCATCGCACCGATCTCGCCGAATGGGGCTTCGACATTGAAGTGCACGGTGACACGACCAGCGTACGCACCATCCCTGCCACCGTGCACCCCGAGCGCATCGAGGCGGCTTTGCACCAAATCGCTGATCATCTCAAGGGCATTGATGGTAATCATCCCGCCCAATGGCAAGAACGCATGCTGGTCACGTTGGCCTGCCATACGTCGATTCGTGCTGGGCAAACCCTATCACTCGCCGAACAAGCAGCATTGCTCGACCAACTTGCTACCTGCGTGTCGCCCCGGACCTGCCCCCACGGGCGGCCCACAATCGTAGCCATGCGCCTCGATTTGTTTGCCCGCCAATTCGGCCGTATCGTCTAACCACTGCCTAGCGCAGAAGGACATTTCTCCATGCACACAGATCCGGTCATCATCGTTGGTGCGGGCATTGGCGGGCTCGTGACTGCGCTCAGCCTCCACGCCATCGGCGTCCCCTGTGACATCTACGAATCGGTGCCCGAAATCAAACCACTCGGTGTGGGCATCAACCTGCTCCCCCACGCCACCCGCGAACTCGATGTGCTCGCCGCCCTGAACCCACTCATGCCACAGAGCGTGCAACCCACCACGTTGCGCTACTTCACACGGCGCGGCCAGCAGATTTGGAGCGAAGCACGTGGGCGGGCGGCCGGCTACCACTGGCCACAACTCTCCATTCATCGGGGCACCCTGCAA
>Ga0172372_10003250_pt1 | contig 24064 bp, 22 predicted proteins | sample LakKiv5m_2_FD_114544 | JGI IMG/M metagenome (GOLD analysis project Ga0172372, IMG submission 114544) | Freshwater microbial communities from Kabuno Bay, South-Kivu, Congo - kab_092012_9.5m | ecosystem: Environmental > Aquatic > Freshwater > Lake | place: Democratic Republic of the Congo...
ATGATCTGCGCCTTTTTCATTCGCTGCTCCAGCGGACGGTCAACAGCCGAAGAGTCGAGCAGGGGAAACGCTGCCAGGTGAACGGATTCAAAGGGTTCAAGCCCGCTGATGCTGTTCAGATTCAGGTAGATACGATCGGCAATAAAGGGGGTAAACGGCGCAAGCAGTTTGGCCAGCGTCAGCAGTGCCGTGTAGAGCGACTGATAGGCCGCAATCTTGTCGGGCCCCATGTCACTTTTCCAGAACCGTTTGCGTGAACGGCGGATATACCAGTTGGAGAGGTCATCAACAATAAAATCATTGATCAGCCGGACGGCACCGGTCAGATCATACTGCTCCATGCGCATATGCACACCGTCAACAAGGGTGTTCAGAGAGGAGAGTACCCAGCGGTCAAGCTCGGAACGCTCCTGGAGGGGAATTGAGGGGTCCGAAAAGCGGAATCCGTCAACATTGGCATAGAGCACAAAGAAGTTATAGCTGTTGATGAATGCCCGGAAAAATTTGCGCTGCTCCTCTTCAATTTCATCGGCATTGAACGATTTCGGCCTCCAGGGGGGACTGGTCACCATCAGGTACCAGCGGAGCGCATCGGCTCCGTAACGACCCATGGTTTCAAAGGGATCCACCACGTTGCCTTTTGATTTCGACATCTTCTGACCGTTTTTGTCGAGAATATGACCGTTTACAATCAGATTTCTGTACGCAGGCTTGTCGAAAATGAGTGTGGCAATGGCATGAAGGGTGTAGAACCATCCTCTGGTCTGGTCAACCCCCTCGGCAATAAAATCTGCCGGAAAGGTGCGATCAAACTGTTCACGGTTCTCGAACGGGTAGTGAAGCTGGGCGAAGGGCATGGAGCCGCTGTCAAACCAGACGTCAACCAGTTCGGGTGTGCGGTTGAAGCGCTTGCCGTCCCTGATAAAATAGATCCTGTCAACAAAGGGCTTGTGCAGATCGAGCTCAACGAGACCCCTGTCGAGAGCATCCCCGAGGAGATAGCGTTCGGTATCTATATCAATGAAGCCTTCCCGCAGCTCTGCAATGGATCCGACGGCAAAAAGTCTGCCCGAATCGGCACCATCCCCGATGGAGAAATCCTCCGCAACCCAGAGCGGCAGGGGTGAACCCCAGAAGCGTTCGCGTGACAGCGCCCAGTCCTTGTTCTCCTCAAGCCAGTTTCCGAAACGTCCGGCACCGATCTCGGGAGGGCACCAGTTGATGGTTTTGTTCAGCTCCACCATCCGCTCGGCAATAGCGGTAGTCCGGATATACCAGGACTCCCTTGCATAGTAGATCACCGGCACATCGTAACGCCAGGAGTAGGGGTAGGTGTGGGTAATGGTCTCCTTGCGGTAGAGTTTTCCTGCCTCCTTGAGCTGACGGATAATGAGCGGATCGGTATCCTTGAAAAACATACCGTCATAGTCGCTGACTTCAGCCGTGAAACAGCCGTTGCGGGCAACCGGCTGGAGCATCGGGAGATCATATTTTTTGGCAATCTCATAGTCATCGGCACCGAAAGCCGGAGCGATGTGAACAATTCCGGTACCGTCCCCGGTGGAGACAAATGTTCCGGCGGTGACATACCAGCACTTTTTCTCGGGCTGGATATAGCTGAAAAGCGGCTCATAATCGAGCCCTTCAAGATCCCGCCCTTTCAGTTCAGCAATAACCTGCCAGAGTGACTCCCCCTCTTCATTTTTCTCAAGAAGCACCTGAAGACAGGAGTGGGCAAGAATCAATACCTCACCGCTCTCTCTGTTCCGAACCTTCACATAATCAATATCGCTGCCTACACAGAGCGCCACATTTGAAATCAATGTCCAGGGAGTCGTTGTCCAGACCAGAAAAGACTCTTCCGAACCCTTCAGACGAAATCGCACATAGACACTCGGGTCTTTCACCTCCCGGTAACCGAGGGCAAGCTCGTGAGAGCTGAGCACCGTCTCGGATTTCGGGTCCTGCGGGACAATTTTGTAATCCTTGTAGATGAGCCCTTTATCGAAAATGGTCTTCAAAGCCCACCAAACCGACTCGATATAATTATTGGTACAGGTAATATAGGGGTGGTCCATATCAACCCAGTAGCCCATCTGCTCGGTGAGCTTTCCCCATCCCTCGCGATTATCGTCGATGTGATGGTAGACAAGCGCCCTTGCTTCAGCATTGAAATCCCCTTCACCATACTCCACAACCTGGGACTTGTTCTTCAGACCCAGCTTTTTCTCTACTGAAATCTCCACCGGCAATCCATGAGTATCCCATCCTGCCATTCTCGGCACCCGGTAACCCTGCATGGTCTTGTACCGGCAAACCACATCCTTGATGGTTCGGCTGAACACATGGTGTACACCCGGCTTGCCATTGACCGTCGGTGGTCCTTCGTAAAACGAGTAGACCCTCTCCGCCGGTCTCTCCTCCAGACTCTTCTGAAAAATTCCCTTTTCATTCCAGTATGCAAGAACTTCCGCCTCTACTGTGCTATAGGGCACATTTGAGGGATACTCCCTGAATTTATCGTCCATAATGCTTATAGGTCATTCAATCAACAGCAGGCAACCGGCCTGCAATTATAAAAAAAGTCAATATACAAGAATCCGGTATGAAACAGCACAGGCAAGCTTTTCATAAACAGAAAAGCTTGCCTGAAACCTTGTATGTGCACCTCTATTAATTTGTTCTACGATTCGATTTCTTCGTTGGGCGGTGCTCGAAATCCTCAAGTACTCCTTGTACATTCCGGTTTCTGCGCTCCGTCCGCCTCGTACTCAAACCGCTCACAACAATTTATAGAGGTGCCTTTTAAATATCTGAAACGGCAAAAGACAACCGTAAAAATTCCTATTCTTACTTTTTACCGCCGAGAGTTGAATTTACGCCGTCAAGAATCTGTTTTGCTACCACCGTCAGGGAATCAAGCGTCTGGGCAACGATCTTGCTCAGGGGGGTCAGCGTACTGTCAAGTAGAGTGCCAACACCGACCAGAATTGTCGAAAAATCACCTTTGACAACATCACCCTGGCGCTGCTGAGCCTGTCCGGAAGATTTGATTTCTTCAGCCATATTAAAGGAATATTTAGATTTAACAGGTTTAACGCCAACTAAACAATAATCTTAAAATGTACTATTTTTAATCATCCCGTCAAAGAAATTCAAAAACAAAGGAGCCTGCCCTGTTTTACTGCCGGCCGTAACGATCCTCCACACGAACAATATCATCCTCTCCAAGGTACCCGCCTGTCTGTACCTCAATCAGTTCAAGAGGCACCTGAGCAGGATTCTCAAGACGATGAAAGGAGCCTACAGGAATATAGGTTGATTGATCCTCATGAAGTTCGATTGTTCGATCCTCTACAGTCACCAGAGCTCTTCCCCTGACGACAATCCAGTGTTCGGCACGATGCCGATGCTTCTGAAGCGAAAGCGCCGCACCGGGGTTCACCGTAATGCGTTTGACCTTGAAGCGGCCCGATACATCGACCGTTTCATAGGAACCCCATGGACGGTAGACCCTGCGGTGCATAACAGCTTCATCACGCTCCTTGCGGTTAAGCTGTTCAACCAGCAACTGAACATCCTGAACCCGATCCTTCGCCGCTACAAGCACCGCATCAGCGGTCTCTATAATAATGTGATCCTCAAGACCAACTGCGGCAACAAGACGGCTGGTTGCATGGATATAGCTGTTGCGGACATCATGCAGCAGCACATCGCCCTTCTTCACATTGCCCGCTTCGTCCCGCTCATGCACATCCCAGAGCGCTGACCATGCACCGATATCACTCCATCCTGCATCAAGGGGAACGAGTAGTGCCCGTCCGGTTTTTTCCATCACTGCATAGTCAATGGAATCAGAGGGGGAGGATTGAAATGCTTCCGCATCAAGCCTCAAAAAGTCGAGATCTTCAACAGCTTTCTCAATAGCCTCACGGCATGCACCGAGTATCGACGGGGCATACATTTCGAGTTCCTGCAGATAGCTTTCAGCCCTGAAGAGAAAAATGCCGCTGTTCCAGAAGTAGTCGCCCGAAGCAAAAAAGCGCTCTGCGGTCTGCTGGCAGGGTTTCTCGACAAATTCAAGAACAGGATAAGCTCCGTTATACGCTTCACCTTTAAGCGATGCCCGGATATAGCCATAACCGGTTTCAGCAGAGAGCGGAACAACGCCGAAAGTGACCAGCGCACCCTCCCGGGCGGCAGCGCTTCCGGAAAAGATCGCCTCACTGAATGCCTGCGGGTCAAGAATGACGTGATCAGCAGGCAAAACAAGCATCAGGGCGCCGGGATGCTTCCTTGCAATAAGAAGAGCCGCTGCCGCAGATGCCGGAGCCGTATTGCGCCCCGTCTGCTCAAGAATGATTTCCCCGATTTCAGCCTCTATCTCCCGGAGCTGCTCGGCTACAAGAAATCGATGGCTTTCATTACAGACAGTATAAACAGGGCCCAGGTCATCAAGCAGGGAAAGGCGTAACACGGTATCCTGCAGCATGCTCTTCTCTCCGATGATCGAGAGAAACTGCTTGGGATACAACGCCCTGGAAAGAGGCCAGAGTCTTGTGCCGGAACCACCGCTGAGAATCACAGGAATAATCATGGATAGAGCGCGAATAGCTTAATGGCGGGCAAATTTCTCATACATTTTCCAGGTCGAGGAGACAAGGGTATCAACATCACTGTACTTCGGCACCCACCCGAGCAGCTCCCCTGCCTTTGCCGCGGACGCCACCAGTTCTGCAGGATCGCCGGCTCTCCTGCCGGTAATCTCTGAAGGAACAGCCTTTCCGGTAAGAGCGCGAACCCGCTCCAGCATTTCAAGGACACTGACACCCTTCTGGCTTCCGAGATTGACCGTAATGCTCCGGTCATGCTTCCGGATATATTCAAACGCGGTGACATGAGCTTCCGCCAGATCACTGACATGAACATAATCCCGTATGCAGCTTCCGTCCCTGGTCGGATAATCATCACCGTAAACGAAGAGCCTGGGACGGATACCTGCCGCGGTTTCCATCACGATCGGCAGCAGATTTTCAGGATTCAGCTCAAGACCTTTGATTCGTCCCTGAACATCATAACCGGCCGCATTGAAATAGCGGATTGCCGCATAGCGCAGACCTTTCAGCCGGTCATACCAGCCGAGCATCCGCTCGATTTCGAGCTTGGTATAGCCGTAAAAATTTTCCGGCTCCTTCGGGTGCTCTTCATCGATAGGCAGATATTGGGGGGCTCCATAGACCGCTGCCGAAGAGGAAAAGATAATCGGAGAGAGGAATGCAGCTGTCGCCTCATTAAGGATGTTTATCGTACCGGCAATATTTGCCTCGGCATAGCGTTCCGGATGGAGCATAGACTGACCGGCAGCTTTCAGGGCCGCGAGGTGTATACAGCCGTCAAATCCTCCGCCGGTCATAACCGCGCGCAGCTGCGCGGGATGCATGATATCTCCATGCACAAACTGAGCCTCTTCAAAGAGATTCTCCCTCAAACCGGTCTGAAGATTATCAAAAACCGTAACACGGTATCCACGATCAAGAAAAGCTCTTGTAACATGACTGCCGATATAGCCTGCACCACCGATAACCAGAATTCGCATAGGAAAAACTGTTCACTGTTTGTTGTAATGCTGTCACTTCACGCCATACATCTTCTCGTAATAGTGCTGATAACTGCCGGAGGTCACATTGTCAAGCCACTCCTGATTTGCAAGATACCACTCTACGGTCAGCTCAAGCCCTTTTTCAAAGGAGATCGAAGGAACCCATCCGAGTTCCCTTTGCAGCTTCGATGAGTCAATAGCATAACGAAGGTCATGGCCTGCCCGGTCGGTAACGTAGGTGATGAGTTTTTCCGACTCACCCGCCCCGCGGCCAAGCTTCCGGTCCATAATCCGGCAGAGCTGCCTGATCAGGTCAATGTTTGTCCACTCGTTATGACCGCCGATGTTATAGGTCTCGCCGCTCCTTCCCCGATGATAAATGACATCGATTGCCGCGGCATGGTCAACCACCCAGAGCCAGTCCCGCACGTTCTCCCCCTTTCCATAGACCGGAAGCGGCTTGTTGTTGCGGATATTATTGATAAACAGCGGAATGAGTTTTTCGGGAAACTGGAAAGATCCGTAGTTGTTTGAACAGTTGCTGATCACAACCGGAAGGCCGTAGGTATCATGATAGGCCCGGACAAAGTGATCCGAAGCGGCTTTGGATGCGGAGTAGGGACTGTGGGGATCGTAAGCGGTCTCTTCGGTAAAGAGTCCTTCAGCTCCAAGGGAGCCGTAAACCTCATCGGTTGAAATATGGTAGAATCGTTTTCCCTCCATCTCACTCTGCCACGAGGCCTTTGCGGCATTGAGCAGATTGACCGTGCCAAGAACATTGGTCACCACAAACTCCGTCGGGTTGGCAATCGAACGATCAACATGCGACTCGGCCGCCAGATGAATCACTCCGTCAAACCGCTGCTCCTCAAAAAGTCTCAACAGGAAGGGGCTGTCGGTTATATCCCCTTTTATAAAACGGTAGTTCGGCAGAGCATCAACATCCGAAAGGTTGGCAAGATTTCCGGCATAGGTAAGGCTGTCAAGGTTGGTGACCGTGTATGAGGGGTAGCTCTTCAGAAAGTGCCTGACGACATGTGAACCTATGAATCCTGCTCCTCCGGTGATCAGTATATGCATTGTTTCCTGTTATAAAGGTTACTCGTTCATGTTGCTTCCCGCTGCATCTCCCTGAGCATGGTTGCCAGTGATCTGCGCCAGTAAGGAATTTCCACTCCCCATGATTTTTTTATAGCCGACTTGTTCAGTACGCTGAAGCCCGGCCTCCTTGCAAGAGTCGGGTATTCGCTGCTCTCTACCGGCAAAACGCGACAGGAGAGTCCAGCAAGCTCCATAATGGCTTCAGCAAAATCATACCAAGAGCATACTCCTTCGTTGGAGTAATGATAGGTCTCGCCGTAGCAATGCGACAGGTCACAGCGATCCAGAATCGAGGCAATTGCCGAGGCGAGATCAGCCGCACAGGTCGGCGTGCCGATCTGATCAAACACTACAGTAAGCGAGGACTTTTCTGCGCCGAGCCGAAGCATGGTTTTGACAAAGTTACTGCCATAAGGGGAGTAGAGCCAGGATGTTCTGATAATCAGGTGTGACGGGCCGATCCTGCGGACAGCCTCCTCCCCTTCCCATTTGGAAAGGCCGTAAACACTTGCCGGCGAAACCCGGTCACTTTCCCGGTAAGGAGCGTTTGACTCTCCGTTAAAAACATAGTCGGTCGAAATATGTACTAACAGGGCATTTCGATCTTTGGCGCACCGGGCAAGCACGGCGGGACCATCCCTGTTCACCAGAAAAGCCGATGCGGAATCCGACTCAGCCTTGTCTACGGCAGTATAGGCCGCACAATTGACAATCGCCTGAATCGAGTGAAGCCGGCAGATCTCTTCCACCTGAGCGGCATTCGTAATATCGAGTTCGGGAAGATCATAAAAATAATAGTGATGACTGCCTGTCAGCCCCGAAACCCGTTTCAGTTCTGAACCAAGCTGGCCTCTGCTGCCGGCAACAAGAATATTCATGCACAAGTACAATCAAAAATTACAATCGGACGAAACAGCCCTGAAAAAGTTATTTAGCCAGTTCAGCAATTTCGGTACTCACCCGCATGCATTTGCGGGCAGCTTCGATTGCCGCCACACCTTTCTCTTCATCAAAGATCTTCCAGGGAAGCCGGAACTCCGCCTCATCACCATATTTCGCCAGCATTTTCAGATGTGAATCATATTTCTGCAAATCCGGAAGTATCTCTTCAATCAGAGCTGCTATCTCTTCCGAAACCGTTCCTTCGGATATAAGCCGGGAGAGATGCAGCCCCGGTTTATGCGTAAGGGAGGAGACACCAAAGAGCATCAGGATTGCAAGCCCGGTATTTTCAATGACCAGTATGGAGTGCGAAACACAGGTACGCCAGCGTTTGAGGGAATAATCCAGTTCAGCCTCTTCAAGAAAACCGCGGGCGAGTTCGAAACGGTATCCTATTTCCTTTCCTGATTCCATGATAACTCCTCCGTTAACTATACCAGCATATTGATAAAAACAGCCATAAAATTCTCCGGAACACCTACCAACCCGAAACAACCCGATCGAAAACCGCATCAACAATCTGACCGAGACAGAAACGGATTGCCTCCTCTCTTGCAACGTAATTACCAACGGGATAATCTGCAAATCCTGTGAAGGATTGATTAAAGAGTGTTTTTTTGTCGATTCGATTGCTCATGCTGACCTGAACGGTTAGCACAAGACGGTTCGTTATCGCCCGCTCCGTCCGGCTGGAAAGCTGACCGGGATAATCGAAAAAAGAGGTAATAACCCCATCAAGCAGAGCATCTGCCCCTGCAATGGATGGAATAACCTGAAAGCTGCTCTGAGCTTCCAGCCTGTCAGCAAGAGCTTTCGACAGCTCACCCCTGAACTGCGCAATACCTGCTCCCGAGCGATCATCAAAAACCGGAACGGCTATGGTTTTCATGTTCGGAGCAAGTGATCCGCCGGTAAAGCTGTAGCAACCCTGAAGGGTAACCATAACAAGAAAGAGCACACTTACCGGGGTACCTCTTTTCAGCATGACAATCCTCTTTTTACCAGGTTCGACAATCAATTCTGTGCAGTATTTTACGGAAGGGCCAGGTCAGGAGCAACCATTTTTTTCTGCGTCCGTCAAGAGCCGAGAGATAGATCCCTGTTTTTGTGTCACTCCAGGCTGAAGCAAGCTTCACGGCAAGCTTTGCTGCAACGGAAGGCGGCTGGGCAAAAATATCAAGAATGGTGTTGAAGGTGGCCAGCTGCCGCTGAAGTTCATGCGTAGGATGTTCTGCACTGACCATTCCGGTACGAACCAGGCCCGGATGGAGCAGCATCACCGAAATGCCGGTATGCCGGTACTCTTCTGCCACGGCATAGGTAAATCGGGCGATGGCAGCTTTGGTTGAGCCGTAGGCACTTATCCAGGGCGTATTGGAACTCCGGTCGGTACCGGAACCTGCCATATTGATAACTTTTCCTTTCCGGTTCTCCCTGAGAAAATAACCTATTGCCGCACGGGTTCCGTTATAGGTCCCTTTAAGGTTGGTGTCAACAACCCTGCCCCACACTTCAGGGTCACTGTCGGTGATACTCCCGAACGGGTCCGAAATGCCCGCATTGTTGATAAAACAGTCTACCCTTCCGAAGCGCTCAACCGCCGCTTTGAGCAGATGCTCCATCTCGGAGAGAGAAACAACATTGCAGACACAGCCATAGGCACAATCCTTCGGAAATTCGGCAACAGCTGCATCAATATTGGCTTTTGATGCCGAGGTTATAACCACCTTTGCCCCCTCGCGTACAAACTCATGGGCGATAGCTTTACCGATCCCTCTGGTAGAACCGGTAATAACGGCAACCCTCTCGTCGAGCAGACCCATAAGCAGACCTCCGCCTTTGCTCCTTATTTTTTCCCCTGCGCCCCGTCGATCATGGCCTGAAGCTCAGGATGACCGGCAGCATAACGCTCAAGCGAAATACCCTCTTTGATAGCGCTCCATGCCTGGCGGATACTTGCCGCTCCCGCCTTTGGTCCCATGGGATGACCGAAAACGCCCCGGCCGGGCACAAAGCCGAAATCAACACTGCCGACCTTGCGGTAAACCGTTTCAAGCGTCAGTGCAGAATCGCTTCCGCCGGGAACAGGAAGGGAACGACGGATATGACCGAAATCCTGAAGACACTCGGCAATATTCTCCTGTACCTCCTCTTCGGGGGTCATCATCCTGCTGCCGAATCCGGGCATAATAATCGAGTCAAGACCGGCAAGACGCTGCAGTTTGGTCATCACCTTTGAGTGAATGCCATATTTTTCCATCCGGCTGAATGCAGCAATAAAGGGAAAGTGACCGATAAGAGGGACTTTTGTATGGCGGGCAAGCATTCTGACAGCACTGAGCCCGACAGGCAGCGCATTGACAAGCAGGGCATTGGCGCCGTTACTGACCGCTATATCGTGCTGCTCAATCAGACGGTCAACCTCATCCGTAACATTGGCAAGATAAATTTTCGGCTCTCCGGTCTGCTTCTCCGCCCTCCTCCTCGCTTCACCAAGCACTCGGGAACGCTCCACCAGTGTTGACCAGTCAACATCAGCAAGCATCTCGTCATCCTTTGCTATATCAAGACCGCCAAGCCAGCTCTGGAAGGCTATTTCAGCAAACTCATCAGGACTGAGACCGATGTTCGGTTTCACCACACCGAAAAATATCGGACGGTCATAGGCCTGCAGAAGATCACGGATACCCTCGACACCGAATTTCGGCCCGTCAAACTCCTGAAGATAGGAGTCAGGAAAACCGATATCAAGCAGTTTGACGACAGGCACTCCCGGAGTAAAAAAGACCCCTTCGCCACACACTGCGGAGAGCAGGTTCGGCAGTTTCGGGCCGAAATTGCGGTGTGGATGAGCAATGGTGATACGACAGGCGTGTATTGGACCGGTTTCGGAGTGCTTGACCGGATAGCTCAGCTCCTGTAGCTCGCCCTCCACCGACAGATTGATGACTTTGGCCGCATACCTCGGGCGGAAATCCTCATCATAATCAACACGCTTCCACTGAGCAGTCGATTGCTCACTGCAAAAATGCGCAAGCGCCGTCTCGATATCACCCACGCACTCAAGATAGTAATCGAGCGTCAGGTAGTCAGCCATGTCAAGCTGCTCCCTGGAGGTAAAAAATCCCTTGATATCATCAATATTCATAAAAATACGTCATACGCCCCGACTGCACACTGCACGCAATTGACACGGGGGTTCCATTAAAAAAATAAAACGGTGAAAAAATGCCGCGACACAGCACTCCACTCTGTCGCAGCACCGGAGCACTCTTTATGTTATCCTTCCGACTTGATGTCATTGAAATAGGCAAACGCATCTTCCGGAGCCAGTTGCTCATGCACAACCTTGTTTACGGCTTTCATCATGGCCAGCGGAGCGTCACTCTGGAAAATATTGCGACCCATATCTACTCCCGCAGCACCCTCCTGGATGGCATGCGAACACATGGTAAGCGCTTCGAGTTCGGAAATTTTCTTGCCTCCGGCCATAACAATCGGAACCGGACATGAAGCTACCACGGTTTCAAACTCTTCGGGGACATAGTAGGTCTTGACGATCTGTGCTCCGAGCTCTGCCGAAATCCGGCATGCAAGCCTGAAATATTTGGCATCACGAACCATATCCTTGCCGACAGCCGTCACGGCCATGGTGGGAATCCCGTAACGCAGGCCCATATCAACAAGTCTGGTCATATTGCGCACTGACCGGGTTTCGAACTCACCGCCAATAAAAACCTGGAGGGTTATGGCGGCAACATTCATGCGAATGGCATCTTCAATATCAACGGCAAGCTCTTCGTCCGAGAGCTCCTTGAGAATGCTCGGCCCGCCGCTGCAGCGCATCACGATAGCCTTGTTCAGTGTCGGAGGGACAGTCGTGCGAAGAATGCCTCTTGTCAGCATGATGGCATCAGCATGCGGCATGAGCGGCACAATATTGACATCCGGACGTTCAAGACCGGTGGTCGGGCCCTGAAAGTAACCATGATCAATAGCAAACATGACTGTTTTTCCGGTATCGGGCCGGAAAACCCTCGAAAGCCGGTTTTTCATCCCCCAGTCAACCGAGTGGGCACCTTTGAGGAAAAAACCGTAGTTGTTAACCGGGATATCGGTATAGTACTCTTTTGCCTGTTTGTCCTTGTCGTATTCCGCCATGATGAAGGGTCTCCTCTGTTCAGTTGTAGTTGTTTATAGTGAACCTGTTCTCTCTTTCAGCGAAGGGCCGCTGCAATATTGCCGCCATCGACTGTTGTGATTGAGCCTGTCGTTCTGGTTTCCAGAGCCAGATGCACAAATGCCTCTGCAACATCCTCAGCGGTAACCTCAAGCTGCAGGAGGTTTCCTGCCATATACTCCTTCTCACTCAGACCGCGGGCAGTTGAGCGGGCCTTGATCATCTCTTCGGTAAGCAGACCGCTGCGAATTCTGTCGGCATTGATGCCGTTTGAACGGATGCCGTCACGACCGTGATCCAGGGCATATTGACGCACAAGAAACATCGTTGCCGCCTTCGGCAGTCCGTAGGGGCCGAAATCGGGACCGGGATTGACCGCCTGTTTTGATACGTTGAAAAGCAGAACACCGCCGATACCCTGAAGCTTCATCACCCGTACGGCCTCCTGGGCGATGGACTGGTGGGAAAAAAAGTTGAGTTCAAAGCTTTTGCGAAGTACCTCATCAGCCACTTCACCGATGCGCCCCTGAAGCGCAGCTCCGACATTGGAAACAATAATATCGACGCCGCCAAACCGTCGGCACGCCTCATCGAAAGCCGAACGGATCTCTTTGCGTGAGGTGACATCACAGGTCTTGACGAGTACATTGCCGCCGATAGACTCAGCCGCCCGTTCAAGCGCTTCAAGAGTAAGATCAAGCAGCACCAGCTCGGCGCCTCTCTGCCGGAAAGCTTTGGCCGTTGCAAGGCCGATACCGCTGGCGGCACCGGTTACCATCACGACTTTTCCCGCAAAAACATCATGATGAATCTTGTTCACCTTCTCCTGCTCCATATCCCAGTACTCAATCTCGAACGCCTCCCGGTCACTGATGGATTCAAATGTTCCGATTGATTCCGCGTCAAGTATGGCTGCTGCGGTACTTGTTGCAATATCGGCGTTGACTGCTGCAGAGCGGGCGGTTTTACCAAGGCCGAAAAGTCCGAGTCCGGGCACAAGCACCACTCCCGGAAGCGGATCAAGCATGCTGACCTTCATGCCTGAATCACGTTTCTCTGCTTCAAAGTATGCGGTATAGGCTTCACGATAGTGCGCTATAGCATCCACTACGGCTGCCTTGAACCCCGCAAGATCGTCAGCATCAGGTGCCGGAACCACAAGTGGCTTGTTCTTGGTGCGGACAATAAAGTCAGGGGTCATTGCCCCCTTCTGACTCATCCCGATAAGATCCCTGCAGTTGACATAGTCAAGAATTTCCGGCGAGGTTCGGAAATCAAGAATAAACTGATGGAACTCCCTGGTTCCCGGTGACTTCTCCTCAACGCAGGCGCCCCGAATGATCGGAGCAGCATCTTCTACTGAAGCAACTGCTGACGGAAGAGTGACCTTCGGAAAGGCTTTTCTGCCTGTTGCTGCAATCCGTTTTTCAAGCCTGCTGACGGCATCAATCATGCGGGTGTATGCCTCTTTGGCGGTAGTGCCGAAGGTAACCAGACCATGTTTCTGCAGAACCAGCCCCTCGATCTCCGGATTTGCCTCATAAACAACTGCCGCAGCACGGGCAAGTCCCATCCCCGGCTTGATATAGTCAACCGAGCCGAAACTCGCACCAAGCACATCACTGCAGAGCGCTTCACCATTCGGCTGATTGCTGAGCGTAAGCAGGGCAAAGGAGTGGGTGTGTAAAATGTACCGGTGCGGAAGAAATGCATGCAGCAGCGTCTCGATGGAAGGAGTCAGCCGATGCTGTGCCATATGGTCGGTAAGGCTGAAAAGGTTCAGAAGCAGAAGGTGCTTGAACTCCTTGGTTGAAAAACGCTGCAGCTCCTCCTCGCTTATCCGGTCATTTTGGTTAAAAAGCTGACCGAGTTTACGGAGGGGACGCAGTTTGACCGGAGTATAATCATGGGGGGTAACCTGGCTGAGATCAACTCCGCTGGCTTTGATCAGGAGCACTTCCGCCCTGTTACCGACCATATCAACCAGTTCACATTTGACAGAGGTGTTCCCTCCGCCATGAATCACCAGCGAACTTTCACTGCCAAGCAGGCGGGATGCATAGACCAGCCCGGCTAGTTCATTGGGCATCTCGGAAACTCCTTCATACTCTCTGAGAGAGCGTTGAAGATCAGCATCATTCCAGAGGTTCTGCATAGGATATTCATACTTCTCACACCGTCAGGCGCCGATGTGTATTGTTGATAAATTACGACAGGAGGGAACGGGACTCCCTTTTCAGGAGCGCTTTGCCTGTTTCTTGTTATGCCACTCTTCAATAAAAAAACCGGCTCCGTAAATGAGCAGAAAACCCGGAATAACCACACTGAGAAAGGTGATTTTGTCTCCGATGTTCTGCAGCTGACCCGACGACCAGATCATCCAGACAAGCACATACCATGCAGGTCCGACAAAGAGAAAGGTGGTATTCCAGAGTCTTTTAAAACTGTAGTTCATAACATATCGGGCATCTTGGGACAAAGAAAGTGCACAAAGAGTCAGATCCGGCCGTCAATCCGGAGTTTGCGCTCATTGAGTTTTTCAAGAATAATCCTGACAAGGTACTGCAATGCATTGATCACATAGGTGAAATAGGCCAGAAAAGCATCCCAGATAAGGACTTCCTGGGAATAACCAAGCCAGGCCAGAAAAAAGTAAAGGAGATGAAAAAAAGCAGCAACGGTACTGCCGATATCTTCCCAGAGAAACTCCTTGGAGTAGACCCATTGATCGAAAACCTCCTTTTCAAAAAACATCCCGGTAATGAACAGGAGCGCAAAAAAGAGTGTCTTGAAAAGAATGGCTATGCTGACCCAGTAAAAACCGGTAACAAACAGACCGTTGGCATAGAGCGCTGTAGTAGCAAGACCCGCAATAAAAAAGAGAAACTGAATCGGCGCAAGAATGATCTGTATATCGGTCCAGATTGAAGCGTTTCGTTTGGCAAGCTGTTCAGGGGTATAGCGAGGCATCTCTCTTTTACACTTGACGATAGTTGAAGAGCGATCGCACAGGTAACGATCTGCATGAAACTTAAAGCATTGAATATAGCAAAATTGAAGAGAGAGAAAAAGCCGGAACTCTTGCGCCCGCATCTCGGTATTGGTCAAAACACTCTGCAGCAGATGACCGCTCTCGCCGTATCATGAATAGGTGCCTGATAGCACCCTATCCGGGTGTAACGGTCAAGCTGAAAACGAGCAGTGTTTTACGAGTGCAAATGATGCTTTACAGGAATCACGCTTCATCGTACATTCAAGGGAGGAGTACATGCTCTTGCTTGAACAGGCTCTCTCAACAGATCAATTCAGAAAGAGAAACCATATGGCCGATAGAGACAAAGAGGGGGCGATGCTCTTCGCCGTGAAACTGCTTGGACTGCGCAGTCATAGCCGGGATGAGCTTGAGCGCAAACTCCGGAAAAAAGGGTATGACGTAAGCTGTATCGAAGCGGTAATGGAGAAGCTGACCCTTCAGGGCTTGATTGATGACCGGGTGTTCGGTGCGGAGTTTATCCAGAGTCGGTCAAGGAGGAAGCCTGCGGGAAAACTGAGAATGAGAAGCGAACTGAGAAAAAAAGGGGTTTCCGATACCATTATCACTACCCTCGTGAGTGCGATGAACTCAAGGGAACTCTGCATGAAAGCGGCGGAGAAAAAAATCAGATCCCTGCATGCACGCTCCGGAGCCGACAAAAAGAAGCGGCTTGAGCAGTTCCTGCACAACAGAGGATTTGAATGGCAGGATATACAGCCGGTAGTCAAGTCTTTGCTTGAGGCCGGCGGAGCCGGCCCGGACGATCAGGATCTCTCTCAGCAGGAATCACCATGAACCAGTGAGCCCACTTTTTCACCCTGAAGCAGGCGGGTGAAATTTCCTTTCACATTCATGTTCAGCACCACAATGGGCAGCACATTTTCACTGCAGAGCGTAATGGCGGTCATATCCATAACCTTGAGGTTTTTACGGATCACATCAAGATAGGAGATACTCGAAAAAAACTCCGCATGAGGATTTTTCTCGGGATCCGAATCGTAGATTCCGTCAACCCGGGTACCTTTGACGATAACATCGGCCTCTATTTCAATCGCACGAAGTGACGCTGCCGTATCGGTTGTAAAGTAGGGATTTCCTGTTCCGGCACCGAAAATAACCACCCTTCCCTTTTCAAGATGCCTCACCGCCCTGCGCCGGATAAAGGGTTCAGCCATCTGCTCCATCTTTATTGCTGTCTGCAGCCGGGTAAAGACACCTTTGCGCTCAAGTACATCCTGAAAGGCGAGAGAGTTTATCACGGTAGCAAGCATACCCATATAGTCTGCCTGTACACGGTCCATCTTCGCCGCCGCCTCGGAAACACCCCGAAAGATGTTGCCTCCACCGATCACAAGCGCTATTTCAGCGCCCAGCTCCCGTGCCTCCCTGATCTCCTCTGCGTATCGTTCAAGCATCTCGGCATTGAGACCGTAACCGTCCTCCCCTGCAAGTGCTTCACCACTTATCTTGAGCAAGATGCGCTTGTATTGCAGCATTTCCCTCTCCTCCTGAACAAAGAGTTAATAAATCAAATAAAAGATAAATAGAGGGCAAAAAAAAAGCCTCGAACAACGAGGCTTTTTTTTATTCTCCTATCTGACAGCGGACAAATTCAATAACATCAACTTTCGCCTGCTGCTGCTTCCTGAACTCGCCAAGAACATCGGCAACCTTGGTATTATTGTCCTTGATAAAGGATTGCTCGCTCAGCACTACCTCCTGATAATACTTTTCAAGCCTTCCGGTAACAATCTTGTCCACGAACTCCTCTTTCTTGCCTTGTCCGAGTGCCTGCTGGCGAAAGATCTCCGACTCTCTGGCAATATAATCAGCAGGAACCTTCGACCGGTCGGTAACAATCGGAGCCGCTGCAGCAACCTGCATGGCAAGATCTTTTGCCAGCTCCCCGAGCAGTTCAGGCTTGTCGGTAGCAACATGAATAATCGCTCCAAGCCGGGATCCAGGATGGATATAGGCCTCAACCAGACCGTCATGGGCATCACAGGAAACAAGACGCTTGAGAGCAATCTTCTCACCGAGCTTGCCGGTCATGGTCTTTATTGCTCCATCAACCGTTTCACCACCATAGGCTTCACCAAGAGTGAGTGTAAGCAAAGCTTCCGGAGAAGCGGCTCCGCTCGAAAGAGCCAGGTCGGCAAGCGCGGCAGCAAAAGAGGTGAAAACCTCACCGCGGGCAACAAAGTCGGTCTCGCAGTTAAGTTCAAGAATAACACCACTCTTGCGATCATCACCTATTTTAACCGTTACCATTCCCTCGTTGGCCTCCCTGTCCGCCCGTTTGGCGGCAAGAGCTGCACCCTTCTTGCGAAGATAATCGATAGCTTTCTCTATATCCCCTGCGGTTTCATCAAGGGCTTTTTTGCAGTCCATCATCCCTGCACCGGTAATATCACGAAGACTTTTTACGTCTTTTGCTGAAATCTGGCTCATTGAATATTTAACTCTTTAAGTATTATAAACGCTGCTTATTCGCTGATCTCTTCATCTTCGCCGTCCTCATCCTCTTCATCGAGATCGGCAAGAACCTCCTGCTCAACCTTCAGCTCTCTTGCTTTGAGGATCGTATCGGCAACGGCCTTGACCATAAGCTGTATCGAACGGATCGCATCATCGTTTGCAGGAATGACAAAGTCAACCTGCTCCGGATCACAGTTGGTATCGACCATGGCGATGATCGGGATGCCGAGTGAACGGGCCTCCTTGATGGCGATGTGCTCTTTCTTGATATCAACGATAAAGAGTGCTGCCGGAAGGCGTGTCATGGTAGCAATACCGCCGAGAATCCTCATCAGCTTCTCCTTTTCACGGCCAAGCATGAGACGCTCTTTCTTGGTAATCATATCGAAAGTACCGTCAGTCTCCATTCTGTCAATGGAGTTCATTCGTCTGATACTCTGGCGGATTGTAGAGAAATTGGTAAGCATACCGCCAAGCCAGCGCTCGCAGACATAGGGCATCCCTGCGCGTTCGGCTTCTGCGGCAATAATCTGTTTGGCCTGCTTTTTGGTACCGACAAACATGATCTCCCGGCCTGTCTGCGCAACAGCCTCAATAGCCTTGAGCGCTTCGTCGGCAAGAACAACCGTTTTCTGCAGATCAATAATGTGAACACCGTTCTTTTCCATGAAAATATACGGCTTCATTTTCGGACACCAGCGGCGTGCAAGGTGACCGAAGTGTACTCCTGCGCGGAGCATCTCTTCAAGCTGGAAATGCGACATCTCTTCTCTTCCTGTGGTTTAGTTATTCCTCTACCGTGCATCTACTGACCGGTATCCGGCGCCGGAGCGCCGGACACTTCCGGTAAGCTTCATCCCGATTGCGTCGGGATGAGCACGATATGTGAAGTTGTTTACTTAAATACAAAAGCAAGTACGGATAGCCGGGATTAACGCTTCGAAAACTGGAAACGTTTGCGGGCTTTTTTGCGACCGAATTTTTTCCGTTCTACCATACGCGGATCTCTGGTCAGAAGCTTCTCGGTTTTTAGGACAACACGGGCAGTTTCATCAAACTGGGTAAGAGCGCGGGCAATGGCAAGACTTACCGCTCCGGACTGGCCGCTTACACCGCCGCCCTGAACGTTGATCTTGATATCAAAATCCTCTGTTTTTTCTGTAAGCACAAGCGGACGGAGAGCCTGCTGACGCTTGAACTCATCCTTGAAATACTCTTCAACCGGCAGTTTGTTGATGATGATCCGACCTTTACCCGGGCTCAGAAATGCTCTTGCCACGGAGGTTTTACGGCGTCCTACTGTATCGATAACCTCTTTCATTACCTATTCTTTATGGTTTATTTTATTTTCATTTCAACAGGTACCTGCGCAGCGTGCGGATGCTCGGGGCCTGCATAGACCTTGAGTTTCCTGAAAAGCTGGCGGCCGAGATTATTGTGCGGCAGCATTCCCCAGACGGCATGCTCGATAACCTTCTCGGGCTTTTTCTTCAAAACATCCTTGACATGATCAATCTTGACGCCACCGGGATAGTGCGAATGCGAAAAGTAGGATTTCTGATCCTCTTTTTTACCCGTCAGGGCAACTTTTGCCGCATTGGTCACAACAATAAAATCACCGGTATCAATATGCGGCGTAAACTGCGCCTTATGCTTGCCCCGAAGGACCTTTGCGATTTCAGAAGCCATTCTGCCAAGGACCTGACCTTCTGCATCAATGATATACCACTTCCGCTCGACTTCAACAGGCTTGGCTGAATATGTTTTGAAACTTAACGTCTTGCTCATGCTGTACAATAGGATTAACTGGACTTTTCCGAAAAATAAAGTTCATCAATGTAAATTATTTCACTTAATTCTACAAATTATACCTTATATCTAAAAAGGAATTCCAGGGGAGTCCGGACCAACTTTTCTTACCAAGACTGCATCTGCTGTTATGAAGCCTTTAATCGCACTGGTGGGCCGACCCAATGTCGGCAAATCGACCCTTTTCAACAGAATCCTGCGCCAGCGAAGTGCCATTGTTGACAGTACGCCCGGCGTTACAAGGGACCGCCATATCGCAGATGGAGAGTGGCAGGGAAAACAGTTTCTCCTGATGGATACCGGCGGCTACAACGCCGAGAGCGACCTCATAAGCAAGGCGATGCTTGAGCAGACCCTGATGGCCATTCGCGATGCCGATATTATTGTTTTCGTCACCGATGCCCGTGCCGGACTCTCCTACGAGGATCTCGAACTCGGCAAGCTTCTGAAACGCAACTTCCAGAACAAGCAGCTCTTCTTTGCGGTCAACAAGGTCGAATCCCCCCAGCTCATTATCGAGGCAGAATCCTTTATCAGTACCGGTTTCACAAAACCATACTTCATCTCGGCAAAAGATGGCAGCGGGGTTGCGGATATGCTCGACGATATCCTTGAAACTTTCCCCGAACTTGAAGATATTCCTGATGAAAAGGACTCTGCCATAAGCCTTGCTATCGTCGGAAGGCCGAATGTAGGCAAATCAAGCTTTGTCAATGCGCTGCTCAATTCAAACCGCCATATCGTCTCAAGCATAGCGGGCACAACCCGTGACGCCATCGACAGCCGCTTTACCCGCAAAAAGCAGGAGTTCGTTCTGATTGATACCGCAGGATTGAGAAAACGAACCAAAATAGACCGGGGTATTGAGTATTACAGCTCACTGCGGACGGAGAAGGCTCTTGAGCGGTGCGATGTTGCTCTCGTCATGCTTGATGCCACACCCGGCATCGAAAAGCAGGATCTGAAAATCATCAATATGGCGGTCGAGAAGAAAAAAGGAGCACTCCTGCTCGTCAATAAATGGGACCTGATTGAAAAGGATTCAAAGACCAGCAAGATCTACGAGGATAATCTTCGCTCCAGCATGGGCAACCTCGGCTACATACCGGTGCTGTTTATTTCAGCGCTAACCAAAAAGAATCTCTACCGCGCCATTGATACCGCACAGCAGATCAGTGAAAGCCGCTCCCGGAAAATAAGCACCAGTGCCCTCAACCGCTTCCTTGAAGAGACTCTACAGCAAAAGCACCCGTCAAGCAGAACCGGCAAGGAGCTGAAAATCAAATATATGACCCAGATCGAATCCCACTGGCCGATATTTGCATTTTTCTGCAATGATCCGGAACTTGTGCAGACCAATTTCATCAAGTTTCTTGAAAAAAAGCTGCGTGAAACATTCTCGCTTGAAGGGGTACCGATTTCGCTTCGCTTCATGCAGAAATAGGGCGCAGGCACCCGCTGAAAGCTGATCATCTTTTTCTTCGAGAACCGCTCTTAACCATTAATCGCCACACTCGTATGTCCATAATAACAGAAGCGCAAATTATCGCAGCGCTCAGTACCGTCAATGACCCCGACCTGAACAGGGATCTCGTTACACTCAACATGATATCCGATGTCCGGATTGAGAGCGGAAACAGGGTTTCGTTTACGGTAATGCTTACCACACCGGCATGCCCGCTCAAAGAGCAGATCAAGCAATCCTGTATAGCGGCAGTCAACGCACAGGTACCGGGAGTTTCTGCCATTGAGGTAACCATGAGCTCGAAAGTCACCTCCTCCTGCGGCCATCACGGAGGTCACCATCACGGAGAGCCTCACACCTGCTGCAGCGAAAAACCACTGAAAAACGTCAAAAACATCATAGCCGTAGCATCCGGAAAAGGGGGAGTCGGAAAATCCACCTTTGCGGTAAACCTCGCAGTCACACTGGCCAAAACAGGAGCCAAAGTCGGCCTGATTGATGCCGACCTCTACGGCCCGAGCATTCCGACCATGTTCGGTCTCCTTGACGCAAAACCGGTAGTGGCGGAGAAGAATCTTGTTCCTCTTGAGAAGTTCGGAGTAAAACTGATGTCTATCGGCTTTCTGGTTGACACTGATACCGCAGTTGTCTGGCGAGGCCCGATGGCATCAAGCGCCATCAAGCAGTTCATCAATGAGGTTGAGTGGAAAGAGCTGGATTATCTGATTTTCGACATGCCTCCCGGCACCGGTGATATTCAGATCACCCTTGTCCAGACCCTTCCGCTGACCGGAGCGGTTATTGTTACAACACCACAGGACGTAGCGCTTGCCGATGTATCAAAAGCGGTCAGTATGTTCCGCAAGGTGGATGTTCCGATTCTCGGACTGGTAGAGAACATGAGCTACTACGAACTGCCGGACGGAACCAAAGATTACATTTTCGGCCACCACGGTGGCGAAATCTTTGCCAGAACCCATGGACTGGCCTTCCTCGGCGCAATTCCGATTGATCGGCAGGTGCGTGAAGGCGGTGACAGCGGAACACCCTATATTCTTGATCACCCCGGTTCGCCAACATCCGAAGCGGTCAACCGCGCAGCAATGGAAGTTGCACGAAGGGTCTCCATAACCAATGCAGAAAATGCCGCTGCGAAATAAGGTTCAGGAAATTAATAGCAATGTCCTGTTGTTTTTTTGCGTCGGAGGTTTAATATTAGTGCTTTGGATCTCCGACCGGACACGCTATTTCCAATCATTACAAAATCATTCAGATCATGAGCACCAGTAAGGAATATTTGCCTAACAGTGATGCGATTTACGACAGGGTTATAGCTGCACTTGAAACCGTACGCCCATACCTTCAGGTTGACGGTGGCGACTGCCAGCTTGTAGGAATTTCAAAGGATATGGTTGTTGATGTGAAGCTGCTTGGCGCATGCGGTTCATGCCCGATGAGCACACTCACCCTGCGTGCAGGCGTTGAGCAGGCAATCAAAAAGGCTAATCCCGAGATTGTCCGCGTAGAATCCGTCTAATCCCGTATAGATTAAGGCACCGCTATTGATTGTCGTGAGAAGCCCGGGAACAAGGCGGATGGAGCGCAGAAACCGGAATGTACACGCAGTACATGAGGATTTTGAGCACCACCCAACGCAGTAATCGGGTTTCGGAACAAATCAATAGTGGTGCCGGCTCAGGCGTCAAGATTTCTCAAGAGTAGCTCCAGGGAGTCCTCGTTATTGATGAGGACTTCCCTTGCTCTACTGCCGTCAGCTTCACTGACAATCCCGCTGAACTCAAGCTGGTCCATCACTCTTCCCGCACGACTGAACCCGAGCCTCAAACGACGCTGCAGAAGCGAAACACTGGCCTGCTGATGCATAACCACAAGACGTGCCGCCTCCTCAAACATGCTGTCCCTCCCATCCTTCTCCGTACTTCCGGATGACTGGGAACCGTTCCCTTTCTGGGAATCGGGAGCAGGAAGCACACAGAGATTCTTGAGCGCATGCTGGGAGCCGATAAAGGAGGTAATTGCCTCCACCTCTCCCGAGGAGACATAGGGCCCCTGAATACGCATCGCCTTTGGCTGGTCGGATGGCTGAAAGAGCATATCACCGTTTCCAAGAAGCTGATCGGCACCCGAGCTGTCGAGAATGGTGCGGGAATCAACCCTGCTTGCCACCTGAAAAGCAATTCGTGAAGGGAAGTTTGCCTTGATAATGCCGGTAATGACATCGACCGAAGGGCGCTGGGTGGCAACAATCAGGTGAATGCCGACAGCACGGGCAAGCTGGGCAATCCTGATGATCGGCTCTTCAACCTCTCGTCCGGCCGTAATCATGAGATCGGCAAGCTCATCAATGACCACAACAATATAGGGCAGCGCCTCTTCAGGGAAACGGCGGTTAAGGTCACCGATATTGCGCACACCCGCCTTTTCAAGGGTCTCATAACGCAGCTCCATCTCCTTGACCACACACCGCAAAGCATAGACCGCCTTCTGGGGATCGGTGATGATCTGCTCCTCAATACCGGGAAAACGCATGAGAAAATGGTTCTTCAGATGCTGGTACTGAAAGAGTTCAACCCGTTTCGGATCAACCATCACAAATTTGACCTTGTCAGGGCTGCATGCATAGAGCAGGCTCGATATGATAACATTGATACAGACCGACTTTCCGGCACCGGTTGCGCCTGCTATCAACAGATGCGGCATGGTCGCCAGATCAGCAATGTAGACCTCATTGGCAATGGTTTTGCCGAGTACAATCGGCAAAACCATCTTGCTGTTCTTGAATTTTTCAACCTGCAGCACCGAGCGAAGCCAGACCGTTTTCGGCTTTCCGTTGGGAATCTCGACTCCGACCGCATTTTTACCGGGAATAGGAGCAATGATCCTGATTCCACGGGCGGAAAGAGCCATGGCAAGATCATTCTCAAGGGATTTAACCCGGCTCACCTTTACATCCGGCGCAAGCTCCAGTTCAAACAGGGTCACACGCGGCCCGACAGTTGTCGATATTCTCTTGACCTCAATCTTGTAGATCGCAAGCTTCTCAAGCAGCTTCCGCTTGCTTTCGGCGAGGTGATGCTCATCGATATGGTCATTATCCTCGGGTACCTTTTCCAGCAGGTCAATCGAGGGAAAGCGGTAAGCTTCACGGTCCCTGGTCTGCACTTTCAGACGACGTTCATCAAGATCGGCCTCTTTTTCCCGAACGGTTTGATGAATAATCATCTCAGGCTCACCGGGAACCTGGGAGATCAACTGCTGCAGGGTGGTAGATGCGACCGGAGTTGCCGCCGGAGTTGCATCTGCCGGCAGAACAGGTTCATCATAAGTGAGCGGAACAGCCGGACGAGGCTCTTCCTTCGGTTGCATAACCGGTGCCGGTGCCGGAACAGATCGCATCTGCTCCTCCTTTTTCCGCAAGGCCTTTTCCTCTTTGAC
>Ga0172372_10003251_pt1 | contig 24060 bp, 22 predicted proteins | sample LakKiv5m_2_FD_114544 | JGI IMG/M metagenome (GOLD analysis project Ga0172372, IMG submission 114544) | Freshwater microbial communities from Kabuno Bay, South-Kivu, Congo - kab_092012_9.5m | ecosystem: Environmental > Aquatic > Freshwater > Lake | place: Democratic Republic of the Congo...
GAGAAGCCCTCTCTCTCCCTCGCTTCGCGAGGGAGTACGTTTGCAGCGCCGTCAGGCGCTGCAAAGGGGAGGGAGTTTGGTGGGGCTGGGTGCCCGTCGGCAACGAACTCCTCCGTCTGCCCGCCGCTGTCGCGCCGGTCATCCTCCTCCTCACTGCGTGAGGAGGAGACGCTCTCTCTCCCTCGCTTCGCGAGGGAGTACGTTTGCAGCGCCGTCAGGCGCTGCAAAGGGGAGGGAGTTTGGTGGGGCTGGGTACCCGTCGGCAACGAACTCCTCCGTCTGCCCGCCGCTGTCGCGCCGGTCATCCACCTCCTCACTGCGTGAGGAGGAGACGCTCTCTCTCCCTCGCTTCGCGAGGGAGTACGTTTGCAGCACCGTCAGGCGCTGCAAAGGGGAGGGAGTTGGGTTGGGCTGGGTACCCGTCGGCAACGCACTCCTCCGTCTGCCCGCCGCTGACGCGCCGGCCATCCACCTCCTCACTGCGTGAGGAGGAGAAGCCCTCTCTCTCCCTCGCTTCGCGAGGGAGTACGTTTGCAGCGCCGTCAGGCGCTGCAAAGGGGAGGGAGTTTGGTTGGGCTGGGTACCCGTCGGCAACGAACTCCTCCGTCTGCCCGCCGCTCACGCGCCGGTCATCCACCTCCTCACTGCGTGAGGAGGAGAAGCCCTCTCTCTCCCTCGCTTCGCGAGGGAGTACGTTTGCAGCGCCGTCAGGCGCTGCAAAGGGGAGGGAGTTGGGTGGGGCTGGGTGCCCGTCGGCAAGGAACTCCTCCGTCTGCCCGGCGCTGACGCGCCGGCCATCCACCTCCTCACTGCGTGAGGAGGAGACGCTCTCTCTCCCTCGCTTCGCGAGGGAGTACGTTTGCAGCGCCGTCAGGCGTTGCAAAGGGGAGGGAGTTGGGTTGGGCTGGGTACCCGTCGGCAACGAACTCCTCCGTCTGCCCGGCGCTGACGCGCCGGTCATCCACCTCCTCGCAAGCGAGGAGGAGACGAACGAAGCACATGCGACCCCGAGCCTTCGACAGCCTACCGCCGCCACCCCGCCGCCAGCAGCCCGAGCCCATAGGCGCCGAGCCCGACGAGGCCCATGACCGCCATCAGGATCTCGGCCCGCAGCATTAGATTCGGGGACAGCATGTCGGCAATCACGCCCACGAGCAGCCAAGCCAAGATCCCGGCATAGGCCGCAGCACCCGCCATGCGCGCCACGTTGCTGGCAAAGGCCGCCGACACGTCCACGAAACCCTGTCGCCACCCCTGCCCGCCCAGCACCAGCAGGTTGATCCAGGTCCCGATCGCCGTCGCCAGCGCAAGGCCCACGACGCCGAAGCCAAGCCCCATCACGAACAGCGCCTTGAACGCCAGGTTCACGCCGATCGCAATCCCCGTCGCAACAACAGGCGTGCGCGTGTCACCGCGCGCATGGAACAGGGGCGTCACCGTGCGCAGCATGACGAAGGCCGGCAGCCCCGCCGCATAGGCCAGCAGCACCGCCGCCGCCGCATGGGCCGCCTCAACGCTGAACGCCCCGCGGGCGAACAGGCCCGTCATGATCACGTCCGGGATGACGAAGAAGGCCGCGGTGCAGGGCAGCGTGAGCAGCAGCCCCGTCTCGGTCGCCCGCCGGAAGGCGCGATGGGTCGCCCCCACATCGCCCAGCTTGACCGACTTCGACACCTGCGGCAGCAACACGGTCCCCAGCGCAATAGCGATCACGCCCATCGGCAACTGGTTGATGCGGTCGGCAAAATAGAGCGAGGTATAGGCCCCAGCGCCCAGGAAGCTCGCGAAGATCGTGTCGGCGAACATGGCCAGCTGCACGCCCGCAGCGCCTATGGTCGCCGGCACGAAGCGGCCGAAGAACGTCCGCACATCCTCCGTCAGGCGCGGCACGCCCGGCAGGATGGCCGCGCCAAGGCGCCGGGCCGAGAACAGCAGCAACAGCATCTCCCCGACACCGCCCGCCAGCACGCCCCACGCGGCCGCATGCGCCGCCGTCGGAAAGAAGACGACGAGGAGCAGCGCCACCGACATGCAGATGTTCAGGAGCACAGGTGCTGCCGCTGCCGCCCAGAAACTGTCCCTGGAATTCAGCACCCCACCCAGATGCGTGACCACCGTGATGCAGAGCAGATAGGCAAAGGTGATCCGCGTCAGCTCGGCGGCCAGCGCCACCTGCGCCGGATCATCGGCAAAGCCCGGCGCGAGCAGCGTGACGACCCACGGCATCGCCACAAGGGCCACGCCCAGCAGCACCGCCTGGATCAGCACCTGCCAGCCCAGCATCGTCCGCGAGAACGCCTCGGCCTTGGCCGGATCCGTCGCCCGCAGTCCGGAATACATCGGCACGAAGGCGGCGTTGTAGGCCCCCTCGGCGAAGATCGTCCGGAAATGGTTCGGCAGCCGGAACGCCACGAAGAAGGCGTCGGACAACAGGCCCGGCGCCAGCACCGCGGCCATGATCATGTCCCGGATGAAGCCAGTGATGCGGCTGAGCAGCGTGAAGCCGCTGGTCGACAGAAGGGCGCGATACATGGGCTGAGGGCCGAATCCCGTTTCAACGGGCGCACCATGGCACGAAACGCCCCGGACTTCCCGCCACAGGATGCCGCTGGGCTAGACCTCCCTCGCGCGCCCGATCGGCAGGAACCGCCGATAGGTCAGGCAGCGCCAGACCCACTCCAGCGGCCCCATGCTGAACACCGACAGCCAGAGCGGCGACCAGAGGAGCTGCAGCGCCCACACCGAGACGACGACGACGGCAAGCTCGGTCCAGTCAAGCTGACCGAACAGGCCAAGACCCCGCCCGCCATAGAAGATGGCCGTCATGATCAGCGACTGTGTCAGGTAGTTCGTGAACGCCATGCGCCCCGTCGCAGCCAGCGCCCACAGGCCGCTGGTGCCAACCGCCGCATGCAGCAGCATGAGGGCCGAGGCATATCCCAGGGTCGCAAACAGGGCGCCGCACGCCAGCGCCAGCCGCCATTGTCCCAGTGACTCCAGCATCGGGAAGCCGGCCGCCATGGCCTGCGTCGCGCCCTGGTTCATGAGTGCGAGCACGCTGGCCCCCAGGATGACCAGGATCGCGTGCACCCAGGCCGGCGCCTGCCCGCGCAGATAGCCCACCTTGTAGAGGCCGAGCCCGATCATCATGAGCCCGAAGGGCTTCGGCCAGAACAGCAGCCAGACGATCTCGAGCCAGACGTCGAAGTTTGCTCTCAGGCTCTGGTCGAACGTGCCACCAAATGCGGCGATCGTCTCCTGGATCTCGGCAGGCCCAAGCCGCCAGCCGATTTCGTCGCTCATCCGCGCCAGTTCATCCGGCGGTAGCGGCGCCAGCGTCAAGAGCACATAGGCCCCGGACTCGACCGCAGCACCCGCAAGGTACAGGATGAAACCGCACACAAGCAGGCGCCACGCGCTCCACGACCGGGCAAACGAGACCACGAACCCGGCAACGGCATAGGCCAGCAGGATGTCCCCGAACCAGATGACCGTGCCATGGCCGATCCCGATCAGTGCCAGCCAGAACAGGCGCCAGCGCAACAGGGTTGACCGCTCGGCATCGTCACGCTCGCCCCCAACAAGAAACAGGGACACCCCGAACAGAATCGAGAACAGCGTGACGAATTTCTGCTCGAAGAAGACATGGACAATCCGCCAGACCTCCGCCGAAAGTCCCTCGAATGGAAACGGTGCATTGAGCGGGTTGTAATAGGCCTCAACGGGATAAGCGAAGGCAGCCGCGTTCACCGCAAGAATGCCCAGTACCCCGAGGCCCCGCAGAACGTCCAGGATATCAATGCGCTCGGACTCGCGCGTCGGCGCTTGCTTGGACATGCCGGTGGCCCCTCTTGCTCCCCAAGGGGGAAGTATTGCCCTTGGGTCCTCCCGAAACAAGGACCGCCACGAAAATGTGATGCACGTCCTCGGGGCTCAGGGCGCTGTGGTGCAATCCAGGATCTTGCGGTCGAACACGGCACCGACCAGCATACGCCCTCGCACCCCAGCAGCAACGCTGGCCGCCGAGATGTCAGATCCATCGCTGTAATGAATGGTTTCCGGCACGAAGCTTCCGCGACCGTCAGCCTTCAGGCGCAGGATATGACTCGGGGACAGTGTGCTCTCGTCACCCACGTGGCCCAGGAAGGCAAACACCTTCGTATGCACCGCCAGAGCCAGATCGCCATTGGCCTCCACATCGATGTTGTCGGCATAGCCACGCACAGCCACCACCGCACGCGGTGTCACCGCATTTGTCTGCGGATCCCGGTCAAGCACGCGCACCGCCCGCTCGCTCATCGCCGAAACGTAGAGCGAGCGCCCATCGGCACTCAGGTTGATGCCATTGGCACCCCCGACGGCTTCCATCACCGTGCTCCAGGCTGCGCCGTCGAAATGGAGCACCGTCGAAAGCCGCAGTCGCATCAGGTCCTCAACCGTGCGCATGAAGCCGGGCGGATTGGCATGGTCGTTGGTCACGTAAAACGAACTGGGTCCGGTTCCGACCAGATCATTCGGCGACACCATGGATTCCCCCTCGACCGTTATCCGGTGGGACAGCCGAACACCGTCGATGTCGAAGATCTCGACCGTATGCCGTCCGCCAGAATGGTTGATCACGAACAGCACCTTGCGTCCGTCGGCACCGCGCCACAGGCTGACGCCATGGGGATGGAACCCACCCGGCAGGGCCGCCGCCGTCGCATCCACGGGGACAGGATCGGTGCCATCCAGCGCATAGGTCCAGATCGCCCCGCGCATGGTCTCGCCCCTTGCCTGCCGCCACCGGTCATAGCCCGACAGATAGGCAACCCGGGTTTCCGGATCGATCGCAATATCCTCGACCCCTGCGATGCCACCGCCCGTCACCGGCCTGCAGGAACCCACGCTGACCGGCGCAATGTCCTCAAACACGCCACCGGCCGTCAGGAAGCCATGGCCCCACAAGCCCACCCCCGCCACCAGAAGCAACCCGGCAACACCAAGAAAGCGCCTCATCATGTCCCCTCCGCAAGCCGACAGGACCATAGCACATCCCGGCGCAGATGGCCAACGGCGAGGAACGCGTGGGGCGCGTCAGTCCAATGACGACGTCAGCGTGCCCGACCCGCGGAACAGGTCATCACTGCGACGGTTATAGCGCCAGCGCGTCACGATGCTCTCGAGCTCGTCAAGGTCCACCGCCTCGCGCTGCCAGACCTCCGAGAACGGATGCCCCGACCCGGCCGGCAGCTCATGCGGCTCGAGCCGGCGCATCCGGATGCGCATCGGCATGCTGACGCCCTGACCGATCACGATCGCCTCGCCTTCGCCCAGCGACGACAGGAAGTCCAGAAGCCGTGCCGCGCAATCCGCCGAGCGCGCCCGCACGGCCTGCTGGTCAGAGTCGTTCGACAGCCGGTAGGCGAAGACGGTGCTGCACTGCGACAGGAGCGTCGGATCGATCTCGGCAGGACGCTGCGTGACGATCCCGAGCGAGATCCCGTACTTGCGGCCCTCCTTGGCGATGCGCGTGACGGCCTGGCGGGTGGGCTCGAAGCCCAGAGACTTGTCGAGCGGCACATAGCGATGGGCCTCCTCGCAGATCAGCGTCATCGGATACTGTCCCTTGCTCCAGACCCCGAGTTCGAAGGCAAGCCGGCAAATCACCGAGATCACCACGTTGAGGATCTCCGACGGCACCGCCGACAGGTCCAGGATGGTGACAGGCCGCCCGGCAGTCGGGATCCGGAACAGCCGGCCGATGATCTCGGTCAGCCGGTCCTGCACGACAAGACCGCCGAACATGAATGCATAGCGCGGGTCCGACATCAGCGTTTCGATGCGTGCCCGGATGCGCCTCAGCGCGATCGTGCTGCGGGTCCGCTCGAGCTTGCCCATCTGCTCTTCGATATAGGCCGAGATGTCGGCCAGCCTGAAGGGCGTGGGCGAGTCGATCGTGGTCGTCGGCGCATCGGTTGCGCGCCGCAGCTGCCCGCCCGGCCGTGGTGCCCGGCTCTCACCCGCCCGCCTCTTGGAGAACATGACCGCGTCATGAAGGATCTCCATGTCTTCCGGATCCGGACTGTCCGACGTCATGAAGACGCTGGCCAGCTCGTCAAAGCTGAGCAGCCAGAATGGCAGATAGAGATTGCCCGGATGGATCACTTCCGCTGCATCCGGAAACGCTGCCGAGTATTCGTTATGAATATCGAGCACCAGGATGCGCGAGCCGGGATACCTGTTCACAAGGCCGTGCAACAGCCCCGCGATACCGCAACTCTTGCCCGCCCCCGTCGAGCCCACGATCGCAAAATGCTTGGACAGCAGCTCGTCCACCAGCACGCTTGCCGACACGTTATTGTCCTGCGCAAGCGTCCCGATCTCGATCGATGGCCGACCCTGGGACGAGTAGACCGCCGCGAGGCTGTCAGCGCCCGCGAGCCCCACAGGGTCGCCAAGTGTCGGCAGCATCGTCACGCCCCGATGGAAGCGCTTCTCGCCAGTGGCCTTGTCGGTACGGACCTCACCCACGAGATCGACCTCAAACAGACGAAGCACCGTCTGGTCCTGCTCAAGCTCGGCTGTCGGAACCGACAGACCGGTGACGATGCCAATGACCGACGACCGCGGCGTCCCGATCGAGACCGTCGCCCCGATGACAACCCGATCCTCGACTGCGCTGGCCAGCCTCACACGCGTGTCGAACGCGGCAATCGCCTGCCCGCCCTCGATCGACACGACATGGGCAAACTTGAAATCATCCCCGGACAGGGCCCCCGTAGGACCATCCGTGTGCTGCGCGTCGATCCGCAGGACAGCAGGCTTCGAGCTCTTCATGATGCGATCTGATCCTCGGGGACACCATGCCCAACGACAAGGTTGCGGGGAAACTGGACAGTCGCGCAGGTACCCTCGCCGGGCTTGCTGCGCATGCGGAACCTGAGACCCTGGAGGTTGCAGAGCTGGCGAACGATCGTCAGGCCAAGCCCGGTCCCCTCCTCCTGCTGTGTCAACGGATTGCGTACCCGACCGAACCGGCTGAGCGCAATCGAGAGCTCCTCCGTCGTCATCCCGGGACCAGAATCGATGACACTGACACTCACACCCTCGCCAGGCAGCGTCTCGACAAGGATCCGGATGTCACCGTCCCGAGGCGTGAACTTGATGGCATTGCTCACAAGGTTTATGAGGATCTGCTTGGTCTTCAGCATGTCGGCGCGCACCCGCGGAAGCGCTGGCCGCAGGACCGTCTGCAACCTCTGCTCCTTCACCTGTGCTTGTGGAAGGGCGATCAGCTCTGTCGTGTGGAGCACGTCCCGCAGGTCGCAATCCTCGACCTTCACGTCGCTGCATCCACCCTCGAGCCGCGCAAGATCCAGGATGGTGTTGATGATACCGAGAAGGTGCTGCCCGGCATGCTGGATATCGGCAGCATACTCACGCGCCTTCCGCGGATCCTCGTTGATCACCCGGCCATGCGACAGCATCTCGGCGAAGCCGATGATGGCGTTGAGCGGCGTCCGCAGGTCATGGCTCATGTGGGCCACGATCTCGCCCTTGGCGCGGTCCGAGAGTTTGGCTTCGACCAATGCCGCCTGCAGCATCATCTCCGAGCGCCGCCGCGACGTCAGCGCACCAGCCGTCTCGGCATAGCACCGCAGCAGGCCCGATTGATGACCTGCGTCCTTCTTGCGTGACCGCGATGAAGTCATGACCGCCTCTGATTTACGGCAAATTTTAGCGCCCGGCGGTTAAACACATATTTCGATCGGTGAAGGCAGCCCTGACCCGCAACCACCGATGCCGCCTATGGCTAATTCGGGGTAAACACTATGGCCCGGATTGTCACGAAGCCGACGCCGGTTGAGATCAGGTCAGGCCTTCAGGACCGTGGCCGGGGCGCCGGCTGCACATCAAGATAGCGCAAGCCCCGCTTCAGCTCTTCCGTCATTTCGCGCGCCGCAGCCGCATTTGGAATGATCCGGGGACGGAGGAAAATCAGAAGCTCGGTCCGCGCACCCAGGTTGCTCGTGCTCGAGAACAAATTGCCCACGACCGGAATGTCCCTGAGCACCGGAACGCCGCTGTTGCTGCGGGTGTCGCTCTGCCGGATCATCCCGCCCAGCGCAATCGAGTCGCCGTCCTGCACCGCCACCGTGCTCGAGATGCGGCGCTGCTGGATCGTGGGTGAATCGATACCCGACGTCGTGGTCTGCACCGCCGAGCTGACTTCCTGGTTCACGTCCACGAACACCGTGCCGCCACGGCTGATGCGCGGCGTCACCTTGAGCACGATACCCGTATCGCGCAGCTGGATCGAGTTGACGATCGTGGGGTCCGCCGCATCGCGAATGCCCGTCGCCGTCTGCGTGACGACGGGAACCTGGTCGCCGAACTGCAGGTTTGCAGGCTTGTTGTTGAGCGTCAGGAGTTTCGGCGCCGAGATGACCTGGACATCCGTGATTGAACCCAGGGCACTCAGCGCCACCTCCACATCCGGGATCGTGTAGGTGAAGTTGAAGCCCGGCAGCGTCGGCGCCGGCCGGATGGACCGGCCGAGCGAGTACTTCTGGTCATTGGTGTTCTTGAAATACCACTCGACCCCATACTTCAGCGTGTCGTTGAGCGTGACCTCGGCAATCGTGACCTCGATGAGTACCTGGTCGGGCGCCACATCCACTTCCTTCAGGAAGCGTTCAAGCCCGGCATACTCGCTGCCCTTGGCCCTGATGATCAGCGCATTGTTGGCCTGGTCAACGGCAATCTGGAGCGACGCGCCGTTGGTGCCCGGCCCAACGGGCGGGGGCGGGGGCGGCGGAACCGGCGCCGCACCCGGCGCCTGCGGATCCTGCATCATGTCCCCATTACCAGGATCACTCTCGTCGCCCGTCGTCTGCACGGCGCTGCCATAAACCGCGGCAAGCGAACGCGCCACGTCCGTCGCCTTGGCATGCTGCAGCCGGTAGTAATAGACCCCGCGACCCGCACCACGCGGCGGCACATCAAGCCGGTCAACCCACTTCTCGACCGCGCGAAGCTGGCCCGCACGCGGACTGACGACAAGCAGCGTGTTGATCCGGGCCAGAGGCACGAAGCGCAGCAGGTTGGCCTGCGACCCGGCCGTGCTCTGGAACACCCGCGTCAGTTCACCGGCAAGCGCCTGCACCTCGATATGGTCAGGCCGGACCAGCGCATAGGACATGCCCTTCAGGTAGTCCACATCGAACAGCCGGATCGTGTCCAGCATCGCCGCACGTTCCTGGCTGGTGCCCGCCAGGAAGATCAGGTTGCGCTGCGCATCGACCGACGCAACGCCGCCGGCCGGCGAAACCGGCTCAAGCAGTTTCTGCATCTCGGCCGCGGCAACATGGTTGAGCGGAACGATCTCGATCCCGTACCCGGGCCCGCGCGCACCAGCCGTGCCCGAAAGCTCGAACCCGTCGATCCGCTTCTGGGCATCGGCCGCAGGAACGACATTGTAGACATTATCGGCGAGCACGATGACGGCCCCATTGGCCTTCAGCGCCGTCTCCAGTGCGGCCACCACGTCCTGCCTGCGCAGTGGCGTGCTCGTCCTCAGCGTCACCTTGCCCTGTACCTGCGGATCGACCGCATAGGGCACTTTCAAGATGTCCCCGAGAACCGTTCGAACGACGTCCCGCACCTCGGCATCGGCAAAATCAAGAACGACATCGCCACCCTTGCGCGAAGCGCCGGCGCGCCCGGCCGGGTTCACGAAGCGGCTGTCACCTTCGACCAGTTCCGTCTTGGGCAGCCCCGAGCCAGCGCCCTCGTCGCCGAGCACCACAGGCGCACCGCCCGGCGCCGGCGCATCGGCAGCACGCGTCACCGAGGACATGGCCCCGCGCAGGCCGGTATCCTCGCCCGGCGCCTCGCAGCCGCCAAGCGCCAGCGCAGTCACGGCGACCATCATCGCCGGACCTCTGCGCAGGCAAGCGGACCAGCCGCAACGGGGACGCCTCATGGGGACCAAAGCCTTCGTCTTGGGGACACGGAATCAACGAAGAGGTAACTTTTCACGGCTCGTCAAGCCTGATCCTGCATCCCCGCCGCTGGAGTTTACCGAATAGGGGTTTCTTTTCCCTTTCAGGGTGTCGGCGCGGCGTTGGTCGCCCTTGGAATTGCAAGAATTTCCGTGCGCCCACCACCACTGATTGAGACGCCGCGTCCGTCAATGGCCTTGACCGTCCAGCCATCCAAACTGTCCCCGGGTCTGAGCGTGAGCACGGATCCCTCGCCCTTGCGCACCAGCGCGATCCGGGTCTGGTTGTCGCCGGCAATGCCGACCACGCGGTACTGCGAGATCTCGCCCAGCGCCTGCCCCTGCGGCGTGCCTGCGGGACCGGCAACCGGCGCCGACACCGGGTCGGGCGTGCGCGCCGGGTTGAAGAGCGGCCGCACGAGCAGCGGCGCATAGCTCTCAAGGGTTGGCATCGGTGCAAGCGTCACCGGCCCGACATCCCGCACCACTGGCGCAGGAGGCCGCGACAGCGCGCCCGCAAGCCCGAAGGGCGATGGCAGGACGCTCAGGCAGCCGGCAAGCACCGCAAGTCCCGTGACCCATCCCATGACGCGCCCGAAGGCGCCCTCGGCGGTGAAGAGCCTCATGGCGCGCGCATCCGGGCCGAGACCACCATCTCGATCGTCAGCCGGTTGGAGAGCACCTTCTCGGGCTTCATGGCAAAGACCCCGTCCGGATCACGCACGGCGATCCGGTCAATGGCAAGCAGCGGCCGCGCCCCGCCGATGGCGTGCAGCGCCGACACCAGCCCGCGCATGTCCGTCTCGGCGGCCATCTGCATGCGCACGAGCGTCAGGCCACCAGTCGTTTCCTCGGGCAGGAGCTGCGCACTGGTCACCGACGCCGGAGCGGCGGTCAGGATCTGTGTAAGCTGTCCCTGCAATTGTGCCCCGCCGATGGCCGCGCTGTCACCCGCCAGCGTCAGCGCCTGCAGCTCGGCATTGCCCGCAAGCTTCGCCACAGCAGCCTCGAAGGCCGGGCGGGCCTCGACCAGGCCCTCCATCGCCTGCACCTGCCGCCGCAGGAGCGCGATACGCTGCCCGTGCAGCTGCGCGGCCTCAAGGAACGGCCAGAGCACCAGCTGCACGGCCAGCAGCAGCACGCCCGCCAGCAGCACCAGCGCGAGAACCCGTTGCCGTTGCGCGGACAGGACGAGCTTCATGGTGTCCCCGCCTCAAGCGCGATCCCGATCTCGAAGCGGTCCGTTTCCGTCTCGGCCACCCGCATCACCTGCGACAGGAACCGAACATCCCGGAACCGGGGCGACGCCTCGATCAGGCGGATCAGGCCGGCTGCGTCCTGCGCCACACCCGCGATCCGCACGCGCCCACCCTCCTGGTCAAACTCCGTCAGCCGCGCCGTGTCCGGCAGGATACGCGTCAACTCGGCCATCACCGAAAGCACCGCATCGCCCCTGTGGGCCGAAGCCAGAGCCGCCGGCTGCGCCAGGCTGTCAAGCCGCGCCCGCAAGCCGATGCTGCGCGCCGCCTGCGGCCTCAGTGCGTCAACGCGGGACTGCCAGGCGGCGATCTCCTGTTCGCGCGCACTCTCGACCATGAAGCCGGCAAGCCACCAGGCACCGGCCGTGATCGCAACCAGCGCAAGCTTGCCCCACGCATGGCCCTGCTCCACCGGCAGCGCCTCGGGCACCACAAGGCTGAAGCCCTGCGGCTGCCCGTCCTCGCCCGCGATGTCGAACCGCTCGACGACAAAGCCGAGGCCACCAAGCCGCTGCTCGATCACATCGCTCACCGCGCGCGGCACAAACACGCAATCGACAGACTGCTTGCCTTCGACCGCATCCCGCTCGACCAGCCGCACCGCCATGCGCACGGTATCCGGCTTGAAGGGCGTGAGCCGGTCCACCTGCAACGCAACGGCTGGAAGGATCTGCCGCTCCGCAACCAGGGGCAGTTCGATCCGCCGCCGCAGGCCCCGCGCCGACGGCAGCACGACTGCCAGCCGCTTCAGGCTGAGCCCGTCCGACGCCGCAAGGATCTCGCGCGCGAGGTCCTTGTCGGCAAGCCCCGGATCGACGCTGAAGCCCGGGCGCTGCCCGCTGCCATCGGCGAACGTCCACGAACTCTCATCGGCATGAAGCAGGGTCGCCGCAGGCGGACGCGGCACCGCCCGCTGGAGGCTGCGCGGCAGCAGCGCCTGCAGCTCGCCCGTCCACCATCTCCAGACAGCGCCGGCCACGCGCGGCATGTCCGCGATCTGGACGGGTGCATTCAGGTCGATCTCGACAGGACGATCAGCCACGCGTGGGTTCACTTCTCTCGCGCCGGCATGCTGCCGGTTTCACCCCACAAGTAAAGCATGTCCGCCTTGGCAGGCCGTTAAGCACCTCCCGTCATGGTTAACGCAAGCCTCTGGCCCCGCCTCAATCGGAGATCGTGATCCAGCGCCGCCCGTTCTTCAGCCATTCGATCAGCAGCCGCTCCGAGAATTTCCGCCGCGTTCCCACGACAGCGCCCTTCTGGACCACGGTCTCCTCGACCCCGTCGAACACCCGGCGCATCGCCTCTTCCCGCGCCGTGTCGAGCGACATCAGCAGCGCCTCGCGCCAGCGCGCGGCAAAATCGCGGTCCTGCCGGCGCCAGCGATAGACGAGCGTGCGGCTATAGCAGGCCCGGTCGGCTGCATCGCTGACCGGATAGCCCAGCGACAGAACCTCGAAGAACAGATCGTCGCCCTCCTCGCTGCGCGCCGCCAGGCGCCCGCGCGGTGCCGCGACCTGCCCCTGCAAGCTGTTGTTTACCATCGAAGCCTCTGATTTCGTTGAGGCCGCTGTTACACGAGATACACTTTCGTCATGTGTTTCGTGGCTCTGCGTCATCCTGAATATTTTCCTTGAGTTGGGGACACCGGCGAATGTTCGCCTGATGTTCTTATATGTGACGGGCCGCACCGATAGCAAGAACAATATGGGAACTATGCTGTCACACCCCTTTGGGGGTAGTCAGGCCAAAGCCCTTGCCGAAATGTTGACGGGTACGTGCGTGTGTAGGATTTTCTAAACTGTCACCGGATCACGGGCGCGCCCGCCGCCGCTCGAGCAGCGCCTCGAGCTGCGCCTCGCTCGCGGCCAGCGCCTCGGGCGAAAGCTCGCCGCGGAAGACCTCGTGGCGCAGCCAGATGCGATAGGTGATGACCACGTCGCTCTCGCAATAGGCTGCGACCTCTCCGATGCGCCCGGCCCGCACATACGCCCCTACCTGCGACCCATCCATGCCGTCGGGCTTGCCCGGAATGCCCAGCGTGCGCGCCAGCTCGTCCAGCTTCACCTTCGTGCTGGCCCCATAGGACGACAGCACGTCGCACAGATCGACCGAACTGTCCCCGAAACGATGGAAATAGTTCCGCCGCAAGAGCCCCGGCGCCGCCACACCGTGCACCATCGCCCGGTAGCGCAGCACCGGCAGGTCGAATCCGCTGCCGTTGAAGCTGACCAGCGTGGGCGTGTCCTTGTTGATCATGCCGATGAAGCCGGCAATGAGTTCGCCCTCACTGCGCTGGCCGATATGCGGCGCGCCCAGCGACGTCACCTGCCAGTGGCCATCCACCCAAACCGCATTCAGCGCCCCGATGCAGGCAATCGCATGCAGCATGGGCTTGGGAAACCCGTCGCCCAGCGCCGCCAGCACCTCCCCCTCCGGCCGCCCCTCCAGCCCATGAATACGCGCGACCGCGGCAAGGTCAGGCACGGTTTCGAGGTCATAGACGGTGACGGGTGTCTTGCGCATGGGGGTCTCGTATAGCTGCGTCAGGCGTCAAGCATCGCACATCTTCAGGCCCGGACGAAGCCGCCCCGTCCCGTCAAAATACTTCGTCATGGCCGGGTGGTCTGCAGCACAATCCGCGCCCGCATTCCCTGGGAGGCCGGGTCACGCTACCGCGCGCCCGGCCATGACGAGTCTTGTTTTGGGTTAGGAGAGAACAACGGCCACGCACACAAGCGCCTCCAACACGACGCCCTCAAAACACCCCGTCATGGCCGGGCGCACGGCAGTGCGACCCGGCCACCCAGCCCTTCCTCAGGCCAAGGGACGGCCACGCACACGAGCGCCTCCAACACGACGCCCTCAAAACACCCCGTCATGGCCGGGCGCACGGCAGTGCGACCCGGCCACCCAGCCCTTCCTCAGGCCAAGGGACGGCCACGCAGTGTTGAAAGATCAAGCTCCGGGCAGGCTGCAGCAAAACCCGCGCCCACGTTCGCTGGGTGGCCGGGTCACGCTACCGCGCGCCCGGCCATGACGGTGAACATGAAGGGTTGGTGGGCCCGCTTACCGCACGAAGAAGAACCGATACGCCAGGATCACCATCCCGCTCACCGTCAGCGCCAGCGCAACGGCGGCGGCCATGATGACGAGCCAGTTGTTGAAATCCTCGCGGTCACGATAGTCCATGATGTGCAGCGACCAGAGGAAATCGTAGACCCGCCAGGTGGACGAGCGCCGCGCGACCACCTTGCCGCTCAGCGCGGACACGTAGAGATGTGTCGCATCGGAATCATCGAACACCACTTGCCAGACCGGAAGGTCGCCGCGAAACTCGATCGGCGGATCGGCAGTGATCAGCGTGGCCGCCGCGATCCTGCCCGCGCCGGCGAAATCCGCTTCCGCGATCCGCCGGGCAGCCGCTTCATCCAGCGGCGACACCACGACCCCGCTCACATCATCGATCAGCGCCGCAGGCTTGCCCGCAACATCGGCCCGCCACGACAGGCGCCCATCCACCTCGACCAGTTCGAGCCGCGTCACCGGTCCGCCCAGCGACTGAACCGCCGCAGCCGGCACACCCTTCACCGACGCCTCACGCAGGTCCCGCGGCTCGGCCTTCCGGATATTGTGCTCGCTGCGAACCGTCTCGATCGGCACGAAGGTCATGTAGAGCCCGGATACGATCCACGCCAGCACCTGCAGGCCGACAATCAGGGCCGTCCACTTGTGCAACTGGAACCAGAAGCGACGCATCGCAAATCTCCTTCACTCATCAGAAAACGGGAAACGGCCGATCACTGGCAGCGCACAGAGACAATGAACTCCCTACCTCTTCTTCTCCGCCGCCTTCGCCACCCAGCCCGGGAACGGCAGCAGCATGTCGCTCATCACCTTCGCAAGTTGCGGATCGGTCGTCTCCGGCGTACCGCCCGGCACAGGGGGCTCCGGCGCGTATTCGGCCTGCAGGCGCAGGGCTTCTGCGTAGCCAACCCCGCGCAGCTTCGCGACCACCGCGAGTGCGAAGTCGAGGCCGGCAGAAACGCCCGCACCCGTGATCACGCGTCCATCCGTCACGACGCGTTCGTTGACCGGTGTCGCGCCAAACAGCTTGAGGCTGTCGCGCGCCGCCCAATGCGACGTGGCACGCTTGCCCTTCAGCAGGCCCGCCTGTCCCAGGATCAGCGACCCCGTGCATACGCTGGTTATGAAGGGGGCGCGCGATCCGCGATCGGCAACAAAGTCCACCGTCTCGTCATCCAGCATAGCGTTGACGGTACCCTGCGTGCCACCCGGGCAGAAGATTATTGAAACATCACGCGGGCATTCCGCAATCGACATGGTGGGCATGATGGCCAGCCCCAGGTCGCTGGCAATCGGCTTGTCCTTGCTCTTGGCAACAAGGTGAACCTTCGCGCCCATCATGCACGCAAAGAAGTAATGTGGCGCTACAAGGTCAAGCGCCGTGAACTCGGGATAGATGAGCATGGCAACGACCTCGTCACCATGCATCTTGAAGTTGGGCAGGTTCATGAACGCTTCATGTCCCGGCGGATGCGCCGACGCACCACCACCATTTTCGCTTGCCATGACGCGCTGGAGCGCAATGAGAGGAGCAAGTGCAGCCATTGCAGCTGCCCCGCCCAGAACTGTCCGCCGGGTACCATCCATTTTGTCTGCCTTTCCTCGCGAGCCAGCCGCTCTGCTTCAGGTGTGATTATTTGAGCTTGACGGCGAATGAGCCATACACCGCCAGTTCCTCACCCGGCGCCACGCGGCCGCCGAGATAGGTGTAGGGCACGAAGTATGTCTCGTTGGTCAGGTTCTTCACGGCAACGGATACCGCGATATCCTCGTCGTCATAGCCGATCTTCGCGTCGACCGTATAGTAGCCGTCGGTCTCGTAGACATTGGCCAGGTCGACGTAAGCTCCTGACGCGGCGTAGATGCCGGCGCCGGCACTCAGACCGCGGTACCCAGGCTGCGTGAACCGGTAACTGACCCACACACGGCCCGAATCCGGCGTCACGGTGTTGAGCTGGTTCCCGGCAGCACCGCCGCCGGCAGCTTTCGTCAGCTCCGCCTCGACATGTGCATAATTGGCGAGGACGAACCAGTTGTCATCGGCCTGCCATGTCATGTCGACGTCAAAGCCGCGCGACCGCTGCTCGCCATTGGCCACGGCCGGGAAGCCGACAGGCACACCCGTCCGGTTGAGCTCGAAGAACGCAGCCGTACCCGAGATGCCATTGGCAAACTCGAACTTCACGCCGGCCTCGACCTGGTCCGACTCTTCCGGAACAGGTTCTCCCAGGAAGAACGAGAAGGCATTGCCCTTCATCCCCTCGCTGTAGTCGGCAAAGAGCGAGATCTCGGGCGTGACGTCCACGACCGCACCCACGCGGGGCAGCACCCGCGTCGTGTCGCTGGTCTGGTTCAGGCCGAACGCAGGCGAAACGTTGTCGATCTGCAGGTTGGCAAGCCTGACGCCAGCCAGAACATGAACGTTCTCCCAGAGCGTCGACTGCACCTGCGCATAGATGCCCTTCGTCGTGTAGGTGTTCACGCCATCAACAAACGTGTTGAGGGGCGTGTTCGCCGGATAGACATAGGGAGGAAACACAGGGGCCGTGAGGTCAACCGGAGCGAGCAGAAAGATGTCGTTGGCATCCCCCAGCATCGCGCCATCATCAGACACTTCCGAGAAATCCGCACCGACCAGGATCGTGTGCTTCATGCCGTCACCCTCGAACGTGCCGGTGACGGTGCCATTGACCGAAAACTCGTCCTGCTGCTGGAAGAGGTCGATGTTGAGAACGTTCCACGACGTCCCAAACAGCGGCGCATTGCCCGCGAAGTCGAAGCCGGCAGCGAAACTCTGCGCATTTTCACGGAATTCCGTGTGACCGAGGCGGGTCTGCACGCTCGCTGTCCACGTCTCGTCAAATTCGTGCTCGAGCTTGGCCGTCACGCTCTCGACCCGCGAATGCGACCTGGGGATATTGGAAGGACCAACAAACAGGTGACGATCAAGGCTGAAGCCGCCCGTGATCGTGCCCGTCGCTGGCAGTCCCTGGTACTCCTGTGCCTTCCAGTCCGAGATGCGACCCTGGATCGTCAACGTGGTCCCGTTATTGTCCGTAAACAACAGCGTCGGATTGAGCGAGTACTTGTCGGTCTCGATCACGTCGATATAGGACTCAGCCGTCGTGTAGTCCGCCGTGACGCGGAACAGCACCGTGCCATCCTCGGTAATCGGCATGTTCACGTCGATCGTCGGCTGCTTGAACTGATAGCTGCCAAACGTTGTCCCGATCTGAACGAACGCGTCCTTCTCGGGCATCTTCGAGATGACGTTGATCACGCCACCCAGCGGCGCACCCGTGCCGCCGCCATACAGGATGGCATTCGGGCCCTTGAGGATCTCGATGCGCTCGACATTCACGAGCGAGTCACGGTTGCCGGCGTTATAGAAGCTCGTCAGCCCGTCGAGCCACTGCTCACCCGCAAAGCCGCGGATGATGGTGGACTCATAAGCCGGCGTCTGCACCGGATTGGTCGCCTGCACGCCCGCCACGTTGCGCGTGGCTTCGGCCACCGTCAGGTTCCCCTGGTCCTTGATGACCGGGTCAGGAATGACCTGGATCGACTGCGGCACCCGCCGGATCGGCGTATCGGTCTTCGTCGCACTCCTCGCAATCTTCTTGCCGGTGATGATGATTTTCTCGACGCTGGTTGCAGTCGCGGTTGGTTTCTCGTCGGCTGAAGCCGGCATTACGGATAATGACGTTGAGGCGAGCAGGATTGCGCATAGACGCGCGTGATGAGCATTGGACACGGAGGGATCACCCAGGATGTGATGCAAGACGCCCGACAAGCCTATTGCGGCCTGCAGGATCTGAACTGAACGGCTCTGATCAGATCAGGGGGTGGGAGGTCCGCGGGCTTCCGAGGGGTTATGACGCCTCTCGGACAGCAGGGTTGCTTGAACGTAAACGGCGGGGATCAGACCCGAGAACGCTGGCGCAGCAACGGCAATGGGTTGGGGCGGTGGCGCAGCAACCCCTCCAAGCCCGGCAAAGACGCAGGGTAGCAGCGAAGCACCGCGCGGCGCGTCATCCGGTTGCTCGACGGGCACTGGCTGCCCGTTGGCGTCAAGCTGGACTTTCATCTGCCCGTGCACGGTACAGATGACAATGAACCCGCTGCCTGCGTCGCCCGAGATATTGGGCATCCAGCCTTCCGGCGCGGGCAGGCGCATGGCCAGCGCAAGCAGCATCAGCCACGCGGCGACGTGCCTGAAACTCCAGCTGCGCGAAGATTCCTGGACCATGATGGTAGCATGACGCCCCATCGACCCGTTGCGCACAAGTTGTATTTTGGTCGCACGGGGCATCGGACGCGCCTTCTCGCGTGCTTGCGCGCGCCGATCACCCATGAAAGACAGTCGGTTCACCATCACGCACACTGATCCGGCGAGCGAAAGGAGCAGAACGCAACCCCATGCACGTCGCCATCATCGGAGCAGGCCTCGCCGGACTGACCACCGCCTACGCCCTCGAGCGGCGGGGCGTGCGGGTGACGGTCGTCGACAGGCGCGAGGGCCCCGGCCTCGAGACCAGCTTTGGCAATGCGGCCCTGATGCATCCAAGCCTTGTGGGCCCGTGGAACGAGCCCGGTGTTGCGCTTGATCTCCTGCGCTGGCTGGGCCGGGAAGATGCGCCGATGCTGCTGCACCTGCGCGAACTGCCCAGGCTCGCGCTATGGGGCCTGCGCTTCCTGCGCGAATCCATGCCCGCGCGCCACAGGGCCAACACGCTGAGGAACCTGCGCCTCGCGCTTCTCGCCCGCCGCGAGATGGACGCCCTGCGCGCCGACCTCGAAATCGCGTTCTGCTGGAAGAAGACGGGCGTGCTGTCCGTCAGCCGGTCACCCAAGGCGTTCGCCCTGTCGCGAGAAGCGGCGCGCGAGGTCGAACCCTTCGGCATTGCCTTTGGCGTGCTCGATCGCGACGAAACCCTCGCCCGCGAACCCGCCCTCGCACCCGTGGCCAACGCCATCGTCGGCAGCGTGCATTTCAGAGACGACGAACGCGGCGACGCGCATCAGTTCTGCTCAGCGCTGACCGAGAGGCTCGCCCGGCGCGGCGTCACATTCGCCTTCAAGACCGCCGTCAACGGCCTCGCGGCCGCACCGGGACGCATCTCGGGCATTGAAACGACCGAGGGCCGCATCACGGCTGACGCCTATGTGCTGGCCGCAGGCAGCTACAGCACGCCCCTTGGCAGCGCGCTCGGCCTGCGCCTGCCGGTGCGACCGGCCAAGGGCTATTCGCTCACGCTTCACTGCAAGGGCAACCCGCACGCGCCCGGCATGCCATTGTCCGACAACAGCGTGCACGCCGCCGTCACGCCGATCGACGATGCGCGCGTCCGCATTGCCGGCACGGCAGAATTCGCCGGCCTCGACACAACGCTGCGCCAGCCGCGCATCGACTATCTGATGTCACTCCTGCGCCAGATCTACCCGCGCCTCGCCGAGACGGTTGCGCCCGCGCACATCACCCCGTGGACGGGCCTGCGCCCCATGAGCGCCGACGGCGTACCGGTGGCCAGCGCCACCATGTACGCCAATCTCTGGCTCAACACCGGCCACGGCCACATCGGCTGGACCACCTGCATGGCCACCGCCCGCCTGGTGGCCGACATGATCGCGGGCGGCGGACCGGCGCTGCCGCTTGCCGACTACAGCCTCGATCGTTTCTGATTCCAACACTCCCCGTCATTCCCCCTCATCGTCATCCCGGCCGTTACACGCGCCCAACTGCGAAGCAGTTGGCCGCGCGTGTCAGAGCCGGGACCCAGCTTGCGACCTCAACACAAGCGCTCACCCAAACTCCTTCGTGTCTCCGTGTCTTCGTGCGAGGCTGGATATCCAACCAGCCTCACACCAAGACACCAGGACACAAAGGTCATCCACCTCCTCGCAAGCGAGGAGGAGAAGCTCTGTCTCTCCCTCGCTTCGCGAGGGAGTACGTTTGCAGCGCCGTCAGGCGCTGCAAAGGGGAGGGAGTTGGGTTGGGCCGGGTGCCCGTCGGCAAGGAACTCCTCCGTCTGCCCGGCGCTGACGCGCCGGTCAGCCACCTCCTCGCAAGCGAGGAGGAAAAGAGCCAAGGCGAAATGGTGTCCGATCCATTTCCCACGCGATTGGCGAGCGCGTGTCAGAGCCGGGACCCAGCTGCTTTGCTGCGTGCGGGGGTTAAGCGGGGTCCCGGCTCACGCGCTCGCGCGCGTGTCCGGGATGACGGGGGGTGGTGAACGAAATCAACCGGGCCGGAACGCAAACAGGCTGCCCGACAGCGGAGCGGCATTCAGCGCCGCCTCATCAAGCCCGACGGCAGCGGTGGTGATGTAGAGCGTATCCAGCCCCGCACCACCGAAGGCGCAACTCGCCACCTGCGGCACCGGCAGCCTGACCACGCGATCAACCTCACCCCGCGGCGTGAAGCGCGTCACGCGCGCCCCGCCCCAATGCGCCAGCCAGACGCAGCCCGAAGCATCCACGCACATGCCGTCGGCAAACCCGTCAGCCGCAGGGATCTCGACAAACACCCGCGCCGGCCCCGCCGCGCCGCTGGCGACGTCATAGTCATGCGCCCAGATCACCCGCCGCATCGTCTCGACGAAATACATCGTACGGCCATCGGGGCTCCACCCCAGGCCGTTCGAGAGATTGACGTTGTCCTTCACCCGCACCGGCGCCTCAAGCGTGTCGAAGCGGTAAAGCCGCCCCGAAGCCTCACGCTCGTCATCATCCATGGTGCCGCCCCAGAGCCGCCCCGCCGGATCGCGCTTGGCATCGTTGAAGCGGTTGCCTGGCCTGTCGCTGTCGGGCGCAGAGACCTTCGTGAACCGGTCGAAGGGCAGGCGCGAGCGCCAGACGCCCGTCTTGCCCAGAAGCACGAACCCGCCCGCGCCATCCGGGATGGCCGCCCCGATGCGCTCCGGCATCGCCCAGCTGCGCGCTGCGCCAGAGGAGGGATCATACCGGAAAAGCCGCTGCCCCTTGATGTCGACCCACCAGAGCGCGCGCTCATCCGGGACCCAGACAGGCCCCTCGCCCACCAGCGCCTGCTCGCGCTGAACCAGTTCCGGGGTCACCCGCCCACCGCCGCGCGCGAGCCGTCGGCGACCTTCGCCTGCGACACCAGCCGCATCGTGGACGTCGCCTTGGCGATGACAGTGCCAGCCTCATCCTTGAGTTGCGCCTCGGCAAAGCAGGTTGATTTTCCCTGCCGCTCGATCCAGCCCTCGGCCATCAGCAGGCCGGGCCGGGCGGGCGCGAAGAAACTGACCTTGATCTCAAGCGACATGGGAACGACACCGGGTTGCCCGAGGCTGAAGAACGCATGCGCCATGGCGGCATCCAGCCACCCCGTGACGAACCCGCCCTGCACCACGCCACCCGAATGGCACATGTGCATGCCCGCCTCGAAGGCCAGCGTGCAGCGCCCCTCGCCGAAGTGAACCCGCCGCCTGAGCCCCAGCGTCGCCAGCATCTCCTCAGGCGCCTTCGCAACTTCATCCATGACCCACCTGAAACAAAAACGGTGACAGCGCGCACCTTCGCGGGCGCGCCATCACCGGACAAGGATTACATGCGGTGGAGCGCGCAGAGCTTGTTGCCGTCCGGATCGCGCAGATAGGCGAGGTAGAGCTTGCCGAAGCCGCCCGCGCGCACGCCCGGCGGATCCTCGCAGGTCGTGCCGCCATTGGCGACGCCTGCGGCGTGCCACGCATCGGCCTGCGCCGGCGACGCGGCCGCGAACCCGACCGTACCACCATTGGCATGGGTCGCCGGCTTGCCGTCGATCGGCTTCGACACCGAGAACATGCCATTGGGCGAGATGTAGAAAATGCGATGCCCGTCGACGACCGCCGGCTTGATGCCTAGCGTGCCCAGCACCGCGTCGTAGAATTTCTTCGACTTGTCGAGATCATTCGTCCCGATCATGACGTGCGAAAACATGGAAGCTCTCCTGTTATGGATGGACGCACAACACCTTGCCGACACCCCGCCCGTCAAGGGCCAGGCGGCGGCCGCCCCCGGAGAGCCGCCACGCCAATGCGGATAACGCGGGGTCGCCTACCCGAATGCCGGGGCGCCAGCAAGACTGCCCGTTATCTGAAACAGCGACCGCAGGGCATCACCATAGGTGGTGGCGCAGACCTGGATGCCGACCACGCCCGCCACGACGAAGAAGGCCCACTGGAGTACGACCCCGAGGCTGCGGAACGGGTTCACGCCCTTGATCCCGATGCCGATGATGTGCAGGAGGCGCGACACGAGCAGCGTGGCCGCGAGGCTCGCGACAAGGGTGCCGCCCAACGCTTCGCGCTCCAGCAACCCGAGCAGGATGAGGCTCAGCGGCACGTGCTCGACGAAATTGCCATGCGCGCGCACCGCCACCACGAGCGCAGAGCGCTCCTCCGGACCGGTGCCGAGACTGACCTTGGTCTTCAGGCGCAGCCGGACGATCTCAAGGCTCAACAGAACAAGGATCAGCCCCAGGACGGAGGCCGCAAGCAGCGTCATGGGCATGGTGTCACTCTCCCCTCAAAAGCACGTCTCGGGAATGGTGCTCCCATTTCCCCACCAAATCAACCGCGTCACCGAAACTGGGGATGCGCCACGAAAAAACTCCAGATCTCGGCCGTCGCATCAAAGGCATCCGACCCTGGACCCGACACAAGGCGAAGAACCACGCGGCCACCCGGCCATTGATGCCCCAGCCCCTCGATGCCGACAAGCACGGCCGCGCTGCCACCCGCACAACCGTCAAACACCTGCCGCGTCACCGTCCGGACAGGACGCTCGACCTTTGCCGCCGTCGGGCACCGCAGGAGCCGCGCCCATTGTCGCCAGGACTGTTCAGCCGAAGGTCGCAACACATCCCGTCCATTGCGTTCAACCTTGCCGCCCGCAATCGGATTGAGCGGATCGGCCTCACCCCATACCAGCATCAGCGAGACCGGACGCCTCAGGGTCTCGACCGGCAAGAGCAGGCCGTTGGCCACGGGCGCAATCGACGCAACAACCTCCGGCAACTCCGCCCCGATCCGGAAGGCCATCCCCGCACCGTTTGAAAATCCGGTGACATGGATCCGCCGCGCATCAACCCGGTGCCGGGCTTGCACATCCTTGATCACGCCAGCAATGAAGCCGACATCGTCGATCCCGCGCGCCGCGGCCGGTGAACCCGTCGCCGGACCGGAATTCCAGCTGCGCTTGTTGCCGAAGAAGCGCGCCGGCCGCGCGGGATCTTCCGGCACGCCCTCCGGCGCCACGACGATGAAGCCCTCGGCATCGGCCTTCTCGACCCAGCGCCCCTGCGCAAGGACATTTGCCCCATCGCCGCCCAACCCGTGCAGCACCACGACCAGCGCCGCATCCACCCCCACCGCGCGCAACGGCACATGGACGACATAGCTGCGCTGCAACCCGCCAGACGTCAGCATGCGCTTGACGGGCTCAGCCGCCGCCGGCCACGCCACGAACACGAGACACAGAACAAGAAGCAGAGGACGCAGGGCCATCGCCATCATCAGCAGAACCATCCGTTGCGCCCGCATCATAGCGCGGCCTCACGCAAACAGCCACGCCGCTCCGCGCACGCCCGACGAATCCCCGTGCCGGTTGCGCACCACCCGCACGGACACGGCATCGCTGAACACATGGGCCGGCAGGGCCGCTTCGACATCCTCGGGCAGGCGATCGATGTTCGAAAGCCCACCGCCCAGGACGATGATCGAA
>Ga0172372_10003253_pt1 | contig 24050 bp, 29 predicted proteins | sample LakKiv5m_2_FD_114544 | JGI IMG/M metagenome (GOLD analysis project Ga0172372, IMG submission 114544) | Freshwater microbial communities from Kabuno Bay, South-Kivu, Congo - kab_092012_9.5m | ecosystem: Environmental > Aquatic > Freshwater > Lake | place: Democratic Republic of the Congo...
GCCATTTGTTGGTGAATCTGCAATTACAGTGATTTCTGCCGACAATAAAATTCAAACAACTGCTTTATTTTTTGAAAAATCTAAAACTGGAGATAAGGTTCGTTTTACAAAAGATACTGCTGATACTTTTCCAGTTGAAATAGTTGCAAATACTGATTATTACATAGTTAAAGGCATTTCTCCATTTATACAAATAGCTTCTTCTAAAGCAAATGCAATTGCAGCAACTCCTACAATTTTAACACTAAGTGATGATGGGCTTGGTTCAAGTTTTAAAATTGTAAATAATGAAGTTACGATTTTAGCTTCAATAGATCAAGCATCAGTATTATTTTATGGAGCAAATCCTGGAGATTGGGCAAACTTAATTGAAATAAAAACTACAAATTATTCCACTAATCAAATTTTAGTAAAAGAACCTGGGTGCTTTTATCTTGAAATATTCTATAAGGGGTATAATACTGGGGAAGCTTATATTTGTTCATTTGATAAAGATAAAAAATCTAAATACGGGTCTTCATTATTTGTTGAAGAAGTGTTAAAGGGATCTAAATATTTAAGAGCTCGCGCAAATGTAAACGTTTCTTCTAGTACACTTATTAAGGAAAATTCTACAGTAGGTCTTGCATTAGCAAAGGGACTTTCAGACGCTTCAATTTCTGAAGCTGATTTAATTGCAGCTCTTCAACCATTTAGGAATACAAAGAAGTACAGTATTCAATTTATTTCTGATTTTGGTATTACTCTTCCTGGATTTCAAAAAGAAATTATTGATATTTGCGAAAAAAGAGGAGATTGCGCATTTATTTTATCTGTGCCTATTGACGTACAAGATGCCAATAATTTTATGGACGAAATTGTTCAATACAAAACTACTGATTTAAATTCTGCTTCTAATTATGGCGTAATTTATTCTGGACACTGTGAAGTTACTGATTCTCAAATTGGGCGTAAGGTTTGGATTTCTCCATCTGGTCTTATGGCTGCAAAAGCTGTAGCTGTTTGGGATTCTGGTAAACCGTGGGAAATTATAGCTAATACACGCGCAACATTAAATGTAACTGATGTTCGTAGACATTTTGAAGAGGAAGAAGAATCTATTTTAGTCGACAATGGGATTAATCCAATAAGATTTTCTTATGGCGAAGGAATTAAAGCTTGGGGTGAAAGAACTCTTCAAATTGCTCCTACAGCATTTGATAGATTCCACGTTCGTCTCTTATTTAACTACATGAAGCCAGCAATGAGAAAAGCTCTTGAGCCTTTCTTATTCGAATTGAATAATATGAATGAAGAAGCTGATTCAGTAATGTCTACAATTGAAGACGTACTTGGTCAATTTTTAAGTGATATTCAATCGCAAGGTGGAATTTACGGATTTGAAGTACAATGTAATAGAGAAAATAATACAGAGCAAAATATTGTAAATAGCGAATTAAATGTAGATGTTTATTTGACTCCAGCATACGGAATTGAAAAAATACACTTGAATCTTACAGCTAATAATAACTTTATAGTGTTTAATAATTAATTTGATATAGATATATGGCTACAAAGAAACTTACAAAATCAGGGCTTTTACAACTTCCTAATTTACAAAAGACACATAAATGGACTATTGAGTTTATTCGTAGGCCCGTTATTTCTGGAATTATAGATAATTCTACAATTGCTGGAATTGTTAAATCTGCTGATACTCCAAAGTATCAAGTAGAAACTGGGGAATTTAATGTACACGGGCTTAAATGGGAAGAGCCAGTAAACGTTTTAACTAATGGGGAATGGCAATTTACCGCGTTTGAATTGGAAAATGCTATTATAAGAAATCTCTGTACGGCTTGGAATAATGCATTATTGTCTGGTACATTATCTCGTAAAGATGGAACTGGAGATATTAAATTAACTTCAACAACTGCAGCTGGAAAAGCAAATCAGATTTATATAATTAAAAATTGGTATCCTACAGATGTTCAAGTTCCTGAATTTGCTTCAGACGCTGCTTTAATGGAAACAACGATTGCTGGTAAATATATGGATTTAGAAATTCGTAGAGCTTAATGAAATTTATTATTTAATGGTATGCTACTTAAAAGGAAATTTGCAAATTTAGATAAAAATCAATTAGAGATTTTATCTCTATTTCTTTCTAATATGAAAGATCAAAAACAAAAAGCTATTTTTTTGGCTACTATAAAGTCCAGTACATCTGTGATTGTCGAAACATACGACTCTAATGTTTGGTACATAATGTGTTTTGGTGCAAAATCACAATTATTTGAAATGTCTTTTAAATATGAAACTTTACAAACTGCTGGTGGAATAGAAAAATACACAGCTATGTCTAAACAAGATATTTCTATATTGTTAAAATCATAAATTATTTTTAAAGTATGCTTATTAAATATAAAACTTCAGACAGTCTTAAAAAATTTAAAATAGATGATTCTATTGAAGATAATTACATTGATTTAATATCTCAAATAAGATCTATTGGGGGTTCTAAAAGTTCTTCTGTTGCTTTAAAATTAATTACGCTTATTCTTAAGAATGCTCTACCATCTTCAACTAAAAATTCTAAAAATATTTTTATTGTAATTGATACAAAATCTAAAGATGTTTATTTAGAAGACCAAGATAATGACGAATTTCTTACTCTTGATAATAGGGGAAGTCTAGTTGATTACGTCAATGACCAATATTCTTCAAGCCAAAAAAAATCTTCTGTTGATATAAATGAATTAGCTAAAGACATATATTATATAGAAAATAGTGGAAAAGTGTCTGATTCTAAAATTAACAAAATGCACAAAATTTTAGGAAACAAAATAAATGGAGATTTAAGCGATGAAGACTACATTTTAGAAGAATTAAAATCTTTAAGTGATAGGGATTTACAACAAATCTCATTAGGAATATCTACAATTTATTAACATAAGTATATGCTCATTAAATATAAACTTTCAAATTTAACAAAAGATCAAGCTAAGGAAATAACTAAAAAAGCCGCATTAGACTTAGTAGCTTATTTAAAATCAGATAGAAACTACTATACGGCCTCTTTATCTTCTACTTTTGGAGATACTGAACAATACAGATGGTGTGATGCAAAATATTCTTTTTTAGAAGGTGATTGGTATTCTACTATAATTAAAATAAATGGAATATATGGAGACAATAATTTTGAATTGTTATTAAGAAAGCATGGTCTTAAAAATGATATAAAAATAGAAAATTATACTCAAGGAAAAGGTTCTAAATTAACATTGGCTAATGGAAAAGTATCTCCTATTGGTAGATATATTTATGTTGGTTTAAAAAATGTAACTGATTTAAATATAGCTTCTAAGGTTTCTAGTCTAGTTGTATCTAAAGACGAATTAACAAGCGTAGCAACAAAAACTTTTGGTTCTGTAGTAGTTTTAAAAAGTAATGTAAAATTTGTAAAACTAAAGGATGACGAGGTTTTTAATTATATAAAAGCTTATAAAATTCCAAAAGATGTGCAAAGTATTTATGAATATTTGAATTCTTACATTCCATTTCAATCATTAGAAACTACATTAGCTTGTACAGATAAAACAATAAATGAATACCATAATAAGTATTCGAAGAATAAAAAAATAGAAATGTATAAAGTTTCTTCTGATAAATTAAGCATTAATTCATATTTATACTTAGATTTATTAAGAACTATTCGTCAGTATACTCATGGAGCTTCTGGAGCAATAGGTAAATTTAATAAAATGGCTGAGAAATATATTTCACTAATAGAAACTAAATACAATTATGGTCAATTGAGAATTGATGATTCAACTATTCAAAATGAAATAGAAATTCTTATAAATAAGAATAATAATCTTCTTAAGAAACATGGATCTTCTGATTCTTTAAATAGATATTCTCAGATTAAAAATAGATTCTTATAGTATATGCTTATAAAATATAAACAAGCTGCAACAACAGAAGACGTTATTGTTAAGCAAGATAAAAAAACTAAAGGCTTAGTTGGTTTTTTTCCAAATGACGATGTTAGTTCTGATAAATTAATCGCGTCTGCTGATTCTAATGGTTTTACAGAAGCTTCTAAAGACTATATGCAAAAAGATTGTGAATCAGTAAATTATAGTTCTCCACAAATTAAAGATTTTATTAAATATTTAGAAAGCCAATATAAAATAAAATGTAAATTAATTCTTGAGTAATTATGGCAGAATCTAATTTTTACATAAATAAAGAGTTTGAATATAAAAACAGATTTGATTTAGAACGCTTTATTGATTTTAATGGAGAGTATTATGATATTTTACAGTCTCCTATTTTAGATCAAATAAAAAAATTTCCAAATATTGGGCAATACCAAATTTCAGAATATCCATACCGTCCTGATGTCGTGGCATATAACATATATGGAGATTCTCAATACTGGCCATACATATTATTATATAACGGTATAACAAATATTATGGAATTAGAATTGGGAGTAGTTCTTAAGATTTTTTCAATTGACGATCTTGAAAAAGTTCTTTACAGTTATTCAAATTTTAACAGGAAAATCATAAAGTAGTTGTTATTTACTTTATCAGTCTGTGTAATATAAATGGACATTAATTTAAATAAATTGTATGCTTATTAAAACTAAAAAAGCTTCTAAATATTCATATATAACAAATGACGATTTTTCTAAAATTGCATTTACTGGAGCTGAAAAAATAAATCCAAATAATAAACAAGTATATTCTTTTCTTGAAAAGGCTACTCAATCTAAAGTAAAAAATGCATACAATCTTTGCGATCAATATGGAGAGACTTTAGGAATTTTATTTTGTAGAGTAATAAATACAAATGAATTTGGCGGAATAAGCATTTCGTATCTTCCTTTAGGCGAAGATGGATTTTACGATGTATCTAGTATTTTTTCAGTTTATAATGCTGTTTTTAAATATAAAGATTTGTGTCAAGATACAAATGAAGGCGATTTTTGGCATTACGAAGAAGAAAATTTACCAAACAATATAAATCAAGCACTAGAGTTAGAAGAATTCGTTTCTAATGATAAAACAAAGTATCATATAGTTAAATCTATAAAGGGATCACAGGCTGCACCTAAATTAATTGTAAGGCTTTCAAATCTCATAAAAAGCATTTATTCTGAAGATCTTAAAATTACAAAAGCATTTAACGCCATTACTTTTTCAGATTTGTAATATGATTGGAATTGATGGTCAATGGATTTTTGATTTGGCTGATGAGAATCAAAAATCTTTAATTAAAGTTAAGGATTTACAATCATTTGTTGCAATAGAAGAATGTGGATTATTACTTCCAGTTTTTAAAATTTCATTTATTCTTAATGATATAAAAAGTCTTTCATATATGAATGAAGGGGCAATTTTAAAAGTTGCTTTAGGTAAAAATATAAAAGATCTTAAATACATAAATCTTCAAATACTTCAAGTTAGTGAGTCCACCAATGACGCTAAAATAATATATCTTACCGCTACTTTATATAAACCGACGTATTCTAAAACTTCTAAGTGTAAAGTTTATTCAAATAAAACTTCTGTAGAGTTATTAAAACAAATAATTTCACAATATTTTGAAATTATTTCTAATACTTCTATTTCTACTGATAGAAAAGATTGGACTCAATTTGGAATTTCTGATAAAAACTTTGTTGAATATTTATGGTTCAATTCTCATATAGACAATGGATTTTTATCATTAGGTTGTTCTGCAATTGAAAATAAATTTATAATTAAAGATATTGTAAAATCATTTACTTCCGCTTCGTATGACTATAAAATGGGATACACAAAAACAGAAGATAAAGATCTTTTAATATCAGCAATTTCTGGATCTGCTGGAAATTATGGATTCTATAATACATGGGCAGCTAATGACACTACTATATTAAATTTTAATCCATCAACAAATAGTTTTTTTACAAAAGAATGTAAAATGAACACTTTGCTTTCTACTACTGATAAAAATTCAAAAAATACTAAAATAGAAAAAAATATCAATAAAATAAGTTTACATGCAAATAATAATTATGCACAAGCCAAAGTTTATAATATGTTTGCTTTGTCAAATTATTCTAAATATTCTTTAGAAGTTACAACTATTGGTGAATTTAATCCAATAAAATTGCTTGATAAAATCTATCTTGACCTTAATAAAGAAACAAAAGGAAATGAAGAATATTTTTCTGGGAATTACTTAGTTACAAGAGTTGTTAGAATTATTCAAGACAACGCTGTAGCAACAAAAATTACTATTAGTCGCGAATCTCCTGGAAATATTAAAGGCGCTGATCTTTAATATTTTTTAAAATACTCATTATTTTTTATAATTTGCAATTATATACTAAATGAATAAAAATAATAAGTATAGCTAGCGCTTAAAATGAGCTAATTTATGTATGCATATATTTTTATTCAGTTTCTCTTTTCTATAAAAGAGCAGTGAAAAATAGTAAAGAAAATTGAAGCCCGCCTTCTATTTTATGGTCTTTAAGATCTCGTTTTCTTTACAAATTAGGACTATTTGATAGAGAATAGTTTTTTCACATTTTGGGGATGTGGTGATAATGGTTAGCACTCCGGTTTTGCATACCGGCAGTCTGGGTTCGACTCCCAGCGTTTCAACCAAAGTGCCCTTATAGCTCAGCGGCTAGATTAAGTTAATAGGCACGATTTTTACTTAATTTTTAATAATCATATCTTAATAGAATTTAAAATTAAGATATGTATAATTGTCAAAAATGTCAAAAAGAAGTAGTAGAAAAATATGGCTCAGGAAAATTTTGTTCAAAATCATGCTCTAATTCTAGGATAGTTTCATTCAAAACTAAAGAGAAACTTTCAAATTCATTGAAAGGTAGAAAAGGACTACCACATCCTTTAAAAGGAAAACAGGGAAAAATTCATTCTGTTGAAAGTCGTTTAAAAATTTCAAATTCATTGAAAGGTAGAAAAAGTCCTTTAAAAGGAAAATCACATTCTTTAGAAACTAGATTAAAAATTTCAGAAAATCAAAAAGGGCGAGTTTTGTCTCAAGAAACTAGAACTAAAATAAGTCAATCATTAAAAGGAAAAGAAAGTCCTTTAAAAGGAAAATTAGGAAAAATACATTCATCAGAAACTAAAGAGAAACTTTCAACCTCCTTAAAAGGTAGAAAAAGTCCTTTAAAAGGAAAATCTATTACAGAAGAACATAAATTAAAAATTTCAAAAGCAAATAAAGGAAAACCAGGAAAATACAATCCAAAAAGTTCAAGAGGAAAATCTGGGTGGTATAAAGGATATTGGTCTGATTCTTCTTATGAATTAGCATACATCATATACAACTTAGAACATAATATTCCCTTTGAACGTAATACAAAATCATTTGAATATATAAATTCAAAAGGAGAAAAACGTAAGTATTATCCAGACTTTATTTTACCGTGTGGAAAATACATTGAAATTAAAAATTTCATTTCTGAAGACGTCTTATTAAAAGCAACTTCTATTAGTAGCATAGAAATTTTATGCAAAAATGAAATGCAACCTTATTTAAAATACTGTAAAGAAAAATATGGAAAAGATTTTATTTCATTATATGAATAAATATACCGTATAAAATAACATATAGAATTTAGTATGACACTTCTTGAAGAATTGAAAATTAGAGGATTTATTAAGGATATTGCTAATGAACATATACTAAAAAAGTATCTTCAAGAAAATAAAAAATTAACAGTTTATGCTGGATTTGATTTAACCGCTCCATCTTTACATATAGGTCATTTAATGACTATAATGATGTTAAGAATTTTTGAAAAATACGGCCATAATATAATAGTTCTTTTAGGAGGTGGCACTACAAAAATTGGAGATCCTTCTGGAAAAGATAAAACTAGACAAATATTATCATACAAACAAATTAAGCAAAATCAAAAAGGAATAGAATCTAATCTTACTGGATTTATTAATTTTAAAAAGAATATTAAAATTTTGAATAATGATAAGTGGATTTCTAAAATTAATTATGTAGAGTTTTTAAGAGACATTGGAAAGCATTTTACTATAAATAGAATGAACACTATGGATTCAGTAAAAATGCGTCTCCAAAGAGAACAGCCGTTGAGTTTTACTGAATTTAATTACATGCTTATTCAAAGTTATGATTTTCTTCATTTGTATAAAAAACATAAATGTAATATGCAAATTGGTGGGTCTGATCAGTGGGGTAATATTACAGAGGGCATTGAGTTAATTAATCGCGTTAATTTAGAAGAAGGAAAAGAAAAGGATACAATATTTGGAATAACTTGTCCATTAATAGAAACATCTGATGGTAAAAAAATGGGTAAAAGTGAAAATGGAGCAATTTGGTTATCTAATAAATTACTTTCAGACTTTGATTATTTTCAATATTTTAGAAATGTTTCAGATGATGACACCATAAAGTTTTTATATTTGTTTACTGATATTTCAATTAAAAAACTAAATGATTTAATAGAAAGGAACACAAATATCAATCAATTAAAAAAAATTCTTGCCTTTGAAACTACTAAATTATGTAGAGGAGAAAAAATTGCATTTGAATGTTTAGAAAAAGGTATTTCTTTATTTGAGAAAAGAGAAAATAATATGATTGATGAGATTGTAGTAACTTCTGCATATTCTAATATAATTGAATTTTTAACGTATACTTGTGATTTTATTAAGTCTAAATCAATAGCAAAAACGTATATATCACAAGGAGCTATTAAAATAAATACACAGCCAATTTCTACATTTAATATAACTCTAAAAACTGGAGATATAGTTCAAATAGGAAAAAAGACATTCAAAAAGGTTATAATAAAATAAAAATTAAAAAAACTTAAAATACTTATGTACATTTAAAAATGTTATATGTATAAATAATCATGGAAGATTCAATGTTGAATCTCCTTAATGTTAATTATTGTAAATTCTATGTCTCATGGATTAGTTTTAGTGATTTCTGAAAATCCTATTGAATTATTGAATAACTATTTAAAGTTTTCTCAATCTACTCACAGTGGAATGGATTATTTTAAAAAAGACGTAATAGAAAAAATACCTCTTTTAGAAAGAAAAAAAGAAATTGATGAGGACGGGTATGAAGAAGATATTATTCAATATACTGGAAAAACTGAAATTTCTAAAGTCGACCTTGACGAAATTTATTTTAGACCTATATGTTGTGCTATATTGTCTGATCATGGATTTATTTCTTGTGATATGTTTCAACATCTAGACTGTGAAGAATGGTCTATTTTTTGGAATAATTATGTTGAAAAAATTTTAAGTTCTCTTGACAAGGATCAGATCATTTCACTTTATGACTATCATTGTTAATATATTTTTAAATGTTCTCTATTAAAGAGAATATTAATATTAACATAAAATGGCAACGTCAAGTTCATCTATAAAATCTGTTAAGCCATATTTAAAAGCTAAGGAACAATTGTTGGCTATTGAATGGGCAAAAACTAATAAATGGGATATACGGCTTTTAGATAAGGATGCTCCAGAACCATTTAAAAAATTCTTTCCAGCTCAAAGTGTAACTGAACCTGTGTTTAGCATGTCAGAACACACTTTTAATATTGGAATGGCTGGACTAAACGTAATAGATGGATATGCCGCTCCTTCATTATCTATAACATTTTATGATACAGATAAATGCGTTTTAGAAAAATATTTTGAAAATTGGTGTAATTCTAAAATACTTGGAAATTATACTTATGTACTTCCAATTGAATCTTCATTAAAAACTATTGAAGTATACAGGTATGATAATAGAGGCAAAAAAGTTTGGAGTACATTATATAACATATGTCCTAAAGGCTCTGTAACTAGAGAAAGTAATTCTTCTGGGGAATTTATTCTATTTACTGTAGAATTTATTATAGCTTCAATGACTCGTAAATAATTTATTTAATATATGCAAAACGAAAGAATATTTAGAGAAGAATCAGATGTTGTTAAAAAGAATAACCCATACATAGAGGGTGGAGTTTTATCTGGGTCTGATCTTCCATCTAGTGGTTTATTTTATCCTGCTAATTTTGAAATATCATATAGATTATTTTCATTTGGGGAATTAAAATTCTTATCTCCAAAAGTATTAGACGAAAAAAATGTTCGTACAGTTAAAGAATACATAGATATGTGTCTTAAGGGAATTCATTTTAGTCATGATTTTAATCCTTATGATTTGTGTTGGTATGATTTTATTTATATTTCAATTCTTCGTAAATTTCCATCATTAGCAAAAAATTTAGATGATCCTTATGACATCGCAACTAAATGCCCTCATTGCGCTGCTTCAAATATTTCTGCATTAGATTTAGATTCGTTAGAATTTAATTCATTAGAGACAGTGGAAAAATTATCTGTGGAGTATAATGGGGAAATATTAAAGTTTAAGCCCATGACAATAGGAAAATATTTTGATCTTATAGAATTGTCTAATTCCATTTCAAATGTAGATATGGATATAGCTTATCTAGCTGGAAGCCTAATTTCTGATTTATCAATAAAAGACGCATACACAAAATTGTATGAGATTCAAGATCGTAAAGTAATTGAAGCCTTATTCAAATTAGATCCAATATTAAATTTAGGTTTAATGCCACATGTAATCCAATGTCAAAAATGCCAAGAAGAGTATTCAATATCATTGCAATCAAGCAATGTTGAATATTCCTTGGCATTTCCCAGGCTCATCTAGTTTAGGCCAAATTTCTTCAATGTATAAAAAATTAATGGAAATTTCTAAAAGAGTTGTTAAGGATTTTAATATTTCTATTTTAGACATTAACTATATAAGTCTTAATGAAATATTATCATTACTTAAAAATGAAAAAGAATAAATTTAATATACTCTTATGATAGATGCACTAATACCATTGATTGCTGGAAAAATAGGAGAAAAGGTTAATGAAAAAGTACGCTCTAAAATAAGTGATCTTGACATTAAAGATAAAGCAAAGAGTTTTTTTCAAAAAAAATATCAAGAATCTAATTTGTACAGAAAGCAACAAGAAAATAAGGATAAACAATTCATAAAGAAAAAAGATGATTATGAAAAACAGCTTCAAAAAGAATTAGAAAATCTTAAAAATTTAAAAGATAAAGGAGCCAATCAATCTAAGCTTATTGCTCAATTAGAAAAGTTATCTGAACTTGAAGATAAGATTTCTGAAATAGAGGATTTTAAAATTGAAAAAGAACGAAAGGTAAAAGAAGTTCAAGAAAAAACAGAACAGAAATTATTGACAATAGAACTTCAAAAACAACAGGCTTTATTAGATAAACTGCAAAAAGGAAGGAAATCAAAAAATAAACAAACAAAAATTGATGCTCAAACTAAAAAAATAGAAGAAATTCAAAATAAAATTAATGGCGTTAATAATCAAAATCAAGATGATACCAATTTTAGCTTTGAAGAATCTCCAAAACTAAAATCTAAATCATCTAAAACTCCTAAAACTGAAGAATCTATTTTAGGCGACATAGAAACTGGAATGGAGAATGTTAGCGTTTTAGAAGATTCGAATATTGGATTTGGGTCATCTTTAACAAACACTGATTCTGAAGAAGACTCTATTTTACCAAATGAAACTGAAATCAAAGGCGTAAAATTGACTAATTTATTGTTACTTAACAATAAAAAACAATTGGAAGAGCTAGAAGACGTAAACAAAAATTTAGATAAACTTACTGATAAAGTTGAAAATATGGAAGGCGGAGGAGGATTGTTAGATCTTCTTAAGAAACCTAAAAATATTGCAAAAACTGCATTAAAATACGCACCAAAAATGGCTAAAGTAGGTGGAGCAGTATTAGCTGGAGCTTTTGAAGTAGGGGGAGCAGCTATTGATTATAATACTACACAAAAAGAATTAAAAACAAAACTTGAGAATGGGGAAATAACTCAAGAAGAATATGATCAACTTTCTAAAAAGAATAAGTATAAAAATGGTGGAAGAGCTGGAGGAGCACTAGCTGGTGCAGCTGCAGGGGCCGCAATTGGTTCATTCGTTCCTATTATAGGAACAGCTATTGGGGCTGGAGTTGGTGCATTAGCTGGTGGATATTTAGGAAAATCTGGTGGTGAAGAAATGGCTGATTATCTCAAAACTACAGCTTATTTAGAGTCTGGATTTAATCCAAATGCTAAAGCTGGGACATCATCTGCTTCTGGTCTTTATCAATTTACTCAAGGAACTTGGGACGACATGAATAAAAAGCATGGATTAAATTATTCTCAAGAAGATAGATTTGATCCGCAAAAATCTGCTCAAATGGCTGCTTTATTTGCTGCTGAAAATAAACAGAAAATTGAAAAAGGAACAGGACAAAAAGCTACTGGCACTGACATGTATATGGGGCATTTTTTAGGGGCTGGAGGAGCTGTAGATTTTTTAAATGCAAAGAATAAAAGAGGTGATGATATTGTAGCGAATGATCCTAAATTTAAAGCAGCCGCAGCTGCGAATAAATCTATTTTCTATAATAAAGACGGAACTCCTCGTTCTTATAAAGAAATTTATCAAGTTATGGATAATAAGTACAAAAAAGGTGAACAAAAAGCTGATGCTCTTTTAGAAAAATACGGTAATGGAATTCCTGAAGTTCCTGGAAAAAAAGAAGAATTAATGCAAACTCCAATTGTTGCTCCTCAAGAAATTAAAGAACCTGCAAAAATGACTAAAATAGATTCAGCTGTTTTTGACTACGACAAGAAAAAAGAAACTGAGGCTAAAACTGCTCAAGCCGAATCTTCTAAAATGATTTCTTCAGCTGTAGCACAGAGTATACCTAGTCCTCAAATGTCTATTCCGCAAAGTTCTAAAAATTCTTCATTACCTATGGTTGACGATAGTATTTCTAGCGCTATTAGATGGGTAATAAATAATTAGATTTTAGAAATGTATTATAAAATTGATATTTACCGAAAATATGTTAATAAAATATAAAAAATCTTTTAATATTCAAAACATTAAAGATATGGCAAAGTCTATAATTTCAGAAAAAATATTGCCATCTTTAAGAGATGGATTTTTAGCTTTTCCAGAGAAATACTTTAATGGCGAATATTTCTCTATTTATGTTTATAATCCTAAAGAATCAAATAGCCGAAAATTGGTTTTCATAAAAGTTTCAAATGAAAAAAAGTGCATGGATTTAATAAAAAATTATGTTGCTTTAAATAAAGAGTATTCTTCTGCAAATGAAGAAGATTTAGAATATTATCAAGATCAATTAGAGTCTATCTTTGATTCTATAGAAAAACTAACTGATTTTATTGGATCACTAAATTCTGATAGTATTAAGTTTTTATCAAAAAACCATATTGAACCAATTGAATCTTATTATAAATAAATATGGCTTCGTATAATTTTATTGACATTGCAAAAAAGAATCCAGATAATATAGTGGTTCTTGATTATGGTTCTGGAAATTTAACTTTGTTACTTGCTGATGAAGTTTCATTTAATACTGGAAATCAATGGGAAGCTCCACTAGAGGGAGGAATTATGAATTCATTAGGTGGAGTTACTACGGCGATAAGAGCTGGACAACAACTCTTAGGTGGTGCTCAAACAGATATTAAAAATTTTCGTGAAACAATTTTATACTACAATAATTCTAAATCATTAGATATTAGCTTAAACTGTTTATTAATAGCTTCAAGGGAAGACGAAGACTTAAATTTAAATTTAAAACCTTTATTTGATTTAACAAATCCAGATTTTGACGCTTCAGCAAGTTTTGATATAACTATGAAAGCGCCTTTAAATTATTCTCCTGATCCTAAAGATCCTGGTGGAAAAATTGCTATTAAAATAGGAAGATTTTTTGCCAGCACTAGAGTCTATGTTCTTGAATCTTGTACTCCAACTATAAGCAAAGCCAAATTGCCAAACGGTAAGCCTATGTATATGAGTCTACAAGTTTCTTTAAAGCCTTTTAGAATTTTATCCAATACTGAAGTAAAAAGTTTCTTAATCTAATTATATATCATTAAGAACTTAAAAATACTCTAGTTATAATATAAATATGGCAATAGATAAAATAATAATTCCAACTTTAGGAAGATTAGAAAATCAAATCACATACTCAAATATTCCAGATAAATGGAAATCTAAAGTAACATTTGTTCTTCAGGAAAAAGAATCTAATCATGAGTGGTTTAAAGATAAAAATGTAATGGTAGTTCCAAATGATATTGGTATTGCTAAGACTAGATATTTAATCGCCGATAAACATAGAGGTATAAAATATGCTGTATTTGATGATGACTTAGTATTTCATTATAGACCAGATATTACTCTTCATAATAAACCAGAAATGACGCCAGAGATATTCGATGAAGCTTTTGATTTAATGGATAAAAATTTAGATCAAGAAGACGTTGTAGCTTCTGGATTTGCAGCTACATGGTCAATGTATCCAGAAGGCGAAGAGTTAGAATGCGCAAGACCATGTGGAAACGTCTTTTATAATGGATCTAAATTGCCAGTTGACGAATTAGACTGGCTTTCATTTCAAGTCAGTGAAGATTATTGGTTAATGATGCAGCTTTTATCTAAGGGATACAAGAACAAAGTGTCATTAAAGTATTTTATAAATTGTGGAGCAACTCAAACTGCTGGAGGTTGCGCTGCTTTTAGAACAGTGGAATTACATAACCAGTGTTTTCAAAAACTTAAGAATAAATTTCCTAGGTATGTAAAGCTTCATAAAAAAGTTATAAATTCCGGAGGTTTTGCTGGCATTGTTCAATTAAAAGCAATAATTTCATTTAGAAAATTGTATGATGAGAGTAAGGTTAAATTAGCTTCACAAAATTTTTTTAAAAAAACTTAAAATACTTATGTACATTTAAAAATGTTATATGTATAAATATCTAAGAGAAGTTCAGGTGAATTTCTCAAAATGTAATTTATTTTGTCTCTTTATGTCAAACATTCTTTTATTGGTTCTTAAAAATCCTTCAATAATTAAAAAAGCTTATAAGCTCTATTCTTATTATTCAAAATCTGGATACAGGCTATCTAAAAATTTTAAATATTTTTCAGCCTCTTCTACAAGTTTAGAATTATATATTCAACATAAAGAAAATTGCGGTTTCAAAAGACTCGTAGTTAATATTTAGTAAATCGGTATATGATAGAAAAAATTAAACGTAAAAGAGATTTCACTTATAAAGGAGTTAGTTTTAACATTAGAAGTGGTAAATATCACGCTCAATTTATAACTCCTTCACCTGAGAAAAAACATGTGTATATTGGAACTTATGCTACAGCTAGATTAGCTGCTGAAGCGTATAATAAGTATGTAATTGAAAATAAACTAAATAGACCTTTGAATAACTTTTAATTGAACGTATATGAATACTTATGAAATTAATTTAAATTATCCTAAAGAGGAAGTGGATGCATTTGAGAATGATTTAAAAAACATTAAGTGTGTTATAAAATCTAAAAAGATTAATAAATCTACAAAAGATACTATTATACAAATAAATGTTCCAGTTGACAGTCAAAATGAATTCATTGAATATATGGAAGATAATTGGCTTGGTTGCTTTGGGGAAAAACAAAATGAATATTTAATTAAATAATATATGAAAAAATGGGTACAAACATTAGTTGATATTGCTTCTATTAAGTAGTTTTTAATGTTATTATTTTAATAAGTATTAATTAATGTATGAACCTAAAATATTATGGTCTTATTTACAAGACTACAAATTTAATAAATAATAAACCTTACATAGGCCAAACTACTGATGAAGAATATTGGAAATCTGGTAAATACAAAGGATCTGGATCTTTATTTAAAAAAGCTATTAAAAAATATGGGTTTAATAATTTCAAATCAGAATTAATTTGTTATGCAAATTCTCAAGAAGAGTTAAATGACTTGGAAATAAAATATATTTCAGAATTTAACTCTATTTATCCTAATGGGTATAATATAAAATTAGGAGGAAATAATAATGGAAAGCAACACGTTAAAACAAAGGACAAAATAAGAACAAAATTAACTGGTACAAAACATTCCGAAGAAACTAAAATTAAAATGTCATTAGCTAGAAAAGGAAAAACAGTACTAGAAGAAACTAAAGAAAAATTAAGACAAGCGAATTTAGGAAAAAAAATATCAGAAGAAACTAAACAAAAAATGATTATTTCTAAGCAAAATATTTCTAAGGAAACTAAAATTAAAATGTCAAATAGTCATATAGGAAAGAATTTAACTAATAAAACAAAAGAAAAAATAGCAAAAAGTCATATAGGAAAAAAACATTCTGAAGTAACAAAAGAAAAAATATCTAAAGGAAATAAAAATAAAATTATTTCTGAAAAAACAAAATCAAAAATGTCAAATTCTCAAAAAGGGCGTATTCTATCCGAAAGCACTAAGGATAAAATTGCTCAAACTTTGAAAAATAAACCTATGTTGCAATGTACTGTTTGTTTAAAGCAAAGTACAAGCGTAGCATATATAAATAAATATCATAATCAAAATTGTTATATAACATCAAATTTAAATTAAAAATTATGAAAAAATGGGTTTCAACTTTGGATTTAATTCAAAACACAAGTTCAACTAATACTAAAAAAGAAATTTTACAAACATATTTTGATGGGATTTCAGATATTGAAAATGACATAATTTATAAATTGTTTGATTTACAATTTAATTATACTATAAATTCATATATTTCAGACGTTAATAAAATTTCTCCAAAATTAGATCAAGGGTTATTCTCTGCTATAAATCTTTCTGAAACTCCTAGTGAAGAATTTTTTATAAATCAAATATATAATAAATTAAAAGACAACTATCGTTTCAAAAAACATGAGTATTTGAATGTCTTACAAAATCTTGCTAAAACATGTAAAACAAAAGAAGAATTGGATTTTTATTTAAAAGCATTAACAAGAAAGTTGGTAATAGGAATGGCTATTGCTGGATTTAATAAAGTTATAGCTTCATATCCTGGAATACCTGAAATAGAGGTTTTTGAATGTATGAGAGCTGAGTCTATGAAAAATTCAAGAATAGATTATACAAATGCGTATGTAAGCGTAAAAAAAGATGGAGTAAATTGCACTTATGTAAAAGGCAAATTTTATACAAGAAATGGAGGAGATATAATTTTACCTCACATGGATAAAGAGATGGAAGAGATTTTTAAAAATTATGCTGTATTCGGAGAATTAGTATCTATTACGCGCCAACAAACTGCTGGAATAGTAAATTCTGCTTTAAAAATGGGATTAGCTTCAACTTTACCAGTTGATTCTTTAAGATTACATATTTTTGATATACTTCCATTAGAAAAATACGTGAATAAAGATTTTTATGGGTACACATTTGAGGATCGTTTAAAATTATTAAAAACATTTTCTACTGGGACTGTATATGAAATATTAGAACATCATAAAGTATCTTCTCTTGAAGAAGTATACAATTGGAATGATTTTTATTATAAACAAGGAGAAGAAGGTGTTATTGCAAATGACGCAAAACAATTGTTTGAATTAGAGAGATCAAAATATAGAGTAAAGGTTAAGGCAGAGCATGACGCAGAATTTCAAATAGTTGATTATACTATTCATGAAAGGGAATCAAATTGGATTGGAGCTTTGATAGTTCAATCTAAATGCGGAAAAATAAAAACTCGTGTAGGATCTGGATTTACTGAAAAAGAAAGAGCTGAAACATTTGAAAATATTCAATCAATTATAGGAAAAATATGTACAGTGATTTTTAATAATGTAGATGCAAAGAATAACACTTTATTTTTGCCAGTTTTTAAAAGTTTTAGAGAAGATAAAATTGAAGCAAATACATACGAAGAAATTTTATCTATTATAAAATAATATGGAAACTCCAATATTAATGCTTGAAGGAATTATAGACTGTTTGGTACTTGGGACTCATACTCAATGTAAATGGTACGTTACTTTAAAAGATTATAAAATTATACAAGGAAATGAGTCCAATCAGTACATAGATCTTCCATCAACTTTTACTATATTATCAGACGACTTAAATTTTTTTGGTGAACTGGCTAAGAAATGCTCTGAAAATCCTAGCAAACCGATAGCTTTATGCACCACTCCAAAGATAGCTTTAAAACTATCAAATCCTGAAATTGTCTTTACTTTATTTTCACTATGTTTTTAGAAATAAAATCAACTCCAAATCCTAAATCAATTAAATTTGAATTAATAGGAAAAACTTTTGATATAGATAGACCTATTATTTTTTCTCGTTCTCAAATAGGAATAGATAAATTCATAGACATGTTATTCGTTAATGAAGAAGTTGAAAGCGTGTTTATTAACAAAATTTTTGTTACATTAACATTTAATGACGCCACACAAATTCAAAATAAAGAACTTTTATCAAATATTCAATGTTCTATTAATAATTACATACGTAATTTTGAATCATTGAAAATTGAAACTACAAAAAAACAAATTACACAAGAAGAAATGCAGCAATATACAAATGAGGTATTAGAAACTGACTCTGAAATTGTAAAGCAAATTAAAGGGTATTTAAAGCAATATATTGAACCGGCTGTTTCTGCAGATGGCGGAGAAGTTCTATTCGTTAGTTATGAAAATACTATTGTGAAACTTATTCTTTTAGGAGCTTGTCGTGGATGTCCTTCATCTTCTGCAACATTAAAAGGTGAATTTTAAATGTATTAAAACATTTTATTCCAGAAATTACTGATGCACAAGCAATTAATTAATTTATATTCTACTATTAATTGAATATAAATTTATCATTAAGATACAGTATGCACATTCCTTTAGACAAAGCATTTAAATTAGAAGTAAAACTTAGGGGAATTCATTTTGGTATTGTAGTCGATAATTCATCTGATCCGGATAAGCGTGGTGGCATAAGAGTAAAAATTCCAGGGATTTTTGAAGCCAATGAAAAAGATATTAAAGCTTTACCATTGATATATCCAGCTCATTCTATCGGAGGAACTCAAGACAATACAGATATAAATATTCCAAGGTTGTATTCAAATGTTTTTGTAGAATTTCTGAATGACGATCCTCTATCTGGGCAATACATTTCATCATTATTATCACAAAAAAGTTTTCCAGAAATATTTAAAGAAAGTTATCCAAATTCTATGGGTAAAACTTGGGCTGGACCTCAATCATTGCCTTCTTGGCTTCGAATAAATAGACAAGAGGATTATGTTGAACTTTACTTAAATCCTTCAAAAGCTTTATTGAAGATAGATAAAGAAGGACGCATTTTTGTAAAAACTCCAAATGACATATCTTTTATCAGTGATCAATCTATAAATTTAATCGCAAAAAATAATATCAATTGTAAATCAACCAGTTTTAATAATATAGCAACTTCAATAAGTGAAAAAGCTACTTTAAAGAATCAAGACATTACTACATGGAATGTAAAAAGTACCACCACTAATCTAGATCTTGGAACATTAATAAAGAAAACTATAGCTGAAGCATACCAAACTGGAACTTACTCTATTACAGTTCCTCAATTTGTGGTCAATGGAATTATAAATTCAGCTAATGCTATGCTCGGCACCATAAATGGAACCCCTGTTCAAGGTTTATTTGTAGGCACTCCTGCAACTTATGCTGGTGGTCCATATACTGCAGTTCCAGCGGTACCTGTTGTAGTACCTCCATTAGTAGATCCTAATATAGAGGTATCAGAAGAAATCACTTCATTTATTGAAAGTTTAGTTGATTCATTTGTTACAGATTATGCAGCAACTTCAGAATACATGAAAAAACAATCTGATGAGCTTAGAGCTACCTTTCAAGCATTTGCTTCAAAATTAACTGGCGCAAAAGATATGACTCTTAAAAAGGAAGAGGTAGATCTTTCAGATCCTTTATTGCAAGCTGAAGAATATTTGGTTGCTTTAAAAGGAAAACAAGAACTAGAAAACATAAAAGCAAAATTAATTTTAAGTCAATTAGACGCTACTGGTTCTTTAGCTTCTATGAATGCAAAATATGCAACTCAAGTAGTTGATGCGCATTCTCAATTGCAAGATGGGTTTGATTCTCAAACTAATTATAAAGATGTGGTTTCAGAAATGGATCCTAAAGTTCAAAAAGAATTATTAGATACATTTAACAGTTCAGCTCCGCCTGAACTAAAAATGACTCCTCCAGGTGGAGCTTCATCTTTTGCCAATACTGATTCTGGGGTTTTTGATCAATGGTTTGGAAATATGGATTCTTCTCAATTTCTTCCAGTTGTTAATGGGCCGATATTTAATTTATTGGATTTTACTGGAATGACTACTTGGGCTAAAACGAATATATTTACCTCAATGACTAATTATAAACAAAAAAATATTGTTCCAAGTTGGACTACTCAAGCAAAACAGCAGTTCGATGATTTTGTCTTATTAGTTAGAAAAATCGAAATGATTTCATGCAAAATTTATGAATTAATTAAATTAATTGAAGATCTCATTAAAGCCATTGCTAATTTACAAATTGATATAAATAAAATTATTCAAGCTCTTTCTGAAATAGAAATAATTCTCCCTACATGGATTAAAGATTTGATAAATCAATTAATTAATCAAATTAAAGCTGGAGATTTACCTCAATTTTGCACAGTTGGGACAATTTCTTTAGAAGAGCTACAATCACTTCCAAGCGATCTTCAATCTTTATTCGGAAAACAAAATAAAATAGTTACTAAATCATATCAATACCAAAAACAATATGAAACTTTAATCAATACTATAAAGCCTAGTACTGATCTTTTAAATTCTATGACTGATTGGTCAAAGAATGCCGTTCCAAATCCAGGAATTTTTATTAATAAATAATATTTTCTTTATAATCTATTATGTATCAGTTGAAATTAATTTTATTTTTCATATATGCAAAAACTATTTCTTTTTTTAGCTCTTAGTGCAGTTGTTAGTTGCACATCAAAAGTTCCTCAATCTTCACAACCAAAGCCTCAAGTAAAACCAATTGAAGTTGCTGTTGTAAAGGAATCGCCTAAGTCTGGAACATCATCATTTATAATTAAAAATTCTAAAAATGAAGTTTTTTTCAAATTTGATTCTTATGAATTATCACAATTAGGAAAAGATAAAATTAAAGAATTTTCAAGAATTCTTCAAAATGATAAAGTAGTTAAAATCAATTTAGCTGGTTATGCTGATGAACGTGGAACAAAGGAATACAATTTTGTTCTTGGAATGAAAAGAGCCGAAGCAGTTAGAAATGAATTTACAAAATATGGATATTCCAAAGATTCATTTAATCTTGTAAGTTTTGGAAATTCTGTTATTGAAAATGCTGGAAACACAGAAGAAGCTCATTCTTTGAATAGAAAAGTTAAAATATCTATTACAATAAATCAATAAACTAATAGTCAATTTATTATTAGGCAGATGCTAGATAATAAAATTAGTATTTGCCTAATATGGGAACAATTGTTACAGCCGAAATTTATTCAGATATAAATAAAGCAAATCCTTTAGAAAAGGTTAGGCTTGTAAATATTGAATCAATAAGAAATTCTTTAAAAAATATTCTAAATTTAAGAGATAAAGATATTTTATTTGATTTTACTAATCAAAAAATTGCTAGCTATTTATTTGAAACTATAAGCGACGCTAATTCATTCTCATTAAGAAATCATTTGATTCAAATTTTATCAAAAGATTCTCGCATTATTCCTGACATTAAAGCTTCAGACGTTATTCCAGATTATATAAATAGTGAATATATTGTAAATATAGCATACACTATTAAAAATATAAATTTAAGACAACAAACTTCATTTAGAATATAATATATGGCCACTATAAATATTGACGAACTTTCAAAAGTTATAAATTCTAAATCATTATCTTTTGAAAAAATAAAAGAGGATGTTCAAGGGTATATTAGCAGTCTTCCAGACGGAAAAGTTTGGAAAGATTCATTTTATTCTACTTCAGATGGTAGTATAATTTTGACTTTATTATCTGGATTAGCTGCATTTAAAGTATTTCATGAACTATCTAGAGTTAGAGAATCAAGTTTAGACCATGCTACAGTAGATACTAATGTGTTCAATTTGGCCGCTAATAAAGGATATTTAATTGCACCATCTTATGCACCTGAAGTGGATCTATACCTTAAATTAGACGCTTCTGCTGTTGCAGAAGTTGTAATTAATAAAGGAGATATTTTAGGATCATTGGGAAATTATTATTTTTATGCAGCTGATTCATACCAAATCACTTCATATATAACTGCTATTCCAGTTAGGTGTATTTATGGATATAAAAATGAATATTCACAAGCTATTTTAGACAGTAAACCTAATGAAGTATTTTCATTTATTACTAGAGATAAATATATTGCATCTCAATTAGAATCTTTAAAAATTGATTCTGTGCAAAAAGAGTTGTCCGCAGATAGTTCAATATATGGGGATTTAGATCAATTTTTATTAAGGCGAATTTTATATTTCACTACTAAAATTTATTTAGGAAATGGTACTATAGGATTTTACAATGCTACTTCAGCTAATATTTCATACACTTGTATTTCTTATGACACTGATATTTTGGAACAAATTGAAGATGCTCCAACTATGTATTCAGCTAATTTAGTTTGTGAAAAGAAAACAATAATTTTAAATCCTTCATTTGAGCCAGATATAGAGCAAGTTAGAAATTTAGCAAGATACTATCCAATTGATGGTAGAATTGTTCAAGATAAAGATTATAAAGTAGCTATCTTAAAAGAATTTGGTTCGTATTTATACGACGTTCTTTCATATAATTCAGACACGGATCAAGAAATAACTTTATTGGTAAAAAATACATACACTTCTCAAACTCTTACAAAAATTCAAGAAATGCTAGATAAAAGAAGAGCTCTTGGTATTAATGTAAATTTTTATACAAAAACAATTGATTTGGGAAAGACATTTACTTTTGAATGCAGGGTTGATCCTAAACAGTATTACGTTGAATTGTATTCACAAATAATTCAATTTTTTAAAGAAAAAAGTTTAAAATTTTTAGAAAAGAATCAAACTTTAACAGCTATGAATTTATGTTTAGAATTATCTGCTAAGTTTGGAATTACATTTACTCCGACTGGAGCTGAAACTATTTCTGTCCTAAAAAATGATTTCTTTAAGGCTATAAATGTCAATATTTTATTAAGCTAAATATGACTAAACAATTTTCATCCGCATATTTTTTACCAAAATATTTAAAAGATTATCCATTATACAAACATTTGATTCCTGTATTGGATTTAATTTTAAATAGTGAAATATTCACATTTAAAACAACCGAAAATTTAAATGAAGTATTAACTACATTTTTTGGAGCTAATCTAACTGAAGAACAACAAGAGTCAGTGCTTCTTTATTATAAGGTATTTGTTGAACCCAATATAGGTACTATTGATGCAATTGAAAAACTTTTTAAGATACTTAATATAAATGCAAAGGTGGTTGTATGGTATAAAAATATAGTTCCATTACCTCCATATAAATTTAATTTAGAGTTTCCAGAGACTCCAGAAAATTTAAATTTTAGATTGATTATTGATTTAATAAATCTTGTAAAAAATGAAAGATCACATTTAGCTTCTGTTAAAAATGAAAATTCTCCCGATATTGCCGTATGGGATTATTCTTATTGGGATGCAGCTTGTTGGGATTCTCCATTTGGAATTGTTATAGATGGCGTTACATTTAATTTAGTTAAATCTATTGTAAAGCATTATAATACTGGATTTAACATAGTTGAAAATAGAGGCATAAACACAACCTATGAATTTGAGAATAAATTTAAGACAAATAGAAATCTTAATGACGATTTATTAACAAATTTTGATCCTGATCCGTATACTGCTCCAAAATTTAGTGTACAAGAATTTAGCATGTCTGATATTCCTATTAAGTTTGAAACTACTTTAATAGGAGATTTTGATAATAATACTTTTGAAA
>Ga0172372_10003256_pt1 | contig 24042 bp, 16 predicted proteins | sample LakKiv5m_2_FD_114544 | JGI IMG/M metagenome (GOLD analysis project Ga0172372, IMG submission 114544) | Freshwater microbial communities from Kabuno Bay, South-Kivu, Congo - kab_092012_9.5m | ecosystem: Environmental > Aquatic > Freshwater > Lake | place: Democratic Republic of the Congo...
GTGAGGGAATCGAGGCCAGCAGCTGCTGCGTGTAGGGGTGGGCTGGCCGCTCGAAGAGCTCGGCCGTCGGGGCGACCTCGACCAGCCGGCCCTGGTGCATCACACCCACCCGCGTGGCAATGTGCCGCACCAGCCGCAGGTCGTGCGCAATGAACAGATACGTCAGGCCGAGCCTGGCCTGCAGGTCCATCAGCAGGTTGATGACCTGCGCCTGAATCGAGACATCGAGGGCTGAGACCGGCTCATCGGCGACCAGAAATCTCGGCTCGAGTGCCAGCGCGCGCGCCAGTCCCAGCCGCTGCCGCTGCCCGCCGCTGAACTCGTGCGGGTATCGGCTCATGTGCGCGGCATCGAGCCCGACCAGCCCCAGCAGCTCGGCCACACGATCGCGGCGCGAGGCCGACGACCCCACGCGATGAATCTCGAGAGGCTCGGCCACGATGGCCCCCGCCCGCATCCGCGGGTTGAGCGACGTGTACGGGTCCTGGAAGACCATCTGCATGTCGCGGCGTGCCGCCCGCAGGCGCTGTGGCGGAAAGGCCAGCACATCCTCGCCGTCGAACCGCACGGCTCCACTGGTCGGCTCGGTCAGCCGCAGCACGCAGCGACCTGTGGTGCTCTTGCCGCTGCCCGACTCACCCACGAGGGCAAAGGTTTCGCCCGGGGCAATCGCAAACGACACGTCCTCGACCGCCCGCACGGTATGCGGCGGTCGCAGCCAGCCGCGTCGCGTCACAAAGTGTTTCGACAGGCCCGCGACCTCGAGCAGGGGGGTCATGCGCGCGCCTCCGTCTGGCCATCGGCTGCCGCCGGCACATCGCCCGTGTAGAGATGGCAGGTCACACGCCGCGATTCCGTGAGGGCAATGTCGCGGGGCCGCATCGTCGCGCAGCCGGGCCGCGCCTCGCGGCATCGCGGGGCAAAGGCACATCCGTCGGGGCGCGCATCGGGTGAGGGCACGGTGCCATCAATCGCACGCAGGCGCTGCCCCGGGGTGCCCCCGGGCATCGAGTCGATGAGTCCCCGTGTGTAGGGATGCGCCGGCGACTGCAGCACATCGCGCACAGGCCCCTGCTCGACAATGCGGCCGGCATACATGACGGCGACGCGGTCGGCCATCTCGGCGATGACGCCGAAGTCGTGCGTGATCAGCAGCAGCCCGAGGCCCGACTCGCGCTGCAGCGACCGCAGCAGCTCGAGCATCGCCGCCTGCACCGTCACGTCGAGCGCCGTCGTTGGCTCATCGGCAATCAGCAGCGGAGGACGGCACGCCAGCGCGATGGCCAGCATCGCCCGCTGCCGCATACCGCCAGATAATTCGTGCGGATAACTGTCGACCTGCCGTTCGGGATCGCTGAGACGCACGGCCCGCAGCAGGTCGATCGCCCGCGCACGCGCCTCGGCGCCGCGCGCCAGGCCATGGACCTCGAGCGCCTCCACGATATGCGCCCCGATCCGCATGATGGGGTTGAGCGCCGCCATCGGCTCCTGAAACACCACGCCGATCTCGGCCCCGCGCACACGGCATAACTCGGCGTCACTCAGCGCCAGCAGGTCGCGACCGCCGAACCGCACCCGCCCGGCCGTCACGCGCCCCGGAGGCGCGACCAGCTGAATCAGCGAGAATGCCGTCACCGATTTACCGCTGCCCGACTCGCCGACCAGCCCCAGCGTTTCGCCGCGGCGCACCGCGAACGACACGTCATCGACCGCGGTGAACCGCAAGCCCGGCAGGTGGAATTCGGTGGTCAGTCCTTCGACCGAGAGGAGGAAATCAGACATGGCCGTGTCCGCCGCCCCGAGTGTAATCCAGACCCGGTGCCCGGTGCGCCCCGAGGCGTCCCCGCATGACAGGCTGCCGCTGATGTGGCATCCTGAGCGCCCATGGCGACGCTGACCAACCGGCCGCACGGCGGCTTCCACTCGACGCTCGAGCACGACCACCCGTATCTGTTCCTCGATTCGTGCATGCAGATCTGGCCCGATGCCGACTTTGCCTCGGCCCATCTGCACGGCGTCACAGCCTACGGCGTGACGGCCTTCGAGCCGCACGATTCATTCGAACAGGCCGTCGAGCAGATGATGTTCTGGCACCTCACGGCCAGGCGCCACCCGAACCTGCTGGTAGCCGCGTCGGTCGACGACATCCGCCAGGCCAAGCGCGACCGTCGGGCCGCCCTCGTCCTCTTCGCGCAAGGCGGCGACTTTATCGGGTGGAAGCTGCACCGCGTCGAAGCGCTGTATCGCCTGGGCCTTCGGGTCATGATTCCCGCCTACAACCGCACCAATCACCTGTGCGACGGCATCCTCGACCAGACCGAAGGCGGGCTGAGCCGCTTCGGCGCCGCCGTCGTCGACGAGTGCAATCGCCTGGGCCTCGTGCTCGACTGCACGCACCTCGGCCACCGCTCGAGTCTCGACATCATCGACCGCAGCGCCTCGCCCGTCATCTTCAGCCACTCGAATCCGAAGGCCCTCGCCGACAATCCGCGCAATATCACCGACGAACAGATCGCGGCCTGCCTGCGGCGTGGGGGCATCATCGGCTGTGTGGCGTGGGGACCGCTGGTCATGCGCAAGGGGACGACGCACTGGCCCACGCTCGATGAGTTCATTGCGTGCATCGATCACGTGGCGCAGATGGCCGGCACAGCCGATCAGATCGGCATCGCCACCGACATGTCGCTCGGCAGCTATCCCCCGCATGGCAGCGACCCGTGGGGCGAGCCCCGCTACGTATCGATTTCAGAGGAATACGGCCGGCACGTGACGCCCGACATCCGCTCGCACCAGCGCGCCCTCGACGGCTTCCACGACTACGCGCAGATCACCGACGTCGCCAGCCGGCTGCTGCAGCGCGGCTACACCGACGCGCAGGTGCACGGCCTGCTCGGGGGCAACTACCTGCGGCTGTTCGAACAGCTCTGGTCGTAGCCAACGCTCGCCCCTGGCGTGTCAGCGCTTCGGGTCGAGGGCGTCGCGCAGGCCGTCGCCCACGAGCGAAAAACTGAGCGCGACCAGCGTAATCGCCACGCCAGGGGCAAACGCCCCGAGCGGGGCCGTGCGCGTGAGGTCGCGTCCGCGACTCAGCATGGCGCCCCACTCGGGGTCGGGCGGCTGCACACCGAGGCCGAGGAACGACAGGCCAGAGGCCACGAGGATGGCCTTGCCCAGCAGCACGGTCGTCTGTGCCACCACGGGCGACACACACAGCGGCCACACATGCTTTCTGATGATCCACAGAGTGGATGCTCCCAGCGCACGCGCGGCCACCACGCTGTCGCGCCCGACCGCCGTCAGCGCTGACGCCCGCACCACGCGCGCGCACGTGGGCACGGCATAGGCGGCCACAGCCACCAGTGTGCTGCCAGTGCCCGGACCCAGCGCGGCGATGACGGCGATGGCGAGCAGAATATCCGGAAACGACAGCAGCACATCGACGAGCCACACAATCGCCCGGTCAGTCCACCCGCCAGCCCACGCGGCCGCGAGGCCCAGCGTGGCACCGATCGCGAGCGCGCTGAGCACGCCCCCCACACTCAGCAGCAGCGACACGCGTGCCCCGAACAGCAGGCGACTGAGTGTGTCACGCCCCAGTTGGTCAGTGCCGAGCGGATGCATCGCCGAGGGTCCGGCAAAATTGTTCGCCAGATCCACCGCCAGCGGATCGTACGGTGCCAGCCACGGCGCACCGATCGCGGCAATCCCCACAAGGCCGAGACACACCGCCCCGGCGACAGCCGCGCGATGCCGCAGGAACCGTGCGGACGCACCCGTGCCTTCGCGGGCCATCATGTGCGCAGCCTCGGATCAAGCCTCGCCGCCAGCACATCGGTTGCGGCATTGATCAGCACGTAACTGGTGGCCACGACCAGCACACCGCCCTGAATCATCGGAAAGTCACGGGCCACCACCGCGTCAACCATCATGCGGCCGAGCCCGGGAATGGCAAACACACTCTCGACCAGTACGGTGCCGGCCAGCAGGCCGCCGATGCGCAGGCCCAGCACCGTCGCGATGGGCACGGCCGCATTGCCCAGCGCATGGCGCCACAGCATGCGACGGCTGCTCACGCCCCGTGCCCGCGCCGCACGCAGAAATTCGTCACCGAGCACATCGAGCAGTGTCGCGCGCGTCATGCGCGCCACCTCGCCCGCCGATTGCAGTCCCAGTGTCAGCACCGGCAGCACGAAGTGCCTCGGCGTGGCCGCGCCAATGGCTGGCAGCCAGCCCAGCCACACGGCCATCACCAGCATCAGCATCAGGGCCAGCCAGTACGACGGGGTCGACACGGCCACCAGCGTCAGCGTCATCACGACGTGATCGAGCCATCGCTGATGCCGCACAGCAGCCACGACACCTGCCGTCACCCCGACAAGCGCCGCCAGCACCACACTGGCCACACTCAGCAGCAGCGTGTACGGCATGCGCGCCGCAACTTCCTCGATTACGGGGCGACCCGTTCTGATCGACACGCCGAAATCACCACGCAGCGTGCGCGACAGAAACGCGCCAAACTGTTCGTGCAGCGGGCGGTTGAGGCCCAGCGACTCCCGAATCGCGGCCACTGTCTCCGGGCTCGCATCGAGTCCGGCCGCAATCGCCGCCGGGTCGCCGGGAATGGCGTGCATGATGAGGAACACCAGCACCGACACCCCGAGCAGCGTCGGCACGGTACGCAGCACGGCGGCCGCGGCATGCCGCACGCCTAGCGCACCACCGCGCGCTCGAAGGTCACGACCCCCAGCGCCGACGGCGACAGGTCACTCACCCCTCGGCGAGAAGCGATGACGTAGTAGTTGTCGTACATCCAGATGGCGCCGGGGTCTTCCAGATAGACAATCTCCTGCGCCCGACGATAGAGCGCCTGACGACGTGCAGCATCGGTCTCCCGCATGGCCGCCGTGATCACATCATCAAACTCGGCGTTCGAGAAATAGCCGTAATTGTTTTCGTTGGTCGGCGCGGTCTGGAAGATGGGACGCAGCCCCCAGTCGGCGTCGGCCGTTGAGGCGCCGGCGCCCATGATGAACAGCTCCTGCGGATTTTTCTCTGGAGGAAGGCCGGCCCAGAACTGCACCATCGTCGCCCAGTCATGCACCTGAATGGTCGACACAATACCCACGTCGCGCAGCTGCGCGGCGATGGCTTCAGCCAGTTCCACGCCCATCGGATAACGCGGTGTCGTCGCAATCTTCAGGGGAAACCCGTTCGGGTGACCGGCCTCGGCCAGCAGCTGCCGCGCCTTTTCCAGGTCGCGCGCGATCTCGCCGAGGGGCGCATAGCCGCGCATGATGGGTGTCAGCGCACTCGTCGACGGGGTCGCAAATCCCTTCACCAGCTGATCGACAATGGCCCGGCGATCGATGGCCAGTGAGATGGCCCGGCGCACGCGCCGGTCATTGAGCGGTGGCTTCGTCACATTGAAGCGGAACTGCTGGGCACCAATGCTCACCGTCTTGGTCACGGCGATCGCAGGCGACGCCCCCAGCCGGTCGAGCTCGGGAGGCGGCACGCGCGAGATGACGTCGACATCACCAGCCTCAAGGGCGAGCACGCGTGCCGCGCCCTCGGGAATGGGCCGATACACAATGCGCCGGGTCGGTGGCGTCAGGCGCCAGTGCTGCTCGACGCGCTCGAGCACCAGCTCCTGGTCGCGCTTCCAGCTGATCACACGATAGGGACCGGTGCCCACCGTCGACGCCGCAGTCGTGCCGAAGGCCGCGCCGTGGGCGGCTATCGCTGCCGGGCTGAGAATGGTCGACGAAATGTGCGCGATGGTCGGCTCGAAGGCGCCGAATGCATACTTCGTGACGAAGCGCACCGTGAATTCGTCAACGGCCTCCACGCGGTCGAGCATCACGAACAGCGACAGCCGTTTGTGCTTCTGTGCCGGATCAAGCACCCGGGCGAACGAGGCACGTACGGCCTCGGCATTGAACGGGGTGCCGTCATGAAACATCACACCGCGGCGCAGGTGGAAGGTCCACGTGATGCCGTCCGGTTCCACATGCCACCGCTCGGCCAGGCGCCCGACAATCTTCATCTGATCATCGAAGCCGAGCAGCCCCTCGAACACCATGCCGATCACCTGATCAGATTCGGTGTCGGTGGTGTTGTGCGGGTCGAGTGTCGTGGCATCGGCTGGCGCCGAAAACACGAGCGTGTCGCGCGGGGCCGTGGCCTCGGGCGACTGTCTCCCCCCGCCGCCGCAGCCGATGCCGGCAGCAGCCAGCGCCAGCAGCGCGACAACGGTCGCGGTGCGCGGCAGACGACTGTGACTCATGCCGTCACCCACCGCGTGCGTCCGTCCTCGAGGCTGGCGACGCCGTACGCCCAGCCCCCCGGACGCACCATGTGCGCACGACACGCATAGAAGAGCACGCCGCGGCCCGGGCACCGCACCTCATCGACAACGGCGAACGTCTGCGGATCAACGACACGCGCCATCAGTTCACCCGGAGCGATCTCGGTCAACTGCCGATCGAGATCCACAAGCGGCTCAAGGTATCCTCCGGCCTTCGGGCCGACGCGCCAGTATTCGTGCACTTCCAGATAGCGAGAGAGCGACGGCACCTCGCCGTCGAGCATGCCGAGGTGACGCATAACGCCCACAGTCCCCGTCAGGTTCTGTTCAATCCATTCCGCTTCGCGCGCGACACCCCAGCCGAGTCCTCCCACTTCAGCGACGATGCCCGGAATGCCGAACTGCTCGCCGGCGTACCCCAGCGAAGTACGCGGCCCGCGCAGCCCCGAGTGAATCGTCAGGCAGTGCACCACAGGAAAACCGTACGCCAGCGCCATCGCGCGGCTGCGGTCCGAGACGTCGGCCTGTGTATGGTCCGTCACGTAACTCACATCGGCCATCGTCGCACCCCACCCGCCGACGTGATAGTCGATGATGGCGTGCGACTGGCGCATCAGCTGCTCGGCAATCGCGCGCGTCACCTGATTGCTCAACCACTGATACGGCCCACCGAAGGTGCGGTTGGCATCAGGCTCGTCGGCGTTGTCGAGGATGCAGCGGCTGTCGGTCAGAAACGCCACCGGGTTGGCGACGGGCACGGCGAGCACAGCGCCGCGGAGCGTCGCAGGGTCGAGCCGCGCCACCAGCTCGCGGAGAATAAGCGCCGAGAACCACTCGTTGCCGTGCAGCATCGAGAGCAGCAGCAGCGTGGGACCGTCGTGGGCGCCGGCCACCACGTGTGTCGGAATCGTGACCGGGCCTGTGAGATCGTGCGCCACAGGTACATGGACCACCTGATGTGTCCCCGCCTGCACGCGTGTGCCAGCCAGCTGAATTTCAGGCATGCGCGGAATTATACGGGTTCTGCTGGACCCAGCCTGCACACGCCGCCCTTCGCACTGCGCGGCCGGTGGCCGATGCGAAACTCGGCCCCTGGCACAGCCGGCCCGGCCAGCGACGTCGTCCCCCGAGCATGCCGACGGCTTGACCGTCGCAAAGGCCGCACCCATCGACGTCGAAGGCCGCGCCTGGGGCGCTGGCAGTTCGCGTCCCTCGCGACTGCCGCCTATGGCGTCGGCTTGACCCTGGCGAACGCAGCGGCCATCGACGTGGCGGGCCGTGACGGCGGCGCCGGTCGCTCGTGACGATCGCGGCGCGGCCCTCCACCAGGGGCCGACGGCCGTGCAACGGCCTCGCGTGGCTGACGTTCAATCACCGCCTGCCGCTTCATCGTCAGCGAGACGCGGTGACGCTTGAGATCGACCTCGAGCACGGTGACCGTGACGATCTGTCCGGCCTTCACCACATCGTGCGGATCCTTCACAAAGCGATCGGCCAGCTGCGACACATGCACCAGGCCGTCCTGATGGACCCCGATGTCGACGAACGCCCCGAAGTTGGCCACGTTGGTGACCACACCCTCGAGCTGCATGCCGGGCACGAGGTCGGACAGGGCATGCACGCCCTCCTTGAAGACCGCCGTGCGGAACTCGGGCCGGGGATCGCGCCCCGGCTTTTCGAGCTCGCGAAGGATATCGCGCACCGTCGGCTCGCCAAACTGCGCATCGACAAACTCGGCAGGCCGCAGGGCCTTGAGCGTGTCGGCTCGGCCAATCAGCTCGTGTGGCGCCACGCCCACACGGGCCGCCATGCGTTCGACCACAGGATAGGCCTCGGGATGCACCGCCGAGGCGTCGAGCGGATTGTCGCCCTGCATGATGCGCAGGAATCCGGCCGCCTGCTGGAATGTGCGCTCGCCGATGCGCGGCACATCGAGCAGCGCCTGTCTCGTGCGGAACGGTCCGTGCGCGTCCCGGTGGGCGACGATGTTGCGGGCCAGCGATTCCGACAGACCCGAGATGCGCGTCAGCAGCGGCGCCGAGGCCGTGTTCACGTCGGCTCCGACGGCATTCACGCAGTCTTCCACCACGGCATCAAGCGTGCGCGCCAGCTGCACCTGACTCACGTCGTGCTGATATTGCCCGACTCCGATGGCTTTCGGTTCGATGCGCACCAGCTCGGCGAGCGGATCCTGCAGACGACGGGCGATGGAAATGGCTCCGCGCAGCGACACATCAACCGTGGGAAACTCCTGCGACGCGAGCGCCGACGCCGAATAGACCGAGGCCCCGGCTTCCGACACCATCACTTTGGTCAGGCCCGCCTCGGGAGACTGCGAAAGAAGGGTTCCCACGAGGGCATCGGTCTCCCTCGACGCCGTGCCGTTGCCGATGGCAATCAGGCTGACACGGTGCCGGGCGCAGAGGGCCGCCAGAGTTCGCAGTGCCCCTTCCCGATCATTGCGCGGTTCGTGCGGAAACACCGTGGCCGTCTCGAGCAGACGGCCCGTCGCGTCGACCACGGCCACCTTCACCCCGGTGCGAATGCCGGGATCAAGCCCCATCGTCACGCGCGGACCGGCGGGGGCGGCCAGCAGCAGGTCGCGCAGGTTGCGGCCGAACACCTGAATCGCTTCCGCCTCAGCAGCCTCACGAATGCGCTGCTCGGCTTCGGGCTCGAGGTGAATCGCCAGCTTGAACTTCCACGTCCACCGCACAGTTTCGCGCAGCCATGCATCGGCGGGGCGGCGACGGTCTTCCACGCCGACGCGGGCGGCGATGCGCCGCTCGGGTTCAGCGGGTGTGCCGGCCGGCAGCCCTTCGTCGGGAAGCACCACCCCGAGGCGCAGCACCCCTTCGTTGCGGCCGCGCAGCAGGGCCAGCGCACGATGCGACGGCACCCTCGCCATCGGCTCGCTGGCGGCAAAATAATCAGAGAACTTCGCGCCTGCGTCTTCCTTGCCCGGCACTACGATCGACCGCCATTCGGCTTTCTGCCACAGCAGGTCGCGCAGCGTGCCCAGCAATTCGGCATCCTCGGCCCACTGCTCGACCAGAATCCAGCGGGCCCCCTCGAGCGCTGCCGCCACATCAGGTACACCAGCCTCGGCATTCACATAGGCGGCCGCCGCAGCCTCGGGTTGCTGCGCCGGATCGCGGTAGAGGGTCTGGGCCAGCGGCTCAAGGCCCGCGTCGCGCGCAATCTGTCCGCGCGTGCGCCGCTTGGGCTTGTAGGGCAGATAGAGGTCCTCCAGCCGCGCTTTGGTGTCAGCCGCACGCACCAGCGTCTCGAGTTCCGGCGTCAGCTTGCCCTGCTCCCCGATGCTCTTCAGCACGGTCGCGCGACGGTCCTCGAGCTCACGCAGATAGCCCAGCTGCTCTTCCAGCGTCCGCAGCTGCACATCGTCGAGGCCACCGGTCGCCTCCTTGCGGTAGCGGGCGATGAACGGCACGGTGGCCTTGTCGTCGAGCAGGGCAATGGCCGCATCGACCTGACGGACCTGCACCGACAGCTGGTCAGCAATGCGTTGGGCAATGGATGTCATGCGCGGAAAAACACCGAGGGGAAAAGTGCCGGGCGGCGTGAAGGAAATCAGTCTACCATCTGACGGATGGAGGCCCGATGATCCGCTCCCGCGTGCTGCTGTGCTCCCTGATCGTGCTGACGGCGTCTGTGGCGTCGGCGCAGTTCCGTGCCCCGGACGGCGTCACCATCGACGCCCTGGGCGATCCGCAATACTCGACGTTTTCGCTCTGTGCCATCGACCCGGCCACCGGGCAGTCGGGTGCCGCCGTCACCACGCGCGTGCCGTTTGTCGGGCGTGCCGTGCCGTGGGTGCGCGCCGGCGTCGGTGCCGTCTGCACACAGGCCTCGACGATGGTCGAGTATGGGGTGAAGGGCCTGGACCTGCTGGCGAAGGGCGTGGCGCCGGCCGATGCCATTGCCCAGTTGCTCTCGACCGACGCCAGCCGCGAGTCGCGACAGCTTGGCATGATTGACATGCAGGGTCGCGGGGCCGCGCACACCGGGCGCAACAACGGCGACTGGGCGGGCAGCCGGCAGGGGCGCAACTACACGGTGCAGGCCAACATCATGGTCGGGCCTGAAGTGGTCGAGGCCGTGGCCACCACCTTCGAGTCCCTCGAGTCCACGGGGCTGCCGCTCGCCGAACGCATGATTCTGGCAATGGAAGCCGGACAGCAGAAGGGCGGTGACCGGCGCTGGGGCAACCTGCAGTCGGCGGCGATCAAGATTGCCGACCCGAAGGATCCTGGTCGCGGTGGCGACTACATCAGCCTGGCCATCGAGGTCGGCGAGCATGCCGAGCCGGTCGGCGAAATGAAGCGCATCTACTACACCACTGGCCGACGTCTGGGGCATCGCACCTTCTCGCGCATCGAGGGTGCCGATGTCATCGAGCTGAAGCGCATGCTGCACGCGCTCGGCTTCTGGCGACCGACGCTGGCGCAGTTCCCCGAGGCGCCTGTCATGAACGCACAGGCCAATCAGGCACTGCGGCAGTCGAACCCGGCCGCGTTCGAGCAGGCCCAGACCGAGGCACGGCGGGCCGCAGCCGCTTATCAGCAGGACTATGCGCGGTTTGATGAAGAGACCGTGGCCGCGGTCGACAGGTTCCGCGAAGAGCAGCGCCTCAACTATGCCGGCACGCCGCCGGGGCTTGTCGACGATCGGTTCGTGCAGGCGTTGCGGCGCGCCTATTTCGCCAGGCCGAGGCCGCAGCGCTGACCGGCGGCGAGGCCGCGAGAGGTGTGCGCCTTCACGACCACCGATTGAACGCTGAACGCCCATGACGCACACCGCCCGACCGGGGGCCGCGGCACTGGTGGCCGCGACGACGATTGCGCTCGTCGTGAATGCGGTGCTGCAGGTGCTGGTCGACGCGGTGTCGATTCGCGCAGTCGGCAGCGGCACCCCGTGGTGGGTGGTGGCCGAACTCCCGGTACGCGGACGCTGGGTCGTGGCGGCGGCGCTGCTGTGGCTTGTCAGCCCGGTGTTCGATGACAGCCAGCCTGCGACCTCACCCACAGGGACGGGGCGCACCGATCACGACACAGAGATCGCGCGCGCGGCGGTGTGGACACGGGTCGGCACGGCCGTCATGCTGCTGCCGCTCGTCTGGACCGCCGCCTCGTGGCTCATCGTCGCGACGCGCATTACCCTGGCGGGTTCGTGGGATATCGAGGGCCGCGGCCTGCTGTCTTCCGAGTACTACCAGCGCATGGCCATCGACTGGCTGCCCTGGCTGATGGCCGGGGTCACCATGCGTCGGCTGGCGACGCACATTCACGTGCGCAACGCACCCGCGTATTCAGGCATCCTAGGAACTATGCCGTCACCCGTTCCAGTCAAGGTGTTCAACGCACAGGGTCAGCTGGTCGGCCCGTTCGAGTTCGCGCGCGTCGAGCGCACGGAGGCCGAGTGGATCGCCCGGCTGACGCCCGAGCAGTACCGCGTCACCCGCGCACATGGCACCGAGCGGCCGTTCTGCGGCACCCTGCTCGACAACAAGCGCCACGGCGTCTACTCGTGCATCTGTTGCGGGCTGCCGCTGTTCTCGTCCCTGGCCAAGTTCGACTCGGGCACCGGCTGGCCCAGTTTCTTCGAACCGGTCGCCGATGAGAACGTCGCCACAAAGCGCGATACCAGCTACGGCATGATGCGGGTCGAAATTCTGTGTGCGCGCTGCGATGCGCATCTGGGCCACGTGTTTCCGGACGGTCCGGCGCCGACACATCAGCGGCACTGCGTCAATTCCGAGTCGCTGCAGTTCACCGATGTCGATCAGCTGGCGTCGCTTGCGGATCCGGCACTGCCAGCACCAGCAGCCCCCCCAGCAGCACCGTAGCCCCGACGGCCAGCAGCGCACTGGTGAACCCCTCGCTCGACGCCCGCAGTGCCCCCACGAGCGACGGCCCCACAAACCCGCCGATGTTGCCCACCGAGTTGATGAGGGCAATGCCGGCGGCCGCACCGGCACCCGATACAAACGATGTCGCCAGCGTCCAGAAGGGGCCGAACATCGAGGCCAGGCCGAGCATGGCCACCGACAGGAAGCACAGCGACAGCCACACGCCCTGCACCCACGCGGTCGCCGCGAACCCGAGGGCACTGACAAGGGCCGCCGCGGCAATGTGCCGGCGTCGCTCGCCGGTGGCGTCCGAGTGCCGGGCCGCCGCGACCATGCCGATCGCCCCGGCGACATAGGGCACGGCGCTCAGCAGGCCAATCTGGAAGGGCGTGCCGGGAAACTGCGCCTGCAGAATCTGCGGCAGGAAGAATCCGAACGCATAGAGAGCCACGGGCACCACAAAGTACACACAGGCCAGCACCCAGAGCCATCGGTGGGTGAAGACGCCTCGCAGTCCGTGCGTCTCACCGGGATGCTGGCGCTGCTCGTCGGCCACCGCGTCGAGCAGGGCCTGCTGCTGCGTTGGAGACAGCCACGCCGCATCGGCCGGCGTATCGGGCAACCAGCGCCACACCACAATGCCCAGCAGGGCCGCCGGCACGCCTTCCAGCACGAACATCCACTGCCAGCCCGCGAGGCCCCCAGCGCCGTCCAGACCGAGCAGAGCGCCCGAGATGGGACCGCCCACGATGCCGGCCGTGACCGTCGCCGTCATGAACGTCGCAATGGTGCGGGCACGTTCACGGGCGGGCACCCAGCGCGTGAGGTAGTAGATGATGCCCGGGAAAAACCCGGCCTCGGCTGCGCCCAGCAGGAAGCGCAGCGCGTAGAACGACACCGGTCCGGTCACCAGCATCGTCGCCGCCGAGACGAGGCCCCAGGTCACCATGATGCGTGCGATCCAGCGACGGGCACCGACGCGGGCGAGGATCAGGTTGCTGGGAATTTCGAAGGCGGTATAGCTCAGGAAGAAGATGCCCGCCCCAAGACCGTAGACCGCCGACGACAGGCCCAGGGCCGCGTTCATCTGCAGGGCGGCGAAGCCGATATTGATGCGATCGAGATACGCGAAGATGTAAAGCAGGAAGAGGAACGGCACCAGCCGCCGTCGCACGGCGCGGGCGGCCTCGTCCACGACGGGGTCAGGCATGGGCCCTAGCATATCGCTGCGCGATCTGCACGGTCACATGGTGATGAGCCAGGCCTGCGTCGCCCCTGAGGATTCCGCGCCCCTGGCGAGGCAGGAGCGCCGGGCGCCGTCGAGGAAGCGATGCCGTCGCGCACGCCAGACTGCCCGCGCGTGGCGGTTGTGCGAGAGAGGCCCCGTTCAGGTCACCAGTCCGTTGCGCACGGCGAACAGCACGAGGCCTGCCGTGTTGCGCACGTCGAGCTTCTGCATGAGGCGCGCCCGATGCGTCTCAACGGTCGCTGGGGAAATGCTCAACACCTCGGCCGCATCCTTGTTGCTGGATCCTTCGGCAATCAGTTGCAGCACCGCCCGCTCGCGCGGTGTCAGCACGTCAAGTCGCGTATCGGGTGCGGGCTGACCTCCGCGCCTGACCAGTCCGTCGACCAGCGTCGCAGAGACGGCCTGACTGACAAACGTCCGTCCCTGAGTCACGGCGTCGAGGGCCTGCACGAGTTCAGCGATGCCCGCGCTCTTGGTCACATAGGCTGAAGCTCCCGCCTTGAGGGCGCGCGTCACATAGGTTTCTTCGGCATGGGCCGACAGCATCACGATGTGTGTCGCCACCTGCTGGCGGGTCAGCTCACGGGCGGCGTCGATGCCGTTCAAGCGCGGCATCACGATGTCGAGCACCAGGACATCGGGAATGAGTGCGGCCACGCGTTCGACGGCGTCGATCCCGTCGCCAGCCTCCCCGACGACGGTGTATCCCGGGACGTCACCGAGCAGCCGCGCGAGCCCTTCGCGGAACAGCGTGTGGTCATCGGCCAGCAGCACCCTGATGTCAGGCATGGCGACACGCTCCGTGGCTGCAGGCCGGTGTGCGCGCACCGTGGCGGACCATGCGCAACCACCTGCGTGCCTGGCCCGTGAGGAGATCGGCGTGTCTGGTCAGGGTGCCGAACCACTCGACGAAGCGAGAGGCGGGCGCGAGGGTCGCTGCGCCCATGGTGACGTGCACGGCACTAAGGTGTAAGTGGCGGACCCATGGCGTCTGACCGACTCCGCGGCGGTCTCGTGCGTCATCCGACCTGTGACTCGACGCGGTACGCAGGCTCGACACGCCCGACATGCTACTTCTGATTGGGTCGGAAGACAAAAAGAGCGGGAGGCCGAGGAGAAGGCCTCCCGCTGCAATGGCCCCCGAGCGGGGACCCGTGTCTGTGCAGGGTCACCTGACGGTGACCCGGTCGTGCGTCGTTCGGCCCTGTGACCGCCCGAGGGGCGGCCACAGGATACCGGACGAGGTGTTTACCAGAGGATGCGGCCACCCAGGCGCATGGTGCGCGGACCGAGGACGTTCACAGGGAACTGATAACGCGGCCCGGTGACCTGGGCGATAACTTCTGACGCGTTGCTGTTGGTGAGGTTGAAGATGTCGACGAAGCCGCGGAACTTGATGCGGTTGCCCAGGTTGAAGGTACGGTCAAACCGGAGGTCATACACCCAGATCTTATCCACACGGTTCGCATTGGCTGCGTCGGCAAATACGGTCACGCCTGGGAAGAACAGGTTCAGAGCCGCGGGAGCGGCACTCGCAGGCACCTGAATCTGACGAGCATAGTTCGCACCCGACTGGTGCCGCATGACCGGTGAGATGCGGATGCCGAGAGGCGCATCGTAGCTACCCGTCAGCTTGACGCTCCAGAAGGAGGTCTTGACCTGACCCGGCGCGTTCGGATGCGCGTTGCTGCTCGCCGTCACCCCTGTCCGGAAATCATTCAGCCAGGTGTAGGCGGCACCGCCCTGGGCGGACCACTTGTTGCCGTAGCGCTTGTTGAACGAGAACTCCGCCGTATCAAACCGCGACTGACGCCCCGGGACATTCGACACCACTGCCGTGTTCGGGAAGTTGGAGAGCTGCGCATTCGGAATGCCGAACAGCGTCAGCACCTCGCCGGAGGGCGCGGCCCAGTTGAAGGACTGGGTGTAGGCCGACGCCGGACGCAGCGCCTGCCACTGACCGGTGAGGTCGGCTTCTGTCTTGTAGACGTAGCCGGCGCGGACACCCAGCGTGTCAGTGAGCTGCTGCTCGAAGAACGCGCTGGCCTCGTGCGTGAACGGCTGCTTGATGTTCCTGTCGAACTGAACGGCACCTGCCAGGTTTGTGGAAATGGCATTCGCGCCATTTTCACCCGCGTCGAACCGACGGTTACCGTTTGCGTCATTCCACGCGTAGGTGATGGTCTTCGAAGACTGGTTCGGGTTGGCGTTGCCGCCGAGGCCCACGCCGGGATTGTGCCAGAAGAGGCCGTAATTGGCCTTCAGCACCGACTTGCCCGTGCCCGAAAAGTCATACGTCGCGCCGATGCGGGGGGCGAACCCGTTCCACGTGTAGAGATCCACAGCCGCGAACGTCTGCGCAGGGATGGTCACCGGACCGTTGGTGCCGCCCAACTGCTGCTGCTCGGGCAGCGAACCGCTGTACCGGTCCCAGCGGGCGCCGAGGTTCATCGTGAGTCGGCCGACGTTCCAGGTGTCGGTGAAGAACAGGCCCGTCACGCCGAGCTTCGAGCTCGTCAGCAGCTGTTCCCGAGCGTCGAGGGCATTGACCTTGGTCGCCGTCGGGAACGCGAAGGTGACCTGATTACTGACACCGTTCGTGTAGATTAGGTCACGGTTACCGCCGAAGCGTTCGAGATAGCCTTCCCAGCCCGTTTCGAACAGCTGTTCGCCACCGAACTTGAAGGTGTGCGTGCCGGCGTTCGCCGTATCGAGGAAGTAGGTCGCCGCACCGGTAATTTGCTTGCGCTGGCGGTCGAGCTGCCACTGCTGGTGCGTACCCTCAACGGTGAGGCGTCCGGTGTCCCGGAAATGGTAGCCGGCGCTGCCGTTGGCAGACAGCGGGAAGTAGTAGCCAAACTCACCGTAGCGGGCTTCGACATAGAGCTTGTCGTTGATGGTCGAGTTCCACTCGCCCTTGTAGACCCAGCTGCCCGAGTCCTGCCGGTTGGTCTGCTCTTCCTTGGTGTAGCTATAGGTGCCGTAGGGCAGGCGGTTCGGCATCACCTTCTGGCCCCACTGGTAGTAGCCGATGATCTTGTTCTTGGGGTTCACCTGGTAGGTGAGCTTCCCGATGGGGTTCCACAGTTTGGTATCAAGGGTCTTGCCAGCCAGGTCGCCGACGAAGTTGGGCTGCTGCACCGCATTGAACTGCTCGCGGTACGTGCTGAACCACCACAGCTTGTCCTTCACAATCGGGCCGCCCAGATTCACCGCGCGGTCAAAGTAGGTGGTGATCTCGTTGCTTCCCGGGCGCAGGCCGAAACCACCCTCCGCAACAGGCTGCGTGAGCTTACCCGTCAGGTTCGACCCCTGCAGCGAGTTGTTGTACCAGTCGTAGTACAGCTCGCCCGAGAACATGTTGCCGCCCGACTTGGTGATGAACTGGCTCTGCACGCCGGGGTTGGGCATTTCCGCGCCCTGGCCGGAGGTGCCGAGGAAGGCTTCGTCAATCGACGAGTAGTCGAAGTAGAAACCCGCACCGCCCGTGCCTTCCGTCGTGTTGATGCCCTCGATGAGCACGCGCACCTGGCCGCTGAGGCCGTAGGCCGAGTAGCCCGTCTGGGTGCCGGCGCGGTTGCCGCCGACGTCGATGCGGGTCATCTGCACCGCCGGGGTCACCGCCAGCAGCGCCCACATGTCACGTCCGTTCGGAATCGACCGCAGCTCTTCCACCTTGAAGTTCTGCTGAATGCGCGTCGCCGACGTGTCAATCACGGGCGAGGCGCCGGTGACCGTCACGGTTTCCTGCAGCGTGGCGAGCGTCAGCTCGACGTTGAGGTTGGCCGTAAAGCCCAGGGAAATCTGGATGGCTTCACGCTTGAGCGTGTTGAAGCCGGCCAGTTCGTACGAGACGGTATACACGCCCGGGGGCACCGCAGGAAAGCGGTAGTTGCCCGTTTCGGACGTCACGGTGGTCTGCTGACCCAGCATCGCCGGGCTGGTCGCCGAGACCGTCACGCCGGGAAGCACTGCTCCCTGCGCGTCAGTCACGCGGCCCTGAATGGTACCGGTGGCGCTCGCGCCGCCGCCCTGTGCCCACGCGCTGACCGCCAGCGCACCCCACATCAGTAGAACAAGCCCCGCCTTGGGGAACGTCATGTCATCCTCCTCACATTGCCGGTCGCGCGACCAGAACACTCGTACAAAGGCCTAGCGAATGGACCGAATGATCCTGAACTACACAGCAACACGTGTCTCAATTTGTAACTGTTGAGTGACGCCGGGGCAATACAGGTTAGTCAGTATTTGTGAGCAGCTATTAGTTACTATTTCGCTGGATTGCCCAGTCTCGCTACCGTTCCCGTACTCACCATGGCCGCTGACGTCGCCTCGATCGCCCGCACCTACAACCTCGCTGCCGACCACTTCGATCAGCTGCCGTTCTGGCACACGTTCGGCGAGCGCACCGTTGCCTCGCTCGGACTCGCGCCCGGCCACCGCGTTGTCGACCTCTGCTGCGGCACCGGGGCCTCGGCCCTCCCCGCCGCCCGGGCCGTCGGCCCCACCGGTCGGGTGACCGGCGTCGACATCAGCCCCGGCCTCATCGCCGTGGCCCGCACCCGGGCCGCCCAGGCCGGACTGCACCAGGCGACCTTCGAGTGCGCCGATGTCACGCACGTCGACCAGCCGCCGGCCAGCGTCGACGCGGTAATCGCGGTCTTCGGGTTGTTCTTTGTCGACGACATGCCCGCCCTGCTGCGCCGGGCCTGGCACTGGCTCGCCCCCGGGGGAGCGCTGGCCATCACCACCTGGGGCGATCAGGTGCTCGCGCCCGGTGAAGACTGGTTCTGGGAGGCGGCGCGACGCGAGCAACCCGGCATCGCTACCGCCGGTCACGCGGCCCGCCTCAACACCCCCGACAAGCTGCGCCAGGTCTTCGCCGACGCGGGCCTGCCTCAACCCTCGATCACCCCCGACCGCTGGGAGATGCCCCTCGAATCTCCAGAGGCGTTCTGGCCTGTCATTCTGGGCACAAGCAACCGCCGCACCCTCGAAGCACTGTCGCCCGAGGCCCAGGCCCGCGTCCGTGCCGAGGTCACCGCACGACTCGATGCCGCCCGGGTGTCGGCGCTGACGCTCGAGGTGTTCTACGCCGTCGCCCGGCGGTGCTGAGCCCCCGCACCGCCCCAGCTCACTCGCCACGCATGGGTCTCGGCCCTTGCGCTCGCGATTCCCTCCGCGCGCGTGCCGCGTGTCACCGGCGACGATCTGCAGACCGCGACTCAGCGAGAAGCCCTCCGCGTGCGAGCCGCGCGTCCGAGCCGGTCGGGAGCCCCTGCCGACGCGCACCCCCTCAGACACGCCGTCCGCCACCGCACTCCTCGGGACATTCACCGCAGCGGCGGGGCCGAGGCAGGCGGTCGCCGATGTCGCGTGGCCTCCTCATAGGCCGCGCCCAGTTGGAACAGCGTCGCCTCATCCCACGGACGGCCGAAAAACGTCAGGCCGGCCGGCAGCTGCCCGCCCCGCGTGTAACCCATCGGCACCTGCAGTGCAGGAAAGCCCGTGGTCGGCGAGAACAGCTGGCTGTTGTCGCCGTGAGGCGTGTTCAGGTCGCCGATGAGCCGCGGCGGGTTGCTCCACGTCGGATACACGAAGGCATCAAGTCTGAGCCGCGTCATCGTCTCGAGCACGGCGTCGCGCATCCGCGCACGATAGGCCCGGTCCGCCTCGCACTCCGGCGTGTCGGGCCCGTGCGCCTGGCCCTGCTCGGTCTGCTCGAGCTGCCGCCGCACCGAGGGATGAAAGCGCCCCGAGGCCACAATCTCGCTGAGGCTCTTCACCGGCACCCGGTCACCGTGGCTCGCCAGATAGCGGTTGATGTCGTACTTGAAGCCGCCACAGGGCTCCATCCCCTGCGGACGCCTGATGGCCGAGAGGCCCTCCACCGTCGCCGGGTCGACGACCACCGCTCCCGCACGCTCGAGATCAGCCAGGGCCTGCCGGAACACCGCCACGACCTCGGCATCCATGTCGGGCCGTTCATACGCCTGCCGCAGCACACCGATGCGCGCCCCTTTCAGCCCCGCAGCCCTCAGCCCGGCCACATAGTCGGGCACGGGGTGGCTCTGTGCGGCGCGCGTCACCGGATCGTCGGGATCGTTTCCCGCCACCACCTGAAACACCCGCGCCACATCCTCGACCGTGCGTCCCATGGGACCGGCAATATCGGCCCACAGGTTGAGCGGCATCACCCCCGCCCGGCTCGTCAGCCCCATCGTCGAGCGCATGCCGACCAGCGCCTGATGCGACGAGGGTCCGCGAATCGAGTTGCCGGTGTCGCTGCCGAGGCCAATCAGGCCGAAGTTCGCGGCGACCGCCGCTGCGGTGCCGCCGCTCGACCCGGCCGTCACGCGGTCGAGGGCATAGGGATTCTTCGTGTAGCCCGGCAGAATCGAGCTCACGGTTTCGTACGGCGTGAACGCCCATTCGGCCAGGTTCGACTTGGCCAGCACCAGCGCCCCGGCCGCCTTCACGCGAGCCACCTGAAAGGCATCCTTCGCCGACACGAATCCCGCCAGCGCCAGCGACCCGTTGGTCGACGGCAGGTCGCGCGTCTCGAAGTTGTCCTTCACAATCATCGGCACGCAGTGCAGCGCCCCCATCGGCTCGCCCGCCCGGCGGCGCGCATCGAGCGCCCGGGCCTCGTCCACCACCCGCGGGTTGACCAGCACCAGCGCATTGATGGCCGGGCCCTGCTTGTCATACGCCTCGATGCGGCGCAGGTAGTGCTGCACCAGCGCCTCGCACGTCAGTCGGCCGGCCCGCATCTCTCCGTGGACGGCCGCAATGGTCGCCTCTTCAATGGCGAACGCCCCGACCCCGGGCCCGCGGTTCACCTGCATCCCGGCCTCGCGCGGGCCTGTCGCCCCGAGGCCGACCGCCGCCAGGGCCAACCCGAACATCACCACGCCCGTCCGCACACCACTGCTCGACATGGACCCCACTCTACACCGCCGGCGCGGCCCCCTCTGCTAACATCCGCGCTATGCGCTCTCTCGTGCTCGCTCTCGTGCTGACCACCACCACACTGCAGGCGTCACAGACCCCGGCGGCCCCCGACTGGACCGCCCTCGACGCCGAAACCCTGGCGCACTTCCAAGCCCTCGTCCGCATGGACACCACCGACCCGCCCGGCGGCGAGAAGCCGGTGGCCGACTATCTCGTCGGCGTGCTGCGGAAGGAGGGCATCGAGGTGCAGACCTTCGAGCTCGAACCCGGCCGCACCAACGTGGTCGCGCGACTCAAGGGCACAGGCGCGAAGAAGCCGCTGCTGCTGATGGCCCACACCGACACGGTGAACGTCGATGCGAAGAAGTGGTCGTACCCGCCCTTCAGCGCTGAGCGGAATGGTGGCTACATCTACGGACGCGGCACGGTCGACGACAAAGACAACGTCGTCGCCTCGCTCATGACGATGGTGATGCTCAAGCGGCGGAATGTGCCGCTGACCCGTGACGTGATCTTCCTGGCGGAAGCCGGCGAGGAAGGCACCACGCGCGTCGGCATCAACTTCATGGTCGAACGGCACTACGGCGCCATCGACGCCGAATACTGCCTGGCCGAGGGTGGCAGCGTCACACGAACGGGCGGACAGGTGAAGTTTGCGTCCGTGCAGACGCTCGAAAAAATTCCCCGTGCCCTCTCGGTGACTGCGCGTGGCCCGGCCGGTCACGGGTCGGTGCCGCTCGAGAACAACGCCGTCGCCCGGCTCGGCGAAGCCGTCGGCGCCATTGCCACCTGGACACCGCCGATTCGCCTCAACGAAACCACCGCGTCCTACTTCAAGCGCCTGGCCGGCATCTCATCCCCGGACGAGGCCGCGCGCTACCGCGACATCCTGAGCCCTGACCCGAACGTCAGCGGACCGGCCGACCGATACTTCCGGAAGAACGAGCCGCGCCACTGGTCGACGCTGCGCACGTCACTGTCGCCCACGATCATTCAGGGGGGCTATCGCGTCAATGTGATTCCTTCGGAAGCCACCGCCACCATCGACGTGCGCACCACGCCCGATGAAGACCCGGCAAAGTTCCTCGACCTGGTGCGCCAGGTCGTCAACGACGAGAACGTCACGGTCGAGTGGGCCGCGCGCGATGTGCGGCCCGGCACCGGCAACGCCAATCTGTCGTCCGATGCCTTCCGCGCCATCGAAGCCAACCTCACACGCCACTACAAAGCCGTCACCCTGCCGACGATGAGCACCGGGGCCACCGACATGGCCTACCTGCGCGCCAAGGGCATGCAGTGCTACGGCGTGGGCCCGGCCACTGACACCGAAGACGGGCCCCTCGGCTTCGGCGCGCACAGCGATCAGGAACGCATCCTCGAAAGCGAGCTGTATCGCTTTGTGCATTTCCTCTGGGATACCGTCAACGACATCGCGGCGCGCTGAGGATTCCGCATCATGCGTCTCACGCCTCTGACTCTGCCCCTGGCCGTTATGACCCTCGTGTCCTGTGGTCCCGTGCAACCGACTCCGCCACCCATCACCTATCCGCCCACGGCGAAAGGCGACGTCATCGACACGTATCACGGCACGCCGGTGCCCGATCCGTATCGCTGGATGGAAGACCTCGACGCCCCAGCCGTCGCCGAGTGGGTCGCGGCCCAGAATGCGGTCACCGATCCCTATCTCGCGGCGCTGCCGCTGCGAACCTCGCTCAACGCGCGCCTCACCGAGCTGTGGAACTACCAGCGCGTGGGCCTGCCCACGCGTGAAGGCGGCACGTACTTCTACGCGAAGAACACCGGACTGCAGCGCCAGTCGGTGCTCTACGCACGCACGGCCCTCGACGCCGAGCCGACGGTCGCCCTCGACCCCAACGCCATTTCTCCGGATGGCACCACGTCACTCGCGCAGTATGCGCCGTCGCCCGACGCCGCGCACCTCACCTACGCCCTGTCGGAAGGTGGCGCCGACTGGCAGACGCTCAAGGTGCGGAACCTCGCATCGGGTCAGGATCTGGCTGACGAGGTGAAGTGGATGCGCTTCTCGGGCCTGTCGTGGACGAAGGACAGCCAGGGCTTCTTCTACTCACGCTATCCCGAGCCACCGAAAAACAAGGTGCTCGAGGCGGCCCTCTCCGGTCAGGCCCTCTACTACCATCGCATCGGCACGCCCCAGAGCGAGGATGTGCTCGTCTACGAGCGGAGGGACCTTGCCTCGTGGCTCATCAACGGCCTGGTGACCGAAGACGGTCGCTATCTGCTCATCACAATGGCCGAAGGGTCGGGGAACCAGAACCGCCTCTACTATGCCGACCTCGGCACGGGCCGCGTCCCGAACGTCTCCGCGCCCGTGCGCCCGCTCATCGACACCGACGATGCCGAGTTTGCGCCCATCGGGAACCGGGGCAGCGTCCTGTACCTGCGGTCTGACAAGGACGCCCCGAACCGCCGCGTCATCGCCGTCGACATCGCCAATCCCGCACCGGCGGCGTGGAAAACCATCGTCCCTGAACAGAAGGAAGCCCTTGAATCGGTCGCGCTCATCGGTGGCCGCATCGTCGCGCAGTATCTGGTGGATGTGCAGAGCCGCCTGACGCTCTTCGGACTCGACGGCGCACCGCAGGGTGACATTGCCCTGCCCGGCGTCGGCACCGTGGCCGGCCTCAGCGGTCGCGAGGATGCCCCGGATATCTGGTACGGCTTCAGCGCACCGCTCACGCCGTCAACGGTCTACCGCTACGACCCCGGCACGCGGCAGTCGCAGGCGTTCGAGGCGCCGACCGCCCCCATCGATCCGTCGCGCTACGAAACGCGTGCGCTCTTCGCCACATCGAAGGACGGCACGCGGGTGCCGTTTTTCCTGACCGCACGCAAGGACCTGCCCACCGATGGCAGCAACCCGACGATGCTGTACGGCTACGGCGGCTTCTCGATTTCCACGACGCCCACGTATCGCGCCGACGTGCCGGCCTGGCTCGAGCTTGGCGGCGTGTGGGTGACGGTCAGCATGCGTGGTGGAGCGGAATACGGCGAGGCGTGGCACCAGGCCGGCATGCTCGATCGCAAGCAGAACGTGTTTGACGACTTCATCGCCGTCGCCGAGCATCTGATTGCGGAGAAGATCACGTCACCGGCGAGGCTCGGTGTGATGGGGGGCTCGAACGGCGGACTCCTCGTCGGCGCGGTCGTCAACCAGCGGCCTGACCTCTACGCCGTCGCCCTGCCGGCCGTCGGCGTGATGGACATGCTGCGCTACGAGCGTTTCACGGGCGGCCGGTTCTGGGTGAGTGAATACGGCTCGGCGCAGAATGCCGCGCAGTTCCCGTTCCTCATCAAGTACTCGCCGGTGCAGAACGTCAAGGCCGGCACGTGCTATCCCGCCACGCTGGTGACGACGGCCGACCACGATGACCGCGTGGTGCCGAGTCACTCGTTCAAGTATGCCGCTGCGCTGCAGGCCGCGCAGTCATGCCCGCGTCCCACGCTGATCAGGGTCGAGGTGTCGGGGTCGCACGGCTATCGTCCCACCGACAAGCTCATTGCAGAGCGTGCCGACCAGTGGGCGTTTGCCGCGGAGGCCATGGGCATCAGGGGACAGTGACGCGCAGTTCGTTCGAGGCCGCACCGCGTCCGCACGCGGTGTCGGCCAGCACCCTGATGAAA
>Ga0172372_10003258_pt1 | contig 24036 bp, 17 predicted proteins | sample LakKiv5m_2_FD_114544 | JGI IMG/M metagenome (GOLD analysis project Ga0172372, IMG submission 114544) | Freshwater microbial communities from Kabuno Bay, South-Kivu, Congo - kab_092012_9.5m | ecosystem: Environmental > Aquatic > Freshwater > Lake | place: Democratic Republic of the Congo...
AGTGCACCTGACCCTACACTGAATGCCAACGACTCCGCATCAAGCCAGATCTGGCCTCACAAGCAGAAAATGAAACAGCGAAAAAACATCTCTGTTTGGTTATTTTGAGTTGCTTCTTTTGCGCCAACCCCAGACAACCCGTGCGGGGCTGACTTGACGAAGACCCTGCGGTACAACAGTACAAATCAATCAAGGATTAAGAAACAAAGAGACAAAGACACGACAACAAGACGGGTAAGAAGAGTCGCTGAAGTTCAGGGTGCACATGTGGAAGAAGCTTTGCGAAGTCTGAACGCCGGCGGGTTTCGCTTTTTTCCACAAAAGGGAAAAAAACGCGTGATCGGGGAGGAACTCGATCTTAACGTTGCTCTCGATTATTTGGCGCAGACAAGGGAAAACACTCTCGGCCTGGAAATCCCGGCAAATTTCATTGTGCTCGATTTTGACGACTTGAAGACCAGTCAGGCCGTGGTTGACCTGGCTAAGGCCCTCAACGCGCTGATGATTGTAGACTGGACTCCAAGGGGCGCACACATAGTCTTCGAGGTTGACCCTCAAGAACTGTTAGATGCAAAGCCCTTCAAATCTGGGCGGACAATCTACGGGGAGCCGGCCGAGCTGTTTTCATCGGAAACCAACGCAAGAGTCACCTTTTACGGGAGGCACCTCGAAATATGGAACGGGGTTCCACTCAAGAAACTTACAAGGTTCCTGCCAGTCTTGAGTCAAAGGCTCTTCCAGCAACTGGTCGAAGCAGGAGGCGAACCTCCTTGGAAAGTTCAGGCGTGGGGACGTCACAATTTTTTAAAAACGGTTGCCGCTCGGACCTCGCCATCGGTGGTTCGGGCAATGGCGGCAGAGTGCTGCTGTCCTTCCTTGGGCGGGTCAGAAGTTGATTCCCTGGCTGCCTGGTCTGAAAGGAAAACCCGTGGTGGGCCCAAACCTTTCAGACCAGGTTTTCCGCCCTTAAAACTGGATGACCCATGGGTCGACGAGGCCTTAGGAAGTTTCGGTGGGTTGTCAACTCGTTTTGCTCACATCCTTCGTCGTGATGGATTTGATCTTCTAAACAAAGACGATCAGTGGTGGGAATTCCGTGATCGGTACTGGCGTTTCGTCACAGATCGAGAAGTTGAGCTGGCAATTCGGAAAAAGCTTGAGAAAATCTCAGACGGGATCGACGGAGATTTGGATGTGCGCAGGCTAAGCCGCGCGCAGGATGAGATTGGGCTCGAGTATTACGGGGAACGAGCTGGGAGGTCCTTCACGAGGAAATGCCGGATGTTGCAGGGATTCCTGCTCGACAACAAGTCCTCAGCGTCAGTGCGGGAGGCCATGGCAGATTCAGGATGGATGAATCCCCAGGTAAAGATGGGATCGTTCGTGTCACTTTCTGACTGTGTTCTTGACCTTCAGTCAAAAGTTTTTCTTCCACATTCCCGGGACCTATTCGTGGTGAATCACGCTAACTGCTGCAAGGCAGACTTGGGTCAAGTACACCCTACGGTTTATTGACGAATGCGTGGGGAGATCGGGTCCTGACCGAATTAGCCTCATCCTCGCGTTCGGGGAACTTTTAAGAAGTGACAGGAATGTCAATCCAATCATCGTCATAGAAGGGGTGCCCGGGTCAGGGAAATCGACACTCGTTCACTGCTTTACAAAACTGCTGAACGATTCGGTCGTTTCGGCAAACGTAAGGTCGAGCCGAAGCGAATTCGGCTTCGAATCAGCAGTAGGTAAGAAAATGCTCCATATTCCTGAGTCCACAAATGCGGAGATTTCCGTCATGTTACCAGACATAAAAAAGGTCAGCGGGGGCGATAGAATCGAAATACAGCGGAAGTACAAGACTTCCCTTTCAGTTTTGTTAAAACTAGTCATCGTAATAACATCAAACGAAGATATCTCGTTTGAGAATGATCCGGCGTTTCTCCGACGAGTTCTATTCATAGAATGCCAGAAAATAAAAAACCCAAAACCAGGGTTTGCCGAAGAAATACTTCAACACGAAGCAAGTTTTCTGACTCTTGCAATCAAGTCGGAGATTTTGCTGTCTCAAGCGGTGAAAGACTTCTCGAAACTTCCTCGTGGAGTTAAAGGAGTGAGCGAGCTGGCGTTCCTCCTTCAAGAAAAGTTTTTTTCCGATCCGGACTCTACAATCTCCTTGCGAGATGTTAAGTCGATTTTGGGGAATGATGCCCTAAGATCACTTGGGTTCGCCGAAAATCAGGTTTCTTCGCGAGTGATAAATTGTTTCTCGTCCAGCTTCAACATTCCGGTCACAAAGGTCCGAAAGAATTTCGGGTTTTCTCTTAAAGGTTTCCGCGAGAGGAGAGAAGAGGACGGGTTTATGATGAGGGTTGATCAAGTTCGGAACGAGGAAACCGTCGAACTAGAAAAGATCTGCGACAGGATCGTGCTTGGCCAGGAGAGTCTGGAAGACTTTCTGACGGCTATAGGAACCCCATTGTCAATGTAAATCCCGTCGAAACGAAGTCAAGAAGGGGGAATCCAGGGAACAGAAGCCGGATGTCCGGGACTTCTGGCGACTCCGGGATCCTCTCAACTCTTGAGGGTCCCCTTCTTTTTTGGGATTAAGACTGATATTATCGCAGAATTAAATATTTTGAGACAAAGGATAGGTTAGTATACATCTCACTAATCAATAAATAATATTGAAAAATTTTTAAGCATAATTGTTTGCTTTTTTTTATCTATGTAGATATAATATATTATTAAAAAGGCTTTTAGCTCAGCTGGTAGAGCGGCTGCCTTACAAGCAGCGGGTCATCGGTTCGAATCCGGTAGGGCCTATTCAAATTTTTTTGTAATACTATTAATTAGTTTTCATTCCGCAGTATTAAATATATAATATATATAGGATTAAATTTAATTTTTAGTATATTATTAAAATTAATATCTACTCTTATAATTCGAAAAGTAGTAATTAAAAAATTCAAATTATCTAAAAAATTATAAATGTCATGGTTGTTCATAATTTAGTTCCCTATTTGTTCTAAAATCAAATTAATATTATCGAATTCATAATCACTCTTAAATTTTCAATTTTCAATTTAAGACCATTATGTATTAAAGGATTTTTTTAGGTGATTTAGGTGAATATGAACAAAAATAATTTGGAACTATGCATACCAAAATTTAATCAGTTTATAAAAAATAAAGAATAAGTAAATATAATCACGATACTAGCAAAAATCGTCTATTCTTACTTTTTACCTAAAGATAAATTTTTTTCTTATTTCGAATTTCATTCAATCTTAAATTTTTAATTTAAGACCAAAAAACAGATTAATTGACAATAGATTGAGATGAGTGAATTTTAATTTCAAATTCCTTTACAAAAATTAAAGAAAGGAATTTATTACTCAATTTTATTATTCCACAATAAAATTGTGGACTGTCTTAAAATGAAATTTTAATATTGACATGATAGAATATCTATATCTCATTTTTTAAGGAGTTTTAGTTAACTTATGAGTGCACAAGATTTACCAAGTATTTTAGTTCCATTAGTGGGCCTTGTTTTTCCAGCTGTAGCAATGGCATCAATGTTTTTATACATTGAAAAAGAAGAAATTAATTAAAATTAGTATTAATCACTTTCCTTCACTAACTGTGAAGAAAGTGCGGAATTCTATTGACCCGCGAGATCAATGATCCCTTTCAACGCATATTAATCATTTAATATTAAGAGATTTTCTATCTCAATTATCTCTGGATATTTTTGGTTATAAAAAATTTATTTTTTATTTTAATATTGTCTTAATATTTTAGTCTTAAAATTAAAAATTATCTTATTAATCTGTCCCAAAATTGAAAATTTTGGGACAGATTGCGCGATTAATTTTATTTTAAATAGCACTATAATCCTATAAGTATTTAATTAAGACTGAAATATAATCCATTTGAGTAATATCTACTTTCCTTTAAATATATAAAAAGGTTATAATTGGACTACTCCTCACTTAACGTGAGTTAAGAGTATAATGAATTATAGACAATTAAAAAAAAAGATCTCTACTCTTAGAGTAAAATAGTTAGTTAAATAATTTATTCTGCATATTTAATCAAAATTGAGTAAAAACAAATAAAATTAATCGATTAAAATTCCATTTATAATTATTATAAGCACTAATTTACTAAAATTATATTAATGAACACATAAGGAGAAAAGTAAATTTATGTCAATTTTATCATGGATTGAAGATCAACGAAAATTAAAACTGTTAAATGCACCAAAATATAACCACCCCGATTCGGATGGGAGTCAAGGTTTATGGACAAGATGCGATCATTGTGGAGTAATTCTTTATATTAAACATTTAAAAGAAAATCAACGCGTTTGTTTTGGGTGTGGGTATCATTTACAAATGAACAGTAGTGAACGAATTGAACATCTTATCGATACTGGAACCTGGAAATCTTTAGATGAAACAGTCTCACCTTGTGATCCTTTAGAATTTCGTGATCAAAAAGCATATACAGAAAGATTAAAAGAAGCTCAAGAAAGAACTGGTTTACAAGATGCTGTTCAAACGGGAACTGGGCTTCTAGACGGTATTCCGGTTGCATTAGGTGTAATGGACTTTAATTTTATGGGTGGAAGCATGGGATCTGTTGTTGGGGAAAAAATTACTCGTCTCATTGAACATGCTACACATGAAGGTTTAACTGTAATATTAGTTTGTGCTTCGGGTGGGGCCCGAATGCAGGAAGGTATTTTAAGTTTAATGCAAATGGCAAAAATATCTGCTGCCTTGCATGTTCATCAAAACTGTGCAAAACTCTTATATATAGCAGTATTAACATCACCTACAACTGGAGGTGTTACTGCTAGTTTTGCTATGTTAGGTGATTTAATTTTTGCTGAACCAAAAGCTTTAATTGGATTTGCTGGTCGTCGTGTTATTGAACAAACATTGCAAGAACAGTTACCGGATGATTTTCAAACAGCAGAATATTTACTACATCATGGTCTATTAGATTTGATTGTTCCTAGATCTTTTTTAAAACAAGCATTATCTGAAACTATCACTCTTTATAAAGAAGCTCCTTTATTCAATTTTGGGTTTATTCCTTATGGCGAACGAGGTGGTTTAACTAAATTACGTGAAGAAAAACTCCGTCGTTTTTCTAAAGCAATATCTTTCGATAATACTACTAATCTACAATCTTATTCTGGACAGGAAGAATCACATTATAATAAATTAAATCACGAATTTGAAAATTTATGGCAGTCATTAAATAATTCTGAAAAAATTATTGATATTAATAATTCATTATTAAGTGACGGATTAGAAATTGCTTGTGATAATAACAACCGAACTCGCTGGTTAAATCCTAATATAAAAGCAGAAAAAATCACTTAAATTTAAATTGTTCCTATAGTAAGTCTTCTTAATTAAAAAGCCAATTTGAAATATTAATTAATTTTAACTTGGTCTTAAATTTTTAGCCCTTAACTCACGTTAAGTGATGGATAAATTGATTAAATGACCTTTAGCCTTATTCTCCATCTTAAATTAAAAATTTAAGATGGAGAATAAGACTAGATTAACTAGAAAAAAATTATATTTCACCTTCTATGAGCCTTTTACCGGATTCGAACCGGTGACTTTTTACTTACCATGCAAATACTCTACCTACTGAGTTAAAAAGGCCTTTTATTTAAGATTGGCTAAAAAAATGTAGATATTATTAATCTTGAATTCAAAATCAAACAGAAGAATCTTTAAATCTATATTAGCTTTAAATAAGCTAAAGAAATAAAATCCCTAGCTGCTAGAATCTCTATATTATAGAAAATTCATATCTAGTAACTATCCTGTTTTTATTTATAATTTTATTATGTACAACATAGTTATTGTCGATAGACCTAAATTATAGGTTTTATTATATATATAAAATTCTTAATTTTATCTAGTAAAAATAGATAATTACGAAATTAAAAAAAGAGATACTTTAATTTTATCACCAATATTGAATTAATACCATTATTTACGGGCAAAATTTTCATTAATATTTTCTGTTTTATTAGCGACATAAGAATATTATATATATTTTTTTATTGAAAAAAATATCAAAATAGATATAGTATATTTCTGTGCATCACTGATCCCAGAATTTATCATTATAAGGCCTAAATGTTCAATCTTAAAATTTTATTTTAAGAACCCATTTAAGACTGATGATGCAACAATTAATCGCTCTGGTCTTGTCAGAATATCTGATCAGGTACAAACAGACAGACACAGACCAGTCATAAACCTTTCCATATATATTTATTTATAAATAATAAAAACTAAAATAACTAAAAATGAACCCGGAAAAAGTTAAGAACTTAAAAAATATCTCTAATATATTACTTTTATTTTTGAATAAGTATATCCATGAGACATACCAAACACGATCATTATTTTACATCAATAAAACTTCTATAGTTATAAACCAAGTAAAAATGGTAAAAAAATGGCAGATAATTATTATAAATAATATCCTTTACTGGTTTATTCCGGGATGGGTTATTTATACCATATTTAAAATTATTTTTTCAAAAGAATTATTTCAAATAACAAATACTGCAGTTCAATTAAAAATTACTGAACATAAATTATCAATTCGAACAAGAATTGTTTCTAGTCCTTTAAATTTTAGTACTTTTATAAGTTTAGTGCCCCTTTTATTTGGTTTTTATCAGTTTTTAGAAACTAAATATCAATCTCAATTTAGTCAATTTATGTTCCAAAAAAACCTACCGGGACTAAGCTTACCAGTAGAAAAACTTGAATGGGAAACTTTTCAATATATCTTAAATAATAGATCAGAGAACCTTTTTTCTAACTACAACGTTCAATGGTTTGAAAATTTTATTTTTTTAGAACCTCAATCCAAAGCTTTTACCCGAAAAGATATATCAACTCTACCAGGCTTAACAACAACAATTCAATCTCCAAAACGATATTCAAAACAAAATGAAATTAATCCAGAGTTTTATTGTGCAAAGGAAATACCGATTAATTTTCAAAATCAAGTATTAGCGATCCAAAATAGTTTTCCCAATAAAATTCATTTAACTTCGTTTCATCCTGCTCAAAATCCAATTAAGGCAAAATACAATTTAATACCAACTCAAAATAATCCAAAATGGAATTCCGCACCAGACTATCCATACCAACAGGATGATTCAGAATTATCACAAATTAAACAAGAAACAAATAAAAAATCAAAATGGGAATTAACATCTCTAAACAATTTTTTTAGTAAATCTGATGAAATTCCACATAAGTTAGGAACGTTTCTCGAACCTATATCTTTAATAGAAGATGATTTATTTTCTTCTAAAAATCAAAAATTTTTGATGTTAAAACAGTCAACTCAAAATATAGAATCAAGTGCTTTTTTATTAGAAGTTGATCCCCATAGAAATGAAAATTCTGATTTAAATCTACTTGACACAAAACTAAAACTTTTGGGACAAATAGAACGAAAAAACTTTTTATATGATAATAGCCCCGTTAATACTAAAAAATTACATAATTTATCCAATAAAAAAATAAAAAGTAATTCTTTTCAAAATAAAGATGATCTCGTAAATAAAATAGTTTCATTACAACCATTTTACGATACTGATCAAGTTTATTTTCGAATTCAAACTCATTCCGACAAAGTAGGTTTGATCGAAACCATCAATTTAAATAAAAAGAATTTAACTGAAATAATAGCTGCCAATCCTTTTTATAATTTTCAATTTCAATATTTAAATAATTCAAATATCATTGAAACAGAAATTAAAGAGTTATTTGTAGATACCGGAATGATTTCTGATTTAAATTCTTTTTTTTCTACTTTAACTAATGAAATAATAGAAAAATTAAATTTAGATTTTTCTAATATTCAATTATTAAATTTTAATGATCATAAACTTTCTTTTTGGGATCAAATTTCAAAGCTATTATCTGATACTGAAGACTCTATTAATTTAAAATTACAAAAAGGTCTTACTGATGAAATTAGTTCAGAATTCCATTTCAGTGCAAATACAATTAATCTAAAATCACACAAAATTAAACATTTGGAGACAAATTCAATTCCAAATGAAATTAATTCAGAATGGAATTTAAGGCCAGATCAACCAGACCAAACGGACAAACTAGAAAATATAGATAACCAGATACATAAAGAAAATTTAGAAGAAATTTTCTTTTTACAAGAATTATTAACAATTCTTAATAATACAACGCGCCCAATAGAATCTTTTTCAACTCGTTTAATGTCAGGGTATAGGTACCCCGATATGAGTAGTAATGAACTATTTTGGTTTCAAATTAGAAATATAATTTCCGGTAAACTTCAAAAGAATGCTCTAATCATTAAATTGCCACCTAATTATCTCTCAACAAAAAAATATAATTTTCTACATTTTATAGCACCTGATTTTTCTATTGAAACAAAAACTGTTACATTAAAAAATTTAGATGTAGATAAGAATAAAAATTCTTTATATGAAGGACCCAGCATATCTTTAGATTCAAAAACAGGTTTCGATTGGAATATTGGAACAACATTTAATTTTTTACAGAGTAATTCCGATTCGAAAAATAAAAGTAATACTGTTCTAAATTTTCAATCATCAAAAAATGTTACATTACCAATAACTAAATCACTTGCTTCACAAGTTGTTCCAAATGAAATTAATCTAAAAATTGATTTTAAAGAAGAAAATCAAAAGCCAAATTTAGAAATTCCACAATTATTTAATTTAGCTGAACAAAAGTTACAAAATGAATTAGTGTCTCCCAGAATGGAAAATACTGTAGGGGATAACATAACTACGTCGATTTTTAAACCACTTGGCATCGATAATCTGAATTTAAAATCTTGGTTACGTTTTTATTTATCACCATCTAACCCATTAGGTACGTTTATTAAAAATTTTTATAACTTTGATGCAGATGATAACTTATCAAAAGTGGAGCCCATTAAAGATTGGTTACAAACATTACCAATATATACAAAAGGGTTTTGGGTGAACCCAAAAGTCGCTTTAGTAAATACCGAAACAAAATTGTTTTTAACACAACCTTCTATTAATATTCCTTTTATTTCTGAAGAGCAATGGAAACACTTTCTTTCAATGATTGAAAAATTACAAAATCAATTAATATTAGATAATAAAGCAAACTCCACTATTTCTAGTATAAATAATACTGTAGTTTATGATTCAGCAGATAGAAAGGATAATTCAATTGCAATTCCAGTAATATCTACAACTATACCTAAAATAGAAAAACCAACACTCGAATTTGCTGTTAAAAATAAATTAGATTATAATTTTAATTTTCAACTTTTTGAAACAAGGACGGATTCTCTACTTAATAATTCTTTGGATTCCATTAAAAACGTGAATAACATATCTCTATCTCTGAATATTGTCCCAAATGAAATTCCGGAAAACCAAGCACCTATTCAAATTATTACAGAAAACAAAAAAAATAAATTAAGAAAAGAAACGCAATCGACTTCTAGCGACACTTCAATGTTTTGTGGAACACAAAATCTTCAAACACATAAATTTCGTAATAATGTACAATTAAATTTCATTCCTTATACCGAAACATATCTTCAAACACATAAATTTAATACTCAATTAACTTCGGGAACTTATAAAAAATCTAATTCAGTTTTTACTAAGAATAAAAATTTACCTTTTCAAGATACATGGGAACCCTTAACAGTTCAATCTTGGTTAATAGTTTCACAAATTGGTTTCTCTTTTTTAATCTTTAAAATTTTAAAAGGGTTAGCTGATAATTATGGCCGTGAACTTTTAGTTTATTTACTTGATTTAGTAGCCTTGCTTGGTTTCTTAGATGACGATTTGAAACAAGAAATTGAAATTTTAATGGGACAGCGAGAAAAAGGATTTCGTTTAATTTATAAAAACCAAAAATCTTTTAAAGATATTGCAGGAATGAAATCATTACTTCCTGAAATTGTAGAAATTGTTTGGTTTTTACGAAATTCAGCTCGAGAATTCGCGCTGAGTCAAACTTTACCAAAAGGTATATTATTGACTGGTCCTCCCGGTACTGGAAAAACTCTTTTAGTTCAAGCATTAGCCGGCGAAGCACAAGTACCTGTTTTAGCGCTTTCGGGTAGTTCGTTACTGGAGCCTGGTGAGTCGGGTGCTTTAAAATTAGAAATTCTTTTTCAGGAAGCTCGACGTGTAGCTCCTTGTATTGTTTTTATTGACGAAATTGATACTTTAGCTCAAAAAAGAGAACAAGTATTACAAAATTCTATGGGTACTGATGAACTATTAGAGTCAATACTTAATTCTCCTATCTTATCACAAAGTAAAGCAACATCAGTTTTTAAAGATATCAATAATACTTTAAATGGTTCTGATTCTCATCAGAATTATTTTACTAACAATGTAACTGAAGAAATTCAAGCAAAACAAGATTTAAGAAGAGAGAAATTACGAATTTTAATGCAATTTCTTGTTGAATTAGATGGTATTCAAGCTCGAAATGGTGTAATTGTAATAGGCGCAACAAACCGACCAGAAATGTTAGACTTAGCGATTCTTCGACCAGGTCGTTTTGATCGGATTTTAGAGTTAGGGCTTCCAGGGCCAGAAAAACGGGTAGATATTTTAAAATTATATGCTCAACGACTAGGATATGATCCTAATTTATCATGGAATTATCTTTCTCAGTTGACAGAAGGTTTTAGTGCTGCGGATTTAGCTGGGGTCATGAATCAATCCTGCCTGAAAGCTATTCTTTTAGAAAGTCATCATACTTTAGAAAGTATTGAACATGGAATTGATCGAATTACAATCTCAGAAACTCGAGCATTATATTATCAAACTGATAGTGTTAATAACTCAGCAGAGGGTTCAAATTTATTCCCATCACTTGCAGTAATGCAAGGGCCATCACTGGACCACAAAATCAAAAATTCTGAGACAATAATGCAAAGTCCAAATGAAATTAATATAAAATCGAATTCTGGACTAGACCAACTAGATAGACCAAAAAAACAATATTCAACATCTGTATTAAGATTAGCTTATTTTCAAGCAGGAAAAATTGTTTTAAGTACACTATTACCACATCAACCACCAGTACTGTTAGCCCATTTATGGCCAAGACAATCTAATTTACGATCAGTACAAATTGCCAGAAATACTCAAAAGTATTCTTTTCGGTTTGCTCGCAAATGTGAATTGGAACATAGAATTATTGGCTGTTATGGCGGAAAAGCAGCTGAAATTTTATTTTTACAAAAATTTAATTCTTCTGACTCCTATATAAATTTATCTGATATAGGTATTGAAGATTTATCTTTTGCTCAACTTTTAATTCGGTTAATGATTGATAAATGGGCCTTCTATTCTTCATCGCTAGGATCAAAAACCCTAACTGAAATAGCTGATAATAAAAATTTCCAAGAATATAAAAATCTTGTCGATAAAATTAATTTTCTTGATCAAACAGGAAAAGATGTTGAATCTATTAACTCTGAACAGATGTTTGAACTAAATAATTTCGAAAAAAATACATCAGAATTTATTACGTTAAATGATGACTATGCAGAAAAATATTCTTTAATACCATGGTGGCAATATCAAATATCGAATGAATTAGAATTTTCAACACGAACATTTTCAAGTTGGTATCGATTATATCTGCCTGATCCACAAGAAAAAGAACGTAATTTAGAATGGTCCGCACCAGACGAGTTTTTTCATAAAAATGATAAATTAAATTCACTTACCAATTCCTTTGCAGGCTCCACGGGCCCAAATTGGAATGATTTAATATCAATAAAACGAGATTATCAAATTCATTGTTTTGTGTTACAAAGTTTTAATAAAGCAATTAAATTATTAGATAAAAATCGAGAATTTTTAGATGAAATTGCATATGAATTAATTCAAAAAGAAATTTTACGTAAACACGAAATTGAAAAGATTAAAAATCGATTTACTAATTAACATTCAGTCTTTATAAAATTGTGAGTAACATAAAAAATATCTTTTGCCGCTGATCGGATTTGAACCGATACAGAATTTTCCGTAACTTTTTGAAAGTTATGTGTCTACCATTTCACCACAGCGGCAACTTTAAAAAAAGTAAAACTTTTTAGCACAATTCAAGGCCCTTAACTGACGTTCACACAAAATTAAAAATTTTGGGAAAGTGAGGATTATATTTTGTATTATATAAAATATATAGCAAACAACTTCATAATTTGGATTTAAAAACTGAAAATTCAATCAACCTTAAAATTTTATTTTAAGAAAGTCCAACATCTAATTAATCCGCAATAGAATTGCGGACCAGATTAATAAAAATAATCCAGAATGAAATTCTGCACCAGATAGGAAAGGTTAATCTTTTTTATACCAAATTATGAAGTTGTAAAAAAATAAGAAAAAATACAATTTATTATTGTTCTTAAATTAAAAATTTAAGATGATAATCGAAATAAATCTTATTTTTCGGCTTGACTTTTTTATAAAGATGAACCTAAGCCTACATAAGAACCATAGAAAAAAATACCAACTATAGAAAGAGCCGCTGTTCCTACAACAACTCCAATAAGCCATAAAGGAATACGACCACTTGTGCCAGTATTGGACATAAATCAATCTCCTTTTTATTATTTGTGATATGTCTTAAATAAAAAATTTAAGATAAGCTATGATCAAGTCTCATAATTAAGAGATTCGATCGGCTCGACAGAGCTATTAAACCAAATTATAATTTTTTTATAAAAATAATGGATTAATATTGATAGAGCCTGGAAAAAGTATTAAATTTTAAGAAAAAAATAATACTTATCATTTTGGTAACAATTTATTTATTTCAAATTTTACTATATTAAATTTTTTCTATTTCGAATACCATCTCAAGTATTTTGATACTTTAATTTTCTCTATTTAAATCAAAAAACTATTAGGTTTTAAACAAAAGAAATTTTAAGATTGATTGAGTTGATAATTTTGTAAAAGGAAAAAAATATAGAAATAAATAAAATCTGGAATAAATTATCCAGACTTTTGTACAAATTGTGAATGTTTTTATCTCTTTTATACACCCAAATTTTTTGATAAAATTTTTGAAAAAAATTGTTGTTCGTTTTTCACATCTAATTTAATCTTTTGTAAATAAAAGCCTAACTTTTTCTGTTCCAAATTTTATTGAATCTGTTCCAAAATCTAAGTTTGGATTAATAAAATTTGGGACAGATTGAATCGACAATTTTGTGGTGAATAATTTATTAATATGAAAACTTACAGACAATATTATGTACCTAATTGAAAATATAACTTGAGAATAAAACTGCCAACACAAAAATCAATAGAAGACCCCAGTATAAACTGGTACGATTTAATTCTACACTTTGTTTATTGGGATTTGGTTTTGCCATAATAGTTTAATCTTGCTTTTAACGTTGAATAAATTGCATAGCTGTAATTGCGCCTAAAAAGAAAACTGTTGGCACAGCTAGTGCATGTACAGCCAGCCAACGTACAGTAAAAATTGGATAAGTATACGATTTTCTTGCAGTCATGTGGCAATCTCGTTTAATTTACTTCAGATAATTTTTTCACTTGGTCCAATGCGTTAAAACGATCGGTAATAAGCGGAGTTTCTTGACGATCCTCTGTAAAATATTCATTTGGTCTTGGACTTCCGAAGACGTCATACGCAAGACCTGTACTTACAAACAACCAACCCGCAATAAATAATGACGGAATTGTAATGCTGTGAATTACCCAGTAACGAATACTGGTTAAAATATCAGAAAAAGGACGTTCCCCTGTAGCACCAGCCATGCTTCACACTCCTTATATAGTATTGTTAGCAAAGAATTTTTTTATAAAATAAACTAGTTTGTAATTGCTCCGCTTTATCAAATCACATTTAATCAGTCTTAAATTAAAAATTTAAGATTAAATGAAATTTAATCTTATTATCCATCTTCGATTAAAAAGTTAAGATGAATAATTATCTTAAATTATTATTTTAAGAGTGATCAGATAGAATGATTTAAAAATTGGGGATTATTTTAACTAGATTTTACATTAATAAATTTAAAATTCTAATAGATAATTAGAGCACTTTTATAATTGAATTTAATCTTTAAATATATTTTCTAAAATCAAAATACTTTTTATTTAAGAGTTTTATATCAATTTTATTGAAAAGCGATATCTATCTTCTATTGGAATTAAAATTATTTATCTTATAAAAAAGTTTTGATTTTGTTTCTTTTCTTAGTATAACTAGTTCGTATTAGAGCATCAAGTTTTCTAAGTTATTTTTCATTAATCTTTTTCTAAAATAAAATGTTAACTCAAAAATACTATCTTTCTTATAAAGTTGGAATTCTTTTATAATTGACGATTGACTGATGTTTAACATTATATTTTTTAAGTGCTGACGTTGTACGTTGTCTAATCTGTCTGGTCGGTCTTAAATTTTCTTTCATTAATCTAGTCTTATTATCTTTGATAATAAGATTAAATTAAAATTTAAAGCAATCTTTCAATCTAAAAAATTTTTTTTAAAACCAATTAATTTTATTGTAATTATCAGGTTGATGTATAAATATTTAAGTTAATTGGGTTGCCCGGGACTCGAACCCGGAACAAATCGGTTAAAAGCCGAGTACTCTACCATTGAGTTAGCAACCCAGTGAAGATTATAGAAAAAACTTATCAAATTTTTTGTTTACAGTTGAGCAAAAAGAGTTTACTACGATTTTCTCAATTTTGCAATGTGGCCTATTTTAAAAGTTCATTTTTTAATTATTTTTACAACTTGTTGCTATCCTTCTAATTGTTCTAGCGACAAGTTGTAAAAATTTTTTGTTTCTTATACTACAAAAGAATTGAGAATACCTACTGCAAAAACAAGAAGGAACCATAACCCAATTCCTGAGAATACACTGCGTTTATTTTCACCCCAGCCATCAGGTGTTGCTAAAACGACAGGTACTCCAATAACTAAAAGAAAAGATACAGCCGTTAACGCGAATAAAGCTAATTGAAAAACTAAAAGCATAGCTTGGATATCCTTAAGGTTACTTATTTTTTTGTATACTAGTTTACTATTTTTAGTATAACTTATGATAAAACGAATGCGCTACTCTTTTCAAATACTTTAAAAAAACCTAATTCATTATAGAAGTGAAATTGATATGGTTTATATAACCTGTCCTGAATTTCATTTAATCAATCTTAAATTTATAATTTAAGAACAATGACGCGATTAAATAAAATGTAGAACTAACCAAACAGATCAGAAAGGAAAAACACGGACCTTTCTCGTACAAAGTCATTTGTCTACCATTTCCGTTACAAAATACTTTTATTGAGATACTGCTTAAATTTTAATGTAGTTCATTTGATAAATACTAGGAATCAAGATTTTATTAAACTGATAATGACAGTATCATTTCAAAATTTTATTTCTTAATTGCCCATAAACGAATAAGTTCGGTTTGAATATAATTTAGTTGAGTTCTTTTATAAATAAAAAATAGTTTTTTAATACAACGTCGTTGAATATGACTGGGCCAATTATTTACTATATTAGAGTATGGCGTGGATAATAACCAATTTGATAACATTTTATCTGTTAAATACTCAAGATACTCATTCTCAAAGGTAGAAATAATAATAAAATTAAAAAAAAGTCGATCAAATTTCTGATTAAAACTATAACGAATGAATGGTAATAATTGATAGCGAATTCGATTCCTTGAGAATCCAACATGGAAATTGGTTATATCTGTGAGAACTGGAAGTTTTAAGAATCGAATTCGATTTGTGATATAATTTCTATCAATAGTAGAGAGCGGGCGTAAAAGCGATATTGTAGAAATTTGAGGTGTACAAGTAGAGTCTAAAACATAATTATATAAAAAAAACATATTGTGATTTCTAAATTTATATTTAAATCTATTATCGTTAAAGATAAAACCTCTTTTATTTACACCTTTAATACTTAGTCTAGCTTCAATTTTCAATTGAAGGTCATTTATACGTTTATTCTGTTTGAGTACATGGTTTTTTTTTGCGAAAGTTAAAGCCCTCTGTTTCATACTAAGTGACACTCCTAAATGCCATTTATTTGGTCCACAATGTAATTGTGAATTAATAGAATTTTTGACAGTATATAATGAAGTATTTTTTATCTTAAAAATTTTTAGTTTCGTATAAATACATTCAGATATTTTTTGCCCATATACAGAAAATACACAATCAAATGATTGTGTTATTTTTATATTTCGAACAAATTGTCTATTAGAAAGGGTAATAAAGAAGTCTTTTTTTGTTTCTAAACTAACTAGACCACTCGTGCTTGTACCTCGAATAAGATGCCAAAGTGATGTTTCTAACCGATCTGTTGCGTTATGTGCAGTAAGCACCTTAAGTGTAATTTTTTTTTTATTATCGTTTGATAAATCAAAACAATCTTGAAATAATGCTATTCGCTGAAAAGCATGTAAACGCCATAAACGAGCACAATTTTCGGTATATACTGATTTTTGGGAGATAAAAAAATATATAGGCGTTTTAAATATCCACGCTACTTGTAAAATATGATGAAAAGAAAGAAAATTAATGTTTTGCCAAAAATGATGACAATAAACGAGCTGAATATTAATATTCCATTGTTGTTTCAGGTGAAGGAGACTAAAAAAAAGTGCAAGAGAGTCTTGACCTGCTGATATTCCCACAATTAATTTCTCCGAATTTTTGAAAAGTTTTTTTCGGTATATATTATTATTTATTGCTAGAACTAATTTTTTCATTATTATAGAGTGTTAAAATTCATTGTTTCTTTATTTTAATATCCCACAATTTATCGTATTTGACTGCTTTATCTGAGATTTAATCGAATTAGATAAAGTAAGAAAATTGTGGCGAATATATTTTCCCCTGTTTTTCTATATATATAGAAAATATATAATAAGAGCAAGTACAATTTATTATCATTTAAAATTACAAAATTTATTATTGAAACAATAATAAAAATCTACATATACTATTGCCAGGAACCAGACTTGAACTGGTGACACGAGGATTTTCAGTCCTCTGCTCTACCAACTGAGCTATCCCGGCAGAAACTTTTTAGTTATATAACATACTTTAGCAGATAGGAGTAGCTTTTGATAAGCTAGTGGTTCAATAGATTGTCAATTATTTTTTATATTCTTTTGCTTTTTTAAATTCTAACTGAAAATCCTACAAATAAAAAAAATAACAACTTTCCACGCTTTAATAATTTAATATTATAGAAATAAAATTTATAGAATATATGTTACAAATTATCCAAACAATTATCGGGCTGTTAATCATACTACTAGTAGTTCCACAAACACCGACAGAAAATGTTGTTTTACGCAAATTTTTAGAAACTGGTCTCTTTACAAATTATAGCGAAGCAAAATATTTTTTAACAATATCAACATGGATTTTAATTTGTTCTTTTTTAGCACTAACATTCGTATTAAATATCATTTAATCTTAAATTTTTAATTTAAAACTGATTATGTATTGTATAAATTCTTTATTAATTAATAATTTCATTCGAATAAAATTAAGAATTTTCCACAATTATTTTATTTCAAATCAATTGATGAAATTTGTCGGTATGCTGGATAGAATAACCTATATATATGTATATTACAAATTATAAAAAAATTATTTAATTAAATCATCTGGGGTGGAAGGATTCGAACCTCCGAATGGCGGGATCAAAACCCGCTGCCTTACCACTTGGCGACACCCCATTAAAATCATTTTTAGTATGGCACATTTATTTCATTTTTGTCAATAAGAATTATAATTTTATCTTGTTGGTCTAGTCTATTTGGTCGCTCTGGTTGGTCCCTCACTTCACTCACGCTAAGTGAGTTAAGGGCCAAATAAAATTTGGAATTGAATTTCATTCAATCTTAAATTAAGAATTTAAGAGTGATTAATTATATTTAATCTTGTCCTTCAATCTGAAATTTTTAATGTAAGACCAATGACTGTCGTAATATGAAAATTTAGAACATATTGAATTTTGTTATTTAATTTTTTAACATATTCAAACTGGTTCATACTAGAATTGAATTATTATATTCTCAATTAAATTTGGGAATATCTACAGTGTTTATAATAATAAGCTCGCTCCCGTTCTATATCGAGAGCGAGAATTTAAAGGGTTAAAAATCTTTATAGACCCAGATGGTTGTAAAAAAATAGTCTTTTTCTACTTGTATAAAGCGACTCCAAGACGTACAGCAAATACACCAGTGGCCAATGCTAAAAATAATGCAATAAAAACTTGATAATCAGCTATAGGCATAAAATTTTAATTTTTTTTTTAATTAAAGATTTCCTCCACGACTAGCTAGTAATACAATTACCAGTGGACCAGCCGCAACAATGGAAATTAACGCAACTAATTGGATAATAATTTCTAAATTCATATGTTCCTATAGGGTGTCATAACGATTTTTTAGATAGTCTGGTCCCAACTTTGGAGTTTTGTGTTTATGATTTAAGTTATTACAAACTTTAAAAGATAATTGTCTTAATTTTTTAAGTTAAGAGAAGCTATCAATTCTTAATTATCTGTTTTCACTTTTAAAATGAAATTTTAAGACAATAATTGAAAACAATATTCGCTACTTTCGAAGTTAGGGACCAATTTGATTTTAGAATCATTTTTACTTTTTTCTAGAATCAACATCAGTTCTAAAAAATATATATCAGTCTTCTTTTTCATGTTTTAATGAATCGTTAGACGCCATGAAAATATAATCTTGTCTGCCCAAAATTTTTTTCTGAATTAATAATCTTAAAATTTCAGTTAATAAGGCTCAACCGTCCACAATAAAATTGTGGATTAATGGTCTTAAATTATTATTTTAAGAGTGATTCGAGACCAAACAAGATGTACTACGATATTTTTAGGACTGAAATAATCTATATGTAAAGGATATTAGCGAAAACTTATCGATGCTTGCCAAACAAAAGCGAGCAATAAGAATAAAACTGGGATAACCGGTAATACATTCACAATAGGGTCAAACGGAGCATAAGCTTCCGGTAATTTAGCTAATAATAGCACTGGAATCCTCCAAAACAATAATTTTTATCAAGAATTAAATGTTTTTCACCACTTCCCGATCAGTTGGCCACAGAATTAAAAATTATGTGACTATCCCAAATTACATTTGGGACGATGCAAAGGCCAAAATTATATTTTGAAGTGTGATGAATAGTTGTAATTTATTTCTACTCTCTAATAATCATCAACGTTAAAATGAAATTGTAAAACAGTTCATAATAAAATTATATAATAACGATATTATGTATCATTAGATAGTACGGATTTTTTACCTTTTTTAATCCGATAATTTTTTTGAAATAAAATTGAAACTAAATGACATTTTTGACTTGTTTCATCTTAATATTATTATGCTAGGAAAAAAAAGTTTTGGCTAGTATTTTAAATACTTTCCTTTTTGGAAATAATAATTTCAACCTTTTTTTTGTCTAGTATTATTATCTACTGTCTGAAAATTTGATTTTCATCCGGTCATTTGTAATTATAGTCTTAAAATTATATAATAATCTTATTATCTATCATAAATTTTTAATTTAAGAACAATAATGATTTTAAAATAATATTTTAAGATTGACTAGATGGATTATATGGAATTTTGTAGTAAACAGATAATACGTACAATATATTTATGGGGATGACGTAGTTAATCCCACGAATCTTAAATTAATAATTTAAGAGTGAATAGAATTCAATTTCTTCACTTGTTTTCAATTATAGGAGGCACAAAATCAAAAATTCTAGGACTATCCTTCACTTAACTCACTTTAAGTTAGCGTCAAATCTTATGTGGGACCAATCAGAGCAACCAAACCGACTAGAAAAATCAAACCTATTGTATGATAAAAAAATATATTGACAGTCTTACTAGTTTAAATTACACTCACAATTGTAGTAATATGCGGATATTGCATAGTGGTAGTGCCCTTGCCTTCCAAGCAAGAGGTGCGGGTTCGATTCCCGCTATCCGCTCCATCGAGTAATAAAAAACTAGAAAGTAGTATTGAATACGCATAACTAATAAGCTTTAGACACTATAAAAAACTGTCCATACTTAATCCTCAATAGAATTAATCGCCCTTAAATTGTTTATTTAATCACTCTTAAAATTAAATTTTAAGACCATAATTAATCTTAAACTCTAAATTTAAGATTGAGTGACAGTTTTAAAATTTCATTTAATTTTATTAGCAAAGATAATAAAAACAGATGGATTAAACGATATTTCAGACTAACCAGATAAACAATATCAACGATAATTTTTTATCTGTTATCATTTGCTTACTTACTAGTTAAAGGCCTGGCGGGCGTAGCCAAGTGGTAAGGCAGTGGATTGTGACTCCACCATTCGCGGGTTCAAACCCCGTCGTTCGCCTATTTGTTTTAAAGTTCTTTTGAAAGACTAAAATCTTATTTTTTCTTTTTTTTAGTAAAATTTGTTTGAACACATAGAAGATGATATTGAATTTATTTTTAAAACTAATAATTTCAAATATATAGCAAATACTACCAAAAATCCAAATGGCTTAATAGCCAAGGTTTCTGGGATTCGCGCCTTTAATACCGCTTTAAAAATGTTAAGTGAAGAATTAGGAATAGGACTAAATTTACAATCTCATTCTTTAAGAATCGGCTATATTACGCGAACATTAAATATTAGAGATGTTTATAATATTTATAATACTACCATGATGGTTAGACATAAATCGCTTTCAACAACCCAAAGATATATTAGATAGACATTAAAAATTGCAAAATTTAAAGAAATAAGAAATAAGGCTGCTCAAATAGGTTCTGAAATAAATATTATTTCATATTGATTAAGTATTAAATTACTAAATAATTTAATAATAAATTATTATTTCAATTTTAACTACAAAGATTTAAAATAACTGTCTTTCTTTATAAGAAAGGCAAGAAGATAAATTAGAGTAAATTCACTATTCTAATACCAATAATATGACAAAATCCGAAAATTAGCGATAATTGATACTACCAAATTTAAATTTGTATTTACTTATTTTTTTATATAGTATTAATTTCAAAACAGACAAAGGCTGGTAAAAATTACAAAATAAGGGTCAGGAAAATGTTTATGTCACATAATTAAAAACAAAAATTTCATATTTAATTTTAAAAACTAGCCATACTAATTAAATTTTTTTTTATATACTAGTAAGTAGACAATAGTATTGTCTAGTCCTAAATTTTATCACTTAATATAAGGTAAAAGTGGCACAATCTTAATTATAATTAATTGGTCTTTCTTTGAATTAAAAATTTAAGACAATTATCTATCTTGGCTTATTATCAATGATAATAATATGAAATTTTTAATTTACGAGTTATTAATTAAATTTGGAACCATCCAAACTAACTAAATATACTAAGTTAAAAACATCAATTAATAATTAAGTAGAGAAGGACAAAATCATTTATTATTAACAAATAAAAGGAAAAAATTATATGAAACTTGCGTATTGGATGTATGCGGGTCCTGCGCATATTGGAACATTACGGGTAGCTAGTTCTTTTAAAAATGTTCATGCCATTATGCATGCTCCTTTAGGCGACGATTATTTTAATGTAATGAGATCAATGCTTGAACGAGAACGGGATTTTACACCAGTAACAGCAAGTATTGTTGATCGCCATGTTTTAGCACGAGGGTCCCAAGAAAAAGTTGTAGAAAATATTACTCGAAAAGATAAAGAGGAAAATCCAGATTTAATAATTTTAACTCCGACATGTACTTCAAGTATTTTACAAGAAGATTTACAAAATTTTGTTAATAGAGCTTCATTAAAATCTAACTCAGATGTTATACTTGCTGATGTAAATCATTATCGCGTTAATGAATTACAAGCAGCTGATCGAACTCTCGAACAAATAAGTAGGTTTTATATTGAAAAAGCTAAAAAAAATAATGAACTAGATGTTGTAAAAACACAAACACCGTCAGCAAACATCATAGGCTTTTTCACACTTGGTTTCCATCATCAACATGATTGTCGGGAATTAAAAAGATTATTAAATGATTTAGGTATCATTATTAATGAAATTATTCCCGAAGGAGCATACGTTCAAAATTTAAAAAATTTAACAAAAGCTTGGTTTAATATTGTTCCATATCGTGAAGTGGGATTAATGACAGCAGAATACTTAAAAAAAGAATTTCAAATTCCATATGTATCAACTATACCAATAGGTATAGTTGATACAGCCTCTTTTATACGCGAAATTCAAACAATAATAAATTCTGAAATAAAAAAAATAGATACTATAGATACTGACCATAAAATGAAATTTCAATCTAAATTTTATTTGGACTCAGATAGTCCACAATCTAATTGTGGATTAAATCAAAAAGCTTTTACTTTTGATAATTATATTAACGAACAAACATGTTTTGTTTCACAAGCCGCTTGGTTTTCACGATCAATTGATTGTCAAAATTTAACTGGAAAAAAAGCAGTGGTTTTTGGTGATAGTACTCATGCTGCTAGTATGACAAAAATACTATCGCGAGAAATGGGTATTCGGGTTTCCTGTGCTGGCACATATTGTAAACATGATTCTGATTGGTTTAGAGAACAGGTTCATGGTTTTTGTGATGAAGTTTTAATTACAGATGATCATACACACGTTGCTGATATGATTGCACGTTTAGAACCAACAGCTATTTTTGGAACTCAAATGGAACGTCATGTAGGGAAACGCCTTGATATTCCTTGTGGTGTTATTTCAGCACCTGTTCATATCCAAAATTTTCCGCTTGGATATCGTCCATTTTTAGGTTATGAAGGTACCAATCAGATTGCTGATTTAGTATATAATTCATTTACTTTAGGTATGGAAGATCATTTACTAGAAATTTTTGGTGGACACGATACCAAAGAAGTAATCACAAAATCATTATCAACTGAAGTGGGCCTTAGTTGGTCGAGTGCAGGTTTAATAGAATTAAATAAAATTCCGGGATTTGTTCGCGGAAAAGTCAAAAGAAATACAGAAAAATTTGCTCGTGAAAATGATATTAAAGAAATTACTTTAGAAGTTATGTATGCGGCTAAGGAAGCAGCTAGTGCATAGTAGTTAACCCATTACGCACTTTAAAAGTATGGAATTATTAAAAATAAAATCTCATATCAAAACACATCTCTAATTCGTTAATAAGTATTTATTCTAGTCAATATTCATAAAATTTTATTAATTAATCTGTCTGTTCTCAAGTGATATTTGGGATTAAATTATTCAATTTTGTGTGAGCAACCTTCATCTTAAATTTTTAATTTAAGACCAATTTCATTTTAAGATAAAAATTCAATATTCCATTAAGAATTTAATATTGAATAGAATTATGGATTATATTTGAAAATCAATTTTAATAAGACCAGATTAATAACTAATTGAATAATTTCTACAAAATAAGTTAACGCTTTATTTGGATTAGTGTATAAAATCAGTCAAAATAGAATTTAATAATCTATAAAAATGTTTTCGGCTATTTTGTATTTGTTGCTTATTCATCCGCAATTTAGGTCACTTGCTATCTGCTCTTATTATTGGTGACCAATAATAAGATTAAATAAAATTTTAAGATTGAATAGATAGTATAAAAAGCAAATTATGAATAATCTCAATTCAATTCAAAATAGTCCATAATAGAAATATTCGCAGAGAATTCTATTATGTCCAAACAGTAGATCTATTACTGCATAATTATATTCATACTGTCTGATCTGTCAGGTCGGCCATCCCAAAATTTTTAATTTTGTGTAGTCACTCTTCATCTTAAATTTTCAATTTAAGACCAATGATATTTTAAGACCATTATTGTTCTTAAATTAAAAATTTAAGATGA
>Ga0172372_10003260_pt1 | contig 24024 bp, 15 predicted proteins | sample LakKiv5m_2_FD_114544 | JGI IMG/M metagenome (GOLD analysis project Ga0172372, IMG submission 114544) | Freshwater microbial communities from Kabuno Bay, South-Kivu, Congo - kab_092012_9.5m | ecosystem: Environmental > Aquatic > Freshwater > Lake | place: Democratic Republic of the Congo...
AGACGACAAGCTCCGGGGCCATCGGTGAATTTCAAGGACGAGACGAATATAAACGGGGACTTGAGAAACGAAAGCCAGAAGACTCAAGCGGAACGCCTCAAAAATCAGCCTGAGAACTGAAATTATACGCCTCGTACAAAAGTGATAAGTCGCTACATGCGCAGAAGTAGTACGAGGCCTCTCATATGGGTAGCGCTTTACTCACAAGTAAGTGTTCCTTCCTAGGCTATGGTCAGACTTTCACTGACTAGTTGATTGTCATGCCAGACACACCCCCTGACGGTGCCAGGGTTCAAGCCTCCGAAAAGTTCAAAATCCTTCGTGCTTTTAACCACCTGCGCCATTTTCGTTCGCCTCAACTGCCGAATTTAGGTTAAATTCACTGTGTGTGATTCCGGTTCCGGCTGACATACGCTGGAATTCTCCGGGGTGGAGGATCTCTCCGTTGCCCATAGAGTCTCGGTGTTCAAGGGCCCCCTCAAGCACATAGGTGACTATCTCCATGTTGTCGTGTGGGTGCGTACCGAAGCCCTTGCCCGGTGCAACAAAATCTTCGTTCATCACTCGAAGCGCTCGGAAGTGGGTGTGCTTTGGGTCGTGGTACGAGGCAAAAGAAAATGTGTGATGGGTTTCTAGCCAATCGTGGTGCGCGTATCCGCGCTCGCTTGCTTTACGTGTGCGGATCATAGTGTAGCCTCTCCCCTTATTCCTCTATCTCCTACCCTATCGAATGTGAGCTGATAGTCCTTGAGATAGTGCGGGCTAGGGCAGCTTTAATTTCTGGCCGACCACGATTGAGTTTTTCCGCATTCCATTGGCCGCTTTGAGACGCTCTATCGACACACCGTGCTTCTTGGCAATTGTGCCCAGAGTATCCCCAGAGCGTACCGTCACAGCACACGGAGCTGCTGAGCTGACTTTGGGCTTACTCGTCTCTCTAGCCTCAACCTGTTGAACGCCACCATCGCGCGCGATTCTTAGCTGTTGTCCTGAGCGGACCTTTGAAGAGGCGAGTCCATTTGTTTCAACGATCTCGCGCGGAGAAACTCCGAAATTACGCGCGATTGAATCGATCGTTTCGCCCTTTTTTACGGTGTATAGAGAGCTTGAAGTACTAAACGCAACCGGCACCACTGGAGCATTCGGCGCTCCCAGCGGAACTCCTGCGCCGCCTCCAAAGAACTGATCCGCCCTTTCTTTAAAATCAATCGGCACCCGCAACGTGTACCCCGACGGAATCGATGCACGCCCTGTCCAGACGGGATCGAGTAATCCATAGTTTGCCTCACGGAGGTGCTCAGTAGGGATGCCGAGACGCGCCGCGACTACTGAGGCCGACATCGACCGCCGCAGAGGGTACGACACTACCCTAAGCGGCGGCGCCTCTTGAACCTCAGGAAAGTACCGCTCGTGCTCATCAAAGATCTCAATCGCTGCTAAAAATTCGGGGAAAAAATTCGTTGAGGCAAATCCGAAATAGCGCTCGTTCGGATCCTCAATAATTGTAGCGAGGTCATCCGTACCGGCTTTACGCACCTTTGCCCGCACTCCTCCTACTCCGTGGTTGTAGCTTGTGAGCGCCAGCGGCCACGTGCCGAGTGAACTGTATGCAGAGCGCAGATACTCTGCCGCAGCGCGGGTAGCCTTCATCGGATCGCGTCGCTCATCCACGTATCGGCCAACCACCATGCGATGTGAGCGCGCGGTTCTCGGCATGAACTGCCAGATCCCCGCGGCCCCAACGCTGCTGTACGCCGTATAGTCAAAAGAGGACTCGATAAAAGGAAGCCGCGTCAGCTCCTTTGGCAGGCCGTACTCCTGAACAAAGATCTGCTCCATCACCGGCAGGTAGCGCCACGCTCGACGAATAGCCTCTGCGTAACGTTCGCGAATACCTGTCTGTGTACGGATGAGATCCTGTTCGACCCAGGTCTTAAACACCTGCCGAGATAGCCCACGCTCTGAGATCTTCTCTAGCGCCTGTTCCTGAAAAGAGGTGTTGGCCTCAGCTCCATCGGCTAATTCCAGAAGCTGGCGTTTTACATCGTCGCCCGTTCTCTTCACGACATCGTTCTTGTATGCCGCAAAGGCAGTCTGCGACATCGCCTGCTGCTCTCTTGAGAGATCGATGACTCCGAATACTATCTGCGGAAAATCGCGGTGGTGAATGACTGAGTGGCTAGAGCCGTACTTGGTGAAGATATCTTTCCAAAAGTCGACCCGAGGGCGTAGGATCTCAGGCACTGCGAATGCGCCGTTTCGCCTCTCTGCGCGAACGCTCGCCTTTAGCCCCAGGTTGGCCCCGATCCCAGGATTAGCACTCGCTCGGTCATAGCTCGCTGCGACCCATACAGCTACTACTGATAGCGGTAAGAAATACCTACCCCACAGACGCATGTAGCTCTGAAACATCTCTCTTCCACCTACTAGCTGACGCAGAATTACACCAGGCTTACAGTCGTTCTGCTGCTAATTAGCCTAGCTCCTCTAAAGGTTACACGACAACGGTGAAGGCACAACCGCTTGGATGCTGTATTTTACTTTGACGTGCAGCGATTTACTTTGAGGTACAGCGAGCTGCGTCTAACTCAGTGTCGCTGAGCGCTGTTGTCTCCGACGAGTTTATCTCAATAAACTCTTTTAAGTCCTCGGGAACTCCAGAGTCCTCGAAGATAGCCTCAACGGGACACTCCGTCTCGCATGCACCACAGTGGATGCACTCATCCGGGTGGATCATTAGCATCCCCTCATCGTCATCGCGCTTGGGCGCACGACTGAACCGATCGTTATACTTACGTTTTTTGATATTATAGAAACAGTCTACCGGACAGACCTCGACACACGAGCGATCTTTGGTTCCAAGACAATTAAGGGTGACAACGTAAGCCATGAATTTTATTCTCTAAAACGTTCGGTACACACAACTGGCGCGCGCAGAACTGCCCGGACGCCACAGCTTGTACGCAAAGAAGCAAAGCTGGGCCCGGCTCGCCCGCCAGACCACCATTTGCCGAATAGTACACGAAAAACTGGGCTGCTAAAAGAGTCCATGCCCCCCGAACTTACTCACCCGAATTCGGTGAGCAAATACCGTAGTTGGTTGATATTTTTGTCGTCTCGCGTTACTAATACTTGAATGGTCGATAGGAGCAGCCGGGATGACTCGGATGATTCATCTGGCGACTATTACGGCCCGATAGCCAAGTTGGCTAAGGCAACGGTTTGCAAAACCGTCATCCCCGGTTCGAATCCGGGTCGGGCCTTGTTTTCTGCTCGGCGCTCTGGCCTAGGGGGCGGACTCCCCCTCTCGCCGCTTATTCAGCTACCGTAACACATCGCCAGTTCGCGCTATTTTGTGCCGTAGATCCTATCGCCCGCATCTCCCAAACCGGGAACGATGTACCCGTGCTCATTTAATCCTTCATCAACTGACGCCGTGAAGATCGGCACGTCTGAATGCTCTTTTGTAAGCGCCGCAACGCCCTCCGGTGATGCTACAATACAAACAAATTTTATCGATCGTGGGGTGAGTTTCTTGATTCTACTCACAGCGGCAACGGCCGATCCACCTGTAGCCAACATCGGGTCAACAACCACAACATCACGCTCGTTAACGTCAGGCGGCATCTTAAAGTAGTACTCAACGGGTTTGAGTGTCTCAGGATCACGATACAACCCGATGTGGCCTACTCGCGCCGAGGGGATCAGCTCAAGCATCCCTTCGAGCAATCCGTTACCTGCTCGCAGAATTGAAACGAGGGTGAGAGCCCTACCAGCTAAGACCGGCGCATCCATCTGAGCCACAGGAGTGGTAATGGGCACCATCTTGAGCGGCAAATCACGGGTTACCTCGTATGCGAGCAACATACTCACCTCTCGCAGCAACCGGCGAAACTCCGCTGTTGAGGTGGTCTCCATACGCATAAGCGAGAGTTTGTTTTGAACGAGCGGATGCCTGATGACTGTGACGTTTGTGTAACTCATACGATACCAAATAACGAACCAACTCCGAGCGATGGCGCTCTGCAAGTGCTCACGAGATGACGGCCACGCGCTTAATCAGAATTAAACTAATTGGTCGCACCCTCTCCAAGCACCCGCAACTTCTCCTCTGCTCCTGCCAAGAGGCTCCGAAGATGCTGCACCAACTGTGTCCCGCGCTCGTATGAGCCGATCGCTTGGTCAAGGGGCAAGCTGCCCGACTCTACCGCTGTTACCACGCCCTCAAGCAAACTAAGCGCCTGCTCAAACGAGAGCTGCGATATCTCGCTCGGGCCAGCTTTGCCCTGCATGATATCATCAAGTGTTATCGCTGCTGATGCCCCTAATTCTCCTTTTCCTTTTGCCATATTTTCCTCTCTTACTTTGAACCTACTATGCTGTTAATCACACCATCTGCTACCCGTATATCGAGCGGGTCACCCGGCGAAACTGATGCCACCGACCTAACGTGCTCTCCTCGAGAATACACGATACTAAACCCTCGATTCAAAACTGCTTGGGGGCTTACCGACTCAAGCCTCGCCTGCGCCGATTCAAACCGCGCGCGGTGAACGTCGAGGATCCGCGTTCGAGTTACTGCAAGACGCTCGCCGAGTGACTCTACGCTGCTTCGTTGCTGCCGGAGTGTCTCTGGTGAGACCGCTCGTGCGAGTCGCTGTGATACTACTCCTACACCCTGCCCGCGCTCTCGAATGTCGCGTTTTACCGACTCAGTTAAACGCGCAGCAAGTGTTGCGAGTCTAACCCTAAGTAATTCAAGAACACGGTGCGGTTTAATTCTCACTAGCGCCGACTCAGCGGCTTTCAGTCGTAGCTGCGCCTCCGTTGACATCGCTCCTAGGCGACTCCGGAGCCGTAACGCAAGGTCGTCTAGCCGCTGCACCCGTGGCTGATACCAGCGATCGGTGTCGGCAAGACGCCTAGCGAGCTCGTCGATGTGCGCTCGCAGGTCCTCTACGTGCGGTACTACCATCTCGGCCGCAGCCGTTGGCGTCGGCGCCCGCACATCCGCCGCAAGGTCGCAGAGCGTAATATCAACTTCGTGCCCAACACCAGAGATAACTGGCCGCGAGCACGCAAAGACAGCCTTTACGACCTCCTCTTCATTAAAAGCCCAGAGGTCCTCAAGCGAGCCTCCGCCCCTGGCTACTATAATGACATCAACAAGCCCTGAGTGATCGAGCCGTTTAATTGCGCGCGCTATCTCGCCGGCAGAGCCCTCTCCCTGCACCCGAGTGTCTGCCAGATACACAATCATCGAGGGAAAGCGCTCGCGAATCTTAACCATCATGTCGTGAATCACCGCCCCGGTACTTGAGGTGACTATGCCGACTGCTTTCGGAAGAAACGGCAACGGGCGTTTGCGCTCCTCGGCAAAGAACCCCTCGGTCGCCAGGCGTTTTTGCAGCTCTAAGAAACGACGCCGCAACTCACCCTCGCCGTCTTCAAAAAGCCGATGAACAACTACTTGAAAACGTCCCGACTGAGCATACACATTCGGTCGACCGTGACATCGAACAGTCATTCCCACCCGTGGCTTAAACGTCAGGGTGCGAGCCACTCCGGCCCACAAAGCGCACGCAAGTTGGGCCCCTTCATCCTTGATCGTAAAGTATATGTGTCCACTTTGAGCGATGGTTACCTGTGAAATCTCTCCGCGAAAAAGAAGCTGCGGAAACTGCATCTCCAGGATATCGTTAACGAGACGAGTTACTTCCGACACGGTCAGGTAGCCTGAGTCGTGGCTTGCATTCTGTGACGAGGGCGGAGCGGAGCGCGATAATCGATTCACCCCCTTACGCTACTACGAAGGAACGTTATTTTGAAGGGTAATAGAGCATCAATACCGCGGCGTGAAGGTCCGCACACGCGGCTGATGAAGCTTTGGCGGATACTATTTATTTCATTTGTAATCGATGGAGCAGTAGCGATTGGGCTAAATACGGTCCTTACAGCGGAGCAGGCGCAGGTGGCTGTTGTGGTGAGCGCTATTATCGCCCTGCCGTTTATTCATCAAAAGGGTCTCTTGCAGGGCCTAGCCCGAGTACGTCGGTCTCAAAATCGGGCACGAAGAGTCGGATCCAGGCGAGGCGCAGTCTTGTTGGCGGTGTTACTGGCTACGCTCGTTGCCGCCAAGCTCGTATTGCTCCCGTCTCTTAACAACGTAGCTGCACTCGTGTTTGCAGCGATACTGCTGCTCGGCATCATCTCAAGCGCTCGGCACGTGATGCGCGAGACTCGCACCCACGCTGAGGCTCTACGTACATCTCCATGGCTCTATATCACGTTGTGGGAACGACAGCTCGTCGTGCTGTTTAGCGTTCCAATGGTTGCTGCTCGGAGCATAAGCCTTATCGGGGCTCTCTCCTTAGGTTCAACGCCCCATCCGTACTTTGCGGCCCTCTATCTTGCGACAAGTGTCGTGCTGCTGCTCATTCTGCAACCACAGCGAGCCTCTTTTATCGGCTGGTGTCCGCGTTGCAAATCGCCAACTCCGATCGCTTTTGTTGAATACGGATCGTGTCCGAAGTGCGATGCAATGCTGGCAACAAACTAAAGACTGCTAAATTCTTTGATGCGGCGGAGTCGGAGCCTGAAGCTAAGAATCAGGAATCGTAATTACTCGCTATTTTTCAAGTTACTATCAAAGCGGGCATTTTAATTGGAACCACAGAGGACTCAGAGGAACACAGAGGTTGCTATTTGAGAGAAAGGCGCCCATGAACCTAAAAAGAGCAGTTACGGGCCCTAAAATGGCGCATCTGGTTAAAATAACTTCGGCTTTTGAATTTTCGGTGCTCACCCTGACGGTGCCAGGGTTGCGCCTCCGAAAAGTTCAAAATCCATCGTTCTTTTGACCATCTGCCCCATTGTAGTCCACCTTAACTGCTCTTTTTAGGATGAAAGATAATCTGATGCTGACAGGATTATCTTTGCAACAATTCTATGGCTACCTTCCTCTGTGTACCTCTGAGTCCTCTGTGGTTCCAATCCCAGCTATAGGAAAAGTTAGCGCTTTTGGCATAGCTAACCCGCCCGCACTCGACGCTCTACGAGCCAGCAAATCGCTTTACCACGCGCGCCCAGAGGCCCCTTGATGACGCTACCTCAGATGCGTCTGCCCCAATTCCAAAGGAGCCCGCGGATCCAGCGTCTGCAGCAAGATCTGAATCAAAATCTGCCGCTGTATCATCGACCTCAGAGAGTACCCCAGCGACCTGAACGGGCTGTCTAACGCTCTGTAAAACTTCATCGCCCCTCGACAGGAGCGATGCCTCAAGAACGTAGCCCGCCCCATCATCAAAGTTGCTCAGTCGATGCTCGCACTCAACGCCGTACTGACAGAGCCCCGCTATCTCTCGGGTCCACACCCCGCGCTGTTGCGGATGGAGGTCCTTCGTCGCTATCGTAAACCGCGAACCATTTGGCCCGCACACTACAAACTGAACGCGCACTCCCTCTTCTGCGCGCTCCCCTGCAGGGAGATTCACAAGTACCCGAGCAGTGAGTCGCTCACCCTGGGCATTGGCTGATGCCACTGCATCAACGAGCACCGGTGCTGGCTCCTCAACGTGGACAACTTTTCGTCCACCATCAACTGGCGGCTTAACAAAGAATTCCTTGGTCTCAGACGCAAGAACATCGCCTGAAAGTGATAGAGCTGTCACCCGAGCAAACAGCCGCGATTTTGCCCCAACTCTTACACCATCACCCCCAAGAGACCACCCGAGCACCTCTTCTCGCTTAAAGTTGGTGACCACTGAGTGCTCACCGGTTCCAGAGTATGGGTCAACACAGACAGCTCTCGTTACTGGCTTAAAACTCATTCCGAGGCCGTCTGAGTACGCCTGCAGAAGCACATGTCCATCCTGACGCTCAAGCGAGACCTCAACCCTGAAGGGTGAGAAGATCTCTCCTACTCTCCCTGCTGCGAGATCAGCTAATTGCTGCGCCTGATTACTCGATATGAATCGTGCCGTTACTCGCACACAATCTTCATCACCGCATCTCCATGTTGGCTCAATATCGAAAGACTCCAACTCAACTGATGCCCCACCCCAGCGATTCGTTGAAAGCGCGACGTGCCGCGACTCTGCGCTGGCCTGGTCGGCTCCATCACGCTGCGCAACCCGGTTAGGCACATGCACTACAACCCGACTCATGTCGCCGCAGAGCACCTGATCGTCAGAAGAGACGATCACCAGCTCGCAGGTAATCTCGTGCGAGCCAGGGCTAAGGAGTAAAAATTCAACAGGGATATCGATGCACAACCCTTGGTAGAGCGCCCAAGCACCCTTAGGGTGAAGCACTCGACGGTAGCGATACGAGGACACCGACTCAACCGCAACGTTCAACTCAGAAGCAACAAACGGCATGCCGAGCGAAGAAAGCTCAACGATATCGCCGCGCGCATTTACAAAGCGACACTCAAGCATGACGCTCTCTCCGGCGTGCATGAAGAGCGAAAGATCAAAAGAGACCGATATCGAATGGCGTTCCCACCCCGCCACGACTTTAAACCCCGATGTAACCGCTAACTCAGAGATCTTATCACCCGATACGACGTCATGTGGCCACATGCCTAGCGAGTGCGGAGCAGGAACGGGCGCAACACCCAACTGGCCGTGCGAAACGCAGATACTCTCTTGCCGCGACTCTCTCAAGACCTCTTGCCCCTCGGAGTCGATCACAGCCACTACAACTTCAACGTCGGAACGGCCTGCTGGCAACTGGAGAGCGCAGTACGGCACGAATGCTCGAATCTCATCGATCACCAGCCTTTGTGAATTGGGTCTAATCGGCACAAGCGAGCAAAATGGTGTGCTCTCTGGAAGAAGCTCCACTGGGGCGCCACCACCAGGATCCGTCCAGCTCGACCACTCTGGTCGCGCCATCACCGGCTTGCCGTTGCTGAGTAAGGAAACCCTAAGCCACAGCGCCTCACCATCTCTCCCGAGCAGGCACACTCCAGAGGTAAGGAGGCACCCCTTAACTCCGAACACCTGATGATCGTGCATTACATCGAGGCTAAAGAGCATATCACGCTCATGGCCCGCCGGCGTGTCGTATTCCTCGCCCCCCGAGTACCCATCGATCGATGCAACCTCAACGGCGTAGAGGCTCATTTTTCTGCGTACGTACCACTTAAGCAACATGACGAGCTCATCAAGCTCCCGGGATACATCGTATCCGAGGCCGCGGCTCGATTGCGCTGCGGGTGACTGCTCTATTGCCGCGTCCCGCTCTTGCTTGTCACGTACGATGAGCGCCTTGTGTGCTCGCCTGGCTAAACCTGTAATGATCCCCACTTCGACGGCGCCGGCAAAAAGACTGCTGAGCAACTGCGAAACAGGAGCTTCAAGATTAAAAACCCCCGTCTCTCTGAAGGTGAGTTGTCGCACAACCTCCAACACCAACTCTGCCACTTTGGCTTGGGCCCGAGCTGAGCGTCGGTACTTCGACGCTCGGTACTTAAAGCACCGACGTATGCGCTCATCGAGTGGCGACACAAAACTGGCCAACTCTCGCGAACGATCACCTAGATATCGCTTGGAATCTATCTTAGGTTGAGAAACTCGCCCGCGAAACGCCGGCAGGTGATTGATCTTGCCCGCGGGACCTGCTGCTCCATTTTTCGCAACACTTTTACGCGTCGCGCCGAGGTCATTCTCTTCCCTCTCAACAACGAGAGCTTCCTTTTCCACAACGCTCATTTAAAAACCAGTCACTTCTCTGTTTTGAATTGCGTCACGCGCATCTTGCTCGCACCCGTCTAAAATTCGCTTTAGGCCGATCGATTGTAGTACCACGACAGACCTCAACTTACTTAGCGAAGACACGATTGTAACGAGCGCTTTTTGTACCCCGATTGGCGTGCCTCTTTCAACCCATCACGACCATATTTTGCAGGTGCATTTTCCCTCAATTCCATATTGACACAGCCAACTAACCGAGTATTACCGGGAGCTTTTCAGTTACCGCCAAACGCCTCTGGTGCGATAGGCCTACTGATTTGGCAATTTGCGCTACTTTAGACTATACTTGGACGGCCTGTTTGGTTAAGGCGAGCAGGCCTATTTACGTTTTCGAAGAAGGTATCAAATGGCCACTGACATTAAAATGCCCCAACTTAGTGACACGATGAGTTCAGGCAAGATTCTTACCTGGAAACTCAAGGAAGGCGACGTGGTCAAGCGCGGAGATATCCTCGCCGAAGTCGAAACGGACAAGGCAAACCTTGAGATTGAATCGTTTTTTAACGGCACGCTTCTCAAAGTTATGATCCCGGCAGGCTCGGTCGCTAAAGTAGGCGAAGTGATCGCCGTCATAGGCCAAGCTGGCGAAGCGGTTGCTGTATCTTCGACTAGCTCAGCCACCACTGCACCTGCCAGCCCAACTGCCACTCCATCTGCCGCCGCCACCCCTCAACAGCAGATGCCCAGCGCTCCAGTGTCAGCCCCCACTCCATCCGCGCCAGCAGCCCTTGCTGTAGTCAGCTCACAGGACCGGGTCAAAGCCAGCCCGCTAGCAAAGAAAGTGGCGGAGCACCTCCAGGTAAATCTCTCTGGCGTTCAAGGTTCGGGTCCTAACGGAAGGATCGTCCGCAAGGATGTAGAAGCCGCCGCGGGATCTCCGGTTGCACCGACATTAGCACAGGCAGCACCAGCACTCGCTCCAGTACAACAGGTCTCTCAGTCCGGCGCAGCGGGTACATTCACTCCACTATCAAAGATGCGCGAAACGATCGCTCGTCGTATGCAGGAGAGCGTCACTACAGCCCCACACTTTTACGTTACTAATTCGGTTAATATGGGCGAAGCGATGCGACTCCGTGAAGCCCTCAAAGAGCGCCCCGACTTTAAGGGCATCTCGATGAATCACCTGGTTATTAAAGCCACTGCCTACGGCCTCTCGAAGGAGCCGCGCGTAAATGCAGCTTTGCGAGATGGGATGTTGTATCAGCCAGCGTCGATTAACATCGGAATAATTACGGCAATAGCAGACGGCCTGATCATTCCTGTGCTGAAAGACGTTGATCAGATGTCTCTCAAGGATGTGGTCTTTGAGGCGCGCGCAGCAATCGACCGTGCACGTGCAGGCCGTCCTAGCTCAAACGACCTGTCAGGCGGCACGTTTAGCATATCCAACATGGGTATGTTCGACGTTGAGAATTTTACCGCTATTATCAACCCAGGTCAGGGTGGAATCCTCGCTGTAAGTGCGGTCAAAGAGGAGCCCGTAGTATATCGTGGACAGGTTGTTGTAGGATCGGTGATGAAGGTCACTGTGTCAGTCGACCACCGAATCATCGACGGAGTAATGGCGAGCACGTTCCTTAAACACTTTAAGGAAGCGCTTGAGATGCCAGCGCTGTTGATGGCGTAGACAGTACGGGTAGTTTATTTGAGGATATCCACCTATGGCAGTGGAGGTACCCCGCAACGCGACAACACTTGTTAAGCCCTCATGGCTCAAGGTCAGAGCACCGGGATCGCCGGAATATCTTCAGACCAAGAAGATAGTCAAAGATCTAAAACTCCACACCGTATGCGAAGAGGCGATGTGTCCAAACATCGGCGAGTGTTGGTCCCACCACACAGCTACCTTTATGATTATGGGCGAACTCTGTACTCGCCGTTGCCATTTCTGCTCAGTAAAGAAGGGCACATCCGAAACCCTCGTGGCGCTCGATCCATTTGAGCCTGAGCGGGTGGGAATAGCCGTTAAAGAGCTTGGTCTACACCACGCCGTTGTCACATCAGTAGACCGTGATGACGTAGCTGATAATGGGGCGAGCCACTTTTGCAAGACTGTGGAAGCAATCAGAAAGCATGCACCCGAATGCAAAGTAGAACTTCTTATCCCTGATTTAAAGGGCTCTCGTGTTGATCTGGCAACTATCTTGAGCGCTAAAGTAGACGTGCTTAACCACAACATCGAGACCGTCCCACGTCTCTACAAGAAAGTTCGTCCGGGTGCGGGGTACATCCGGTCGCTGGCGATTCATCGCTGGGCGAAGGAGATTGACCCCAAAGTGGTTACAAAATCGGGCATTATGGTTGGCCTCGGTGAGACTAAGGAAGAAGTTCTGCGAGTCATGGATGATATGCGCGACGCCGATATCAACGTTATGACGATCGGCCAATACCTACGCCCCTCAGAGAATCAACTTCCCGTAAGAGCTTTTATCACCCCTGACGAATTCAAAGAGTACGAACTCGAAGGGGTCAAGCGGGGCTTTACATTCGTTGAATCAGGGCCCTTTGTGCGCAGCTCGTACCACGCCTGGAAACACACGGCAGACGTGCCGAAGAGAGTAGATTAACTTGTTACCCTCAGAGCAAGCTGCGGTTTATCTGATACCCAACACTCTTGGTGAATGCACGATTGAGTATTCACTACCTCCTGACGTAGCGAGTATCGTAAGTTCCCTGCGCTATTTCCTGGTCGAGGACGAAAAAGCTGGGCGAAAGTTGATCAAAGCACTAGTTCCTGCGGCCGACCTTCGACAACTCTCAATTCACCGAATACCCGAATCCCCCACCGCAGCAAATCTCGATGAACTCATGGCGCCACTCGCTAGCGGACACAGCATTGGCATCATCTCGGATGCAGGATGTCCCGGAATCGCTGACCCCGGCGCAGAGATCGTTACTCGCGTTCATCAGCGAGGCTTTCGTGTGGTACCTCTCGTGGGTCCGTGTTCGATGGTACTTGCGCTTATGGCTTCGGGCCTAAACGGACAGGCATGGCGTTTTGTCGGATACCTGCCGATTGAAGCTACGGAACGGGCCACTGCCATTCGCAACTTGGACGAGCGCGCTCGCACCACAGGCGAAACCCAGATTATTATGGACACCCCCTACCGAAACGAAAAGCTCCTACACGACCTCCTAGAAAGGTGCCACCCGACCACCAAACTGTGCGTCGCCCTGGGGCTGACCACAGCCGGTGAGTATATCAGGACACAATCGATTAATGAGTGGCGAAAAGAAGCTCTAAAGCTTGCAAAGTTGCCCTGTCTCTTTCTGTTAGGCGGGCGGTAGAAGCTGCGGCGCTCTTAGCCCCCTAGTAGCCCGCATTTCTGCCCATTTTTCGGCATTCCGAGCCGAATAGTCGTGGCACCATAAGTATGCTAATCTCCTCAAGGAATTAAACACCGTGATACGCAAACTTCTTCGAGGTCATACCCTAGCCTTTATTGGGCTGTTTCTCGGCTTATCCGCCGGGGCGGGGATCCTCTTGGCGAAGCAGTGGCTGGTCAATGAAATAGTTACCGCTCTCGAAGAAGAGGTGGTCGCCTCGTGCGAGTGCTCACTCGCCTTCGACTCACTATCCCTATCCTTCTCTACTCTGCGTGCGAGGGCACGCAACGTGCGCCTCGTCGAGAAGGGCATTCCCCGACTCTCGTTTAAAACTATCACCACTAAAGTTGATATCTCTGAAATTCGTGAAAAGCGAGTCCACCTCAAGGACCTTACCTTAAGCGACGGAACCGCAGATGGAGTCGGTCCTGAGTCCGCGACCTTCCGCTTTATAGAACAACTCACCTCGCCTCTACCCCCTGAAAAAGATCGGCCTGATCGTTGGCGAGTCATTTTAGATACCCTTGAGGTGCGCAACTCGTTCCTCCGAGAATCATTCGGCACGAGCGAGATCTCAGGCTCCGGGGTATCCGCGAAGGTAATTCGGCAGGGCGAGGATTTCCTTCTGTCGCCAAAGATCGCCGACTTTCGTTACACATCCTACGGAGAGAAGCCAGGAGAGCCTCCGCAGGAGCTCTTTCTAGGACCGCTATCGAGCTCGATAACGATTGAGGATGCTCGCACCCTTTTTAAATCAATCGTGTTGGGTCGCGATCGTTCGTTGATTGAGCTGTCTGGCACGGCACTGTCGGATGAGAATTTAACTTTTACCGGCGAAGGTCTATTTACACTCGCTACTGACTACATAGGCCTGCCTGAATGGCTCCGTGGTCTTGTAACTGGTCAAACAACCGTATTCGGCACACTCGGGAGTCCGATGCTGACTGGCTCACTGAGCAACATGCCGAACGAGTCACTCACGCTCGCTATTCCGTACGCATCACCGCTCAGTTTTCCGCAGGTCTCGGGCGCACTCACGATCGACGTAAACCACGGCGATCCCGTTGTAACTGTGAACGACCTCAAAGCGACCAACGATAGAGCTAGTTTAAGGTCGAGTAAGCCCCTTACTCTATCGTCGGCTGGCCTCTCTGCTGGATTTGCGGTCAAGGTCCCGCAGTTCGCTTTCGGGCCCTTCTCGGTTGCAAACGCAACCGCTTCAGTCTCTGTAGCCGAAGGCCCCGATGGGATCGTGACGGACATCGCGATGACCTCGGAGGATCTCCTCATGCAAGGATTTTCGCTTGGACCAGGTCAAGTGTCAGTACACCTGACCTCAGAGTCCGCTCGCATCAGCGCCGAAACAACCAACCGCCTACAAGGCACGCTATCTTGGCAAGGCACGATTGATCTCGCCGCTCCGGAGACCACGCTTACTGACGGACTCTTACGCCTCGTTGACTACCGCTATCCTCTCTCTCTCCCGGTATCAAAGGACGCCTTGAGTCCTCTCGCCATCACCTCAACGATGCGTTTAAGCGGTCCACTCGGTCTGCCTAGCTTAGTCGGCGAGGGAGATACGGCGGTACAATTTCCAAGCCTGCATGACGGGTTTCCCTTTTCGGGGCGCACAACCCTCAGCAAAGGAGTGCTCAAAGTTGCATTACCCAACTCGCCATCCAGAGGTTCGATTGACCTGGCTGTTGATTTCACTACTCGTGGCGAGGGTAAATTGCGGCTGTACCAGCCACCCCTCACACTAAAAGAACTGATCGGCACCGACGACCGCTGTAGCAAGCTAGGGGGAACTCTGACCTATACCTTCCCAGTGCAAAAGATCCTAGCAGGAACAGGAGAGCTGGCGCTCGATTCGCTATCGCTTGGATGCGCTCCCTACTCCCTCTCTCCACCGGCCAACTCGCGCATTCCGATTCGTAACGGAGCGCTTCAGCTAAAAGACTTCTCACTCTCTACAATAGAAAGTTCACTCGCACTCAACGGGGAGGTCGGCATCGCGCGAGGCTTTGATATGTCCGCTCGGGGACGACTTGAACTGAGCTCTCTCCTCCCTCTCTTACCGTCTCTTGACGATCTAAGAGGTCTCCTTAAGACAGATATCTCACTTCGCGGCCCGCTTACTGAACCAACCGTGACGGGAAATGCACAGCTCCTCAACGGGCAGTTTGGCGTCTCACAGCCAGAGCTTGGTGGGCACCATATCTCCGGCGACTTCTCACTCGCGGAGCGAGCGGTCCGAATAAATAAGCTCACTGGTGCCGTCAACGGAGGCACTTTTACAGCTTCGGGAACGCTCCTACCATTTGACCCAAGCCGCTCGTCTCTGCGAACGGAGCTACAAAAAGTCACCATAGAGCCAATAGAAGATGCAACCATCACCTTCTCAGGCAACCTCACACTCGGAACTAATCAGAGCAAACGCCAGGCCCTGGCCGGCACGATCGATATCACTTTTGCCGAAGTTGCCAAGGACTTCGACATCAACAAGATTATCATGAGCACGATCTCGGGATACTTCCTGCCTGGTCGCATTCAATCTTCAACTACGAAAAAACCGGTCGAGCTTGATCTTGATGTCGCGATATCAGCTCCTCGAAATATCTTTATCGTCACCCCGTTCTTAAGCGCTGAACTCAACACTAATCTGCTCGCTCGAGGAAACATAAGCTCTCCATCGCTTGAGGGGTCGATGCAGATCTTAAGTGGTTGGATCGGACTCAAGGGCAACCGCTTTGATATCACCTCTGGAGGTTTAACATTTAAACCCTCCTCACTGATGCCGCACCTAGAGATCGTGAGCGAGGGAAACCTAAGAGCGCCAACCGGAGAAAGCGTACTAGTTATCCTCGACGCCTCTGGACCCTTAACAACGCCTAAGTTCTCGCTTAACTCTGACCGCGCACTATCCCAGAGCGATCTCCTACTCCTATTAACCTCATCCCGTCCCCTCGGCGAGAGCAGTATGAAAGGCCGTATGGATTCTCAATTCGGCTCAGATCAGAGGTTCTTTATGTCTGACACCTCATTTTCGAGCTTTAAGGCCTTCTTCCAGAACCTCACCAGACTCGACATCCTCTCATTCGAGCCTGCCTATAACCAATTCACCGGAACGATCGAGCCAGCGGTGGTTGCTCGTAAAAACATGTCGCCGCGACTCACACTGCTTGGAGAGAGCTTGTTTAGTTCAGTGAGCAACTCTCGCGCGGGTGGCGTGTACTCGCTGACGCCATCTCTCGACATCAACGCTTTTTTCCAAACCGTCAGCACTCAAAAGAACTCGATCCTTTCGAGCGACCTGACCTACACCGTCTGGTCAGAGGAATCTCGGTTCGTATCGATCGCCGTCGAAGGTCTTAATGAGTTTAGCAAGCAGTCGATTCTTAACGCGGCGCGCCTCGGCCCCTCGTCTCGCATCGCAAATACTCAAGAGAGCCTGTCGTTGATTCAGCGGCAAATAGTATCTCATATGCAGGAACACGCCTTTACATCTTCGGCCACTGTGGTGTCGTGTATATCAGGAGATGCGTTCTGCCATGATCTGGTGATTAAAGTCCAAGAAGGCGCGCCCAGCTCCATCTCAACCATCACATTTGAGGGAGATGCGCTAAGTTCGGAGCTTGTAAAAAAGGTGCAATCGATTGCACCCCCAGGAACCCTTGCCACCGCTTCGATTATAGCTTCAATAGAGCGCTCTCTTGTACTTGCACTTCGAAGTGAAGGATACATCGCCGCACGCGTCACTCCCAGGTTTCGCCACGACCTCCCCGCTGCTTCATCAACACTTGTCGTAACCTCGGAGCTACACGAGCCGATCTCTTTTGTTTTCACGGGCAATAAGCTTTTTACCAGTGAAGACTTCCTAAATAGTATTGACCTCTTTTCGCGTAAGCGTCCCTTTGGTAACAACACTATCACTCTCCTCCTACAGAACATCGAACGCATGTACCAAGAAGAGGGATATCTGTTTGTACAGGTCTCCCACTCTGAAGACCGTTCAGATCCGAATCGGCTCGTGTATCGAGTGACCGTCAACGAGGACGCTCAGTCCGCCGTGAGAAAGATGCGCCTGATCGGAAACGAAAAACTCACTCGCGAGCAGATTTTTAGCGCAATGGGCTCTATGGGTATGAAGGAGCAGCTCTCCACCGTCGATGACCGTTTCGCCATACCTGCGCGTCTCGAGGCCTTTAGAGATGCGATTATCTCTGTCTACCACCACGAAGGATACCCCGATGCCTCAGCATCGTACCTGATCAAGCAGGTTGATGGGGAGACATCACTCGATGTAGAGGTAACTATCGTCGAAGGCGTCTCTCAGTTATCTGTTCTGCACGGAGTCGTTGGCTATCCAGAGGATCTGCCCCTCCCCTCGGCCCCAGTCGGGTCGCTATCGCTGCCGCGTATAAACATCTATACCGACAGCATCATCGACTCGCTCTCGGATGAAGGCTACCTCGCCCCATCAGTCGTCATTCAGCCGAGTGCTGACTACTCTGCCATCTCAATCGTCGTGGCTCCTGGCAAGCGTACCATCGTCAGTGCGATCTCCTACGAAGGACTAGTTTCAATTCCAGAGAGCACTGCCGCTCGCGCTCTCAAGCTGCGTCCAAATGAGCCGTTTCGCGCAGACGATGTTCAGGCGACCAAGAAGGAGCTCCTGAGAACTGGTCTATTCTCGCGAGTGGAGATCGTAGCCCAAGATGGAGCTATCGATAGCCCGGCAGAGGCCGTGATTATTCGGCTCGTTGAGCGCCCCCTGCAAACACTTGAACTTGGACTTGGAGCTAACTCTGAATTCGGCTTACACACATTCGGCGAAGCAACCAACAAATCACTCTTTTCGGATGGGCGCACGCTATCACTCCGAGTCGATACGTACTTCGACCAGGCACAGATAAATCCCAGTGGCTCAGGTCTAGTTAGTCAGGGTTTCACAAGCTTACGCTACGCAGATCCCTCGCTTGCAGGGTCGGATTATTCGCTGACTGAGGAGATTCGCTACCAACGACAGGAGCTCACCACGCAGGAATTCAATATGGATCGTCTCCTGGTCGGCTCATACCTGTTTCGCCAGATTCGCTCTAACCTGGCGATGTCTGCCGGACACTCGCTGGTCCTCGACAATCTTCAGGATGTCACGCCGGGGGCGATTATCTCCGAACTAGACGACGGGTCGGTACGCTTAAGCTTCCTCTCAGGTCTTGTAAAATACGACAAACGAGACGACCCCCTCCTACCACGAACAGGGTATACACTCTCGGTTGAGCCTAAACTTGCGTTTGATCAGTGCGGGTCGGAGGCAAATTTCGCCTCGCTTATAACAAGGACAACAGCCATCGTTCCCCTGGCAGGACCGTCATCGCGCTACTCGCTCGGACTTGGTTTAAGTGGAGGGCTTGCTCAGCCGTGGGGCGATACAGACGAAATACCGATTACGCAACGATACTACCTCGGCGGTCGCACTACCGTTAGGGGCTTCCGTGAGAACAGCCTCGGCCCAAGGGGGTCTGACGGTGCGGTCATCGGCGGAGACACGATGCTACTAGGCAAAACACAACTTCAATATCTCGCTGATGACTCCGTGAGCACGCATTTCTTTTTTGACTTCGGTAACGTGTTCCTCCGGCACGCCGAGTTTAACCTGTCAGACCTCCGAACAAGTATCGGAGTTGGCTTCCAGTATCTTTCACCAATAGGACCGATCGGATTCGATGTTGGTCGCCCCTTTGATGAACAGTCGGGGGAGCCCTCGGTTCGCGTTCACTTCTCTGTAGGAAGCATGTTTTAGCCAGCTGATGAAAAAACTTATCATACCTTTAGCTATGCAACCATCTGGTTTCGCTAGCTATTTTCCCTTGCCTGGTTCAGCTCTTAAGAAATGTGAACTCTTTTTTCCAAGCTCGCATCCTATCTCACTGTAGCCACAAGGATGCATGGATAGATGGACCGGTGTCCATCGTTTTAACTCGAAGGTTAGCGGGGTTTATATGCACAGCGCGATAGTGATTGACGAAGGCGGAACGCAGGCCGCGGTTGTAGACACAGCTCAGCTGCTCAACGATGTCAAAGCATTTGCTGACATCTTGATTGTGAGCACACGGCCGGCACCGGAGAACTTCTCCATCGGCATGTGGATCACAGCAGACTCTCTGTTATCTGCTCTGGCCCACGCAACATCAATCGCGGCGAGCAAGCGCATACTGCTGGTGAACTCAGCGCTCGCATTCAAGATGACAGACCTCTCGAAGCTCGTTCCCGAGATCGAGAACCGCAACTTACTTGAGCACATCGTTGTCACCCCGGTCATTCAAGATTCAGCCGTTGATATGCCAGAGTTCTCGCCTGAGTCGATAGTAGCGGCTCTTCGGACCTTCGACGCATTTCCGCTTCTTTGCATGTCAACTGCGAGACAAGCATTGAGTGCCATGTGCTCTCTACCCGCTGATTCTGTAGTCGAGGTTCTCACCAAGACCTTGATTCACTCAATATCAGACGGCAACTCAGTTCGTATATCCACGAAGATTGCTCCTCTTGTTTCTTCTGAAACGGTTGAGCAGTGGTGCACGATGTCAAATGCTGCGAAGGCGCGCTGTTTACAGCTCGCTATCGATGGCATGAACATCGAGGAGTTATTTCCGCGGCACAACTGGAAGGCCTTTAGTGAGGAGAGTGCTGCAGCATCGTATCACTCACTTGCTGCCCTCTTCCTTCGCTTTCAAGATCCAGACTCTGCCGCGCAGTGCTTAGCGTGCAGCGAGAAGTTGGAGGAGAGCCCGCGGTATTTTGCTCTCCAGGGTTTGATTCAGCAGGCGCAGGGAGAAACGCTCGGCGCAGTGGCAAACTTGGTATCGAGTCTCCAATGCTACGAGGCACGTAAATCTGCCGACGGGAAGCACTACCTCAATTTCAAGCCCTCCAACCTTGAGATCGTCAAGACTCGCTTGGCTGAAGGACTCGACGCTCTCAACAAGAGGGACAACAACCGGGCACTTGCCTCGTTCTCTGATGCTGTTTTTAGCTTCGACAGCTTCTACTCGGAGCACGGCGTTAAGAACCCAGCAAAGTCGAGTAACTAGCAGTCACCAGCAGAGCGAAGTCCTCACACTATCAGCCCTGGCATTTGCACCTTGGGTGTCGCACGTTCCTTTTGGCATCCTAACCCCCTAGTGTAACACACCTTTTGACGGGCATCTCGCCTCGTAATACACTGTCGGGTTACTTGCTGGCTATGCGAGCAATGCAGCCTGATCAAACTCTTACCAAAAGGGGATGACAGGCCCTTGCCTGACTTTCAAGCCGGACGCAACAACACGACTACGCCATCTCTCCGGTCTCTAACCGGCGATATTTCAACAGAGCCACATGCATCTATTCGCATCAACAGGACTCCTGCTTATTGTATTGGGGCTCTCCGGTGGTGCGTGGCACTTCTGGGAGAGAAACGGCGATGCACTTATCCCAGCAGGCCGATACGTTATCCTTGCAGGGATTCTCTGCAGCGCCCTAGCCACATTTGTCTCGTATCTCCGCGGCAAGGGACTGCCGTCAAAAGAAAGTTTTCTCGATGGACGTGTCTGGGCATGTGGATTACTCGCTATCTTTTTCTCAGATTGGATCACACGTCCGTGGGGACTATTTAAAGGCCCTGCCGTGCGAGGCGAATTACTACTGGGGGCCTTCATCTGCTTCTTATTCCTGCGCAGGCAACTCTGGATCCAATTCTTTATGTGTTGGCCCTTCATCGCGGCGGGGCTTCTCATCTGGTCGTTTACAGTAGCTGCTAACGGTTTCCTGTTATTCTCTGATGACCACGCCATGTTCCTTTTTAGGCTAAAACTGTTGAAGGAGAATTTCCCTTCGATTCCATTCTGGTCGCCGCTGTGGAATGCCGGCATCGATGCCCGAGATTTCTTTGCTACCGGAGCCCTCAACGCATTCCTTCTGGGTGCTCCACTTATTTACGCCTTCCCCGTCGAGATCGTGTATCCGGTTCTCATCGGGGGCATCCTCTGGATACTCGCACCTGCATGCGTATTTCTAGCGGCGAGGCTGCTAGGATTGCCTACGCTGGCCGCCGCGCTCTCTACAACTCTCTCGCTTTGCTCTGGGATATTCTGGTTTCGTTGGGCTCTTAAATACGGCACCGTCGGATTTATCACCAGCACCGCCCTCTTTCCACTCGTGGCTGCGCTCGCGATCACCTATATTCGGGCTGAACGTCCGTCTCTCCTCCGTGGAGCCGCTCTGTGCATCAGCGCTACCCTGATGCTGTTGTGGTCACCCTCTGGAATTGCTGCCGCGCCGATATTGCTCGTTGCTCTGCCGCATATTCCTAGACTTCTACGCTCTAAGCGTCATGTGGTCGCACTATGTGTTATTATCGCGCTCAATCTTCCATGGGTCTGCATGATGTGGAAGGTCTCCAAAGTTGGACGCTTTCTCGATTCGTCCTCGACACAGTCAGCTCCGCCCACACCGACTAGCGCCATTGAATCCATCGCTCCAAATAACAATTCCTCCCCAACGACATCGACTGAGACAACAGCGTATCGCCATAAACGTGATTCAATTAGCTTTAAAGAAGCACTGAACCACTGGCAGAGCAACGCAGTCGCTCTCAACCCACTACTTGTGATTCTTGCACTCCCAGCGCTCATAGCATTTACCGGGGTGGGGCGCGTCTATGTAATAGCACTCTGTACCTGGCTACTTCTGCTTGGCACAGTCGGGGTCTCACTCAAACCCCAGCTTGAACTCGATCGGATGATCGTCATAGCCTCGATCTTGGTTACTATTCCCGTTGGTCAGTATCTCTTCCAGCTCTTTCTAGCTGCACAAAGAGGTCTCGCCTGGCGAATTGCGGCTAGTTGCGCTGGTGCATTCGTGCTGATTGGACCGTTTGCGGCGACTTCGGTGGTGCTCAATCGCTCCGATGACACCTACACATTCGCGAACAGAGAGGTACATTCGTTTTCAAGGGCACTGTCGAATCACGCCTCAGGTGGTCGAGTTGTCTTTACAGGGTGCGTGCTCCATCAAATGAGCGGCGGTCATCTGGCACCACTCCCGATGTGGTCCAATACACCGATGATAGCCTCAAGCTACGCGCATAACATTTGGAAGTACGAGCAGCCGATCCCTCAACAACTTATTGCGCGAGGCGATACCGGAATTAATGAATATCTCGATCTCGTAAACGCTTCGGTAGTCGTGGCTCATGAGCCTAAGTGGATCGAGTACTTTAAAGCGCGCCAGGCAGATTATCAGCAGGTATGGCGAGGCGAGGTGTTCTTCGTTTTTAAAAGAGCACACTATACGCCGTCCTATGCTATCAGCGGAGCGCTCTCCGACCTCTCTTTCACATCGCGAGACATTACATTTATTCCTAAGACCGAGTCACTCGTTCTCAAGTTCCGCCATTTTCCCTTTATCAAAGCGTCATCGTGTGTGATGGATGCGCGCCCTTCGGCTGCTGGCTTTGATCTAATAGCCCTGTCAGGATGCACTCCTGGCCAGCCAGTAACTATTCGCAGCGTTTCTCCGGCTAAGAGACTCCTAGGTAGCTCATGATGAAACCTGTGCTCTCATATATCGGTAGATTGATATACCTCCTGGTCGTGCTAGTGCCGCTCTTTGCGCTTGTATACTTTATGGAATCAGCGGTTGTGGTTGGAGACTTTCACTCCCGCACATGGTTTCCACTTATTAACCTGAACCATAACGGATTTCACTCGTGGCGCATCGACCACATGACCCAGGCTGTAGCTGCTCTTGCACCCTCGTACAACTTTGCAGAACGGCCGATTGTCGCAATTATACTACTGGTGCTCGGCACTTTTCTCTTGCTGCGCGAGGTCACTTTGAAGGGACTACAACCAAAGCAAAGCCCTCGTTTATTTGCGGCAGTGGGCGCGGTGTTTCTGTTTATTCTCACCGTGGGACTCGACCCAGTAGTAATCGGAGCTCTCGCCTGGGTGCCGATAGTTGCCATACTCGCCGCAAGAGGCATGACGACTGAACGACCACTCATAACGTATACGATGCTGGCGTGTGCGAGCGTTGAGCTTGTATGGAGTGCAAACCAGACTGCGCTTGTCAGCAGCGTGGCGGCCCTGTGGCTTGCAACCACGCTCTCTCAATCAACCCCTCGCCCCCGTCCTAAACTCATCGTTGTTTCGTTTCTTGTACTGGCGCCCACGCTGTTTACTACTGTTACGGCACCGATGGCCGAGATCCCAAACTACCGCAAATCAGCACACGTTTTGCCGATTGAGGATGCCTACGGCACTGTACGACCGCTCGTTGGCCCGACGTACCCTTTTGAAGTGCTCGACAGAAGAGCCGTACGGAGCGAATATGACGATCGGGCTCTCGCGGTGCTCGCGCTTGCCTTGGTTGCATGGCTAGTGCGCAGACGAGGTCAGACCTCGCTGATTCAACAATCTACAACGGTTGGCTTATCACTCGCTCTGTGTGTCGCCTTGTGTATGGAGCTGCCCGAACCGTGGGCCACCATCTCTCCTGTCCCAAGCCTCTCACGAGTCCTGCCTTGGGCGACCACATACTCTTTAAAGTCGGTACTCCTTGGGCTTAGTGCGTGGCTAACCGCGATCAGCCTTTTACCGAGCGCTGCTTTACTGGGTTCCCTCTCACTTTCAATCTGCTCTCTTGTGCTAATAGTAGTAGGGTCTCCGCATTTTTTTAAACCTATCTTGCGCGAACGGGGACTCGCCACCAATGTTGATCTTAGGCCTCTTATCCTATCTCCATCAGCGGCGATTATTCGCTCTCTTGGAGCGGACAAAGTCGATATCCCCGCATGGCTCGCAAGCATACGGAGATCAACTCAGATCCCAGGCAAAGATATTCGAGCCTTGGGCGGGCATGTGACCATCACCCCAGCGCCCCACCCAGAGAT
>Ga0172372_10003264_pt1 | contig 24014 bp, 22 predicted proteins | sample LakKiv5m_2_FD_114544 | JGI IMG/M metagenome (GOLD analysis project Ga0172372, IMG submission 114544) | Freshwater microbial communities from Kabuno Bay, South-Kivu, Congo - kab_092012_9.5m | ecosystem: Environmental > Aquatic > Freshwater > Lake | place: Democratic Republic of the Congo...
CTTCCTATAGAGCCGTCGTAGACTACGACGTTGATAGGACGGGTGTGGAAGCGTGGTAACACGTTAAGCTTACCGTTACTAATAGCTCAATTGGCTTGATTTATGCACTGAAAAAAATTTTTATATTAATTAAATTTTTATACAAAATAGATTTAATACATTATTTAATTACTTCCTAATAAAGTAATAATATCTTCATAGAGTATTCCATCTACTAATTGATTTTATTACTTTAAGGCAAAATCAGGGAGGCTACCTAATTTTTTAAAGCGCTCCATCCTCATGTCTTTTATAAAATGATCAGGATTGATTCCTAAACGTGGAATTATTCTAAAATTTTTATTCAATTAATTTATTTACCGCTATTTTTTCTTATTAACTTTATTGGGTTACCATAATAAACATTATTAGGCTTACAATCTTTATTTACAAAAGAATTGCCCCCTACTAGAACATTTTGACCTAAGTTTATATATTGTTTGACTTTAGCCCCGATGCCTAAAAAACTAAGCTTGCCTACTTTTACTCCACCTGCAGTAATCACTCCTGGTCCTGTGCTTGAAAAATCATGAAAAATGTTGTCATGATCAATGGAATTAGAAGTATTAATAATACAATGATCTCCGATTTTAGATCCATGATTTATAACTGAGTTTTGTAAAATTATACTTCCTTTACCCACTGATGTTTCTTTTCCAATAAAAGAGTTTTCTGAAATGATTTTAGCCCATTTAATTTTTTTATTTTTTTTTATGGTTTTTTTATAACATTCCCTTCTTCTGTGATTATCACTTATAGCAATAATACCATTTACTTCTCCATTAATCTTATCTAGATTTAAGGTCTTATACTTTTGTCCTTTATATTGAATTACTATTGAATTTTCTTTTTTACTCTCGTTTATAAAACCCAACAACTTAAAATCTTTTTTTTGAATTACTTCATAAAAGACAATTTTAGCTAAATCTCCACTACCAAATATAATTAAATTTTTCATTTTTTATTCATTTATTATATCAACTATTTTTTTTTTGAAGTGGCTTGGTGTAATAAATGGAAAAAATTTTTTTTTTGAAATTTTTTTACTAGCCACTAAAATTTTGTCCTTATTTATAGATCTTTCAAAAAAAACGTAAGGATTTTTAATAATACTTATGCTGACATTAATATCACTTAGTTTTTTCCAAAGTAGTTTAAATAATCTTATATCTTTGTCTGAGCATTCATTATTTGCAATAAATGGTAGCGATATGGCAGATAAAAACAAGTATGCAATATCATAACCCCAAAGCTTTGGTGCGGCATTGTAAAACTCCCAGTCGATAATATTAACTTTTTTTTTTTCAAAAATTATATTGTCTAAAGTCAAATCACCATGAATATTGTGATATTTTTTTTTAGTGAAAGTTTTTACATATTGATTAAAAATTATTATAAGATGTTCAAAATTTTTACTTAGATTTTCCCAGGATTTTAGTTTTACCCCATTAATTTCGTAAAGATCTATTGCTTTAAATTTTTTTTTATTATAGAATTTTTTTATAAATTTTTTTTTATTTCGATTTGTTTTTTTTAAGTACCAACAAGTTCCCCTGTAATCAGAGTAAATTTTATCTAACCCATCTTTGTTAAAGCTTATTTTTCTAAAAATATTCTTATCATGAATGTATAAAACTTTCATGTTATTTTTGTGAGCTTTTATATAAAAAAATTTTTCTTTCTCTAAAAAATGTTTGTAGTAATTTTTTTCAAAATTTTTATCTTTTTTTAAAAACTCTATATAAGAAATATGATTAATAAATTTCATATAAGTTTTAATGTTTGATTATTAAGTTCAAAAATTTTATCACAGTGCATTAATGATTGCTTCTTGTGCGCTATAGATATTACTGTAAATTTTTGTCTATTATGATTTATTTTATTTAAGATTTTTCCCTCAGTTTCTTCATCTATTGCATTAGTCGCTTCATCTAATATTAAAATTTCAGGTTTAAAGTAAAAAGCTCTTGCTAAACCTATTCGTTGAATTTGGCCCCCTGATAATTTTGCTCCTTTGTCTCCAACAATTGTATTAATTCCATCAGTTGAATTTTTTACCAGATTAGTTAATTCAAATAGATTAATTAAATTATTTAAATGCTCATAGTCGATAAATTTTTCCTCCACTCCAAAGGCAATATTATTTTTTAAACTTTCATCAAGTAAATATGTTTGCTGAGGAACGTAACTTAATAAATTTCTAAAATTATAAAGTCCTTTTTTTGTAATATCTTTATTATCAACTAAAATATTGCCGTTAGATGGTTTTAATAACCCAATTAAAATATTAATTAATGTTGTTTTACCTGCTCCGCTGCCGCCCATAATGCCGATGGACTCATTTTTTTTAATTTTAAAAGTAAGGTTTGATAAAACTGGATTTGTATGATTTGGATATTTAAATACTATTTTATCTAAAACTATTTTATCATTAAAAATTAAGTAATTACTTGATTTATTCTTTTCATAATTAATAATATTAACTTCTTTTTGGCTATATTCATTTTTAAGATTGTCTACTACTGGAGCGGCAAATTTAATATATTGAGATTGAACTATAATCCTGTTCAGGGAAGGCATCACTCTGTAGGCAGCCGCCAAGTATACTCCAACCAATGGCAAAATTTCATTTGCTTTTAAATCAGAATAATTAACAATAAATAAAATTCCAACTAAAATTATGACTAAAAATATTTCGATAAAAAGTTTAGGTAAAGTTCTTATGAATCTAGCTTTCTTATTAGATTCATAGAAACTAGAATTAAATTTATTTAATCTTTCTAAAAAAAAGTTTTCTTTATGTAATATTTTTATCTCTTTTATTGATGATAAGCTTTGAATTGCATTTTTTGTTATTAAACCCTCTGTTTTTTGACTTTCTTTTCCCCAAATAGAAAGTTTTTTATTAAATGTAAAATGAATAAAAAATGCAATTAATCCCAAAAGTATAAAAATTATTGTAGATGTAAAAAAACTTAAATATAGCAAAAAACAAATAATTGATAATAAAATAAAAAATTCAGCATATAGATAAACTGTTGCCGATAAAGCTCCTATGAAAACTCTTATTTCACTGGTTATATTTTTTGCCATAATAGAGGAATTTTTTTCCATAAAATCTACATAATTTAAATTTAAATATTTTTTATATAACTTATTAGTAAGAAATTTCGCTGCTTCAGCCTCAAAAGATTTATTGTACCAATTACAAAATAAAATTAAAAAAAAACGCAAAACATAAATCATTAATAAAAAAATAATTAAAATTTCATTCGTGAAAATATCTTTTGTATTTGAAAGACCTAATTTTAAAAAAATATTGTTGAGAAATTGACTTTTTTCAATACTAAAGAATTGGGTAATCAGAGGAATAAAAATACCTATAGACAATGTTTCGACTAACGATAAAAAAAGTAGAATTATAAACAAAAAATAAAAGTATTTTTTTTGATTCCTATCAAAAAAACTAAATATTTTTGTAATCGTTTTAAGCATAATTAAAAGTAATATTTTATATGTTATTTTGTTCAAAAAATGAACATTTTAGTATATAAAATCTCAAAGAATATGGCGTTTTTAAAAAAATTAAATTACTTAGATTTTAAATTTGAACTGTTTAAACCAAGTGTTTGTGAGATTCTGGTTATGGATGATATGAATTTTCACGAGCTAAAACCGATAGTGAAAAAATATGATTATAAACTATTAAAAACGAGAAAAATAACCCTTAATATTTATGTAATTTTTTTATTAATTATCAATATAAAACCAATCAATGCAAAGAATTATTTTTCTAAATATATAGAACTTTGTAATCCAAAATTAGTTTTAACTTTAAATGACTCAAATATTTTATTTTATAAACTAAAAAAACAATTTCCTTTAATAAACTTTTTTGCGATTCAAGTAGGGCATAGATCTAGGTTATTTTTTCATCAATTGAAATCTCAAAAAAATCTACAATGTGATTATCTTTTTACATGGGGTAAGAATTATTCAAATTTGTTCTTAAATCATATAAAATGTAAATGCATTGAGCTGGGATCTTTTTTAAGTAATCGCATTCAAAAACGAAAAAAAAAAAGATCCAGCGTTGCTTACATTTCTTCTAGATATCCTGCAAAAAAAATTAAAGTATTATCTGCTGGTATAGAAGTTAAGTCTGATATTTTTTGGAAAGCTGAAAATTATCTTCTTCCAATAATTTATAATTTTTGTAAAAAAAAAAAAATTAATTTAGAAATAATTGGCAAGTGTAATTCAAGTAATAATAGTGGTGAAGCTGTGTCAGAAAAAAATTTTTATAAAAAAATATTAAATAACAAAAAGTTTTTTTTTCACAAAAATAAAGGGTCCGGCTCAACAATTAGTCCTTATAAGGTCTGCGACGAGGTTGAATTAAATATTGGTGTAAGCACTAGTATGGTTGCAGAAGTAATTGCTAGAGGTAGTAAATGTTGTATTATAGATATAAGAGATAAGTTTAGCAAAGTAAAGAATTGGTCAAATCCGTTATATCCATATAGTAAAAAAAATTTAAAGTTTTTTGTTAATAAAATAGATGAGAATAAAATTATTAAAACTCTTAATAAGATTTATAATTTAAGCAGTAAAGCCTGGGAAAAAGAAAAAGAAAAAATTATCCCCCATCAAATTTTGTTTAATAAAAAAAATAATATTTTGGTATCAAAAATAAAGCAGGTATTAAGTTCACAATGAAAAAAGACATTTATAATAAAATTGTAAATTCTAAATTTCCGTACGTCATCGCTGAGATTGGCATAAATCATAATGGAAGTTTTAAAGTTGCAAAAAAAATGATCAAAGAAGCTAAAAGGTCAGGTGCTGACTGTGTTAAATTTCAAAAATTTTTTGCTAAAAAATTTATTTCTAAATATGCACCAAAAGCAGTATATCAAAAAAAAAATAAATTTTTTAAAAAAAAATCTCAATTAGAAATAATAAAAAATTATGAAATTACTTTTCAAGAATTAATTGAATTAAAAAAATATTCAGAAAAATTAAAAATTGATTTTTTATGCACCCCCTTCGAGAATGATAGTTTAAATGAATTGTTAGGGCTAAAAGTAAAAATTTTTAAAATAAGCTCTGATAATTTAAATAATTTTCCCTTTTTAAATAAGGTGGCAAAATCAAAAAAGCCAGTAATTCTTTCTACTGGAATGTCTAATTTAAAAGAAGTAGGCGAGGCATTTAAAATTTTTAAAAGAAATAAAGTAAAAATAATAATACTTCAGTGTACTAGTAATTACCCATCTGAAATTAACGATGCAAATATAAATGTTTTAAAAACTTTTAAAAGAAAGTTTAAAGTGCCGGTTGGATATTCCGACCATACATTGGGTTCATTAAGTTCAATTGTGGCTGTTTCTTTAGGTGCGATAGTGATTGAAAAACACTTTACTCTCTCTAAGAAAATGAGAGGACTAGATCATAAAGCTTCCTTAGAACCAAGTGAATTTAAGAAGTTTGTAAATAATTTAAAAAAAGCCAAGATTATAATGGGGTCCTATGAAAAATTTCCTTCAAAAAATGAAAAAAAAAATTCAGCGGCAGCAAGAAGATCAATTGTAGTCACTAGAAACCTAAAAAAAAATCATAAAATAAAGCTTAATGATGTTGAAATAAAAAGACCGGGGATTGGTATAAATCCAAAATATCTAACTAAAATTATTGGAAAAAAAATTAATAAAGAAAAAAAAATTGATAGTATTTTAAGAAAAGATGATTTTAAGGGGCTAAAATTTAATGATTAAAATAGCTATACAAGGAGCTGGCTTTGTTGGATCTGCATTTGCGTTAGTCTGTGAAAATGCAAAAAAAAAAAAAAAATATATTTATGATGTAACCATAGTTGAAAAAGATGGAATTAATTCTAGAGAAAAAATTGAAAAAATAAACAGCGGAATCTTTCCATTCAAAATGAATGATAAAAAGATATTTTATGCTTTTAAAAAAACAATTGGGAGGAATCTTAAAGCCACTAATAATATTGCAGTTTATAAAAAAGCAAAAATAATTATAAGTTGCATTGACTTTAATACTTTAGAAAAAAAAAAGGATTTTAAAAAAAATATAATTTTTTACAAAAAAAAAATTTCTGAAATAATGTTAAATATTCAACCATCGGCATTATTAATTATACAAACAACTTTGCCCCCAGGAACATGTGAGAAATTTTTAATTCCAATGTTTAAAAAAATACTAAAAAAAAGGGCTATAAATAGAAAAGATATATTATTTTGTCACTCTTTTGAAAGGGTTATGCCTGGCAAAGGTTACATAGACTCGATAAGAAATAATTGGAGAGTTTACGCTGGTATAAATAAGACTTCAAATTTAAAAGCAAAAAAATTTTTCGAGTCTATAATAAATTTTAAAAAATTTCCTTTAACACAATTTGATAGACCTATTTATTCTGAAACCGCAAAAATATTAGAAAACTCGTATAGGGCATTTAATATTGCTTTTTTAAATGACTGGGGAAATTTTGCAGAAAAAATAAATGTCAATTTATTTGAAGTGATTAAATCTATAAAGTTACGCCCAACACATGAAAACTTAATGCTTCCAGGATTTGGAGTCGGAGGACATTGTTTAACAAAGGACCCTTTATTCGCAAATATTTCATCAGAATATGTATTTGGATTTAAAGATCAAAAATTTGATCTTTTAAAACACGCAGTCAATACAAATAAAGAGATGCCCTTAAATACATTCAAGCTTATTAAGTCAAAGTTCAAAAAAAAAACGTCAAAAAAAATTTTAATAATGGGTGTTTCATATAAAGAAGATATTGATGATACAAGAAATTCTCCATCAGCTTTACTGTATAATAAATTAAAAAAAAATTTTAAACATATAGATTTTTGTGATCCGCTTGTAAAAAAATGGGAAGAATTAAATTTAGAAGTAAAAAACGAAGTACCTGATTTAAGTAAATATGACATTTTAGTTTTAGTAAATAAAAATTATCAAAATTTACATTTTGAAAAAATTTTTAAACAAAAGAAAATTTCAATATTTGATACTAATAATATTTTAACAACAAAAAAAATTAAAAAACTTTTAAAAAAAGGTATAAAAGTTTTTTCTATAGGAAAATGAAAAAAATTTTAATTACTGGTGGAGTAGGATTTATAGGTTATCATATCGCAAAACAGCTTAAAAAAAATTTTAAAATTACCTTAATAGATAACTTGTCCAGGGGAATGCTTGATAAGGATTTTAAAATACTATTAAATCATAAAAATATAAAATTTAAAAAATATGATTTATTAAAAAAAATAAACCTTAAAAAAAATTTTAATATCATAATTAATTTAGCGGCTATACTTGGTGTAGAAAAAGTTATAAAAGAACCTGGGAAAGTTTTAAATAATAATATTTTAATTTTAAAAAACTTAATTGATTTTTCAAAAAAAAATAAAAAACTAGAAAAGTTTATTTTTTTTTCAACAAGTGAGGTTTACGCTGGTTCTCTTGAAAAAAAAATTTTAAAATTTCCAACACCAGAGAATTCTATTTTAGTGCTTCAATCCTTAGAAAATAAAAGAAGTACCTACATGCTTTCTAAAATTTATGGGGAGTCAATGTGCATTCACTCTGGGTTACCTTATGTCATTATTCGTCCACATAACATTTATGGACCTAGGATGGGTTTTTCTCACGTCATTCCGCAATTGGCAAAAAAAATCTTATCAAACAAAAAAAATGTATTAGTTTATAATCCTAATCATAAAAGAACATTTTTTTTTATAAAAGATTTAGTTTTTATCATAGAAAAAATGATTAAAAAAAGATTTTTAAAAAATAAAATTTTTAATGTTGGAAATAATAAAAATGAAATTTCGATTTATAATCTTTGTAAGTTAATGATGAAAACTTTAAAATTTCAAAAAAATATCAAAGTAAAAAAATTAGACAATTCATCACCCTTAAGAAGAATTCCTTGCAATAAATTAATAAAAAAAAATTTTAACTTAAAAAAATTTACTAGTCTTAAAGATGGGTTAGTCGTGACATTAAATTGGTATTTAAATAAATTGTATGAAAAAAATTAGCTTATCTGATCCTTTTTTAAATAAGGTAGAAAAAAATTTTTTAGTTAATTGTTATAATTCTACCTTTATATCTTCAGTTGGAAAAAATGTAGAAAAATTTGAAAATGAAATCAAAAAATATGTCAAGAGTAAATTTTGTAATGCATGTATCAATGGTACAGCTGCACTGCATATATGTTTAAGAGTATTAAATATAAAAAAAGACGATGAAATAATAGTTCCCTCGCTTTCCTTCATAGCTACTGCAAATGCAGTTTTGTACAATAACGCAATTCCAGTTTTTATGGATTCCGATAAGTTTTTGAATATAAGTGAGCAAAAAACAATAAATTTTTTGGAAACCCAAACAATTGTTAAAAACAAAACATGTTTTAATAGAAAAACTAAAAGGCCTATTAAAGCTTTAATTGTTGCTCATATGTATGGTCGACCAAGTGAAATAAAAAATTTAATTAAAGTTTGCAAAAAAAAAAATATTAAAATAATAGAAGACGCAGCAGAAAGTTTTGGTTCCTTTTACAATAAAAAAATACACACTGGTTTAAAAGGAGATATTGGTTGTTTTTCATTTAACGGCAATAAAATAATTACATCTGGTGGTGGTGGAGCAATTGTAACAAATAATAAGAATTATTATTTAAGAGCAAAAAATTTGATTAATCAGTCTAAAATTAAAAATATAGATTATATACATAATGAGTTGGGATACAATTATAGATTATCGAACTTACATGCCTCAATAGGATTAGGGCAAATTTCAAAATTAAATAAAATTTTGAGAAATAAGAAAAAAATTTTTAACTTTTATAGACAAGCACTTAGGAAATTTAGAAGCTTTACTATACTAGAAAATCCGAAAAATTGTATATGCAACAACTGGATTATTTTATTAAAAATTCTTAATAAAAAAATTAATTATAAAGCATTAATCAAAAAATTAAGTAAACATGGAGTGGAAACTAGGCCGATATGGTATCCATTAACTAATCAAAAACATTTAAAAAGATACCAAAAATATAAAGTAAACCGTGCAATTATAGACCATAAAAGCACATTATGTGTTCCTTCAAGCGCGGGTTTAAAGAAAAAAGAATTACAAAAAGTAATCAGATGCTTGAAAAAATATGATTAAAAAAATTTCTGTAATAACTGGTTCAAGGGCTGAATATGGACTTTTAAAAAATCTAATTTTACTTTTAAAGCAAGATAAATTATTTAAAACTTCTTTAATTTTAACTGGCTCACACCTTTCAAAAAAATTTGGTTATACATTTAATGAGATTAAAAAAGATAAAATTTACATAAATCATAAAATTAAATTAAACTTAACAAATGATCAGCCGTTTAATATCTCAAGAGAAATTGGAAAAAGCTTTATAAATTTTTCAAAAATTTTTAAAAAGATTAAGCCGCACCTTATAATAGTTTTAGGAGACAGATATGAATTACTTCCTGCTGTTTATGCAGCAACAATTTTTCAAATACCCATCGCTCATATTCATGGTGGGGAGCTATCACTTGGCTCTATGGATGATGTTACTAGACACGCAATTACAAAACTTTCTCATTTGCATTTTACCGCACACAAAATTTATAGAAATAGAGTAATTCAGATGGGGGAACAGCCAAATAAAGTTTTTAATTTTGGAGGTTTAGGTGTTGATGCCATAAAAAAAGAAAAGTTATTAGATAAGAAAAAATTAGAAAAAAAGTTAAAAATTAAATTAAAAAAAAAAAATATTTTAGTAAGCTATCATCCAGAAACAATAGAAAGGAAAAAAAATAAATTATATTTTAAAGAATTATTAATGGCACTCAAAGAAAAAAAAGATATACTTATATTTTTACTTATCCAAATGCAGATAGTGGAAATAATGAACTCATAAAAATGATTGAAATTTTTTGTAAAAAAAACTACTCGAATACTGTTAAGTTTAAGTCTTTAGGCAATAAGTTATTTTGGTCATTAATTAAACAGGTTGATGGTATCATTGGAAACTCTTCCTCTGGATTATTAGAAGTTCCAACCTTTAATAAAGGAACTATAAATATTGGTGAGCGACAATCAAATAGACTTAAAAGTGCGAGTGTAATTGATTGTGAACCAAAAAAAAAAAAAATATTAAATGCTATACAAAAACTTTACTCAAGAAAATTTGCAACCAAAATTAGTAAAGTTAACAATCTTTATGGAAACGGTGGAGCCTCAAAAAAAATATTCAGAATTTTAAAAAAGTTAAATTTAAAAATATTAGTAAAAAAAAAATTTTTTGATCTTAAAAAAATATGAAAAATTTAACAAAATATATAATTAAAAATAATTCAACATTGCATGCTTGTGTTAAAAGAATGAATCAAAATGGTATTAAGACGCTAATAGTTACAAATAAAAACGGAGAATATATTGGAACTATTAGCAGCGGGGACGTGAGAAAGGCAATAGCTAAAAAGTTTGGATTAAATAAAAAAATTATTCATTTACTAAATGATAAATCTGTTTTTTTTTCAGAAGATAAAATTAACTTTAAAATAATAAAAAAAAAATTAATTGAGGGTTTTGATTATGTTCCAATACTTAATTCCCAAAAAAAAGTTATTAATATAATTGGAAATAGTTATTTCCTAAAAAAAAATACTAAACCTCATAAAAAAAAAAATCTTTTTTCTGTTGTAATTATGTCAGGTGGCAAAGGTACAAGATTAAAGCCATTTACTAATGTGTTACCTAAACCATTAATGCCAGTAGACAATAAAACTTTAATAGAACATGTAATCGCTAAATTTCAAGAAAGCGGAATTGATAAATTTAACTTAACTTTAAACTACAAAAGTCAAACTTTAATATCTTTTTTTAAAGAATTACAACCAGAATATGGGATTGAATTTACTATTGAAAAAAAACCATTGGGGACTATTGGCGGAGTAAAAAAAATTAAAAATCTTAAAAATGATATTTTAATTTCTAATTGCGATACGATAATTAAAGAAGACTTTAATAAAATTTTTACAAATCATAAAAAAAAGAAAAATCTTATGACTTTAATTGTTGCAAAAAAAAAAATTAAACTTGCCTACGGAGTATGTAAATCAACGGGTAAAAATGGTAAAATAATTAATCTGAAGGAAAAACCACAGTATAATTTTTTAGTTAATACAGGTTGTTATTTTATTAATAAAAAAATATTAAAATTTATACCAAATAATATTAAATTTGATGCAACTGATTTGATTAATAAACTAATCGCAAAAAAAATTAAATTAGGATCTTATGAAATTAACGAAAAAAAATGGTTAGACGTTGGGCAGCTTGATGAGTATAAAAAATTTCTCAAAACTATAAAATGAAATGATAAATAAAAAAATTTTAGTTATCGGTGTAGGATCAATTGGCAAAAGACACGCTAAATGTTTCGAAAAACTAAATTATGAAATTGATATAGTTGATATTTCAAAAAAAAGAATAATGGAGGCAAAGGGTAAGATTAAAGTTGTAGATAGTTTTATCGATTATCGGCAAGCCTTATCTACTAAAAAATATAGCGGGGTTCTTGTTTGTACTCCACCACACCTTCATTTAGAAATGTCAAGTCAAGTAATAAAAAAAAATTGTAATTTATTTATTGAAAAACCACTTGGAATGAACACAAATGGTTGGGCAAAATTATTTGATGAATGTAAGAAAAAAAAAATAGTAAATTATGTAGCTTTTTGTCATAGGCATATAAACTATATTCGAAAGAGTAAAAAAATAATTTTGGATGGAAAAATAGGAAAAATCTTAACAGGAAATATTATTTGGGGGTCTTATTTGCCAGACTGGCATCCGTGGGAAAAATATTATAATTTTTATATGGCTAAAAAAAATGAGGGTGGTGGAGCCTTGATGGATGAAAGTCATGGGATAGATCTTTTAAGATTTTTAGCAGGAGAAGTAGAAGATGTGCATGCTAGGGTGCTAAACGTATCCTCTTTAAAAATAACAAGTGATGATTTGACTGTAATGAACTGTAGATTGAAAAATAAGTCTGTATTTCAATTAAATTTTGACCTTATTTCAAGAGTTCCGAGAGTAAGTATTGAAATAATAGGCACAAAAGGAAGTTTAATTATTGATAGAGTATTGAATCAAATAAAATTGTATTCTTCAAGAAAAAAAAAGTGGAGTATTTTGCAATTTAGTCAAAATGATCTTTTAAGAATGTACGATGACCAAGCTAAATATTTTATAGATTGTATTAATAAAAAACACAAAAACCATCAAGATATAGCTGATGGAATTAAAACTCAAAAAATTATTGATAAAGCCTTTGAGTCCTCAAAAAAGAAAAAGATAATGAATGTAAATTAATGAATATTTTAGGCATAATCCCAGCTAGAAAAAATTCTAAAGGCATAAAAAATAAAAACAGATTAAAGTTAAATGGTAAAACTTTAGCTGAACTAGCAGTCATAAACGCAACAAAAAGCAAATTAATTAATAAAATAGTTTTTTCATCAGATGATGACTATTTATTAAAAAAAATAGAAAAGATTGGACCCTTTTGTCCCTTTAAAAGACCGAAAAAATTTTCTTTAGACGCGTCATCTAGTTATGATGTATGTAAACATGCGGTTAATTGGTTAGAGAATAATGAAAATTGGAGAACAGATGTAGTTGTTTTGTTATCACCAACTACACCATTTAGAACAAGTAAAATTATCGACGAAGTATTAAAAAAATTTCTCAGCTCTAAAGCTAATTCTATAATTACAATCACAGATCCAACTTATCCTCCCCAGTGGTTTGTGAAAAGTGATGGTAAGTTTTTAAGTTTATTAGACGAAAAAAATTCTAAATACAAGAGAAGGCAAGAGGTGCCTAAAACTTACATACCCGCAGGAATGATTTATGCAATTAAAAAAAAAACATTATTTAATTTAAAAGGTATTTTACCCAATAAAAACTCAAAAACCATTGGGCATTATGTCAATCCAAATATATCAATAAATATTGATAACTATTCACAATATCTTCTTGCAAAAATCTTTTCTAAAAATAAAATTTTTTGAAAAATTTTTGAATGAAATTAAATCAAATATTTCTTGATATTGAATGTCAAAAAAAAATTATAAAAAAAGTAGATAAAACTTATGAGAAAGTTTTTACCGAGTTAAGTATTGAATTAAATAGGGTTCATAAAATAAATTGGAATAAACGGTCGTGGAGATTAGTCATTGGACCTTGGTTAATATATTTTATTTCAATTGTTGAGAATTATATTACTTCCAAAAAAAAAAAAATTAAAAAAAAATTGTTTCAAGGCATTAATCATTTATGTTGCAGAGACCTTGCTGAATTTAAACATAACTTTAATTTAAAAAAGTGGCACAAATATGTAGAAAATAGAGTTCAAAATAATGAAAAGTTTTTTTTAAAAAAAAATCGCAAAATAAAATTTTCACAATTAAAAAATAAATATAAGAATATTAATAAATTAAATTTATTTTTATTAAAAATTTTAGAGAGAGTTCTGTGCTTTAAAAATAGCTTTTGTTTTTATAAACCTTATTTTGGAAAATCATATCACATTTTTAAAATTTTTTTATATTTAAAAGAAATTCCTTTTTTTTATCAAATACAAGATAAATATCGAGTATTAGAAAATTATAACAATGATTTTAGAAAAAAAATTAGAATAAATTTAAAACCTAAAAATAACCTAGAAAAAGTATTAGAAAATCTTTTAATTGAAGCTATACCAACAGTATATTTAGAGGGTTTTAAAAATATGATAGTAGCTGCTCGTGATAGCCTTCTGCCAAAAAAAATAAAAAATATTTTCACGGCGAATATATACAAAGACAACATTTTCAAGTTTTGGGCAGCTGACCAGTTAAATAAAGGAGCAAAATTATTAATTTATCAACATGGCGGAAATTACGGAATTGATAAAAATTTATGGGGATTAAAACACGAATTAAATGTATGCGACAATTTTTTTTCAAAAGGATGGAAAATGGAAAAAAATAAAAAAATTTTTCCAGCAGTTAATTTTTTCTCAATGCGTAGTAAAAAAATTGAAAAAGAAACTAAAAAAATACTGTTAGTAGCTCCGGTATTAGACATCTTTAGAACAGATAATAATTTGAAATATCAAAATAATTTTGAACAAATAAATATGATAAAAATTTTTTTATCAAATATTGAAGAAAAAATATTTAATAAAATATATCTTAAACCACATCCAAAGGAATATTTACATAGCTATAGTCTTTCGGAAGAGATATTAAAAAAATTTCCCAAAATAAAAATACTTAAAAAAAAAGACCCAGTAGAAAATATCTATAATGATTATTGTTTGATAATATTCTTTTACAACTCAACATCTTTTGGAAATATCATAAATTTTAATTTGCCGTCTATCTTAATAACTCCAGAAATTTACTTTAAAAAAATGATGGAGAGTCAATCACAAAAAACTTTCAAAAATTTACAAGATAGCAAATTATACTTTACTGATTCTTTTAAAGCATCTTTGCATATAAATAGTCAATTTAAAGATTTAAATAAATGGTGGAATTTAAAAAAAACTTTGGATGGAAGGAAAAATTTTGAAGAAAATTACTCTAATATTTCATCAAGAATGTTCCAAAAATTTATGAAAGATCTAAAGAATAATTTAGATAGAAATTGACTTATGCATAAATTTTCTTTAGATTGTTCAAAAAATGAACAAAATAAATGATGATACATATTTAAAAGTTTTAAGAAAAATTCACACTGACTCTAAAACTACTCAAAGAGGGTTGGCGTACGAATTAGACTTTAGCTTAGGGAAATTAAATTTTTTAATTAATGAATTAAGAAAAAAAGGTCTAGTTAAATTAAAGAACTTTAAAAGTCATAAAAATAAAGTCAAATCATTAAGATATATTCTTACGCCAAAAGGATTGACATTAAGAACTAAACTTCTTGCTATGTTCATGAAAAAAAAGCTTAAAGAGTATGATGAACTCAAAATGGAATTAGAAATAAAATAATGTTTAATAATAAAACAATATTTATTACAGGTGGAACCGGTTCATTTGGCAAATCTTTTGTAAAACATTTACTTGAAAAATATAAAGTAAAAAAAATTATAATATTTAGTAGAGATGAACTTAAACAATATGAAATGTCAAAGATTGAAATGTTTGAAAAAAATAAAAAACTTATAAGATTTTTTATTGGAGATATAAGAGATATCGATAGGTTAAGGTTGGCTTTTCGTAATAATAATATAGACTATGTTGTTCATACTGCAGCACTCAAACAAGTAAATGCTTCAGAATATAATCCTTTTGAATTCATTAAAACAAATATTATTGGCTCACAAAATATAATTCAAGTTTGTTTAGAATTTCAAATCAGGAAAGTTATAGCTCTAAGCACTGATAAAGCAGCTGCACCTATTAATTTATATGGTGCTACGAAACTGTGTGCAGATAAATTATTTATTAGTTCAAATGTTTATTCAAATAAAACATTATTCTCAGTAATTAGATATGGTAACGTAATGGGTAGCCGTGGATCAGTCGTACCTATTTTTTTAAAGCTAAAAGAAAAAAATATTTATCCAATTACTGATCCTAAAATGACAAGATTTAATATTACATTACCAGATGCGATAAAATTTGTCTGTAATTCTATTTCAAAGATGAGAGGAGGAGAAATATTTGTTCCTAAAATTCCATCATTTCAGGTAATTGATCTAGTTAAAGCAATTTCAAAAACAGGTAAAATTAATGTCATCGGGTTACGCCCAGGTGAAAAAATTCACGAGGAGATGATAACCAAATCAGATGCAGAAAATACGCTAGAGTTTAAAGATTATTTCATCATCTACAACAATTTAAAGAGTAACAAAAGTATTAATTTTTTTAAAAGCAAAAAAAAATATCCAAAGCCTTGTGAAGAGGAATTTTCTTATAGTAGTAATAAAAATAAGATATTTTTAAGCCCTGCACAAATCAAAAAACTAATAAATGACTTCAAAAACACATTCTATAATTAACTACGGAAAACATCATATAGATAATAATGACGTGTCCGCTATAACAAAACAGTTAAAATATAGGGCACTTACTCAAGGAAAAAGAGTTCAAGATTTTGAGCAAGATTTAAAAAAGTATTTAGGGTTCAAATATTGCACCGTTGTTTCAAGTGGTACATCAGCTCTTTATCTAATGTCAAAATGTTTAGGTTGGAAAAAAAATGATTTAATCTTTACGACACCAAACACATTCGTGGCTACAGCTAATTGTATAGAGAGAACAGGGGCTAAAACTATTTTCATAGATATAGATCCCATTACTTATTGCATTGACGTTACAAAGTTAGAAGAAAAAATAAAAAAATACAAAAAGGAAAAAAAAAAAATCAAGGCAATTATAGCTGTTGATTTCGCTGGACACCCATGTGACTGGCCAAAACTTAGATCCATTTCAAAAAAATATAATTTAGATTTGATAAATGATAACTGTCACGCACTTGGTGCAGAACTAAATTATTCTAGGAAATATGCATCTAAATACTCTGATATTACAACTCAAAGTTTTCATGCTGTGAAAAATATTACAACTGGAGAAGGAGGAGCAATTTTCTCTAATAATAAAACTTTCGATGAAAAACTTAAATTGTTTAGATCACACGGGATAATAAAAAAAAATTTCAAAAGTGACTTTTGGTATTATGAAATGTCAGTTTTAGGAGAAAATTATAGACTAAGTGACATACAATGTGCATTAGGAATAAGCCAATTAAAAAAAATCAACAAGTTTTTAAAAAAACGAAGAAAAATAGCTCAGATTTACGATAAAGCATTTTCCAATGATGCAAGATTTAAAATTCCAACTTTTAATAAAAGAAAAATTTTGCACGCATATCACCTATATCCACTTCAAATTATTTTTGAAAAACTAAAAATAACAAAAAAAAATTTTTTTAAAAAAATGCTTAAAACTAAAATTAAACTTCAGGTTCATTATATCCCAATTTTCTTACATCCTTATTATAAAAAAAAATATAAATTTAATTTTAAAGAATTTAAAAATACCTTAGCCTTTTATAAAAATGAGGTTTCGATACCTATCTTTTATGACCTTAACTATCAAAAACAAAAAAAAATAATTAATCTAATAAAACAATTCTGTAAGTAACTTATGATATTTAAAATTAAAGATAAACTTATTGGAGGAGATAAAACATTTGTGATTGCTGAAATAGGTCTTAATCACAATGGTAGCTATAAAAAATGTATCCAAATGATTAATGAAGCTTTAAAAGCTGGAGTGGATGCTTGTAAATTACAAATTTCCGACCCAAATCAAAGCTACAACAAAAAGACATTGTCTTACAAAGTATTTAAAAAATTTTCTCTTACTAAAAATGAAATTATCAGATTAAATAAATATTGCAAAAAAAAGAAAATTATTCTTTTTTCTACAGTTGGAGATTTTAATAGTTTAGAATTTATAAAAAAAATTAAGTTTCCAGCCATTAAAATTTCCTCTGGACTATTAAATAATTTCCCTCTTTTAGAAAAAATAGCAAATACAAAAGTACCAATAATTTTATCTACAGGCATGAGTAATTTACAAGAAATTAAACAATCTCTTAAAATAATTAATTTTAAATCAAAAAATAAAAAAATAGGTGTCTTAAAATGCACATCTCTTTATCCAACTTTACATCACAATGTAAATTTAAATGCTATGGTTAGTCTTAAAAGGAAGTTAAGACTTCCTGTTGGATATTCAGATCATACTATAGGAAATTTAGCTTGTTTGGCTGCTGTAGCCATGGGAGCAAAAATTATAGAGAAACATTTTACATTAAATAAAAAACAAAAAGGATTAGATCATTTTATTTCAGCAGATCCAAAAGAACTCAAAGATCTCGTGACAGGTATAAGAGAAATTGAAAAAATTAAAGGAAAACAAAAAATTGAACCAGTTAAGGCTGAGTTAATTCAACGAAGAAAAATGTATAGATTTGTATTTTCATGTAAAAAAATCAAAAAGGGAGAAAGATTTTCATTAAAAAATATTGCTTTAAAAAGAACAAATATTAAATCTGACAAAAAACTACCTTCTATATATTTTAAAAAAATAATTGGTAGCCTTGCAAAGGCTGACATTAAAGATGACCATCCAATTTTTAAGGCAGATATAAAATGAGAATTTTAGCAACTTCAATAGGAGGAAATTTTTCCCATGATTTAATAAGAGCATTAAGAAAAGATAAGAAGAATATAATTATTGGATGTGATCTTAAAAAAAATAAAAATTTTAAATTCACAAATTATTTTTTTCAAATTTGCAACCCTAGAGATGAAAAAAAATATATTTCTGAATTAATTAAAGCTTGTAAAAAATTTAAAATCAAAATTATTATTCCTTGTTCAGAAAATGAGTGTTTGGTTATATCTAAAAACTTAAAAAAATTTAAAAAACTTAAAATTGAAACATCTGTCAGTAATTATAAAATTACTCGTATGATAAATGATAAGCACAAAGTTTTTGAATATTTGGATTTTAATAACATTGATGTAGGCAAATGGATGCAAATTAAAAATTTAAATGATCTAAAAAAAGGTTTAAGAATATTGAACTATCCTAAAGCAAAAGTAATCTTAAAACCCAAGCAAGGCTCTGGATCAAGAGGAATTTTAATTTTTAATAAATCAGTTAAAAAATTTAAATATCTACTTGAGGATAGTGAACGATTTTGTGGAGAAGGCACATATCACGCAATAATTAAAGAAATGAAAAAAAAGAAAAAAAACTTAAGTAATACAATTTTAATGCCATATTATGATAATTATACCTTTGATGTTGACTGTTTGGCTAGTCAAGGAAATCTTAAATGCTGCATACCAAGAATGAGACTGTATGAGAATCCGTTATCACCTATTAATCAAGGATGCGTGATTACAGCAAATAAAAAAATTATAAATTATTGTAGAAAAATTGTTAAAGTTTTAAATTTTAATGGAGCATGTGATTTTGATGTTGTTATAAGAAATGATAAAAAACCACAACTTTTAGATGCAAGCTGCAGGCTAAGTGGCTCATCAACAGCTAGTTTAGCAATCGGCATAAATATACCGTTAAATTTAATTTATATGCTTCAAAAAAAGAAAATTAAACTTAAGAAAATTATAAGGCCTGTGACTGTTTTTCCACAGAGCAGATTTGAAAAAGTGTTTTAAATGAAACATAATATAAATATTCTTTTAGTTGGTTTGGGTTCAGAAATTGGATCAACTTTAATAAGTCTAGTAAACAAAGAAAAAAAAAATATAAAAATTAAAGCAATTCTAACCAATAAAATTAGTTTAACTGACAAAAAAAAAAATTTTGAAAGTCTTAGAGCCAGACTTGTTCTAAATGAACCAAATCTATTGGGCTATATTAAGTATGATTTAGAAAAATCTTTGTTGATAATATCGCAAAATAAAATCAAAGTTTTTTGGGGAGATTTTAAAAAATTTAATTTGAAGAAAATTGATTTTAAATTTGATGCGGCAATAGTAGCTACTTCAACAACCCATATAAACAATAAAACATTAATGAGAAAACTTTTAAAGATTAGTAGATATGTTTTCGGAGTAGCAGAAGCAGAAAATTTACCCTCTGTTTACCCAAATTTATTAGATGTAAACTCAAGTCTTATTGAAAATAAAGCAAAAAATATTTTTAACATAAAAGAAAAAGTGTTTGCGCTTGGATCTTGCCAAACAAATGGATGGCTAGCTCAACTACGAGCAATTATTGAAGTTTTTAAAAAACTTAAAATATCTAATGCAAAAATAATAGGTTGTGAGCTAGATATTATTCACCCTGATACACCACAAGGCAGACTTGGAACAAAAAGTATTGAAGCAAGAGATCAAGATGCCAGGAACAATCTAAGACCCGGGTTTTCTCAAGTTGATAAATCCATGAGAAAACTCTTTTTAAAAAGTTACAAGTTAAACACTATATCCTTAAGAACGCTTACTGTTCCTCCGGGATATCAAATATCAAGATTTTATATAAAGTTTCATAACTCATATTTAAAAAAATTTACTAAAGAGAATTTTAAAAAAAATATAGAAGAAACATCAAAAAATAATAAATTTATTTATTCTTTCTCTGATAATTCTTTGGGTAGTAGGGCTTTTGAAAAAATTGAGACAGCAGCAGTAATTCTAACTGATGATAAATATCTTCATTTAACAGACAATTTTTTAGAACTTAAATGTAAAGAAAAAAATCATACTATTTCAAGGGTAATACTGCAATCTTACGTTCATAATACACGTGGTTATTGTAGGAGCGTAATTGAAACGATTAAAGAAATAGTAAAGATGTCTAATTTAAAAAATAAAAAAATTAATTGTTGGTAGTAATGATTGTTCTCAAAAATTCAGAAAAATATTCAGTATTTAAATTAAAAAATAGAAAAGGTGAAACACTAATATTAAAAATTTCAAATAGGCAAACAAAATTTATTAATAGAGAAATAAATTATATTAAAAAATTAAAAAAAAATTGGCTATTCTATAAAAATAAGATTCCTAAAATTTCGAGTCATGGAGTATTTTCTAATGGAATAAATAAAGGAAAAAAATATTACCATCAAAAGTATATAGCGGGACAAACTCTAACTCAATTAATTCACAATAAAAAAAATAAATCTAAGAAAATTGAAAAACTATTTAAATTTTTCTTAAAAGAATGTATTCCACAATTAAGAAATGAAACAAACGTTAAAAAAAGTAATCTATTAGAAGACTATAAAGAACTTTTTTTTAAAGAAAATAAAAAACTAAATAACAAAAACTTAATAAGCAATCTCTTAAAAAAAAAACATTTATTAATTAATAATAAAAGTTATCTAAATATATCTTATTGTTTAAGAACTATATTTAAATCGAAAAAATTTTTAAAGATAAAGCAAGGAGAATTTTTTTTATCAAATAATAGTCATTGTAATTTCCATGGCGGTAATATAATTTTTCCAAATCAAAATCAAAAAAATTTTAAAATAATTGACCCCGACTCTTCCTGGAAAGTAAATGACCCATTTTTTTCTTTAGCAAGGTTAATTTATACTTTTCCACATGATACCATGGAGTATGACCAGTATTTTTTGATTTCAAAAAATTTTAGCAAAGCTGCAAAAAATGAAACTATTTCGTTTAACGTAAGGTTAAATTGGACGAAAAGTATTGAAAAAAAATATGATTATATTTTTAGAGATTTTTACTTTAATCTTAATAGTAATTATTTAAGAAAATTACTAACAAAAGAAGAATATATACGATTTAATTTAACTATGATTTTGTGTTTTTTAAGAGGAATAAACACAAACTATGAACCAAAAGTAACTTTTTTAAATAATAATTCAAATCATTTTTTAAACAAAGGAATTTTCTTATATTTATTTTTTTTACCTTATCTAAATAATTTAACAAAATATTTTAATGAAAAATAATCTAGAATTTAAAAATAAAACAGTTTTAGTTACCGGTGGCAGCAAAGGAATAGGAAGGAGTATTTGTTTGCACTTTGCTAGGTTAGGAGCAAAAACAATTTTTACTTTTAGAAAAAAAGATAATTCAGTAAAATCGTTGTTAAAAATTAAATTTGAAAGAAAAAAAACTGTATATGGTTATAAGGTTAGTAATTTGAACAATAATCCACATTATCTCCTTAAGGAAATTAGAAAAAAGCACAAAGAAATTCATTTTTTAATTAACAATGTTGGAGATGCAATCAAAAGAACTAGCTTTAAAAAATCTTCTCCAAAACTTTGGAATGAAAGTTATATCACTAATTTACAATCAACAGTTGAAACTACTAGAGCTCTTCTAAAAAACTTTAATAATAATAAAATTAGAACCATTATAAATATCGGTTCTGTTGCAGGAAAATCAGGCGGCCAAGGGGACTCATTACATTATGGAGTTATGAAGTCTGCAATACATACGTTTTCAGTGGGTCTTTCTAGGGAATTAAAAAATACAAGAGTGTTATGTGTTGCCCCTAACGCTATAAACACTTCTTTCCAAAAAAGACTTTCATCTAAAGAAAGAATAAGAAAAATTAAATCAAATAATGCTTTAAATCGTTTGGGAACTGCAGAGGAAGTTTCAAATTTAGTTTTATTCCTTTGTTCTGAAAAGGCAAGTTATTTAAATGGTGAAGTAATTTATATAACAGGGGGAATAAAATGAAAAAAAAATTTTTAGTAATTGTGGCTCACCCAGACGATGAAATGCTTGGATGCGGAGGAACTTTATTAAAACTTAAAAAAGAAAATTGTGAGATAAAATCAATTTTTTTAAGTGATGGCGAGTCTTCTAGATCTAAAAAAAAAAATTATAATAAAGAAATCATAACAAGAGAAAATCAAGCAAAAAAAATATCAAAAAATGCTGGCTTTATAAAACCAAAATTTTTTAGACTTAAGGACAACTCATTAGATAAATACCCATTATTAAAAATTATAAAAAAAATTGAAAAAGAAATTTTGGGATTTAATCCTAATATAATTTTTACGCATTCTGACGTAGATTTAAATATTGATCATCAAATAGTAAACAGAGCAGTAGTAACAGCTTGTCGTCCTCACATAAAAAACAATTTGGAAGGAATATTAACCTTTGAAACGCCATCATCTACAGAGACAAACTTTAATGACAAAAAAAAATTATTTCACCCAAATTACTTTGTAAATATTAGCAAGTTTGTAAAAAAAAAATTAGAATTATTGGAAATTTATAGATCTGAAATAATGAAATGGCCTCATCCAAGATCTTTAAAAAATATAAAAGCTTTATCTATGTACAGAGGGTCCCAATCAGGTTTTAATTATGCAGAAGCATTTATGATTTTAAGATTAATTCAAAAATGAATATTGCCTTTAGAGTTGATAGTTCAGAAAAGATAGGTTTTGGACATCTAAGCAGATGCCTTACGCTTTCAAAGCAATTAAAAAAAAAAAATAAAGTTTATTTTTTTTCAAAAAATTTAAAAGGTAATAGAAATTATCTTATAAAAAAAAATAAATTAAACCTAGAAATAATAAATAGTTTCTCCGATGCTGAAAATACTATTAAATATATTAAAAAATTTAAAATAGATTATATTTTCGTTGATAATTATAATATAGATTTCAAATGGGAAAAAAAAATTGGAAGATATTGTAAGATTGTACTAATTGATGATTATCTTCAAAGGAAAAGTTTTTGTGATTTTTATATAAATTATCATTACCAAAAAAACTATAATTTAAAAAATAAACTTAAAAATGATTGTAAAAAATTATTAGGGCCACAATATTTAATTGTTAAAAAAGAAAAAAAAAAAATTATAAAAAAAAAAAATAAAATATTTATTTTTATCAGCACAGTAGATAGTAAAAATATTACTGAAAAAGTATTAAAAATTTTAGTTGAATTAAAATCTTTTTATCTAATTTATGTTGTATTAAGCGATAATAACAGAAAAAATCTTATAATTGAAAAATTTAGTAACAACGAAAATATTAAATTTTTAAATTTCAATGAGAAAAATTTTCATACATATTCTAAAGATGCAAAAATTATCTTATCTGGTTCAGGGGTTTCAATGTATGAAAATTTAATTTATAATGATAAAAATATTTTTTTTATCAATAATATAATACAAAATAAGATAACAAGAGATTTTAAAACATTTTCGGATGCCCTATATCTTTCAAGCAGTAGTTCCTTTAGAAATAAAATATTAGCATATGTAAAAAAAAAAAACAAAAAAAAAAAATTTGAAAATTTAATTGTTAATTTAGAAGTAATAAGAAAAAAAAATTATTTAAAATTTTTTAAGAAAATAAATAATTTA
>Ga0172372_10003266_pt1 | contig 24009 bp, 7 predicted proteins | sample LakKiv5m_2_FD_114544 | JGI IMG/M metagenome (GOLD analysis project Ga0172372, IMG submission 114544) | Freshwater microbial communities from Kabuno Bay, South-Kivu, Congo - kab_092012_9.5m | ecosystem: Environmental > Aquatic > Freshwater > Lake | place: Democratic Republic of the Congo...
CGATCATGCTTTGAAATGTGGTGATTCGTTGGTGGGGTTGACTAGCAGCGAGATTGGGAAGTTTGAGAGCAATACGCAACTGTCTCTATTTCGACCGATCGCCGATCGCGTTAAGGATGTGGTCAGCAAGCGCTTAGAAATTCAGTCACAGGATACGCTCAGTGATGCCGATGCGGATGTGAAGAAAGAGAAGTTAGATGCGATCGATGCAGATTTGTCACCAAGTCGGCGGGCGGCGGATGCCAAGATTGCGGCGTTTTTTGATGGCAAAAATGCGAAGGATCGGACGAATCGAGAGCAGGAATATAAGCAACTATTAGCCCAAGGGACTAAGGAGGAATTAGAGAAGTTATCCCACAGTTTACGCAGTGGCGATCGCGGCATCACTCCCTTTAACTGGGAAATCGAATTTCCCGAAGTCTTCTCTCCCCTCGCCCTTAATGGGAGAGGGGCTGGGGGTGAGGGTGGATTTGATGCGATCGTTGGTAATCCTCCTTTCGCTGGCAAAAACACAACGATTGGCGGTCATGCTGAGGGTTATTTAGATTGGCTAAAGGAGGTTTATCCCGAATCTCACGGTAATTCGGATTTAGTGGCGTATTTTTTCCGTAGAGCGTTTACTTTGTTGCGTCAGGGTGGGACTTTGGGCTTAGTCGCAACCAATACGATCGCACAGGGTGACACGCGATCGACGGGATTACGCTATATCTGTTTGCATGGTGGGACGATTTATAATGCAACAAGGCGGCATAAGTGGGAGGGTGCGGCGGCGGTGGTCGTGAGTTTGATTCATATTATTAAGGCAACTTATTAATTTTTGGGTTTGGGTTATTTATTTCGGAGTGTAAATTTATGATTGTTTTAACTGCAACTTGTAAAAATGGCGCGATTGCCCTAAATCATCCTTTGCCTAATGAGCTAGAGGGCAAAGAAATACAGATTTTTATTCAGGAAGTGCCTAAATTGCCTAAGGTCGATCGCCGTACATTTATGGGTTTGCCGATGGCTGAACGTCGGCAGATTCTTGCTCAACAAGCTGAGGCAATGGTTGAACATTATCAGCAGGATTTGACATGGCAAGACTGGACAAGCTTTGGTTTAGAGGCAGATTATGAGTCCTAAACGGGGTGAAATTTGGTTAGTTAATTTAGATCCGACTATTGGCGCTGAAATTAGGAAAACTCGACCTGCAATTGTAGTTAGTTCTGATTTAATTGGTAAATTACCGCTTAAATTAGTAGTGCCAATTACAGATTGGAAGTCAGTGTTTGCTTCAAACCTTTGGCACGTCTATATTGAACCAAGTGTAGATAATGGATTGAGCAAAGTTTCGGCGGCTGATGTCTTGCAAATGCGAAGTGTCGATACACGGAGGTTTGTGCGAAAGCTTGGTAATTTATCAGAGGAGGATCTGATGGAAGTTGCACTGGCGATCGCGTTAATTGTTGAATATCAAGGTAATGAGTCTTAAATTCTATGACCTACAAACCGAAGTTTATTTTAGATGGGAAGGAAGTCGATAAGATTACGGCTTTTTTGTTTCATGCGGGGGGACATGAAGACCCGAAACCCTTGGCGGCGAATGCGGGTAAGAGTTTTCAAGGTGTTAAGGTTTATGGACAAGGTTTTCTATTTGACGATAATGATCCAGAATCAACATCCATTGCTGAAATGAATAGACTAATTGAAAAAGATCCTAAAAATGCAGAGCGAATCTTTCCTTATATCGGTGGTGAAGAAGTAAATAGCCATCCGACTTATTCCCATCACCGCTATGCAATTAACTTTGGAGAAATGAGTGAAGAAGAATCATTACAATATCCAGAACTAATGAAAATAGTTGAAGAAAAAGTCAAGCCCTATCGTATGAAAAATAATCGAGAAGGGTATAAACGCTATTGGTGGCAACATGGAGAAAAACGTCCAGGCTTATTTGGAGCAATTTTTTCTCTAGAACGTGTATTGCTAAGGTCTCTTACTAGTAAACATTTTGCATTTACTTTTTTGCCTAATGGTTATGTTTATGATCAAAGTTTAATTGTTTTGGCTATAAGTGAATTTTCTTTTTTTACTTTAGTCAGTTGCCGAATACATGAGATTTGGGCTAGTTTTTTTGGCTCAACTCTAGAAGACAGGCTTCGCTATACCCCCACAGATTGCTTTTAAACCTTCCCATTCCCAACAAACTGGGAAAACAACCCACAACTAGAAGCCATAGGGAAAGAATATTACGAATACCGCGCCCAGTTGATGATTGCCAACAATCAAGGACTCACCGCCACCTATAACCGCTTCCATGACCCCGAAGAATACGATCCTGATATTCTCAAACTAAGAGAACTCCATAATCAATGCGATCGCGCTGTCCTCGATGCCTACGGTTGGCAAGACATTCAACCCACCTGTGAGTTTCTGCTCGATTATGAAGACGAAGAAGAAACCACCGACGAAAGCACCAACAAGCGCCAAAAGAAAAAGCCCTATCGTTATCGTTGGGCAGACGAGATCCGCGATGAAGTCCTAGCGCGATTGCTGGCACTCAATGAGGAGCGTTATCAAGAAGAAGTGCTGCGAGGAGACAGGGGGGAAGGAAAAAGTAAAAAGGCAAAAGGAAAAACCAAGAGTAAGCAACCTGCGGCAAATAATCCAGAATTGCCCTTTGCGTAGATAAAATCGTGTATCATGAAATTAGCAGTTAATTTAATGTTTTATGCTAGACCTACGCGAAATTCACTCTCTCACTGAGTTCCAACGCAATACCAAAGAGTTTTGCGATCGCATCGAAGCCAACAAAAAGCCCCTTGTCTTAACAGTCAATGGCAAAGCCAAACTGATTGTGCAAGATGCCGAAGCCTATCAACAAATTTTAGAACGCCTTGAATATGCCGAATCTGTCGCCGCCATTCGCCAAGGCATCACCGAATTTGAGCAAGGGCAAGGACAACCCGCCGCGATCGCACTGCAAATTAAATAATAACTGAACTTCAGAAACACTTATGACATCAACCTCCGCCGAAGTGCGATCGCAGCTAATTCAAGCCCTTGAAATGGATCTCATCGGTGCAAAGCCTGATGAAATTTTGCCCGAAGCGCCGACAAAATGGTATTTGTCAGGATTCCTTGCGCCCTATGGTGTGCCACAAAGCGATCGCGCCGATGACTTTGGCGATGATGTCTTAGATGAAACTAGCAAAACCGCCGCAGGGGATGACGAACAAGCCCCCGAAGCTGCCGCCGCCCGAAAAGCATTTTTCCCCTCCTCAATGGGTTTAAGTTTCCTGATTGCCGATGGAGTGACTAAATTAAAGGCGATCGCATCATGGGGTGATTACGAAATCATTCCCGAAGAAGAAACTAATGCTGAAGGCAAAACCAAACAAAAAAGCGCCAGCCAATGCAAATGGCAACGCATCCCTCAACAGCAAACCCTAGAAATCAACCTTGCCGAAATTACCAAAGCTTCCCAACGGCTAGAAATTCCCCATAGTAACGGACTCTTTCTATCGGTTTCTCTGCGCGACATTACCGACTCACAGCTAAGGGCAGTTTTACCGATCAGCACAAAAACCATCTCCATCTTTTTAGTCAACGATCGCCATCCTGCGCCCGACTCTGAACCCGATCGCCCCAAAACCTCCAAGCTCAAAAGTTTCAATCCCTAAAAGGGTTTCAGAGGCTTTGAATCATTAAAACTTTGCAATCTGCAATCGGTAATATCAAGTTTCAATCCCTAAAAGGGTTTCAGAGGCTTTGAATCATCGTCTAACCAGTGTTTGCGACTTCTTCAGGGTCGTTTCAATCCCTAAAAGGGTTTCAGAGGCTTTGAATCTCAATTGAGCTTCAATCTCAAGATTGATTTCAGTTGTTTCAATCCCTAAAAGGGTTTCAGAGGCTTTGAATCAGAGATCTAAATGATTCTTTAGCAGACTGCGAAAGTTTCAATCCCTAAAAGGGTTTCAGAGGCTTTGAATCCTAAACGCCGCCGTAGCAAGCGTTACGATTAAAGGTGTTAAGTTTCAATCCCTAAAAGGGTTTCAGAGGCTTTGAATCGTAGCGTCATCACACCATCAACTCAAGTGTTTGCGGTTGTTTCAATCCCTAAAAGGGTTTCAGAGGCTTTGAATCTCACAACAATCGGTATCGTGGTTTGTATCGCAAAGTTTCAATCCCTAAAAGGGTTTCAGAGGCTTTGAATCCTCTGCACGGGCATTAGCAAAAGCTTCATCCGCCTTGCGTTGTTTCAATCCCTAAAAGGGTTTCAGAGGCTTTGAATCTACCACCAGTCGAAGCAAGTAATTCTTGGAAATAGTTTCAATCCCTAAAAGGGTTTCAGAGGCTTTGAATCCTCCTTAAATAGCTTTGCGAATTTCTTAGCAAACCTGTTTCAATCCCTAAAAGGGTTTCAGAGGCTTTGAATCAGCAGGATCGCAGAAGTATATCTGCACTAAAGGCTGTAGGTTTCAATCCCTAAAAGGGTTTCAGAGGCTTTGAATCAGGCGGTCGCAAGGTCGCCTATTTTAATAAAAATGTTTCAATCCCTAAAAGGGTTTCAGAGGCTTTGAATCTTGCGGGATCTATTTTGAGATTAGTTTCGAGTGATGTTTCAATCCCTAAAAGGGTTTCAGAGGCTTTGAATCCAACTACGGTATTAGAGAGATTTAAGAAGCAATGGTTTCAATCCCTAAAAGGGTTTCAGAGGCTTTGAATCTCTTAAACTGCCAACGCTCACAAACAAAGCAAAAAGTTTCAATCCCTAAAAGGGTTTCAGAGGCTTTGAATCTTCACCATCCCGATCGCCAGCGCTTGGCAATGCCGTTTCAATCCCTAAAAGGGTTTCAGAGGCTTTGAATCAGTGTTTTTGTTTTTGAGACTAAAGGTATTGTCAAGTTTCAATCCCTAAAAGGGTTTCAGAGGCTTTGAATCGTTAAGCGCGTTATGATCAGCTACATATTTGGCTGTTTCAATCCCTAAAAGGGTTTCAGAGGCTTTGAATCCCAGAGTTGTGGCGAGATCCGCCACGTCCGATGTGTTTCAATCCCTAAAAGGGTTTCAGAGGCTTTGAATCTGAAGTTGTAGCGGTTTATCTATCACCAGAGCAAAAAAGTTTCAATCCCTAAAAGGGTTTCAGAGGCTTTGAATCGCGATCGCCCACAACTTGATTAACCAGTCAGGCAGACCCGTTTCAATCCCTAAAAGGGTTTCAGAGGCTTTGAATCAAGCATCAGTCAATCTTAGCCGCTACTCTTTTGTTTCAATCCCTAAAAGGGTTTCAGAGGCTTTGAATCTCATGGGGATTACAAGACATTTAAAAAGCAAGGCGTTTCAATCCCTAAAAGGGTTTCAGAGGCTTTGAATCTCACGCTAATGCCTTGATAGATTTAAAGGTACATAGTTTCAATCCCTAAAAGGGTTTCAGAGGCTTTGAATCCTTGTAAATTTCTGCATAGTTCTTATTACTAGTTGAGTTTCAATCCCTAAAAGGGTTTCAGAGGCTTTGAATCCTAAGCCTATGGATTTTAGGCATAGACTTTGGATACGTTTCAATCCCTAAAAGGGTTTCAGAGGCTTTGAATCTTAGAGCAATCGCACTGCCATAAATCGCATGGCTTGTTTCAATCCCTAAAAGGGTTTCAGAGGCTTTGAATCTTGCTATTTCACCCTCAGTTTGTTCTATTACCTCAGTTTCAATCCCTAAAAGGGTTTCAGAGGCTTTGAATCCCCTGACTACCTTCCAAGGGTTTACTCATTTCAAATGTAATGTTTCAATCCCTAAAAGGGTTTCAGAGGCTTTGAATCCGCCTATTGATGAACTTGTAATTTCTGGGATTAAGTTTCAATCCCTAAAAGGGTTTCAGAGGCTTTGAATCTTAATCGCATCCCGATCGCCATCTGAGTTTGAGTGTGTGTTTCAATCCCTAAAAGGGTTTCAGAGGCTTTGAATCTTCAACAGTTATCCGTAATGTCGCTTTTAAAGGCTTGGTATTGTTTCAATCCCTAAAAGGGTTTCAGAGGCTTTGAATCCCTTCTTAGATACAAAACGAGCGCCCAAGCCAGTGTTTCAATCCCTAAAAGGGTTTCAGAGGCTTTGAATCCTTACCACAAACAGCATGGGCGCTAGAGATGCGTTGTTTCAATCCCTAAAAGGGTTTCAGAGGCTTTGAATCTTGTGATCTACTTCAAGAATTATGCTCATGGAGATCCCGTTTCAATCCCTAAAAGGGTTTCAGAGGCTTTGAATCACGTTTAGGCGGCGCAAAGCTGGCATTTAGATGTTGTTTCAATCCCTAAAAGGGTTTCAGAGGCTTTGAATCGCAATGAAAAGCATTTTGAATTTCACGGTTAGCCGTTTCAATCCCTAAAAGGGTTTCAGAGGCTTTGAATCATCCCCTCAGAAAATCCTTCACCGCCTCATCTACTGGTTTCAATCCCTAAAAGGGTTTCAGAGGCTTTGAATCCTGCCTTAATAACGGCAATAGGGATAATTTAGCTCTTTTTGTTTCAATCCCTAAAAGGGTTTCAGAGGCTTTGAATCTTTTACGCTTGAGAACGTACAAGCCTACGCTAAGGTTTCAATCCCTAAAAGGGTTTCAGAGGCTTTGAATCTTCGCGGTACTGCAAATACCCAAGCCCCTGTCCACTAGTTTCAATCCCTAAAAGGGTTTCAGAGGCTTTGAATCCGAAAGTATGGAGAGATAGCAAAAATAATGCAGGTGTTTCAATCCCTAAAAGGGTTTCAGAGGCTTTGAATCAAAACAATTGGTTTGTTAAATGGTGGACTGGTCAAGTTTCAATCCCTAAAAGGGTTTCAGAGGCTTTGAATCGAGCCAATCAGCAACATCAGCAACTAATCAGCAATCGTTTCAATCCCTAAAAGGGTTTCAGAGGCTTTGAATCAGAAGTTTGCTGCTTCAATTCATCGGCAGTTAAGGCGTTTCAATCCCTAAAAGGGTTTCAGAGGCTTTGAATCGCAAGAGCGTAACCATAGCGGCTATCACCGCAGTAGTTTCAATCCCTAAAAGGGTTTCAGAGGCTTTGAATCGCTATAGCTATCAACTTCCAATCAATTGATCGTCTGTTTCAATCCCTAAAAGGGTTTCAGAGGCTTTGAATCAGCGATCATAGCTCCGACAGGATGGCGACCAGAATGTTTCAATCCCTAAAAGGGTTTCAGAGGCTTTGAATCCTGTAAATACGATAGGGCGCACTACAAACCACATACAAAGTTTCAATCCCTAAAAGGGTTTCAGAGGCTTTGAATCTGATGTGGTAATGGTCACGTTAACAGATGATGTTGTTTCAATCCCTAAAAGGGTTTCAGAGGCTTTGAATCTGCTGCATTTGGAGTTAATGCCCTTACTTTTGCGACGTTTCAATCCCTAAAAGGGTTTCAGAGGCTTTGAATCCCAGGCAATTCTCTTAAATGCCATAGGAAACCGTAAAGTAGTTTCAATCCCTAAAAGGGTTTCAGAGGCTTTGAATCTAACCCGCGCCCCATTTTTCCTGTATTTCCTTACTGGTTTCAATCCCTAAAAGGGTTTCAGAGGCTTTGAATCCGCATTCGGTTCGATAATCCACGATGCGATCGCCTTGTTTCAATCCCTAAAAGGGTTTCAGAGGCTTTGAATCCAAAAGCCCTTTGCTTATCTTGCAATGCCAAAGCTTGTTTCAATCCCTAAAAGGGTTTCAGAGGCTTTGAATCAAATATATAGAGTTCGCAACAATTCTCAAGCGCAATGTTTCAATCCCTAAAAGGGTTTCAGAGGCTTTGAATCCTGGATTCAAATTGTCAAACAAATTCAAATTGTCAGTTTCAATCCCTAAAAGGGTTTCAGAGGCTTTGAATCACAAATTAAATCTGGAGAAAATCAAGAAAGGATTTGTTTCAATCCCTAAAAGGGTTTCAGAGGCTTTGAATCTGGGTGTAATTGCTTGGGTTGCGTCACCCGAAAACGCGTTTCAATCCCTAAAAGGGTTTCAGAGGCTTTGAATCCTACCTTTCCTACCTCTATTAGTGTCTTCACTTAGTTTCAATCCCTAAAAGGGTTTCAGAGGCTTTGAATCTTTAGCCTCACCTGTTACCGATATCCGATAGCTTCGTTTCAATCCCTAAAAGGGTTTCAGAGGCTTTGAATCTCCTTAACTTCCTCTGATGAAGCAGAGTAGGGTATCAAGTTTCAATCCCTAAAAGGGTTTCAGAGGCTTTGAATCCCGCAAAACGCTAATTGATTTTTCGATATAAAGTGTTTCAATCCCTAAAAGGGTTTCAGAGGCTTTGAATCCTCAAGTATCTGCAATTACAACCAAAGAGGAGCAGTTTCAATCCCTAAAAGGGTTTCAGAGGCTTTGAATCCAAATAGCAGCCATTGATGCGAAGATTTTCAATCCTGCGGTTTCAATCCCTAAAAGGGTTTCAGAGGCTTTGAATCCCAGTAAATTACATGGTTTTGCGCGGTAAGATAATTGTTTCAATCCCTAAAAGGGTTTCAGAGGCTTTGAATCTCTAGTTGCTGTTGTGTAATAAAGCCGAATTGCGGTTTCAATCCCTAAAAGGGTTTCAGAGGCTTTGAATCCTTACGTTGCTCTCTCTCGTTGCCAAGAGCTTTCTCGTGTTTCAATCCCTAAAAGGGTTTCAGAGGCTTTGAATCTGTCCATGTTTGAAACTCCGTGTCGATAACGATTGGTTTCAATCCCTAAAAGGGTTTCAGAGGCTTTGAATCTCGGTTCTTGGATTGCTTCGATCCGAGTTCGCGGTTTCAATCCCTAAAAGGGTTTCAGAGGCTTTGAATCTCAATCGATTGTTTTTTTAGTGTATTCAAAAATGTTTCAATCCCTAAAAGGGTTTCAGAGGCTTTGAATCTTGTGTTTTATGAGTCGCTTAGCGATCGCTATCAAGTTTCAATCCCTAAAAGGGTTTCAGAGGCTTTGAATCCGATTTGACGATGGATCAATTGCCCCAATCAGCACGTTTCAATCCCTAAAAGGGTTTCAGAGGCTTTGAATCTCCCGCTCAAGATTTCTCGCACTGGCAAGGGACTAGTTTCAATCCCTAAAAGGGTTTCAGAGGCTTTGAATCCGGTTTCCGCAAACCCATCGTCATTAATGGAATAGTTTCAATCCCTAAAAGGGTTTCAGAGGCTTTGAATCTCACCGTATCGGTAAGGTCAAACTTACTGATTAGTGCTGCAGTTTCAATCCCTAAAAGGGTTTCAGAGGCTTTGAATCGAACACTGCCTTCACCTTCTAAACCGATGGCTTTGTTTCAATCCCTAAAAGGGTTTCAGAGGCTTTGAATCTAATCCTCTTATCTTTTGCCAATTTTCAAAGCTTCGTTTCAATCCCTAAAAGGGTTTCAGAGGCTTTGAATCTAATGGCTTCGGTGCGTGAACAATTAGCAAATGCGTTTCAATCCCTAAAAGGGTTTCAGAGGCTTTGAATCTCAGATTATTCAAATACTTGCAATAGGAACTATAAAACTATGTTTCAATCCCTAAAAGGGTTTCAGAGGCTTTGAATCTAAAGTTGCCTTACGTCTTGCGCTCTCTTCTATTCTCAATCCGTTTCAATCCCTAAAAGGGTTTCAGAGGCTTTGAATCTTCAGCTTTAGTGGGTTTCGTTATCCCGAAAAAAGTTTCAATCCCTAAAAGGGTTTCAGAGGCTTTGAATCAAAGCATTATCAAAACCTCATATTTTAGTTCTTGGCGAGTTTCAATCCCTAAAAGGGTTTCAGAGGCTTTGAATCCAATGGCAAGAGATATTGAAGCTGTGATACCAATGTTTCAATCCCTAAAAGGGTTTCAGAGGCTTTGAATCCATACGCAATTCTTAAGCCTCTTCTGTACCAATTGTTTAGTTTCAATCCCTAAAAGGGTTTCAGAGGCTTTGAATCTTCACCGATCGCCCCGCAGTCTAGTGCCATTGCGTTTCAATCCCTAAAAGGGTTTCAGAGGCTTTGAATCGCCGTACTTTTGCCGTATTTTTGCATTTTTATCGGTTTCAATCCCTAAAAGGGTTTCAGAGGCTTTGAATCTCGCCCCTAGTCGATAGGTACTACTCACCGTCAAAGTTTCAATCCCTAAAAGGGTTTCAGAGGCTTTGAATCCAAGGCAAGGATCGCTACTCAGATTGTGCCTCACATTATGTTTCAATCCCTAAAAGGGTTTCAGAGGCTTTGAATCATCTGGCAATCTCGTAAGCCCTATCGAGAGCCATCCATTGTTTCAATCCCTAAAAGGGTTTCAGAGGCTTTGAATCCGAATAACAACAAAGGAGAGCGCCAATTAGACATTGTTTCAATCCCTAAAAGGGTTTCAGAGGCTTTGAATCTCACCCTCCTGATCAGTTTTCACCCAAAAGTTAACGGTTTCAATCCCTAAAAGGGTTTCAGAGGCTTTGAATCTCCATATATAGCCGCAAATTTTGAGCCAACGTGTTTCAATCCCTAAAAGGGTTTCAGAGGCTTTGAATCCTTGTCTGCTCTTTGCCTCTTTGTCTGCCCATGCGTTTCAATCCCTAAAAGGGTTTCAGAGGCTTTGAATCAAATCCGTGAGAAACCGATACACAGACCGAGGAGGTTTCAATCCCTAAAAGGGTTTCAGAGGCTTTGAATCTCATCAACGTCAGCACTTACTGTGAGCCAATCAGCGTTTCAATCCCTAAAAGGGTTTCAGAGGCTTTGAATCAACAAAGCGCAAATACAAAGCACAGTGCGCTTTAGTTTCAATCCCTAAAAGGGTTTCAGAGGCTTTGAATCCTAATACTGCCTTGCCCCTCTATGCCAAGTGTTTTGTTTCAATCCCTAAAAGGGTTTCAGAGGCTTTGAATCCTGATAGTTTCCAACGGGATCGAAACTTTCGAGGCGATCGTTTCAATCCCTAAAAGGGTTTCAGAGGCTTTGAATCTGAAGCTGTTTATGTAAGACTTCAGCTTTATTCGTTTCAATCCCTAAAAGGGTTTCAGAGGCTTTGAATCCAAAAGGCTTTGGAAGCAATGAAAGCCAAGGTTCGGGGTTTCAATCCCTAAAAGGGTTTCAGAGGCTTTGAATCCCACTGAGCAACCGACATCAGTACATTTAGGCACGTTTCAATCCCTAAAAGGGTTTCAGAGGCTTTGAATCGACTCCACTAGGAACCGCAACAAAACCCTTTTATGCGTTTCAATCCCTAAAAGGGTTTCAGAGGCTTTGAATCCTTTGAATCCTTCCCTGATCCACTGGCTGCATATTCCTTTGTTTCAATCCCTAAAAGGGTTTCAGAGGCTTTGAATCAACTGGTGACATCGAGTGGTAAACGTGAATTATTTAAATGTTTCAATCCCTAAAAGGGTTTCAGAGGCTTTGAATCCAAGTATTTGTCTACAAAAAGTATACTAATCTGTTGTTTCAATCCCTAAAAGGGTTTCAGAGGCTTTGAATCTAAGGTATTGAATCTGAAGCGCCCTTCTTAACCTGTTTCAATCCCTAAAAGGGTTTCAGAGGCTTTGAATCAAATAGTTAGCTGAACCGTGAAAAACACCATTTTTGTTTCAATCCCTAAAAGGGTTTCAGAGGCTTTGAATCCCCGTCGTGAGTCAAGACGGCGTTGGTTATTTGATGTTTCAATCCCTAAAAGGGTTTCAGAGGCTTTGAATCTCGATGATCACAGGTCTGCCCAGGGGGTAAAGTTGTTTCAATCCCTAAAAGGGTTTCAGAGGCTTTGAATCCTTGTTGATTAAATTTTCGAGCGTGACTGTTTCGAGCGTGTTTCAATCCCTAAAAGGGTTTCAGAGGCTTTGAATCTTTTCAAGTAGGGAAGCTAAATTACTGTTACAAATGTTTCAATCCCTAAAAGGGTTTCAGAGGCTTTGAATCCGCCACTATGTACAGTATCTAGAGGTCTATTGTTGAGTTTCAATCCCTAAAAGGGTTTCAGAGGCTTTGAATCAGATGGAGGGCTTACATTCCCCGCGAGTATCAACGTTTCAATCCCTAAAAGGGTTTCAGAGGCTTTGAATCTGGCTGTACTCTATGCAAAAGGTAAAAAGCCTGTGTTTCAATCCCTAAAAGGGTTTCAGAGGCTTTGAATCGATATTGATCTGTATGAAATCAACAAATCAATCAGTTTCAATCCCTAAAAGGGTTTCAGAGGCTTTGAATCAAAGGCTATCTTGAGACTCGCGGCGCAGGGAGAAAGTTTCAATCCCTAAAAGGGTTTCAGAGGCTTTGAATCCCCGAAATTGGCAGATATCAAAGAAGCATTATCAAGTTTCAATCCCTAAAAGGGTTTCAGAGGCTTTGAATCCGGATGGGAGAAAACTAATAAAAAAATGAGGGTTGTTTCAATCCCTAAAAGGGTTTCAGAGGCTTTGAATCTAACTTGACGATTGGAGCTACAGCAATTGATGGCACGTTTCAATCCCTAAAAGGGTTTCAGAGGCTTTGAATCATAATGGACCTTTGCGTAACCTAACCCAAATTAGTGTTTCAATCCCTAAAAGGGTTTCAGAGGCTTTTAATCATGAGAGCGATCACCTCATGCTCCTTGGCAACCTTGTTTCAATCCCTAAAAGGGTTTCAGAGGCTTTGAATCCAGACTGGCAGATTAAGGCGCTACCGAATGAGATTAAAGTTTCAATCCCTAAAAGGGTTTCAGAGGCTTTGAATCATGAGGATCGATAATCAGACAAGGGGCGTTAACTTGTTTCAATCCCTAAAAGGGTTTCAGAGGCTTTGAATCTGTAATTGCCGTTTGCAATACATTAAAATGGTGTAGTTTCAATCCCTAAAAGGGTTTCAGAGGCTTTGAATCGTTGTTTGGTTGCCGTGCCGTACGCCCACAAAACGTTTCAATCCCTAAAAGGGTTTCAGAGGCTTTGAATCAACATCACAAATTTTGATGAGGTGTAAGTCATTAGTTTCAATCCCTAAAAGGGTTTCAGAGGCTTTGAATCCTGCTAGAGATGATTCAAAACCCTACGACCGTGAGGCGTTTCAATCCCTAAAAGGGTTTCAGAGGCTTTGAATCTGCTGATGCCATAGGCAGCGATCGCTGTTGTGATATGGATTGTTTCAATCCCTAAAAGGGTTTCAGAGGCTTTGAATCCTGAAGCGATCGCGCAGGAAAGTCTAAAAGTATTGTTTCAATCCCTAAAAGGGTTTCAGAGGCTTTGAATCTAAGCCGCTTGCTGTTTTTGCTTTGCAATGAATTCAGTTTCAATCCCTAAAAGGGTTTCAGAGGCTTTGAATCATTGACGGCGCGGCGGCGTGGGAAACAAGATACTTGTTTCAATCCCTAAAAGGGTTTCAGAGGCTTTGAATCCTAATACTTCCTTGACCTTCAATGCCGAGCGCTTTGTTTCAATCCCTAAAAGGGTTTCAGAGGCTTTGAATCAATTTAGCGGGTGCTTTACGGATGAGTGAAACTTTGTTTCAATCCCTAAAAGGGTTTCAGAGGCTTTGAATCTCCCCCGATCGCCCAAATCGAGAACCGCTTGCTTTGTTTCAATCCCTAAAAGGGTTTCAGAGGCTTTGAATCTCAATCGGATAAACGTAGCACCCCGATTGACTATGTTTCAATCCCTAAAAGGGTTTCAGAGGCTTTGAATCGTTTAATGAACTCCCTACAAGACTTTGAAAAAGCGTTTCAATCCCTAAAAGGGTTTCAGAGGCTTTGAATCGCATCTGCTACGGTAGCCGTATCGGTAAAACCAGCTGTTTCAATCCCTAAAAGGGTTTCAGAGGCTTTGAATCGAATGGCTACGGTCGTCTTTATGTTTCTGAGGATTGTTTCAATCCCTAAAAGGGTTTCAGAGGCTTTGAATCCTATTTGGCATTCAAGCTGCGGCTTCTACAGCAGCGTTTCAATCCCTAAAAGGGTTTCAGAGGCTTTGAATCATAAGGATAATCTTGCAGGAGGTGGACGCAACGCATCTGTTTCAATCCCTAAAAGGGTTTCAGAGGCTTTGAATCTCGTGCCGCCGTCCACAGCGCTAAGTGAGGGCAAGTCAACCGTTTCAATCCCTAAAAGGGTTTCAGAGGCTTTGAATCCCGCTATTAGGTCAGCTTTGCGTAACTTTTCCCAGGTTTCAATCCCTAAAAGGGTTTCAGAGGCTTTGAATCCTGTAGTGGCTTTGGCTTGCTTGAGTGGCATAATGTTTTGTTTCAATCCCTAAAAGGGTTTCAGAGGCTTTGAATCGTATGTGTGGTATTGCACCACACATAAAGGACTAGTTTCAATCCCTAAAAGGGTTTCAGAGGCTTTGAATCTCACCCAATGATGCTCGCAGATGGGGAACTCATAAGTTTCAATCCCTAAAAGGGTTTCAGAGGCTTTGAATCCCATCCTTTATCGCGATCAATATCAATCGGCGGCGTGTTTCAATCCCTAAAAGGGTTTCAGAGGCTTTGAATCCTGAGGCTTGGCAATCGCGCAGATCTTGTAAAATAGTTTCAATCCCTAAAAGGGTTTCAGAGGCTTTGAATCATAATAATCATGATGCTTGGTGCGAAAAAAAGACGTTTCAATCCCTAAAAGGGTTTCAGAGGCTTTGAATCATGGGTTTTACTTAAAGATCACGGCAATAACGAAGTTTCAATCCCTAAAAGGGTTTCAGAGGCTTTGAATCGCCTGTGGATGTACCTGTAAATTAAATGAGGTAAAATATGTTTCAATCCCTAAAAGGGTTTCAGAGGCTTTGAATCGTATAGCGGCGATCCTACTTTGTATGATAATCCTAGTTTCAATCCCTAAAAGGGTTTCAGAGGCTTTGAATCGATAAACTCCTTAGTCCATGCCAAAGCTAAGGCACGGTTTCAATCCCTAAAAGGGTTTCAGAGGCTTTGAATCCAAATAAAAATTTAGTATCGGTGCGCTGTGGGATATATGTTTCAATCCCTAAAAGGGTTTCAGAGGCTTTGAATCAATCCCGCATTTGATCGCTTTCTCAGCAACTTAGATAAGTTTCAATCCCTAAAAGGGTTTCAGAGGCTTTGAATCTTTGCGCCTGATTCGCCACCGCCTCGCCAAAGCTCTCGTTTCAATCCCTAAAAGGGTTTCAGAGGCTTTGAATCCTGCAAACACTTAGTGATGGCGATGCCAGTGCTGCTAATCAGTTTCAATCCCTAAAAGGGTTTCAGAGGCTTTGAATCCCAAGTGCGGTGATCGAATCTTATGTAATTAGTGCTGTTTCAATCCCTAAAAGGGTTTCAGAGGCTTTGAATCGTTACGGATCGTAATAGCCCTTGCTTTAAAAGTGGTTTCAATCCCTAAAAGGGTTTCAGAGGCTTTGAATCTCAACTCATACTATTTGCCGCGTTTGTTGGCTTAAGTTTCAATCCCTAAAAGGGTTTCAGAGGCTTTGAATCGCCACAGAAGGCTTCCATGTTGCAATGCTCAAAAGTTTCAATCCCTAAAAGGGTTTCAGAGGCTTTGAATCCGAGATCGCCACCCAAGATAGACAGTGTTTCTGTATTTCAATCCCTAAAAGGGTTTCAGAGGCTTTGAATCTTTAATCCGTACAATGGCAAGGTTCGTGATTACCATAGTTTCAATCCCTAAAAGGGTTTCAGAGGCTTTGAATCTAATTTAATAAACTGATGACCACATTGAGGACATTGTTTCAATCCCTAAAAGGGTTTCAGAGGCTTTGAATCCTCAAAACCCTTCACTTGGCAATGCTTGCCATCAAAAATGTTTCAATCCCTAAAAGGGTTTCAGAGGCTTTGAATCTTTTTTGGCAGACATGACTAAGCAAGGCTATTGGTTTCAATCCCTAAAAGGGTTTCAGAGGCTTTGAATCCTGTTATTATTCATGTAGTAGAGGTATTTAACTGCATGTTTCAATCCCTAAAAGGGTTTCAGAGGCTTTGAATCACGGAGGGGTCGATATAGTTTTTGATCAGAAATGTTTCAATCCCTAAAAGGGTTTCAGAGGCTTTGAATCCTTCTTGCGCCTGTGTTTTCGATGAGTAGAGCTTTGTTTCAATCCCTAAAAGGGTTTCAGAGGCTTTGAATCTTTAACTAAATGGCTGGTCCAAAGGGAATTGGTTTGTTTCAATCCCTAAAAGGGTTTCAGAGGCTTTGAATCAGAAAGCTGCTAGCGCCGTTCGCGCATCCGATGGCGGAGTTTCAATCCCTAAAAGGGTTTCAGAGGCTTTGAATCTTAACAGTACAGTGCGCACTGTACTGTAAGGACTAGTTTCAATCCCTAAAAGGGTTTCAGAGGCTTTGAATCTTTTTTTTAGCTCTGCTTCTTTGCGCTGCTTAGCTGTTTCAATCCCTAAAAGGGTTTCAGAGGCTTTGAATCATGAGGTTTATCCCATTGGCGATCCCATTTTTCTTTCTTGTTTCAATCCCTAAAAGGGTTTCAGAGGCTTTGAATCTCGCACTAAAGTAAGAAAGAGAAACGAAATAGTCAGGTTTCAATCCCTAAAAGGGTTTCAGAGGCTTTGAATCTCCGTTTGTGACGCTGATGTATGCCGCTGATTGCCTGTTTCAATCCCTAAAAGGGTTTCAGAGGCTTTGAATCACAGGCGGCGCGATATTTGGAGCTTGTGGCGGTGCTTTGTTTCAATCCCTAAAAGGGTTTCAGAGGCTTTGAATCCAAAGCGTCAAGCTTGCGATATCCTTGGGGTCTGCCAACGGGTTTCAATCCCTAAAAGGGTTTCAGAGGCTTTGAATCTAACGTTGTGTTCCTGTGCAGTAATCGCACGTTAGGTTAATAGTTTCAATCCCTAAAAGGGTTTCAGAGGCTTTGAATCACCTAGACAAAGCGAGGCTTATCGCCCACGCAAAACGTTTCAATCCCTAAAAGGGTTTCAGAGGCTTTGAATCCTATATTAGAAGCCTCAGCGCCGCCCAGATTTAAGTTTCAATCCCTAAAAGGGTTTCAGAGGCTTTGAATCTTATTTGGATTAGCTGCAGTTGGTGCGATCGCCAAAGATTCAAAGTTTCAATCCCTAAAAGGGTTTCAGAGGCTTTGAATCCACTGTTGCTTGCTCTGCTAGCGTTGCAACTTCAGGTTTCAATCCCTAAAAGGGTTTCAGAGGCTTTGAATCATTCTTTGGTTCATAATTGTCCTTTAGCGGAAAATGTTTCAATCCCTAAAAGGGTTTCAGAGGCTTTGAATCCTTTGGTGTGTTTCTCATGTGTTTATACCTAATTATGTTTCAATCCCTAAAAGGGTTTCAGAGGCTTTGAATCGCGGCGCGATTCTCTTCATGATCCTAATTTTGCAAGTTTCAATCCCTAAAAGGGTTTCAGAGGCTTTGAATCAGATGATGATCGGTATTTAATGCAAATCACTGGTGTTTCAATCCCTAAAAGGGTTTCAGAGGCTTTGAATCAAATTAATTAATTCTCTTAAATCTTTACTATGAAGTTTCAATCCCTAAAAGGGTTTCAGAGGCTTTGAATCTTGATGAAATTACCTTATATTTTGAAGAGGGCAAGTTTCAATCCCTAAAAGGGTTTCAGAGGCTTTGAATCGATCTCCGTGATATCGACAATTTTTTCAAAATTTGTTTCAATCCCTAAAAGGGTTTCAGAGGCTTTGAATCTTCGCAACCGATATGCACATCACGCAATCGCTCAAGTTTCAATCCCTAAAAGGGTTTCAGAGGCTTTGAATCCGTCGGGCATTCACTCGAGTAGCCACTTTTCTCACTCGTTTCAATCCCTAAAAGGGTTTCAGAGGCTTTGAATCGTAAAGTAATTTAGCTTCACTTTATGAGTAAATGTTTCAATCCCTAAAAGGGTTTCAGAGGCTTTGAATCAGTAGTTGCACCAATAAACTGATTAAAAGTTACGGGTTTCAATCCCTAAAAGGGTTTCAGAGGCTTTGAATCTTGGATGGCGGCAGTCGCCGCAAGTTTAGCTGCAGTGTTTCAATCCCTAAAAGGGTTTCAGAGGCTTTGAATCTTGGCAAGCTTGAACGCGCTGTTCTCGCCCTTTGAGTTTCAATCCCTAAAAGGGTTTCAGAGGCTTTGAATCCGCGCCGCTATCACCTCTAGTTCCGCCGATCGCTGTGTTTCAATCCCTAAAAGGGTTTCAGAGGCTTTGAATCCATATTTGGATGGGGAGCGGATCAGGGCGGGTACGTTTCAATCCCTAAAAGGGTTTCAGAGGCTTTGAATCTAATTTGCAATGGTGGCTAGGGCAGGAAGAGAAGTTTCAATCCCTAAAAGGGTTTCAGAGGCTTTGAATCTTTTTGAATAAAGATTGTGTGGGAAGTGGAGGCGGCTGTTTCAATCCCTAAAAGGGTTTCAGAGGCTTTGAATCAGCGGCAGTGAAGGGCATTTCAAAGCCTATGATTGTTTCAATCCCTAAAAGGGTTTCAGAGGCTTTGAATCCTAGAACAAGCTGAGCGAGAAAAGAATACCGAGGGTTTCAATCCCTAAAAGGGTTTCAGAGGCTTTGAATCATAAGCTTAGAGGTCGATCAACACTTTATAGCTAGTTTCAATCCCTAAAAGGGTTTCAGAGGCTTTGAATCCTCTTGTTAATTTAGTATTTGCTAGCAGCTTTACTGTTTCAATCCCTAAAAGGGTTTCAGAGGCTTTGAATCTTGGTGAACTCAAATACTAGCTCTAATTGGTTTTTAGTTTCAATCCCTAAAAGGGTTTCAGAGGCTTTGAATCCGGTGATACCAGACGTTGATCTTTTAGAAGTTGCGGTTTCAATCCCTAAAAGGGTTTCAGAGGCTTTGAATCCCAAGCCTAAAGGATTATTTGGTGTATCCGATGCTCAAATGGGTTTCAATCCCTAAAAGGGTTTCAGAGGCTTTGAATCCGGATTTCATTGCAAAGCAAAAAAACCAAGCGGCTTAAAGCGTTTCAATCCCTAAAAGGGTTTCAGAGGCTTTGAATCCTGAAAAGTATTTATACAAAAATGTTGATACGGTATCAGCATGGTTTCAATCCCTAAAAGGGTTTCAGAGGCTTTGAATCCACCCGTGTTGCCAGTTTTAGCGATCATCGCTCCGTTTCAATCCCTAAAAGGGTTTCAGAGGCTTTGAATCGAATAATGCTATTAGGTGCGATCTGCCCTATGGTTTGCGTTTCAATCCCTAAAAGGGTTTCAGAGGCTTTGAATCGCAAGGATCTGCCATCGATCCAGAAATTGCAAAGCTCGTTTCAATCCCTAAAAGGGTTTCAGAGGCTTTGAATCTAGAGGCGGCGAGTTAGTTGAATTTGGCGATTCTTCTGTTTCAATCCCTAAAAGGGTTTCAGAGGCTTTGAATCCCAAGGTGATACAGCTACCAATATCAAGGCGTATGTTTCAATCCCTAAAAGGGTTTCAGAGGCTTTGAATCTTGTAAGACATTTAGTATTATTTGTAAAGCATTTTGTATGTTTCAATCCCTAAAAGGGTTTCAGAGGCTTTGAATCGCAGTTTGCTGCAAGATGCTTTGCTAGAGTGCTTTGTTTCAATCCCTAAAAGGGTTTCAGAGGCTTTGAATCCAAAATGGCGGTATGCAGATTCGTGATTTGGGTGGTTTCAATCCCTAAAAGGGTTTCAGAGGCTTTGAATCACCCGCGCAATCTAAGATCGTCATTTGTCCACAAGGTTTCAATCCCTAAAAGGGTTTCAGAGGCTTTGAATCCAGTATCAAATTTTGAGAAGTCAGGCTCAGGCATAATTTGTTTCAATCCCTAAAAGGGTTTCAGAGGCTTTGAATCCGCCAAGGCTTCGCCTGCGGCTTCCAATTTCTGTATTATCAGGTTTCAATCCCTAAAAGGGTTTCAGAGGCTTTGAATCGCCCGAACTATTGAAGATATAGTTTCAATTTCGAGTTTCAATCCCTAAAAGGGTTTCAGAGGCTTTGAATCTTTTACGGTCTGCACATCCTCTAGCAAGTGATGTTTCAATCCCTAAAAGGGTTTCAGAGGCTTTGAATCGTATAAATCCACCCTTTATTGCAATCAAAATTAGTTTCAATCCCTAAAAGGGTTTCAGAGGCTTTGAATCCAATATCAAGCGCGGCTTTGACGATGCAAAAGCAAGTTTCAATCCCTAAAAGGGTTTCAGAGGCTTTGAATCCTCCGACTCACTCAAGATCGCCGCCTGTCCGTTCCTGTTGTTTCAATCCCTAAAAGGGTTTCAGAGGCTTTGAATCTCTCATAATCTCATTACCTCAGAATACGGTATAGATACGGTGTTTCAATCCCTAAAAGGGTTTCAGAGGCTTTGAATCATCAGGCGCTTACAGACAAATGGCAAGACATAAGCGCGATGTTTCAATCCCTAAAAGGGTTTCAGAGGCTTTGAATCCCGAACCGATATTTTTTATTTGGTTGGTCAGGTGACGTTTCAATCCCTAAAAGGGTTTCAGAGGCTTTGAATCAAGACGATCGCGCCGCCCACAGGGATAGATTGGAAGCACAAGTTTCAATCCCTAAAAGGGTTTCAGAGGCTTTGAATCTAATACTGTTGACATGGTTAAACAGAGGAGAAACACGTTTCAATCCCTAAAAGGGTTTCAGAGGCTTTGAATCTTAAGCACCCAAAAGGCACTTCCAATCAATTGATCGTCTGTTTCAATCCCTAAAAGGGTTTCAGAGGCTTTGAATCCCGGTTGAAACGTTGAACATGATGCTAAACTCCTGATGTTTCAATCCCTAAAAGGGTTTCAGAGGCTTTGAATCACCAGCTAACAAACGGAAGCCTACTGCCTCCGTAGGGTTTCAATCCCTAAAAGGGTTTCAGAGGCTTTGAATCCTCCTCGGCATAAGGAATTGGATAGATTTGAAAAGTTATGTTTCAATCCCTAAAAGGGTTTCAGAGGCTTTGAATCAAACGCTGATTATTTTTTAAAGGGAATTAATGTGTTTCAATCCCTAAAAGGGTTTCAGAGGCTTTGAATCGTAAGCGCGATCACAGTGTTGCCAAACTGGGAAAAGTTTCAATCCCTAAAAGGGTTTCAGAGGCTTTGAATCTTAACGTGGGCAAAATGGCGAGTGTTGTGCTGGTTAGTTTCAATCCCTAAAAGGGTTTCAGAGGCTTTGAATCTTGTGAATCCATACGCCATCTTCTAGATTGGGATGTTTCAATCCCTAAAAGGGTTTCAGAGGCTTTGAATCCTCAAGCTGTATTTAAATGCTTGAATTGTGGTCATAGCGACGTTTCAATCCCTAAAAGGGTTTCAGAGGCTTTGAATCAGCACACCAGATCGGCGAGTTTCTTCTTGACCTATTGGTTTCAATCCCTAAAAGGGTTTCAGAGGCTTTGAATCTTTTTCAAATTGAAGAAGCAGCCAAACTGCTAACCAATGTTTCAATCCCTAAAAGGGTTTCAGAGGCTTTGAATCTACCTTTATTGGCAAGCCCTCATAGTTTTGCTGTGCTTCCGTTTCAATCCCTAAAAGGGTTTCAGAGGCTTTGAATCTAATGGCTTCGCGATGTTGACAGCATCCAAGCCCCTATCCACTGTTTCAATCCCTAAAAGGGTTTCAGAGGCTTTGAATCCAAAAACAATCCATTTATTGTTTTCTGCTCTTGTGTTTCAATCCCTAAAAGGGTTTCAGAGGCTTTGAATCTATTTTTACGACGCTATCAATCCAAGAGTCGAGATGTTTCAATCCCTAAAAGGGTTTCAGAGGCTTTGAATCAGCACTGCTCTCTAAATGGGAGACGCTAGGCTATGTTTCAATCCCTAAAAGGGTTTCAGAGGCTTTGAATCTCAAATTTAAACGGATCGCAGTCAAGAATATTCTTGTTTCAATCCCTAAAAGGGTTTCAGAGGCTTTGAATCAATAAGAAGCTATGCCCTATATGTGCATAGCTAAGCACATTCTCGTTTCAATCCCTAAAAGGGTTTCAGAGGCTTTGAATCGGATTGCAAAAAGTCTTGATAGCGATCGCAAAGTGTTTCAATCCCTAAAAGGGTTTCAGAGGCTTTGAATCCTACTAAAATGATGTACAAATTAGATTGATTTTTTTGTTTCAATCCCTAAAAGGGTTTCAGAGGCTTTGAATCTCTTGCTTAGCCTTTGGTGCGCGAACCATATTTTTGTTTCAATCCCTAAAAGGGTTTCAGAGGCTTTGAATCTGCAATATTCTGGCAGGGGGTGCCCACGACGACCAAGTTTCAATCCCTAAAAGCGTTTCAGAGGCTTTGAATCTTGATCGACGTCTGGCTGGCGTTTACTCTTAATTGGATGTTTCAATCCCTAAAAGGGTTTCAGAGGCTTTGAATCCCAAAAGCTTTAGGCGGCATCTTTTTTGGCAAAAATTAGAGGTTTCAATCCCTAAAAGGGTTTCAGAGGCTTTGAATCCTATAAAAATATCGGTTCGGCAATTAAATTGCCGGTTTCAATCCCTAAAAGGGTTTCAGAGGCTTTGAATCAGCGCAAATCAATGCTTACAGAGATATAGCAAACCTTGTTTCAATCCCTAAAAGGGTTTCAGAGGCTTTGAATCCAAGGTTGCTCTGAGTGTGGCTACTATTCAGAAAAGTTTCGTTTCAATCCCTAAAAGGGTTTCAGAGGCTTTGAATCCCATCTTTTTACTCAATCACTCGCAAGGAAGGAAGTTTCAATCCCTAAAAGGGTTTCAGAGGCTTTGAATCAGAAGTTATCAGTCAGCTAGGGAAGAGTATAAAAAATTGTTTCAATCCCTAAAAGGGTTTCAGAGGCTTTGAATCGCCGCTTGGTTGTTTTAATTTCTGTTTTTTACGTCGTTTCAATCCCTAAAAGGGTTTCAGAGGCTTTGAATCGTTGTCGATATAGAACCAACTGCACCAACAACACCGTTTCAATCCCTAAAAGGGTTTCAGAGGCTTTGAATCTCCACAAAGTTTTTAATTAGAGTTACTGCCTGATTAGTTTCAATCCCTAAAAGGGTTTCAGAGGCTTTGAATCCTGCACAAGTGCGAACTGCAGAAGCGCAAGTCCTAGATCGGGTTTCAATCCCTAAAAGGGTTTCAGAGGCTTTGAATCGTACCAAATACAGTGCTAACCAAGTCAATAAAGCGTTTCAATCCCTAAAAGGGTTTCAGAGGCTTTGAATCTGGGTTTTTTGGTAAAATCCAAGTCAAGTTTGACACGTTTCAATCCCTAAAAGGGTTTCAGAGGCTTTGAATCCTGGGGTAAAATCAGTCGAGAATATATAGAAGGTTTCAATCCCTAAAAGGGTTTCAGAGGCTTTGAATCTTTCCCCAATCGTCAGGAGCTGCGTGAGGATCGATGTTTCAATCCCTAAAAGGGTTTCAGAGGCTTTGAATCTGCCTTACGTCTTGCGCTCTCTTCTATTCTCAATCCGTTTCAATCCCTAAAAGGGTTTCAGAGGCTTTGAATCCTCTCAAATCCGTTGGGCCTACAACAATGGCTTTGAGTTTCAATCCCTAAAAGGGTTTCAGAGGCTTTGAATCCGATTCGCGCCAGCGGCAATGTCAGCAGCATTACGGTTTCAATCCCTAAAAGGGTTTCAGAGGCTTTGAATCCATGGACACCCGAAAAGATTTTAAACGAGGCTAGAAGTTTCAATCCCTAAAAGGGTTTCAGAGGCTTTGAATCATTAGATGAAAACACCTATCAGCTATTACGGAGGCAAGTTTCAATCCCTAAAAGGGTTTCAGAGGCTTTGAATCTCGGGCGGCGCGTTTTACCCATGTTGCGGCTGTGTTTCGTTTCAATCCCTAAAAGGGTTTCAGAGGCTTTGAATCATAGGTGCTTAGAATCAGGACATCTAGCAGCGTTATGAGTTTCAATCCCTAAAAGGGTTTCAGAGGCTTTGAATCCTCCCACTCACAAAGCAGTACAAGTTCTGAAGCGGATGTCTGTTTCAATCCCTAAAAGGGTTTCAGAGGCTTTGAATCTTAAAAACCTTATTCGGTAAGGTTTTAATGTCAATTTGTGACGTTTCAATCCCTAAAAGGGTTTCAGAGGCTTTGAATCGTTAAGCTACTAGAGAAAAGTGAATGGTAGTTTTCAGTTTCAATCCCTAAAAGGGTTTCAGAGGCTTTGAATCCTTTAGGCGGTAGATGCTTTAACAATAGACCTCTCGTTTCAATCCCTAAAAGGGTTTCAGAGGCTTTGAATC
>Ga0172372_10003269_pt1 | contig 23984 bp, 17 predicted proteins | sample LakKiv5m_2_FD_114544 | JGI IMG/M metagenome (GOLD analysis project Ga0172372, IMG submission 114544) | Freshwater microbial communities from Kabuno Bay, South-Kivu, Congo - kab_092012_9.5m | ecosystem: Environmental > Aquatic > Freshwater > Lake | place: Democratic Republic of the Congo...
AGCAAAAATCTATTTCAAGCAGAAAGATAAATTTAAAGTTGAAGCAAAAGGAATCGTCATTCTGCCCAAACAGGGTTTTACAGATATCAATTCGTTCATCAGCAATACAAAGAGTTACCAGTCTATTCTGGGTGATACAATCGTAGTTAATTCCATGAAAACAGTCTTGGCTACGGTTATTCCAAACGGAGAAGGAAATGAAATCATTCTGGCTAAGCTTTGGATCGACTATGCGCGAAATGTGGTCATGAAGAGCCAGATTACCACCAAAACGAACGGTACAGTTACCACCACATATACCTATGGAGATAAAGTTTCCTTTGGACTTCCAAGTAAAATGGTCTTCGAGATTGACGTAAAGAAATTTAAACTCCCAAAAAGTGTGGCTGCGGATATTAATAACCGTGATGCCAAAGCCAAACAAGATACACGCAAAAAAGGAACGATTACCGTTTCTTTATCTAATTATAGCGTAAATCAGGGCTTAAGTGATGCACTTTTTGTGAAGTGAAGGGTTAGTGATTTTCTCTCTTCTATTGTCTTCAAATTGGTAAAATCATAGGGTTAGACTGCTCGATCTGCCTTTTGCACCGCTCCGCTGGATGTGCCATCCGGCGGGTATTAACGTTTTGCTGTTGAACCATTTAATCAAAAAACTCCAAGGTCTTCTCACAAACCAATTCCAGATCTTTTGGCAAGTTTTCTGAATCCCACGGTTGTGACGAACCAAAGGTGTGATTTGCTCCTTCGATCTCAACAAGCTTTGTTGCTAACCATCCAGCAAGTGCTTTGCCTTCATCTATTGAAACCGATTCATCTGCCGTTCCGTGAACGACCAGCACCGGCTTCTTCAATGTTTTACACGTCGCTTCGATGTCCAAGGAATTCTGATGTTTCACAAAATCTTCGTATTGAAAATAACTATTCGGAAGATCTTGCTTAGTTCGACCATTGTGAACGTAGCGCATACCCTCTTTTTTCCAATTCTCTAAAACTTCCCCTGTTGGAAAGCGATCGGCAATGGAAGCTATTCCTGCCCACGTCACTGTTTTGACAACCTTTGAATGAACAGAACCTAAAAGCGCAGTTCCTCCACCACGTGAATGCCCGATGAGGTATAGCTGTTTTCCTTCAGGAAAATTGCATTCCAACCATTGGATGACTGCCTCGAGATCTTCTTTCTCCTTGCGATACGAATTCATGGAAAAAGCATACGGATCAGGAAAATCAATCCCGTTGGAAACGGTTCCGCCGTTGTGACTCACGTTGTATTTGCAAAAAGCAAAGCCTCGGGCAACGAAAAAGTTTTCAACCAAATTCCAGCAACCCCAGTCCTTGAATCCCATAAATCCGTGAAGGAAAATGACGGTTTTTCCATTGTAATCCGCAGGAACAGAAAGGTCAATGAGACTTTCTCTGCCTTCTGATCCGACATAAATGGCGTTTTTTATGAGTCGTGCATTGTTCATGATTCAAAGATACACACTGCCAACTGATCCGCAGTGATTCGTTATCTTTGGTCGTTACGAAAATCGCACACATGAAGATCTCCGCATCGGTTTACAGTGATAAAAAACGCCCGCTCAAAGAAGTGATCGAAGACCTGGTGCAGCATCAGGTTGATCTATTACACATCGATTGCAACGACGATCCGAAGGTGTTTGACGATATCCGCGAAATTCGCTCCTGGTGTGATCTTCCGATAGATCTGCATATCATTACTGCGCATCCGGAGAAATACTACGATCTGCTTCGGGAAAATCCGGTGGAATATGTAACATTTCAGTTTGAAGATCTACAATCCGAATTAAAGATTCCCGAGGATATAAGCGGTAGAAAAGGACTCGCGATTATTACACCAACGCCGGTGGAAGTATTCCAGCAGTACAAAGATTTCGATTTCATTCTTATAATGGCAACGATTCCCGGACAAAGCGGTGGCGTGTTCGACAGCGTCAACTTTTCGAAGATTCGTCAGTTTCGCAGGATGTTCCCTGATAAATCGATCCATGTGGATGGTGGTGTGAATGGAGAAGTTTCTTTCATTCTTCGCAACATGGGGGTGAGTTCTTCAGTCTCAGGCTCCTATTTGTTCAACGCGCCGAGTATTGGTCATGCCTTGATGAATCTTACGAAACGCTCCATCGAGTCGCACTTTAAAGTCAAGGATTTCATGATCCCGCTGGAAGAATGTCCGGTCGTGAATCAGAATGAACTTTCGCTTCGGACAGCGTTAACAACAATCGAAAACGGAAAGCTGGGATTCTGTCTGGTAACAGGTCAGGAGGATGAATTCATCGGAATTATTTCTTCGGCAGATATTCGTCGCAGCTTGCTCAACCAGCTGGATAATTTAACCGAATTGAACGTGAAAGAAATGCTCAACGCACATCCCGTAAGCATCGATGAAGAACAAAATGTGGTGGAATTGTTACAGGTCATCAAGCGTTGTAATTTTCCGGTAATGTACCTTCCTGTGTTAAAAAATAACGTAAAAGCGGCAGGAATTGTTAACTTTGTAAATCTTGTGAAGGGAGAACTATGATCATTCATCTAAAATCAACCGTAACTGCTCACGAAGCGAATAAACTGGCAGAAGCACTGAAAGCTTTTCATGTTCAATCAGATGGTATCCAAGTCTTGATCACAGGTTCAGGAATAAAGGATTTACCGTCTTTAGTTGCTGATAAAGCCGCCGATTTTTGGGTTTTCCCAAATGATATGCAGTTAGCATCGCGCAAATATCGATCTGACAAACGTTCGGTAGATTTAGGAAACGTGACGATTGGTGGAAACACACACAATACGGTATTGATCGGTGGACCTTGTTCGGTAGAATCCGAAGAACAGATCCGAACTTCTGCTCAACTATTGACTTCTCTCGGGCTGACAACGCTTCGAGGAGGATGTTACAAACCGCGTACGAGCCCTTATTCGTTTCAGGGATTAGGATTGGATGGTTTGAAGTTACTTGCAAAAATGCGAGAGGAATTTGGCTTAAAAGTGATCACCGAAGCGCGTGACGCTACTCACATACAGGAAATCATCGATTACACGGATGTGATCCAGGTCGGAGCAAAAGCCATGTACGATCAAGGAATCCTGCGAGCATGCGCGAAAACGGATAAGCCAGTTCTTATCAAAAGAGGATTTGGTACAACCCTACAAGAATTTGTGCAGGCCGCTGAATTTGTGATGTCGGGCGGTAACATGAATGTGGTTTTGTGCGAACGCGGATTGCGCACCTTTGAAACAGGAACACGCTTTACGTTGGATCTTTGTGGTGTTGCCTGGTTGCAAGAGCATACCAACTTGCCGATCATTTTGGATCCATCGCATGCCATGGGGTATGCTTACGGAGTGCCTGCTTTGGCTCGTGCTTGCGTCGCTATGGGAATTGATGGTTTGCTTATAGAAGCGCATCCTGATCCGAAAGTTGCCAAATCGGATGCATCACAACAATTAGATCATGAACAATTCAAGGCGCTTTATCAGTCATTGAAGCCGGTGGCGGAAAGTGTTGGATATAAGATCGTTTAAATGTATTTAGAGCAAAATATACGCGGACTTTGTGCAAAGAATGGCATTGATTTCAATGAGTTCTTAAACGACCTGGATACGGATAACGTGAGCGAATTGACCATTTTCGATCTGGAAGCAGTGTGTGAAGAATACAGTGTGGATATGCTTTCGTTGCTTTTCAAGCCGATGTTCAGAAACGATTTGTTCGCCAAGAAGATCGACAAAATAAAATTGCTTGTGCTTGATGTGGATGGTGTCATGACCGATGCCGGAATGTACTATACGGAAAGCGGCGATCAGATCAAGAAATACAATGCGAAGGATGGAATGGCAATCCAGCATTTGGTGAAATCAGGATTTCAGCTGGCCATTATTTCATCAGGATATAAGGCAGAAATGGTAAAGGCACGGGCCGAATTGCTCGGAATCCAATTCTGTTATGTTGGCAGAGAACCAAAACTGGAAATTCTTAAAAAGCATTGTGAGGACTTGAATATTTCGTTGGAAAATGTTGCCATCATTGGTGATGACATCAACGATCTGGAAGTTTTTAGAAAAGTTGGATTTACGGCTTGTCCGTCGGATGCAGTGTTGGTTATCAAGAGTCACGCAGATGTGATTTTGTCCAAAAAAGGGGGGGAGGGATGCGTTCGCGAATTCGTTGACGCTTATTTATTAAAACAACCACTTACGTAATTGCAGGAATGAAAATTGGTTTGATCAGAGAGGGGAAGAATCCACCGGATAAGCGTGTCCCGTTGACTCCGGGACAATGTCAGTTGTTAAAAGAAAGATACAGTGATCTGGATATCATCGTCCAGCCGAGTCAAGTGCGTGCCTACAAAGATGAAGAATACACGGCTAAAGGTATAGAATTGAATGAAGATATTTCCTCCTGCGACCTGATCATGGGAGTGAAAGAAGTGAATATTGAGGACCTTGTTCCGGGAAAGAAATTCATGTTCTTTTCGCATACGATCAAAAAACAGGCGCACAATCAAAAGTTGATGCGTGCCTTGTTGGATAAGCAGGTCGAAATGATCGATTACGAAGTACTGAAGGATGCGAAAAATAAGCGAATCATTGGGTTTGGAAGGTATGCAGGGGTTGTTGGGACTTACAACGCATTTTTAACGTTGGGGTTGAAGGATGGAACGTATACCTTGAAACCTGCGCATCAATGTCACGATCGCAAAGAAATGGAGGCAGAACTTAAGAAAGTCATTCTTCCAAAAGACCTGAAAATTGTATCAACAGGATTTGGTCGTGTTGGACATGGAGCGCGAGAGATCATTGATCTGTTACCAATCAAAGAAGTAACGCCGGAGGAATTCTTAAGTAAATCGTTCGACTCGCCTGTGTTTACGCATCTGGAAGTGGAAGATTATTATGGTCGTAAAGATGGTGGTGCGTTTAACAAAGCCGATTTCTATGCCAATCCGGAAAATTACGTTTCGACTTTCGGGAGATTTATTTCGGAAGCGGATATGTACATTCCGTGTCACTTCTGGAGTAGTCGATCACCATATATCATTACGCGAGAGGATTTGATGCGTGCAGATAACAGATTACGCGTTGTGGCAGACATCTCATGCGATACGGAAGGCCCCATTGCATGTACGATTCGGGCGAGCAAGATTGCCGAGCCAATATATGGCTATAATCCTATAACCGGTGAAGAAGATGATTTTCGTAAGCCGAATGTCATTGCGGTGATGGCAGTTGATAATTTACCATGCGAATTACCGAAAGATGCATCTGAAGATTTTGGAAATGAACTGATCAAATTGGTGATTCCTTGTTTCATGGAATCCGATCCGGATCGCATCATAGAGCGTGCAACGGAAACCAAGGCTGGACAACTCATGAAGGATTTCACATATTTACAAGACTACGCCAACGGAATTTTGGTCCACTAAAATGGAAAAGGGAGACAAAAAGATCATTCGGGGATGGGTCATGTATGACTGGGCAAATTCTGTGTATAATCTGGTGATCTCCTCGGCTATTTTTCCCATTTTTTATGACTATCAGACGAAGAAAGAATACGCTCGATCGATTGGTAAAACAGTAGGTGATTTACAGGAAGGAGAAACGATCCTGGTAGACTTTTTTGGTTGGAAATTATCTTCAAGTGTCTTGTTTTCATTTGTTTTGTCGGCATCATTTCTGGTTGTTTCCTTCTTATCTCCTTTGCTGTCTGGTGTAGCAGATTATACCGGAAGTAAAAAGAAGTTTTTACGATTCTTCTGTTACATGGGAGCATTGGCATGTATGTCGTTGTTCTTTTTTGATGCGGCACATATTGAATGGGGATTGTTGTCCGTATTTCTTGCCAGTATCGGTTACTGGAATAGCCTGGTGTTTTACAACTCTTTCCTGCCTGAAATTGCAGAACCCGAAGATCACGACCGAATCTCTGCAAGAGGTTTTACGATGGGTTATCTTGGTTCCATGTTGTTGCTGATCACATGTTTGTTGTTGATGATGGTGCCGCAATTGACCATGGGGTATTTTGATGATCCCCTTACCACGGATAAAGTAGAAGGTTTACCGGCAAAATACTGTTTTGTTTTGGTTGGAATCTGGTGGGTTGGCTTTAGTCAGTTAACCTATCGCGTGATTCCGAATAACGTTTACGGAAAGAAACCAGAACCGGGCTATTTATGGAGAGGTTTTCGGGAGTTGAAACTGGTATTCGGGGAATTTAAAGAAACAGTTCGGTTGAAGCGTTACTTAATTTCCTTTTTCTTTTTCAATACGGGTGTTCAGACGGTGATGCTCATGGCGACGATCTTCGCGAACAAAGAGATCGACTGGCCTGAGAGTTCGGGTTCTACAGGATTGATCATCGCCATTTTACTGATCCAGATTTTGGGCGCAGTTGGGGCATTTATCATGTCACGCGTCTCCGGTTTGATCGGTAATCTAAAAACATTATTGATCAGCGTCGGAATTTGGGTGGTTATTTGTGCAGTGGCTTTCTTTATTACGAAACCCACCGGATTTTATTTGTTGGCGGCGTCTGTGGGATTGGTGATGGGTGGTATTCAGTCGATCGCACGCAGCACGTATTCGAAATTCTTGCCCGATACAACAGACCACGCGAGTTACTTTTCTTTTTACGATGCGTCAGAAAAGATCGGGATCGTTATCGGTACCCTTTTCTTCGGTTTGATGGAGCTCTGGACAGGATCCATTCGCTATTCGATTGTAGCCGTTGGTTTCTTCTTTATGGTTGGTTTTATAGCGCTGATGTTCGTGCCTAAAAATGAACGGTCATTAAACTAAAAAAGGAGCCGAAGCTCCTTTTAGACTGACTCTTTTTCAGTTAATTCTTTTTGTAAAACGGAAGTTTTACCACTTTTGCTTTCACACCTTTCTCTCGGATCTCAATAAAGATCTCCGATTCCAAAGCGGCATGTTCTGTTGTGACATAACCTAACCCAATACCCATTTTCATGGAAGGAGACATCGTTCCTGAAGTTACTTTGCCAATCACATTTCCATGTGCATCCTGAATCGGATAATCGTGACGAGGAATTCCTCGGTCGACCATTTCAAATGCCACTAATTTGCGTTTTACACCTTCTTCTTTTTGTTTTTTCAAGAATTCTGAATCTGTAAAATCTTTCGTGAATTTGGTGATCCAACCCAAACCTGCTTCAAGAGGAGAAGTCGTATCATCAATATCATTTCCATAAAGACAGAAGCCCATTTCCAGACGTAAGGTATCGCGAGCTGCTAAACCAATCGGTTTGATTCCAAAAGAAGCTCCTGCTTTGAATACTTCATCCCAGACCTGCTCAATGTTTTCATTTTTCACATAAATCTCAAATCCTCCTGAACCGGTATAACCTGTCGCGGAGATCATCACGTTATCTACACCTGCAAATTTTCCGTGCGAAAAGGTGTAATAAACCATTTCCGAAAGATTTACGTCCGTTAAAGACTGCATCGCTTCAGCTGCTTTTGGCCCCTGAATAGCAAGTAAGGAATAATTATCTGAAAGATTCTCCATCTCTACGCCCAGATCGTTCATTCCGGAGATCCAGTTCCAGTCTTTTTCGATGTTGGAAGCATTCACAACGATGAAGTATTCATTTTCATTCACTCGGTAAATGATCAGATCATCCACAATTCCACCTTTTCCATTAGGCATACAGGAATATTGAGCTTTCCCGTCAAAAAGAACGGAAGCATCGTTCGAGGAAAATTTCTGGATCAGCGCCAACGCATTTGGTCCGCGTAAAACGAATTCTCCCATGTGCGATACATCAAAAACACCCACACCATTGCGAACAGTTTCGTGTTCAACGTTCACGCCCTCGTATTGAACAGGCATATTGTATCCTGCAAATGGAACCATTTTAGCTCCAAGCGCAACGTGTTTTTCAAAAAGTGCTGTGTTTTTCATCGTTTAAAATTTTATCAAAAGTAGCAGTTTTGTTTTATCCTTTGTTAATCGAACAGTTCGGCAAGTTCTTTTCCGATTAAGCTTCCTATGGCAACGCCCATTCCTCCCATTCGAACACCAACGGCAATGCGTTCGTCCAGCTTTTCGACAATTGGCGCTTTCACTGATCCAACTCCCATAATTCCGGCCCATTGATAGGCGATATCGTAGCTCTTACCGGGAAGAATGACTTCATTCAATAAATTTTTCAGAGCGCTTATGATCTGTTCGGTAGTTTGCATCTCTGTGGTGGTTTCCCCTTCAAAATCAAGATTCCGTCCACCTCCAAGAAGAATTCTGTCTTCGATGTTTCTGAAGTAGTAGTAGCCTTGCTGGTAATGGAATGTTCCTTCAACCTTTAGCTCTTCGATGGGAGTTGTTACAATGACTTGCGCTCTTGCCGGTTTCACTTTCAAATGTGGAAGTAATTGTTGGGCAAAACCATTGGTGCAGACGATGACCTGTTTCGCTTTGAAATATCCAATCGATGTTTGAAGTGAACAGTGGTACAAATTAGATTGTAATGCTACAGCTTCAATTCCAAAAAGACAATGAACACCAAGCTCAGTTGCTAATTGAAAAAGTCGCGTTATGAGTTTGCCAGTATGAATTTGTCCTTCCAGTTTGTTTCGGAAACTTCCTTTGATGCCGGAGAAACCGAATCTTGCTGCACAATCAGGATCAAAGGAATAGACTTCTCTATGTCCGGTGATCGATTGTGTTTGTTGATTGAGATATTCCAGTTTGTCTTTTATGTCGTCTAAAATCGTTTCGTCCGAAGCTCTTACTAGATCCCAGGAGCCATGTGTTTGAAGATCCATGTGTTCGTCTCCTACCAGTGAGCGCAAATTCTGTAGTCCTTTCCAACGTTTCTCAACGGTAGACCAAACGACAGCTTCATCGATGTGTGTCAGATCATCAAGAATTTCCGTAGCACTGCCAAAACAGGCAAAACCTGCATTTTTAGTACTTGCTCCTGATGGTAAATAACCACGTTCGATCACCACGATCTTTGCAAGCTTATGTTTTTTACGAAGTTCAATGGCTGCAGAAAGTCCAACGATCCCGGCCCCAACAACCAGAAAATCGATGTTCTCAAAATAGGTTGATCGTTCCCAAAAACTGAGTTGCTGAATGTCCTGTTGATTATGAGAGTTATTCGACAATTTTGGCGATATTTGTAGAAAATGAACTCAAAATTAAACCAATTCTGTAACTGCGTGTACAGACATTCGTTTAAAACAGAAATATGAGATTTTTACTGCTTTTTGTAAGTCTTTTCACTGTGATCATGTTGCATGGTCAGTCCCTCACATTTGCTTTCAAAGGAACGGTTTCGAACGCTGAACTAGGTAAAAACGAGTCAGGCGTAACGGTATCCATCGTTCAGAATGGCAGTACGGTCGGTTCCGCAACCACAGCAACCAATGGTAAATATGCACTAAAGGGAAATGTAAATTACAAAGCACCCTTTTCGGTGGTTTTCTCAAAATCCGGAATGGTTAGCAAAAAAGTCAATTTCAATTTTGCTACCATGAATGAGGAGGATATCCCATCCGGTGCTGAATACATGCCTGTTTCTGATTTGAGTATGTCGGTGTTTTCTGAGAAAGAGAACGTTGATTTTTCATTTTTGAATAATGAGCCTGTAGCCAGTTTTAATTGGAATGATGCCAAAATAGTCCCCGAATTGGATAAAGTTGCTGCTGATAAAATGAAGGCTCGGATCGAGAAACTTTTACTTCAGGCGGAACAGAACAATTCTGCGAGCGATGCAAAATATCAGGCACTGATTAAAGAAGCTGATAATTTGTATTTGAGTTTAAAGAAATATCCGGAGGCGCTGGCAAAATATGAGGAGGCCTTGGCCCTGAAACCAAAAGAAAAATATCCGAGCGACAAAATCGTTGAATTGGATGCGCTCATCGCGGCAAACCAGAAACAGGCTCAGGCAGCTCAGCAATCGGATGCGGAATACCAGAATTTGATAAAAGCGGCGGATGCGCTGCGGGATCAAAAAAAGTATGATCAGGCCATTGCGAAATACAAAGAGGCATCCGCCAAGAAAAATGAACAATATCCTAAAGATCAGATCGTAGCTGTGCAGAAACTCATTGATGATCAGAAAAAACAGGCTGATATTGATGCGAAATACAATGACGCATTGAAAGCCGGTGATTTGGCAATGACACAGAAAAACTTTACGCTGGCCAAAGAAAAATATACTGCAGCGAAAGATTTGAAGCCTGCGGAACAGGTGCCGGTGACAAAACTTTCTGAAGTTGAAAAGAAACTGGCTGAACAAAATGCCGCGGCCGATAAGAAGAAAAAGTTTGATGACGCTTTAGCAGCGGCCGATAAATCTTTTTCAGAAGGGAAATGGGCGGAAGCTAAAACCAAATATGCTGAAGCGGGAACCCTCGATCCATCAGCTGTAATTCCACCTGCCAAGGTCAAAGAATGTGACGCTAAAATTGCGAATGAGGCTAAGGACAAAGAGAAATCTGATAAAATAGCAAAAGCACTTGCTGATGGGAATACGTTTCTTGCCGGTAATAAGCTGAATGAGGCTAAAGGAAAATACAATGAAGTGTTGGGCTTGGATCCCGCAAATACAGAGGCAAAGCAAAAACTTCAGGAGATCAGCGCTAAGCAACAAGATGCGGCAAAAGCAGATGAAGAGGCTGCTAAATTTTTAAAATTGGTCACAGAAGGTGATGCTGCTTCAAAAGCACTCAAATATACCGAAGCGAAGACAAAGTATGAGGCAGCGTTAGCCATGCGGACGGATGCAGCAGTTCAGATCAAGTTGGATGAGATTACAAAAAAAATAAAGGATCAGGAAGATAAAGCATCGCAGGATGCAAAATTCCAAGCTCTAAAAACCGAAGGATTAAAACTTGCCAATGAGCAAAAATATGATGAGGCTAAAGCGAAATTGACAGAGGCTCAATCTATTAAAGCGGATGCTATAATTGCGGCCAAATTAAAAGAGATTGAGGAAAAACAGAAACAGAATGACGCCGCATCAAAATTAGATAAAGACTATCAAGATCTTCTTGCAGCAGCACAATCCTTAGAATCTTCAAAAGATTACACAGGTGCCATTCAGAAGTATAAAGAAGCTTCAGCTAAAAAACCAGCAGAAAAATTACCTAAAGATAAAATTGCTTCCCTTGAACTGCTGAAAATGGATGCTTCCAAACAGAAGGAATTAGATACGAAGTATGACGCATTCATGAAGAAGGGTGATGAGTTGATGGCTCAACAAAAATACCTGGATGCGATCAAGGAATATAACAATGCGCTTGCCGTCAAACCAAATGAAACCTTACCAGTAACAAAAGCAAAAGAGGCGGAGGAAGCTGAGAAAAGTCGGGGTTCAGAGGATAAAAAGCAATATGAGAAGATCATCGGTGGTATTGAAAAAGCGATTGCTGAGAAAGATTATACCCGTGGAAAAGAGTTGGTTGAAAGGGCAAAAAGCTTTAATAAACAATTCAACATCTTCCCGGCAGACACGCGTCCTGCAGATCTTTTAGCACAAATAAATATGTTGGAGCAGGCTGACAAAAATTATGCAGCCAAAATTACGGAGGCCGAAAAGTTTGCTTCTGTAAAAGAATATTCCAAAGCGATTGCCGCTTATGAAGCCGCAAAGGTTTTCAAACCTGCGGAAACTGTTCCTCAAACAAAAATTGAAGAATTGAGAAAGTTAATGACTGATCAGGCTTCTGCCCAGGAAAAAGAACAGTTATACAAAGAGTACATGTCGAAAGGCGCACTCAGTCAAAATTCGAGAAATTACCAGCAGTCACTGGATCATTATCAGAATGCACTTGGCGTGAAGCCGGATGACCAGGCCGCCAAAGATAAAATTGCCGAAGTAAAACAGTTGATGGATGATCAGGCTAACGCATCCAAATCTGCCCAGGAGAAAAAAGAAAAATTTGATGCGTTGATCCGTGAAGGGGATGCTTTGTTCAGAACTTCAAGTTACACGGATGCAGCTTCAAAATACACCGAGGCGCTTGGGATGGATGGCTCAAGTAAGTACGCCAAGAAACAGCTTGAAGAGTGCAACCGAAGAAAATCAGGTGCAGATGCTGCAAAAGCTGAAGAGGAATTCAAAGCGTTGATTAAAACGGCAGATCAAGCATTTGATATTAAGAGTTTCGACAAAGCGAAAGAGGATTACAACAAGGCTCTTGCGATCAAACCGGGGAATCCATACGCAACAAATAAGATCAAAGAGATTGATGCATTCCTCAACCCTGCTACTGAAAATGCCATGAAACTTCAGCCGCTCGGCACACCCTATGAAAGTTCGATCATGGATGGTTACGCAGCACTGCAAGAGGCCGAAATTCAGCGTAAAAATTCAAAAGAAGTTGCTGTAGGCTCAAAAGTGACAGAAGCAGTTAAAGCAGGTGATGATTTAGATCAGTTACAGGAGACAAAAAGTCAATCCAACAGAGATAAAGTAACTGCAGTTATTGAGAAAGTAGCTACGAACGATCAGAATTCGGACCTTAACCGACAATTGACTTCTCAAGTATTTGAAAAAGCGCAAAATGATCTTGCAAATACGAAGATCTCTGATGAAGGATTCAAACATGTAGAGAACGTCAAATCTCAGGAAAAACTTAGTGTTGTTGTGAATGAGTCAACCGTAGATTACAAAAGCCGAGAAGGTATTTATTCAGAAAATTCGGAAATCTTAACAGCTCATAATACGGCCTACCGTGAAGGTTTAAGACAGCAGGAGGTCAACGAAGGTACGACCAGTATTCAATCAGGACAACGAATTTTACTTGTAGAGAAGGGACTTCAATCTGATATGATCGATGATTTCGAAAGTCGGGCAGAGGTTCGCCAGGCAGTTGATTCCAAACTGGTAGAAGTGGAGAAAGTGGATCAAGATCTGAGTTCCACCAAAAAGAATGAGTTATTGGCAAATGACCAACAACTCTTTAGCAGCAAAGTTGGTATTACAGAAAAGGATGTTCAGGATGCCAAGGTTGCAGGTACAAATGATAATTACCTGAAGGAAGTCAAAAGAAATGTGAATGACAAGGATAAAAACGTTTCGGACGAGCAACTCATTCATACCACTGAATTAGACAGGTCAATCTCCAGAATTAATACTTCCATGGATGAGAATAACGTACAACGTGATCTCAATCGCCAGAAAACTACCGAGCTTATTCATGACGGAAATGAAAATGTAGAGCAAACAACTATTTCCACGAATAAAAAGGAGAATACGAAATATTTGAGCAATCAAAGTATCATAAATGATCAGGGTGCGATCAAAGGTGAAACGGAATCTAAAGCGAAGGAAAATTTAAGTCAAAATGCGCAGGGTGTTGAGTTACTGGACAAGAAAGCAAATACGACGGCTGTTGACCTTAATTTAAGTGATGATGATGAGCGCTTACAAGCAAGATCTAAAGTTGAAACGATATCCGGTAATGTGCAGGATAATCTCGTGAACGACAACAAAAATCAAACAGGTTTCAACCAGAAAATAGGGGATGCAACAAAAGCTATCGATGCAGGTAACGCTGGGCTGGAAGAATCGAATAAAAACAAGAACCTTTCAAATCAGGAGAAATTAACCACCGTTGAATCTAAGAAAACTGAAAAGGTGAAGTTGGCAAATTCACTTGGTAAAGAATATCCGGAAGGAGTAAGTCAGGAATCATTCACTCAAAGTGATCAGAAAGGCTTGATGACCTCTATCATTACCAGAAGGATTGTTGTAGTAGAAGGTCATGGAGATGTTTATGTGAGAACACAAACGCTTCAGGCAATCACGTATACTAAGAATGGGCAGCCAACGACTGAAATGGTTTGGCAACGTGAAACACAGGGGCCACATCTTCAAAAACATTACTAATACGTAATTCAATCTTCGTTGTCAGTAAATCCTTTTCAAAGGATTAAACAGTGCTGTTTTTAAACGTAAATTCACCAAAATTCTTTGGTTGACGCAGCGTTGGTTATATGTGATTCTTCCTTTAAAATGCCTTTTAGCGTTTTTAATTGCTTTTTATTTCTGGAAAAATGATTCTTTGGTTTCAATCAGGAGGATACCAATGCTTCTGATTTTGGAAGGATTAGTCTATATCGGATTGCAAATGATGACTCGAAGAATTCAAATCGTTGGTAAATGGTGGGATTGGATCTATTATTTTGGGTTGTTGTCGATCATGATACCGGTGACTTTTGCAGATCAAGCGAATTTGTCCACATGGAATCTGGTAACTGATGGGGGTACTGTTCTGTTGATCGTACCTGCCATGATCGATCTGTATAAATTGATAATCAAATGGGAGAAGAAAAAAGTATGAAGGTACATTTCATCGCTATCGGAGGAAGTGCTATGCATAATCTGGCCATTGCACTGAGTAGAAAAGGTGCTTTGGTAACTGGTTCGGATGATGAGATCTTTGAGCCTTCCAGAACGCGGTTGGAGAAGCAGGGAATACTTCCGGAAACCATTGGTTGGAATCCCAATTTGATACATGACGAACTGGATGCCGTAATTCTTGGAATGCATGCGCGGGCAGATAATCCTGAACTTTTGAAAGCGAAAGAATTGGGAATTCCGATTTATTCCTATCCGGAATACCTGTACGAGCAAAGCAAGGATAAATTACGCGTAGTTATTGGCGGAAGTCATGGTAAAACGACCATTACGTCCATGTTATTGCACGCAATCCATAAAACCGGTCTCGATGTGGATTACATGGTAGGTGCTCAATTGGAAGGGTATGATTGTATGGTTAAACTTTCAGAAACAGCAAAAGTGATGATTCTGGAAGGAGATGAATACTTGAGCTCACCAATCGACAGACGACCGAAGTTTCATTTGTACAAACCTGATGTGGCAATTCTTAGCGGAATAGCCTGGGATCATATCAATGTGTTCCCAACATTTGAGAATTATGTAGAACAATTCGATGTTTTTTGTTCCTTGATCAGTCAATCAGGTTCACTTGTTTATAATGTGGAAGACCAAGCGGTGAAAGACCTTGGTGAGAAATACGCTTCCTCCTTCAAAACAATAGGATACGGAACTCCGGATTATGAAGTCAGTGAGTCAGGGACCAATTTAAATTATAATGGAAAGGTCTTTCCGCTTACGATTTTTGGTGCACACAACTTGCAAAATCTAATGGGAGCAATGCACTTGGCCAAGGCAATTGGAATCGAAAACGAAACATTCCTTCATGCGATGTCAGATTTTACGGGTGCAGGTAAACGTTTACAGAAAGTAGCTGAAAAAGGCAACTTTGTTATGTACAAGGATTTCGCCCATTCGCCGTCCAAATTGAAGGCAACCACGAAGGCAGTGAAAGAACAATACGCTGACCGAAAGGTAATCGCCTGTATGGAATTGCATACGTTTTCCTCGTTGAAAAAGGAATTCTTGCCTCATTATGAAAATGCCATGATAGCGGCTGACGAAGCGGTGGTTTATTTTAGTCCCGAAGTGGTTGCGCATAAGAAACTTGAACCAATTTCCAGGGAACAGGTTAGTGCCGGATTCGGAGGAGGAGTTCTGGTGATGAATGAAACCAGGGAGGTGCTGGATTTTATTCGACGTCACGATTGGAACAATGCTGTGCTCTTGATGATGTCGTCAGGTAATTTTGATGGGATTGATTACGATCAATTGGGAGAAGAATTATCTTCGCGCCTGTGAATCGTTTGTGCCATTTTCTTTTTTTTCTGCTACTTAGCTCTTGTGCGACATTAAAATACCACGATGAAAAAGCGCAAGTGCTTGAATTGAAAGCGGCTTACGATAAGGTAAATTCGCAAGGCGTTTTTTTATTGAAAGGTCAGAAAAAGGAAGGGTATCATTACTCTAATCCACTTTTAGCCGACTCGCTTTATTCTCCGGCATCTACGTTTAAGATTATTAATTCGATCATAGCACTTGAGACAGGGGTTGTTAAAACCATTCACGATACTGTTGCCTGGGATGGCGTGATCAGAGAAAGGAAGGAATGGAATAAGGATACTGATATGAAAAGTGCTTTTGCGAATTCTACTGTTTGGTATTATCAGCAAGTAGCGCGAAAGATTGGAATGATTACCATGCAAAAATGGCTTGATTCACTCGCCTATGGAATCGGTTCTGTTAAGACAATTGATAAATTCTGGTTAAATAACGAGTTGAAGATCTCACCTCAACAACAGTTGGAATTCATGGAGAAGCTTGCCTTGCGGAAGTTGCCTTTACACATGGAAACGTATGCAGCAATTGAGGAGATCATGCAGAAAGAGACGAGAGGGACCAGTGTACTTTATGCAAAGACCGGATGGGGGTATGATGGACGTGATCTGGGATGGTATGTGGGATACGTCAGGTCTTCCGAAGGCGTTTATCCGTTTGTAAATCTCATGATTTCAGGAGCTGAGGTGAGTCCTGATTTTGGATCCGCTCGCATCTACATTGTACGCAACGTATTCAATAACCTGGGTATTATGCCGCTCTAGGTTTGAAAACGATCTTACGAAAGATGATCGTTACGAGAATACTGTAAAAGGTAGATAAGATAAGTAACGCTAGCGTTGCCAGTGTAGAGGTAAATCCTGCTGAAGCCCCTTTTTTGTTATTCTCTACAAGCTTTCGTTCGATCTGTTGTTTGGTCATTACCTCGGCATCAGGAAACTCTTTTTTGAATTTCGCCAGCGCCTTTGGATCTTCGATCATTTTTTTGATCTCATATTCTTTGTTCGCGATCTGACGAGCATAATACTCCGGATTGATCTTCGCATAATAGAAATACAAAAAGAGACATGTGATTACAACATAAGGAACACCAGCACTCATGGCATTTTTGAGATCCACCATGGCATTGGTCTCTTCGGTTTCATGTCTTTTCTGTAGGTAAAGTCCGATGGAAATGGAACTCAACAACATGAAGATATTTGTAAGAACAGCAATGACCGTAGTTTGATCTGCTACGCCAAGTGCGAAGAGGACCATCTTGAAGATGATCCAGGTTACTGCTGCGAAGATTCCGATCTTAATTGTTGTTCGCATGAAAGGAATATCAGCTGTTCATCGAAACAAGGAATTCCTCGTTTGACAAGGTATTTTCCATGTGAGATTTCATAAATTCCATAGCCTCTACAGGATTCATGTCTGCTATGAACTTACGGATCAACCACACACGCTGAAGAACGTCTTTTCCAACCAGAAGGTCTTCACGACGAGTTCCGGAAGCAGTGATATCGATGGCCGGATAAATCCTTCTGTTCGAGATCTTACGATCCAACTGAAGTTCCATGTTACCTGTTCCTTTAAATTCTTCGAAGATCACTTCATCCATTTTAGAGCCTGTTTCAGTCAATGCTGTAGCAAGGATGGAAAGTGAACCGCCATTCTCGATCTTACGGGCAGAACCGAAGAATCGTTTTGGTTTGTGAAGCGCATTGGCATCCACACCACCGGAAAGCACTTTTCCGGAAGCAGGTGAAACGGTGTTGTACGCTCTTGCAAGACGTGTGATGGAATCCAATAGGATACAGACATCGTGTCCGCATTCAACCATTCGTTTTGCTTTTTCAAGCACCATATTAGCTACTTTCACGTGACGTTCAGCCGGTTCGTCGAATGTTGAGGCAATGACTTCAGCTTTTACGCTTCGAGCCATATCGGTTACCTCTTCCGGACGTTCGTCGATCAACAGGACTATCAGATATGTTTCAGGATGATTTGCAGCGATGGCATTTGCTACATCCTTCAATAACATGGTTTTACCTGTCTTCGGCTGAGCCACGATCATACCGCGCTGACCTTTCCCAATTGGTGCAAATAAATCCATGACACGTGTGGAAAGAGTTTCCTGCGCATGTCCTGTTAATTTGAATTTCTCATCCGGGAAAAGAGGCGTTAAATACTGGAAAGGAACCCTGTCACGAATGTATGACGGGTGTCGGCCATTAATGGATTCTACCTTTACAAGAGGGAAAAATTTCTCTCCTTCACGCGGTGGACGTATGGTCCCTTTGACAGTATCTCCGGTTTTCAAACCAAATAATTTGATCTGACTTTGCGAAACATAGATGTCGTCTGGTGAAGGTAAATAGTTGTAATCGGAAGACCTTAAGAAACCATAACCATCCTGAATTACTTCAAGCACGCCCTCGGCAGAAACGATACCTACAAGGTCGTAAGCCGAATCATCGATTTTCTCCTCCTGACGCTGGTGTTGTTGGTGTTGGTGTTGTGGCCTGTTCTCGTTATTCTGTTGACGTGGATGCTGATGCTGACGCGGGTGTTGTCTTTGCTGTTGTGGTTGAGCAGCTGATTCCTCCGAAACAGGTTGTTCTGACTTAACCTCAGTTGGTGTAGCTTCCTCCGAATTTTTTTCCTGTAATTGCTCACTTTTTGGAGCTGCGGCAAGATCTAAAAGATTTCTACCTCTGGGTTGTTTATTGTTTTCAACGGGTTTTTCCAGTTCTTCACTGTTACTTACTGTTCCTTCTGTTTCAGAGGAGAATAGGTCCGTTGCAGCTTCTTCAGAGGTATTTTGTTTTCTTGGTCTACCTCGTCGTTTGTTGTCGCCTGAAGGAGTTTCTTCAGTTGTGCCATTTGAACCTGGTTCGCCGGAAATAGCAGCGATCAATTCATTTTTCTTCAATGTTGATGCACCTGGTACACCAATAACGTTAGCTATTTCGCGAAGATCAGAAAGCGACTTGCCTTCCAGTTCAGCTTTATCCATGAAATAATATAAAAGTGTTGAGAATCAGAGATCTGAAATTTGTGTGGGTGTTAAAGTACAGGAGAAAACCTGATTTAGACAGTACAAGTATACGAAGAATGTTTAACCCTGCAAGTGCTGTTCAAAAGTTTTAAGCGAGTTTTCTGTAATCCATGCGCTGATCTGCCTATCTTCGGGACATGAATCCTTTTAAATCTTTCTACACTGTATTCTGGTATGTGATCCTGTTTTTTCATGTAGGACTCACATTCCTCATCGAAAGCGCTCTGAATGGTGCTGGTCATCCGGTCTTTCAATTGGTTCGCTACGTTTTTATTGGACTGCTCTTTGTGATTTCATTTAAACGAAAGAAGCTTGCTCTGTGGATTTTTTCTTCGATGATATTAGGTATTGAAGTCGGAATGGATTTTCCTGCCTTCGCACTGGAAACTGAACGTTTTGGGAAAATCTTTTTACGCCTTGTGAAGTCTCTGGTGGCACCGCTGATCTTTGCTACACTTATTGTCGGTATTGCCGGTCACAGTAATTTGAAGCAAGTGGGAAGGATCGGACTTAAGAGCATTCTTTATTTCGAAATAGTTACAACGGTTGCGCTTTTCATCGGACTGTTAGCAATTAATGTTTCGAAAGCAGGAGTAGGAGTAGAAGTAGAGGCGCGCGAGCAGGATAAGGCAAAATCTGTTGAGTTGCTCGAGCAGAAGAAAGAACACAAAGATCATTTCGTGGAGATCTTTCCTGAGAATATTGCCAAGTCTATTGCAGAAAATCAAGTGCTGCAGGTCGTGGTTTTCTCTGTGATCTTTGCCATCGGACTCGGAATGGTGAAGCATGAAAAACACAAGCAGACCATGCTCAATTTCAGTGAAGGTTTAGCGGAGGTGATGTTTAAATTTACAGATATCGTTATGTATGTGGCGCCTTTAGCTGTCTTTGGAGCACTTGCCAGTACGGTTGCGAAATCCGGTGTCGATATTTTGTATAACCTCATGAAGCTTGTCGGTACGCTCTATCTGGCCTTGGTTATTTTCGTGACGTGTGTACTGTTGCCAATTGCTTTGTTAGCACGAATTCCAATCAAACGTTTTATTCAGGCTGTGACGGAACCTCTTGCACTTGCTTTTGCGACAGCGAGTAGTGAGGCCGCTCTGCCAAAAGCCCTTGAGAATATGGAGCGATTTGGCGTACCAAAAAAGATTGTCGCTTTTGTGATTCCAACGGGATATAGTTTTAATCTGGATGGAACGACTTTGTACCTTTCACTAGCCTCTGTATTTGTTGCTCAAATGTGTAAGATCGATTTGTCAATCGGACAACAAATTACCATGTGCCTGATCTTTATGCTCACGAGTAAGGGCGTTGCAGGTGTTCGTGGGGCTTCATTTGTTATTCTTGCCGGCACGATTGCTGCCATGGATATCAAAGGTTTCGATTCCGAACGTGCGAGCGTGATCCTTGCAGTTGATGCTCTTATGGACATGGCTCGAACTTCTGTAAACGTATTGGGTAACTGTCTGGCTTCCGCTGTGATTGCCCGAAGTGAGGGCGAGTTGGTGCTCTCTGATCCGATGGAAGAAGCTTAAAGCTAAATGTTTTTCTCGTTCTCTGTTTGACCAGAATGTTTCTTCATTCGACTCAACTCATTGACGATTAAAACAATGTATACAATAATTCCTACAAAGCTAGCGGGAATGCTTAAAAGGGCCAGCCAGATAAGTGCCATCCATGCACAATTACCTTCGTTACAAGGCGTGCCTGAAATGAATTCTGATAGCGTAGATCCAATGAGTGCAACAATGATGGGTGATAACCCAATCAGAATGATGATCAGAATTCCTAAGGGAAGCTTGTAATAAACCTGTTTTCTTTCTTTGAGTATCATATTTGTCAAAACTTGTGACGAATTTATTTGATTATGGTTAAATTTAATTAACCACAAAAGCAATTTGAATTAATCAAAAAAGTAGCACACGTGTAATGTGTATATATCAAAAAAAATACATAAATGCAATGTTCATATTGCAAAAAGTGTATTTTTGTGGTAAATAGATTAAGAATGAATGAACTCATAGACTTTTCAAACCGAACATTGGATGAACTCGAATTTCGATTTACCCGATCTGTAGATATCGATTGGAATGATCGCCTTATAGGTCTTACCGGTGCAAGGGGAGTGGGCAAAACAACCTATTTACTGCATCATATCAAGTATAACCTTGGTGAAGAGAATCGGGCCATTTTCGTTAGTCTGGATGATCTATATTTCTCATCCCATACCTTGGTGGATTTCGCCGGTGACTGGGTGAAAAGAGGAGGGACACATTTGTTTTTAGATGAGATTCATAAGTATCCCAATTGGTCGCAGGAGTTGAAAAATATCCATGATAGATATAAGAAACTAAAAGTTGTCTTTACAGGCTCTTCGTTGCTTCATATTTTTTCCGGACAGGCAGATCTCAGTCGAAGAGCAGTCGTTTATACCTTGAATGGGTTGTCTTTTCGCGAATACCTGCAAATTGAAACCGGTCAGCAATTTGATGTCTACTCACTGGAAGATATCCTCAACAACCACGAGGCAATCTCAAGAGAATTGGCAAAAAAAATAAAGCCGCTCAGCTATTTTGATGCGTATTTACAACATGGCTATTATCCTTTTTATCTTGAAAGTTTAAAGACTTATCACCGTAAACTCACCGGAACAATCAATCTGATGCTCGAGGTGGATTTACCTTATCTAAGACATGTGGATGTGAAATACATTCATAAGTTGAAAAAGCTGTTGAGTATTCTTTCTCAGGGCGTTCCTTTTCAGCCGAATGTATCAAAACTGGCAGGAGATATCGAAGTGTCAAGGAATACGATCATGTTGTATCTCAATTATCTGGAAGAATCGAAAGTGATCAATCTGCTGCATTCTTCAAAATCTTCCGACGCACATCTGGCCAAGCCGGAAAAGGTTTATCTACATCACCCAAACGTGTTGCATGCGCTGAATCGCACTTACGTGAATCCAGGAACGCTTCGTGAAAGTTTTTTTTATAATCAGGTTGGGAATATCTATAACGTCACGAGCAGTCCGTTCAGTGACTTTTTAGTTGATCAGCAGTACACCTTTGAAATAGGAGGTAAATCTAAATCGAGAAAACAATTGAAGCAGATGCAGCAGGCTTTTGTTGCCGCTGATAACATTGAATATGGATTCGAAAATACCATTCCGCTCTGGCTTTTTGGATTTTTGTATTAACGAATTCCTAAAAAGCGTTTACCAAAAAATGAGCTGTTTTATTATCCTTCATCTTCACTAAATCCTCCGGCGTTCCTGAAAAGAGAATGTTCCCTCCTTTTTCTCCGCCTTCAGGACCAAGATCGATGATCCAGTCCGCACATTTCATGATATCGGTGTTGTGTTCAATGACAATGACAGAATGTCCGGCATCGATTAAGGCGTTCAAAGCTTTTAACAGCTTCTCGATGTCGTAGAAATGCAATCCGGTCGTTGGTTCATCAAAAATGAAAAGGGTAGGTGTGGCATTGATTCCTTTGGATAAAAACGAGGCTAATTTTATACGCTGTGCTTCTCCACCGCTTAAAGTGCTTGAGGCTTGTCCGACCTTTAGGTAGCCTAATCCAACATCTACCAGTGGTTTGATCTTTTCTGCGATCTTTTGCTCCAGTTTATCTTTTCCGGATTCGAAGAATTCTAGAGCTGCTTCGATGTCCATTTCGAGAAGATCGGCTATCGAAATATCACGGTAAGTGATTTCGAGTGTTTCCTGTTTGTAACGTTTTCCTTCACAAGCTTCACAGGGTAAATGGATATCCGCCATAAACTGCATTCCGACAGTGATTTCGCCTTCACCCTCACACATTTCACATCGTCCACCTTCCACATTGAACGAAAAGAATCCCGGCTTATAGCCACGCATTTTAGCTAAGGGTTGCCTTGAAAACAATTCCCTGATCTCATCGAATGCTTTAACGTAGGTAATCGGGTTGCTTCTTGACGATTTTCCAATGGGATTCTGATCCACAAATTCAACAGAGCGGATTGTCTTTAGGTCGCCTCCAAGACTTTGATACAACCCATTTTGATCAGAACTTTCACCTAAATAATTCCTCACAGCAGGATAAACGATCTCACGAATAAGCGTTGATTTCCCGGAACCACTGACGCCGGTTACACAGACCAGCTGATTCATTGGAATCTCCACGTCAATGTCTTTCAGGTTGTATTGCCGTGCTCCTTTCACTTGAAGACGGTTTTTAAAAGGCCGACGTTTTTCAGGAACAGGAATTGTTCGTTTGCCTGTCAGGTAATCTGCAGTAAGACTGTTTTTAGCTTTCGGAAGATCGGCATGCGTTCCCTGAAATACAACTTCACCACCATATTTTCCGGCCATTGGACCAATATCGATGAGTTCATTGGCGGCTTTCATGATCTCTGTTTCGTGTTCAACGACAATCACCGTATTTCCTTCATCACGAAGTCTGTGTAATACACTGATAAGATTGGTTGTATCTGCCGGGTGTAAACCAATTGACGGTTCGTCAAGAATATACATCGAACCTACCAGACTGCTCCCAAGGGAAGTAGCCAGATTGATGCGTTGCGATTCACCTCCCGAAAGTGAGTTGGAGGGGCGATTTAATGTCAGGTAACCTAATCCGACGTCCACCAAAAAGCCCAATCGTGAGGTTATTTCAGGTAAAATTCGTTTGGCCACTTGACGGTCGTGTTCTTCTAATTGAAGTGCTGTAAAAAAAGCGTGAGCTTCTTGAACGGGCATCAGGACAATATCGGTTATGGAATGACTATCAACTTTCACGTAAGAAGCGTCCTTCCTTAAGCGTGTTCCAAGACAATCCGGACATTCCGTTTTTCCTCGATAACGCGAAAGCATCACACGATATTGAATCTTATACGTTTGGCTTTCAATGAATTTAAAGAATCGACGTATTCCTGTAAAGTGTTTATTTCCTGACCAAAGCAATTCGTACTCGTCCTTGGTGAGTTCTGATATCGGTCGATGTATCGGAAAATCGAATTTGGATGCACTGTAGATCAGTTCCTGCAAATATTCACCCATCGTTTCACCGCGCCAAGGTGCTACTGCTCCCTGATAAACGCTTAAACTTCTGTCCGGAAAGACGAGCTTTTCATCGATCCCGATCACACTTCCATAGCCTTCACACGTTTTACAAGCGCCGAATGGATTATTAAAGGTGAAGAAATGCTCGTTCGGCTCTTGGAATTCAAT
>Ga0172372_10003271_pt1 | contig 23981 bp, 22 predicted proteins | sample LakKiv5m_2_FD_114544 | JGI IMG/M metagenome (GOLD analysis project Ga0172372, IMG submission 114544) | Freshwater microbial communities from Kabuno Bay, South-Kivu, Congo - kab_092012_9.5m | ecosystem: Environmental > Aquatic > Freshwater > Lake | place: Democratic Republic of the Congo...
AGAATGTCCTTTCGTGACGTCATGAACATGTTGGCGCCTGACAGGTAGCCCATGACCCAGGACTCCTCCATATCCGAATCCTCTTTCTTGCGCTCCTCCAGCCAGTCAGCGCAGCTGCTGAAGCCGCGAACCGTTGCAGCTTCGACAGAACCTGTGACCAGGCAGCCCGCAAGGAGCGCGGCGAGGGCGATTGCGAGGACGCCGGCACCAAACGGCAAAGCGGTGACACGGGAGGGGGTCGGAGAAGTCATGACGGAAGTTCCTGGGCTAGACTCTGAAAATTCAGGTCCGAATGGTCCCCCGGGACAGCGAAGGCTGTCCTGTCGAACTAGCCAGGCTCCGATCGGATCGGCCTGAACGCCCGGCGCCTGGCCACTTTCAACCATGAACCCAACTCTTCGCGTCGTCATCTCGGGCGCTGGCGTCGGCGGCCTCTGCGCTGCGGCTGCGCTACTCAAACTGGGCATCGATGTTGATGTCTACGAACAGGCCACCGAGCTGAGGGAAGTGGGCGCGGGGGTTCAGCTATCGGCTAACGGCACAAGGGTGCTTCATGCGCTGGGCGTGGCCAAGGCGCTGGGCGCGCGCTCTTGCGTGGCGCAGGGCAAGGAGATCCGGCACTGGAAAACCGGCGAAACCTGGAAGCTGTTCGACCTGGGGCCACTCTCGATCGAGCGCTTCGGCTTCCCCTACTTCACCGTCTACCGACCAGATCTTCTGGAAGTGCTCGTAGAGGCGGTGACCTCACTCAAGCCCGACGCCATTCACCTGGGCGAACGTGTGGCCGGCTTCGAGCAGGACGGGCGCGGCGTAACCCTTCTCCTCGAATCCGGTGAGCAGGTAAGCGGTTCGGTGCTGATCGGCGCAGACGGCGTGCACTCGCGCGTCCGGCAGGGACTTTTTGGCGCCGATCGCGCGCAATTCAGTGGCGTGGTCGCGTGGCGCGCAGTCATCCCCATGGAGCGACTGCCCGCGCACATGGCGCGCATGGTGGGCTCGAACTGGGTGGGGCCAGGCGGCCATATCGTTCACTACCCGCTTCGGGGCGGCACGCTCATGAATTTCGTCGGTGCGCTGGAGCGTGCCGACTGGCAGGTGGAGTCCTGGAGCCATCAGGGCTCAGCGGCCGAACTGGCCCGTGATTTCACGGGCTGGCACGAAGACATACAGCACTTCATCGCCCAGATTGACTCGCCCAACAAGTGGGCCCTCATGACCCGCGCACCGCTGGAACGCTGGAGCGTTGGCCGGGTAACGCTTCTGGGCGATGCGGCGCACTCCATGCTGCCCTTCCTCGCCCAGGGTGCGGTCATGGCAATTGAAGACGGCTACATGCTGGGCCGATGTCTTGCCAACTTCGCTCCAGAAGAGGCCTTGATACGCTTTGAACGCGCGCGGCTCGCGCGTACCACCAGGGTGGTTGAGGGCGCCGCGGCCAATATCTGGCGCTTTCATAACCCGCAGCTTGCCGATGCCGAAGAGGGCCGGCGCTTCATCGAACGAGAGTGGGCCGGTAACCGTATTTCAGACCGATATGACTGGCTCTTCAGTTACGACGCGACGACGGAGGAACTCTGATGAAACTCGCCACGCTCAATGTCCCAAGCCGCCAGGGCATGTTGGCGCTTCTCGTCTGCGCGGCGAGCCTCGCGGGCGCGCCGATGACGAGCGCACAAACTGCAGGAACCCAGGACTACCCTGCACGGACCGTCCAACTTATCGTTCCCTTCCCTCCCGGAGGTCCCACCGATATTGTCGGGCGGTTGGTCGCACAGCGCCTTTCCGAAGGCCTGGGTCGTTCGGTCGTGGTCGAAAACCGACCTGGCGCAGGTGGCACCGTGGGATCGGCCGCAGCGGCCAAGGCTGCGCCGGATGGCTACACCCTGCTTTACGGCAGCACCAGCACGCTTGCGATTGCGCCCAGCCTCTATCGCAATCTCCCCTACGACCCGCGCGTGGCGTTCGCGCCCATCAGCCTGGTATCACGGGGAGCCATCGTGCTCGCCGTCCATCCTGCAGTGCCAGGGGCCACCCTCGGCGATTTCATCGCTGAAGCGCGGCGCGCACCCGGCAGGTTTGCCTATGCATCGGCGGGCAGCGGCACACCGCCACACCTGGCGGCCGAATTTTTCAAATCAGTGGCCAGGATCGACCTGCTGCACGTTCCGTACAAGGGCGGCGCGCAGGCACTCAATGACGTGGTGTCAGGGCAGGCGCAGGCTATCTTCGAAGGTCTGGTAACGCTCGCGCCACAAATCCGGGCCGGCCGCATCCGGGCCCTGGCCATCACGGGGGATCAACGCGACCCGGCACTACCCGACGTCCCGACCTTCGCGCAGGCGGGCCTCTCACAATACGACGCCTACTTCTGGAGCGGGCTGGTGGCGCCAGCCGGCACACCGGTCGAGATCATCAACCGGCTCAGCAGCGTGCTGGCTCCATCACTGGAACGGCCAGACGTTCGCGACGCGTTCGAGCGCCAGGGCCTTCAGACCGCCCGGAGCAGTCCTCTTGAGTTCGGGCGATTCATCCATTCAGAAATCGATCGATGGGCGCAGGTTGCCAAGGCCTCCGGGGCACAGGTTGACTAGGCGTCGTCTCCGACCAGGCGGTCGGAGTCATCAACTCCATCGTGCGAGCGCAGGGCCTGGATGCTGAACAGCCGGTAGGCAGCGCCAATTTCTGTCTTCGGAATCTCGAGCCGGATTCGTCCGTCGACAACGCTCACCCCAAACCCCTGCGGCAGTCGCGATGGCTCTCCGCAGAAGTCTGCGAATCGACGCCGTGCCGACGCGTTCGCGGTCTCCATTTCAAACACGATTGAGTCGCGGCGCTGGTTCACCTTCCATGCCTGACGCTGTTTGAAATTCACGTCGGGATAGGCAAGCTTGAGCATCACCGGTTGCCCCTCTGCGTTCGTCCACCGCTGGGTCCAGTGGTGTTCAGAGGTAATTTTTTCAAGCGTATCGAGGGTGTCCAGAATCTTGTCGTGCTGCGCCGACGGATAGGCAGCGTCAGTCGCTGGCACCTGAAAATTATAGACCGCGAGCCGGTCGGCAAATCCCTTCCTGAATCTGTCCGCTCGCGCAGCAAGACTCTGCCGCCAACCGTCGATTTCAGGGACAAATTGACTCTCGGGATTGGTATTGCCCCCGAATTCTGAACGGTACGCGTCGAAGATATCCTGGACCCCAGCATTCCCTGCAGCGTCCAGCGTGTCCTTCAGTCCCCGCATGCGCTCAGAAAATGGCGACTGGTCAAAGACCGAGAAATTCTTGTATCCCTCCTCGATGGCGAAATCATTACGAGGAATGTCCCCCTGCATCGATCGGTCATCGAGCGAATGTCCAGGGTCGATTGCAAAAAATTCGTTCCCGACCGTGCCCTTGTTCTGCCCGGCCGACCCGACCGCATCAACGTCTGCGAGAAGCGTGAACACCGCCTTGTAGCGCCCCATTCCCCGACGCGAGGTGTCGGCCTCCAGCACGACAGGCTCATTTTGCTGAGCCTTGCTGCGGGCTTCCTCATAGGGCTCCTTGACCAGTACCTGCCGGGTACCGTGGCCCGACATGAATTTGGTCAGATCGGAATACTTCTCCTCTTCGGATGAACCCGTGACATGGGTGCCATCGAGCATCCACTTCACCTGCCCGTTGTCGAATCTCGACTCCACCAGCTTGAGCTTCTGAGTGGGTACACCCAGCGCTCGCGTCAGGTCATTTGCAAGCGCTTCCTTGACCGCCGACGCATTGAGGTCTCGGGGCGTACCGCTCTTCCACCACCGCACCACGCGATCTGTAGCCTGCTTCCAGCCCGAGACGTTCTGACGCTTTCCGCGCGCGTATTTGCCAGTGAGTTTTCCGGTGACCGTTCGCTCGTGGTAGTCGAGTTTCAGGTAATGCGGCTTATCGAATTTCCGGGTCTGGGGCACGATCGCGCTTCGCAGAAGTTCGATCAACTGCTTGTCAGGCTCCGTGGTCGTGTGTGCCTTCACACGCACGAGCAAAGCCCGAAAATCAGGGCCTGCCATCTCGGTGCGCAGTGCCTGATCATCCTGAACCATCACGCGAACCCGCTCCAACCTCTGATCAGCCGTCAAATTTTCCATTTCGGGATCAGCGGGGTCGTCCAATCGGGCGAGAAGTGTCCGGGCCCCAGCGCTATGACATTGCGCGAGCATCTCCCGAAACCGATCCCCCGTCTGCAATTCGAGGTAAGCCTTGGACGACACCTCTGTGTAGCGGTGATTACGGTTATCCGGTCCCAGGTCCAGCATGTTGATGGTGTCGGATTCAGTCCACTGCTTGGTTGCGACAAACCCCGGCTCAACGCCCCGCTCTTTCGCGCCACTGATGCGATATTTTTCGCCGAACGCCGTACCGATATCGGCCTCGGAGAATTGGCGGTTGAAGCGGGGCGCATCGGCTTCGCTGGAACGCTTCTTCAGATCGCTCAGGGCAAAAGCCCCCTCCTGACTACGCTGGACGTCGGCCAAAGAGGGGCGGGGGAGCTTGGCTAGGGTTGACAGCGAAAGATGTTTCGCAACCAGCGCGGGCATCAACTCCTTAATGGCCTGGGCAATTTGCTCACGATCCAGAGGTTCGATTCTCTCGCGACGGGGATCAGCTTCAAGTTGTGCTGCGAGATGCCTATGCAATGCGTCGAAAACGATTGCATCAAACTCCGGGCCATCGAGACTCTGGCCACCAGCAAGGGTTGTTCTGATCGCCAGGCCGTCGACCACGAGCTGCTTCGAATTGGAAAATTCTGTGTCGAGGAACGAACGCAGCACTGCCTGGTTTGATTCCGCACTGTCGTTCAACTTTTTGAGATGGGGGGCGATGTGATCGTCGTAAATCGCTTTGATGTGATGACGCGAGTTCTTGATGGTCACGCCGCGATAGCCATCATTCAGCGTGTTCCTCACCTTTGCGGGCAGGCGCTTGAAGAAGTCCTCGCCGAACTCCCGTCTGATCGCCTGGCCAAACGCATGGGTGACAGCCATATGCCGATCCCAGCGGGCACCGATTTTCGATTGGAACCGCCCAAACCGCGAAGCCCCTCCTACTTCAAGTCGAACCGCTCCATCGGGCCCCGGGGAACGCTGGAACTTGATGTGCCCCTGCTTGTCGTACGCTTTCAGCGCAGCCGCGTGAAAGTCCTTGACCGTCAGTTTGTCAACCATCCTCATTCCCCTGTCTGAAACGCAATCAGCCCCGAATCATCGATCCCGCCGACAGGGCGGCCGCGCCCAATGAGATGGACTCGGCCCCACCCCCATCCGGGACGCTCTCCTCGAGCAGGACACGGATACGCGCAATCCAGAAATCGATGGCCTCGCAAATGTCGAGCAACCGGGGCTCGAAGATCTCATCATCGAGTTCCTGAAGCGCCCACCGGGTTGATAGAAGAATGACCCCCGACCGGTCATCAAGTCCAATGGTGCATCCCGCTGTTCCCCGGTTGAGGAAATTCGCATCGAGAAGCGCCTTGTAGAAATCCGGGGGAACCGTCCCGGCCAGTTCGCCGATCTTGGCATACACGAACAGGGAATCGGTCTCGGTGACCAGATCGAGATAAACCTCAAAGTCTTCGGTCGCCAACACACATTGCCCCGACTCATCGAACGCCAGGTCGGGCAGATTCAATTTCTCTGCGAGTTGGGCAATTGCCCCGTGAGGGTCGAAATTCAAAAATCTCTCCGTGAAGGGTCGCGCGAACAGCTTCGAGCGGCGAACGCTCAAGAGTGTAGAGTAGGCTTCCTGTAAGTTCCAACCCTCGTTCAACGCGCAGCAAACGGACTTCCCGATGAGCGACTCTCCCCAAGTATCGTCTCCCGCATCGGGCCCCGGGCCAGTTGAAGCGCGCGCCTTCAGCCTGGCCACGCCCCCTGCCGACTTCATAGACCATCCCTATCCCTGGTACGCGGCACTGAGGCAGCACTCGCCCGTTCATCGCCTGGGCCCTGATTCGCTTCTGCTCACGCGCTGTGCGGACCTGATGGCGGTGTACCGAAGCGCCACCGCAAGCTCGGACAAGAAGCGCGAGTTCGCACCCAAGTTCGGTCCTGGATCCCCGCTTTATGAACACCACACCACCAGTCTCGTGTTCAGCGATCCCCCTCTCCATACGCGGGTCAGGCGGCTTCTCACGGGTGCGCTGAATCAACGCGCGGTCGCCCGCATTGAGGCGGGCCTCATCGAACTCGTTGATGATCTGATCGAAAGACTCCCAGCTCAGCCCGTCCCTGATCTGATCGGCGACTTTGCAGCCCGCATTCCGGTTGAAGTGATCGGCTCGCTTCTTGATGTGCCGCGCGGCGAGCGCGAGCCGCTGCAGGGCTGGTCGATCGACATCCTGTCGGCGCTTGAGCCCATCCCTGGGCCGGTGAGGCTTGCGAAAGGCAATCAGGCAGTCACCGATTTTCTGGACTATCTGCGCGATCTGGTGGCACGGCGCAGGCGGCAGCCCGGCGATCCCGAGGTGGACATGCTGACCCGTCTCCTACAGGGCGAAACCGACGGGGAGCGGCTGAGCGAACTCGAGCTCCTGCACAACTGCATCTTCCTGTTGAACGCTGGCCATGAAACCACCACCAACCTGATCGGCAATGGCCTGGAGGCGCTGATGCGTCACCCCGATCAGCTGCAGCGACTGGTGCGCGAACCCTCTCTCATTGCCTCTGCCGTGGAAGAGCTGCTCCGCTTCGAGAGCCCGCTGCAGCTCAACAATCGCCTGGCCGTCGCCCCGATCGAATTGCCACCTGACCCCGTCACCGGGCGCAGCGTCTTCACTATCGAAGCGGGAACCTTTGTCACACTCGGGGTTGGTGCGGCCAACCGCGATCCAGAGGTGTTTGCCGAACCCGACCGGCTCGACATCGGGCGCCGCCCCAACCCGCAGCTTGCCTTCGGCCACGGCGCACACGCCTGCGCCGGCATGAACATCGCGCGACTCGAAGCACGCGTGGCAATCGGCCGGCTGGTGGCGCGCTATCCGGGGATTGAGCCGGCGGCGGCGCCTGAGCGCGACCGCCGGATCCGCTTCCGGGGATTCAAGAGCATCCCGGTGAGCCTGACCCAGGCCCCCCCAGGACTTGGGACCGCTCAGCGCGGCCGGGCTGAAGCGAGCGACTTGTGTGTGAACAGGTAGTGGGTGGAATCGAGCGGCTTGTGGCAGGCCAGGCACTCACCCTGGCTGAATCCTGCCCGCACCATCCGGTCGGTTCCGAACACTGCGTAGTGCCAATCACCATTTCGAATCATCGCTGGAATGTCACTACCCCATCCTGTCCCCACCGCCATCGCGGTGTAGAACAACAAACGATCGGCCTCGAAGAAGCTGTCTGCGCCCAAAATGGGTTTGCGCTCGCCATCGAGCTTTGCCGCATGAACCTCAACGATGACCGCTGAGCCGTCGGCGGGTGACCGTCCCGCTGCCAGGTCAGCCAGCAATTGGGGACTGGCGTAGAAGTGCCGTACCTGGCGGGTGGCGGGAAAATTCATGGTGAGGTAGTGCGTGAAGCGCTCCCGGTAATCAGCGGGAAAGCTCATCTTGCTGCCCGAGAGCGAAACAAACGGGGCCGAGCGTGCGGGCGCACCCACAGGCGCAGGGGGAAGTGCGGCATAGTGCGCCGCCAGCGGTTTGATATCGGCCTCTCCCAACTGCGCCGCTATCGCGTTCATGACACCGCTTTTTCGGCTGCCATCGCGCAAGGCCTTCAGCTGATTTTCAAGATAGCCAGCACGCTGCCCTGCGAGATTGGGAATGGTCTCGCTGATGCTGAGACCGTTTGCACCATGGCACGCAGCACAGTTGGCGTTCGCGAGCACAGTTGCCCGCTCGGCGCCGGGATCAGCAGCGGCCGGCACTATGAGCCCGGCCAGGAGGACGAGAGAAAGAACACCGTGAGCACCGATGGAGCGTTTCATAGCACTTTCCCCGGGTTGAGAATGGCGTGAGGGTCGAGCGCGGTCTTCAGCCGGCGCATCAGGGCGATTTCCGCTTCACTGCGCGAATGCCCAAGGTAGTCGCGCTTGAGTAATCCAATGCCATGCTCGGCCGACACCGAGCCCTGCCACTCGGCCACGCAGCCGTACACGATACGATCGGTGTCGTCCTTGCTCCGAACCCCTTCGCGAATCTGGGCACTCACGTGCAGATTGCCATCGGCAACATGCCCGAAGCAGACCACGCCCCCCTCTGGCCATGAGGCAAGAAGGCGGCGTCGGCACTCATCGGCGAAGGCACCTATCGTCCCCACGGGCAAGCTCACGTCATAGTCAACGTGAGGCGAGAACGCACGCGCCAGTTCGCCTGACGCATCGCGCGTGGACCAGAGCGCCGCGCGCTCCCGACCCGACTGCGCAATGACCGCGTCGCTCGCACAACCCTGCTCGAGCGCGGCGGCAATGCTGAGCTCGAAGAGCTCAGCGTCTCGCGCTTCATCGGTTCCCATGATCTCCAGCAGCACATGGATGGAACCGTCCTCGGGCATGGGAACCGAGCCGCGCTGCGCCCGCGCGAATGCGTAGAAATCCGGCCACATTGCCTCATAAGCAGCCAGCGTCGGCCCTAGCCGTTCACGCGCCAGACGCAAGAGCGCCAGCACCTGCTGGTAGTTCGAGACTGACACCATGGCGGTACAGATGCTGCGAGGCTTGGGGTGCAGGCGAAGCACCAGACGGGTGATGACCCCCAGCGTGCCTTCAGTGCCGATGAAGAGCTGCTTGAGATCGTAGCCCGCGTTGTTCTTGAGCATCGAGTTCATGGCCGACACCACCGTACCATCGGCAAGCACCGCCTCCACGCCCAGCACCAGCTCCCGCATCATGCCGAACCGGAGCACGCGATTGCCGCCTGCATTGGTGGCAGCGTTACCGCCCACCCGGCAGGAGCCGCGCGCGCCGATATCGAGCGCGAACATGAGCCCCGCATCGTCGGCGGCCTGTTGTACCGCCTGCAAGGTGACGCCTGCCTGCACGGTCATGACAGAACCGTCAGGGTCCAGCGATTCGATGGCTGAAAGCCGCTCAAGCGACAACACGACTGCATGAGCAGAGGGCGTAGCACCACCAGTGAGCCCGGTCAGACCACCCTGTGGGACCACCGGAACACGGTGCGCGTTGCAGACTCCCAGGACCGCTGCCACCTCGTCGGTACTGCGTGGTCTGGCGAGCGCGATCGGCGGCGCATCAAGGGGCGCCGACACCATCCAGTCCTTGAGGTGGCGGGCCTCGATCGGTGCGCGCATGACGACACCGGCAGGAAGGCTACGCTCCAGGTCGGCGAGCACCGCTTCAACATTGAATGAGGGTGTGAGGGTCACGACACTTCCTCGCAAACACGGCAAGCGGATCGGATCAGCCCACCTTGAGCCCGGCGGATTCCACCCCGGCTGCGCAGATCAGTTCATCTTCATCACCAGACCCGCCACTTGCCCCGACAGCGCCCAGCACCTGACCGCTCTGCGACAGGATGAGCACGGCGCCGGTCTGCGGCAGAAATCGTCCGTCGGCGGATGCAGCCAGCGTTACATAAAAATTGGGATTGTCCTTGGCGCGCTGAGCGAGCACACGGCTGGATGCGCCCATGCCTACCGCCCCCCAGGCCTTGCCACGCGCGATCTCGAAGCGGAACATGCTGGCACCATCTTCCCGGGCAAAGGCTTTGATGTTGCCGCCCTCATCGAGCACCACAATACCCATGGGCTTGAAATTCTCGGCACGGGCACGTGCCAGCGCCCCATCAATGATTTGCCGGGCCTGAGCGAGGGTCAGCGTATCCAAATCAGTTCTCCGTGAGTGAGGCGCACCGGGCGCGAATCGGGGTGTCCAGGGTGAGCATGGGGTAGTGGGCATTGCCACCGGCAAACTCGGGAAACTGGTGAAAGTCGGCGCGCATTTCGCGGATTACCGGCGAGGCAAGCGCCGAGCTCAGATCGTCCGGTGAATCGAACATCAGCTTGTTTCGCTGCATGAAGTCGACCCGCATGCCGGGCAAGCCACCGATCCAGTCAACACGCGTGCAGATTTCGATTTCGCGCACGTTGGCGAACCGGCGCATGATCACCGGGTGATGGTCAATGTAGTGCCGATGCCAGGCGCTGAGATCGGCCGCCTGCCCGGGGTAATGCACCAGGTAACTGCAGCGGGTCTCGCGCGGCGGCAGGTCGGGGTCAAGCGGTTCGATCGGAAGCTGCCGCACCAGCATGATCTGCTGCTGGACGCGCATGCCGCGAAGCGCCTCGATATCGCCTGCCGTACCCAGCGCCTGCAGCGTTCCCGACGGACGCAGGGCGTCCTCCAGCGGTTCGATTCGGTGCGCGTAGAGCTGGAGCGCAAGCGGCGGCCCCGGTTCGTCGTTGGGAAAGGCATGACGGGTGCCGGCGGGCGGAGGCACATGAATCAGCGCGCCTTCAATCCCCTCGACCGATGCCACCACCTGGGCAATCTGTCGGAGGGCATCGGGCTCGAGCGTGACGGCAGCGCCGCCAGGCAGACGAAAATGGGCGAAGTAGCAAAACATGGGTCGGTTCCTGACCCGCTTTATACGCCAGTTCGCCGCGCGCGGCGAGCGTTGGGACACCTTGTCCGGGATCAAATCCAGCTGAGATCGGCTATCGCTGCCGGGTCGATCCGCGCGCATCATGAAATTCACCGAACCTAGGAGATTCCCATGAGCGCCGCTGTCAGCCTCGATCCTGTCAAAGCGGGTGATTCCGGCCCGATTGAATCGTTTGCCAACTGCCATGGCGGCATCGTCGCCAATCTGGAACAGTTGGGTGAATTGCCCGAGCTGCTCGCCCCCGCGATGCGCGCGCGCGAACTCGCCGAGCGCGCACTCGCGTTTTTTCGTGAGGCTTTGTTCGAGCATCACCTGGACGAGGAGCGTGAGCTGTTTCCGGCGGTCCAGTCGGCTGCCGAGAAGGGCGAGGAGGCTGACCGGGTACGCACAATAACCACCTGGCTGGTCGATCAGCACAGAGAACTGGAACAGCTCTGGAAGCGAATCGAACCCGGACTCAGGCGACTCGTCAAAGGAACCCCCTCCGAAGTGAGCGGTGACGATATCGCCACCCTGGTCGCACGTTACCGCGCGCACGCGAGCTTTGAAGAGGCTGAGTTTTTGCCGCTTGCCAAAACCATTCTCGGCCGCAAGTCCTTCCATCTTGAGGCGCTGGGCATGTCGCTTCACATGCGACACGTTTCCAAAAAAATCCCAGCCTGGATCTGAGCACCCCCATACAGTGCGGCGCGCATAATGCGCCGATGGGCATTTCCTCCGGATCACCGCCGGTCGCCGGCGTGGTCGGCGCAGGCCTTCTGTCTCTTGCCGTGGCCATGGGCATTGGCCGGTTTGCGTTCACGCCGCTGCTGCCGCTCATGCTGCGCGACGGCGATCTCAGCTCGATGGCGGGCGCCGAGTGGGCCATGGCGAACTACCTGGGCTACCTGGTGGGTGCGCTCACGGCAGGTCGGGTGGCCACTCACCCGCGCCGGGCCAGCCTGATCGGGCTCGTCGGTGTCGCCATCACCACCATCGCCACCGGATTCGTAAGCGGCGCTACGCCATCCATCGCGGGCCCGCTTCTGCGCGCGGCAGCGGGCATATTCAGCGCCTGGGTGCTGGTGGGGGTGAGCGGCTGGTGTCTGGTGGAACTCGCGCGGGCGGGCCGGCCCGCCCTGTCGGCGTGGGTCTACACCGGCGTGGGCTGCGGCATTGCACTGGCGGGGCTACTCACCTGGCTGGGTGGCGGCCAGCCCGCGCGATGGCTCTGGCTGGAGCTGGGCCTGATGGCGTTGCTCGGCGCGATGCTCGTCGCCGCGCTCGGCACGGCGGCGGACCAGGCCCCACCCGCCGCAATCGCCCCGCCTCCGCGACCCCCTGGCAGCGTCGTCGAATCCGATGCAGGACTGATCGCGTGCTACGGCGTCTTCGGCTACGGCTACATCGTGCTTGCCACCTTTCTGCCCGCAATGGCTCGCGACAGCATCGACGACCCGAGTGTTTTCGGCCTCACCTGGCCCGTGTTCGGACTCGCCGCCGCCGCGTCGGTCGCAATGTCCGCCCGCTGGGGTAGCGGGCGTTCGCGGGAGAACATCTGGGCGATCGCGCAGTCAGCCATGGCAATTGGAACAGCGCTGCCTCTCATCAGTGTCTCCCTGAGCGTACTGATTGCTTCGGCCGTGCTGGTGGGAGGCACCTTCATGGTGGCCACCATGGCGGGCATGCAGCTTGCGCGCGAGCGGCATCCCGATAATCCCACGCCGTTGGTCGCACGCATGACCATCGCGTTCGCCTGCGGCCAGATAGCAGGGCCACTTCTGATCCGGGCAATCAGTGACGCCAGGCCGATGGGTCTCCCCGCGCTCGAGTGGGCCAACCTGATTGCCACGGCCTCGCTGGCAGTATCGGCTGCCTGGCTCTGGCGGCTTGCACTGCGAGGCCACCGCCCGAAGAGCCCGACCGCTTAGCCGCTACACTGCGTTCGATCCGAACGTCCTGTCCGGCGCAAACGCCCATCCGAAGGCTTTCATCCATGCTACGACGCCCTATGCTGCAGGCCGGTCTCGCAGGCCTCGCGCTCACCCTGCTCCTGCTGTCCCAGGCGATGGCAAGCGACAGTGCGCGATATCTCGCGGTGATCGACGCAGGCAGTAGCGGGTCTCGCTTGCATCTGTACGAACGCAGCGCAGCCGAGGGCAGCGTCAAGGTGCGTCAGCTGTTCGAAGACAAGTCGGGCGAGGCTCTGTCTTCATTTGAGCGCACCCCGGACGAAGCGGGCCCCCGGGGTCTTCGGCCACTCGTTGATCGCCTGATTGCCAGGCTCGACGCGCTGAAGATAGAACGCAGCGCGGTCCATCTCCATCTGCTTGCGACAGCGGGTATGCGCCGCCTGGAAGCGGACCATCCCGCAGCCTCCCAGACGATCTATCAGAGCGCGCGCAGTGCGCTCACCTCGAGCGGCCTGGCTGTGCGCAGCATCGAAACCCTGAGCGGGCATCTGGAAGGCATCTACGCATGGGTCGATGTGAATGATCTGAACGGCGCGCTCGCAGCCACGCCCTCACAGGGCACGGTTGGCATCATCGAAGTGGGCGGCGCTTCGGCGCAGCTCGTCTATGCCATGCCCGGACCCACGGGGACGTCGGCCACCGCCGTGAAGCTGAACGGACGATCGCATCAGGTGGTGAGCATGAGCTGGCTGGGGCTCGGGCAGGATCAAGCGCGACGCGCCATGATTGGGCTCGCGCGCAGTCAGGCAGTTGGCAACGAGGAGCGGTGCTATCCGGACAATCGCGGCGCTTCGGGCGGGCTCACCGCCTTCGATGCGGACGGCGCGAACCTGCTGATCGCTCGCGGCCGCTTCAGTTTCGAGCAGTGCAGCCAACTGTACGAGGCCGTGGTACGACCCTTTGGACTCCCCGCGCTGGGCCCGATAGCGGGTGAGGCTCCGCGCCCCATGCTGGGTCTCGCATCGGTGTTTTTTGCTCTCTCAGACTGGCAGGCGCTTGCCCATCCCGCCAGCCTGCGTGAGACGCTCCGGCGCGAATGCGAAGGCGAAGAAGCGTACGGGAACAAGGTGACCCGCTTCATCCGGCGCGACCCCAGGCATCGTTTCGCGCAAACAGCCTGCGCAAACGGCACCTTCGTCCATACACTACTGTATGGTAAAGCAGGGCTTCGCCTGGCGCCTGAACAGGTGAGTGCCGCTTCGCGCGTGAACGACACACCACTCAGCTGGACTCGAGGCTTTGCACTGGTTTCAGACTGAGTGATCGAAGTATTTTAGTAACTCATCCGAAGTGCCGCCGGAGATCCGAATGATCGTAGAACGCCCCGAAGATCTGACCGCCGCAGTTCTTTCCGAACTCGACCGGGCTCACGACGCCCGCTGGCGAACCATCATGCAGTCGGCCGTCCGGCACCTGCATGGATTTGTGCGCGAGACGGCACTCACCGAAGCCGAGTTCCAGAAAGTCTGCGCGGTGATCGCCCGCCTTGGTCAGATGACGGGCCCCTCACACAACGAAGTGGTCCTCGCGGCGGGTTCGCTTGGAATCTCGGCCCTGGTGTGCCTGCTCAACAATGGCGCCGGTGGCACACAACCCACGACCGCCAATCTGCTGGGACCTTTCTGGCGCGAGCACTCCCCGCCCACTCCCAACGGCGCAAGCATCGTACGCGGCCCCACCGAGGGCGAGCCGATTTTCGTGACGGGCTGGGTCCGTAATCCGCAGGGCCAACCGGTGGCGGATGCCGAGGTCGACGTCTGGCACTCATCCTCCGAGGGCTTTTATGAAAACCAGGACCCAGGGCAGGCGGACATGAACCTGCGCGGCCGTTTCACCACCGATGAAAACGGTGGCTTTCGCTTCCGAAGCATCAAGCCCGCGGGCTATCCCATTCCCGTGAGCGGCCCGGTGGGCGACCTGCTCCGTGCCCAGGGGCGACACAATCTTCGGCCTGCACACATCCATTTTCTGATCCACAAGCCGGGCTACAAGACGCAGTTCTCGCAAATTTATTCCAGCGACGATCCCAATCTTGATTCCGACGTGCAGTTCGCCGTCACGCGCTCTCTGATCGGCAACTATCAACGCCATGACACCGAGCCTGCACCCGACCTTGACATAAAGGGCCCCTGGTATTCGCTTGAGCAGGTGTTTGTGATCGAACCTGGCGAGGCGCGCTGGCCGCGCGCGCCCATCACCGGAAAGGCCGCGGGCGAGCGCCCCCAGCTTCAGGTTCTTGAACGATGCTGAGACTCAAGCGGCCGCACGAAGCCTCAACCATCGTACGACTGCTCTCCGATTCCGAACTGGTAGCCCGGGTGCGGCAGGGCGTTCTGGCCGAGCCGGGCGTGATCGACGAATACTACCGGCGCTGCATACCCATTTATCAGGGGTTTCTGGGGCGTCACTGGCACACCGGATGGTACGGCGAGGGCACCGACCCACCCAAACCTTCAGACCAGGAACGGATGATTGCGATCATTGCGCAATCGGCTGGCATCGAGCCTGGCATGCGCGTACTTGACGTGGGTTGCGGCATCGGAGGTACCGCTCACTGGCTCGCCCAGCATCGCCAAACAGAGGTGGTCGGCCTCACCCCTGTTGCCGAGCAGAAGAGAATCGCTGATCTCTTCCTGGCCAATGCGTCCCTCTCGCGAACACCCGCCATCGTGCTCGGCCACGGCACGCAGCTACCCTTTCCCGATTCAAGCTTTGACGCCGTACTATTCCTTGAATCCACCTGCCATATCGAGAACCGCGAGGCCTTCATCCGTGAAGCCTGCAGGGTGTTGCGGCCAGGCGGACGACTCGCCGGTGAGGACTGGCTGCGCGTCGACGCACCCGGCGAGAGCACCCAAGCGGCGCTCGTCGCGCAGGTGGAGCGGCTCTGGGCCATCCCGGCGCTGGGCCGCCCGAGTTCCTATCTCTCGCTGATGAATGCCGCCGGCTTCGAGCAATGCGAGTTTCATGATCTGCGCGAAGAGAGCGTGCTCGCCAGGGGTTTCGCCACCACAGCCGCGCAGCAGCGCTCACTCGAAGCCGATATCGCCACGTGTCGTGAGCCACTCCTCGGGCTGATTCTCGAGGGACTTCTTGCGCTCGGTCAGGCAATGGCGGCTGGATGCTTTACCGTCGGCCGGTTTGCGTGTGTGCGCCCCGCGCGTGTCTGATCATCCCGGCCGCGCGTACCCATCAATCAAAATCTGTCGGCCGCGCTTGAAATCAGCGGAACCTGAGCCGAAGATGCGCTAGCAGCGCTTGACTGCCCTGTCTTTCCTTTGTCCGGAGCCCCGCCATGAGTCGCCGCAAACTGTTTGAAACTTCCGCCACGCTGGGTCTGGGCGCGCTTGCCGGTTGCGCACTGCCCGGCACCGCAAACCAGGCTGCACGAACCCTGTTTGATGTGCCGGTCACGACCGTTCCCATTGCGGGTAGCTCACAGGTGTTTCCCGTTCGCCGCATCTACTGCATTGGTCGAAACTACGCGGCGCATGCACGCGAGATGGGCTCGGACCCCACGCGCGAGCCGCCTTTCTTTTTTCAAAAGCCCACCGATGCGATCCAGAATGTAGCGCCGGGCACGGTGGCCGATCACCCCTACCCACCCCTCACGAAAAACTACCACTACGAGGTGGAGCTGGTGGCAGCCCTGCACCGGGGCGGGCGAAACGTGCCGGTTGATCGGGCCCTCGACCTGGTATTCGGCTACGCACTCGGCCTGGACATGACACGGCGCGATCTTCAGCGTGCCATGGGTGATGAAAAGAAACCCTGGGAGATCGGCAAGAGCTTTGACCGGTCGGCGCCCATTGGTCCCATTCATCCCGTGAGCCAGACTGGTCACTTTCGGCAGGGCACCATCTGGCTGAAGGTCAACAGCAAGATCCGCCAGAACGCCAACCTTAACCAGATGATCTGGAATGTGGCCGAGCAGATCAGCCGTCTGTCCCAGGCGTTCGAGTTGTTCCCTGGCGACATCATTTACTCGGGCACACCCGAAAACGTCGGGCCGGTGGTGCGCGGCGATGTCATCGACTGCCATATCGACGGGCTGCCCGATCTGAGCGTGCGGATCGTCTGATGCGGGCGCGCCTTCGCATTGCGCTGGTGGGCGTCAGCCACTGGCATGCGCCGCGCTATGCCGAGGCGCTCCGGGCGCGCGGCGCGCTCCTCTGCGGTGCCTCGGACACCGACGCCGCCGCCGGTGCAAGCGCAGCGGCGCGGCTGGGCATCGATTTCATCGCCCCCACCGAAAGCCTGATTACGCGCGTGCGCCCGGATTTCGCGGTGGTGTTGCCGCGGCACGATCACGCGGCCGATGAAATCGCGCGCGTGGCGGCAAAGCGAATTCCGATGCTGGTGGAAAAGCCCATGGGCCGACACGCGGCGGAGGCCGAGCGTGCTGCCGCCGACATCGAGTCATCAGGAATTTTTGCGAGTGTGTGCCTGCCTAACCGCTACATGGCCATCTGGACCGAGATGCGGGCGATGGCCGCTGCGGGCACATTGGGCGAACTGCGGCATGCCCATTTCCGGACCATCAACGGACCGGCCTCACGCTATCTCGATTCGGGGGTGGGCTGGATGCTCGAGCGCACCGAGAGCGGTGGGGGCGCCCTGCGCAACCTCGGCGTGCATGGCGCCGATGCGGTGCTGAGTCTCGCCACCGACCGGCCGCTCCGGGTGCTCAGCGCGCAATGCAGTCGCTTTGATAAGAGTCTCGATATCGAAACCTTCGCCGCGGCGAGCCTTGCCAGTGAGGGTGGTTTTCATGCCTCGATTGAAGCGGGCTACAGCTACGCCAACCTGCAGGAAGGCGGCGACTATGAATGGCGAATCGCCACCTCGGGTGTCTATCTCCGAGAGAGCAACGGCAGGCTCTGGGTGCACCGGCGTGGGGGCTCGCTCGAAACACGCGAGGTCGACACGCCTCACCGGCTTTATCAGACCATGACACATGCCGCGCTGGATGCGTTCGAGGCCAATGCCGCGCCCCCAGTACCGATCGAGGCCTGCGTTGCCGCCGTGCGTTTGCAGGACAGGATCTACGCCGCTGCAGGCGAGTCGATCTGAGCCGCAGCCTTAAACTCAGCCGCGGGCTACTCCACCGCACCTGAAGGCGGTCGCATCGCAGCCTCCCGGCATTCGGCGAGGCCCTGCAGCCGCTCCCCTGCAGTGTTCATATTGCCCGGCGACAACCAGCGCTCGAACCCTGCCCGGATCTGCGGCCACTCGCGATCCGTGGCCGAATACCAGGCGGTATCGCGCGAGCGTCCCTTGTAGACCACCGCCTGCCTGAAGATGCCCTCAAAGCTGAAGCCCAGTCTCAGCGCTGTCGCGCGCGAACGCGCATTGAGGCTGTCACATTTCCATTCGTAGCGTCGATACCCGAGGTCATCAAAGACATGCCGCATCAGCAGGTACTGCGCCTCAGTCGACGCAGCGGTGCGTTGCAGGGCCGGAGAAAAATTGACGTTGCCCACCTCGATCACACCATGGGCAGGCTCGATACGCATGAGCGATAGCGTGCCGGTCGCAGCCTCCATGCGCAGATCGATCACCGACCAGTGCAGAGGATCACTGCTCTGCTCCATGCGCTCGAGCAGAGCAAGAAAGTCAGCCTGGGTCGCCGGCCGATCATGAAACAGATAGGCCCAGTGCCGGCCGTCAGGGGCAAGCGAATGCGCGCTCCAGAGAGCCGCTCCATGCCGGGCAGCCTCCACCGGCTCGAGCCGGCAGAAGCGCCCTTCAATCACGCAGCGCTGTGGCGGCCGGGCCCCCGACCATCCTGGAACCGGAGGACCGACCGGCAGCCCGTGCTCATCGGTCATCACGCCAAGGGCCCGGCACTGATTACTGCGAGAGCCCCTTGTCCACCATCCACTTCTGAATCATGGCGGCGATCTGATCGGAGTTGGTGTCCATCATCAGCATGTGCGAGTTACCGCGAATGCCAAGCTTGGGCAGGTCGATACGGGTCACGTCGGTGCCCTGCTTCCTGAGGGCGTCCTCGTAGGCATTGACCGCAGGCATGATCTTCTGCCAAAGCGAATGCCGATCGAGGTAATCGCCCCAGACGAACAGATGCGGCACACCCTTGAGCGGCGACAGGTCAGTGCGCTGAGGGTTGGGTGCGCCCGAGGGCTCGATGGCAATCACGCCCTTGACCATGCCGGGCGCTTTGAGCGCCGCGTTGAAGGTGAAGTTGCCGCCCTGGCTGTGCACCACGATCACGCAGGGACAGACTTTCTGGACGTACTGGTCATAGGCTGCCTGCGTGGCCGCGTCATTGGTTGCCCAGCGCGGAATGCCCTGCTTGCCGAACTGATCAAAGGCTTTGACCGGGAACAGGGTGCCCTCTGGGAACACCGTGCGCCGGGCCGGGTCGGTGTTGTAGCCGCTGCCTTCGGGCCCGAGACGGAACAGCTCCCACGCCTCTTTCTTGGTGCGGAAGAACGGCTCGGTCTTGAAGATCTCGGGATAGCGGGCCCATGACGCACGACCCCGCTCGACCGCATCACTCACATAGACGTCATGCCCGGCCTTGAGGAAGAACTGTTGCCAGCCTGGATTGCCATCGGGCTTGCTTTCCCAGGTAACGCCTGACAGGCCACCGCCATGCCACATCAGCATGGGATAACGGCCCTTGCGACTGACTTCGTGCAGCTTCACGTATTGCACATACATCTGCTCGACTTCAAAGTCGCCGTTGGGGTCGACCTTGAAAGGCGCCGCACCCGCAGTGAAAACGATTTCTTTGACCGGCAGACCTGACAGGGTCACCTGTCGCCCGCCGACGTGAAAGCTGCCCACCTCCTTGACCGCGTAATGATCGGACGCGTGGTGATGGTGCGCGCATCCGCCAAGCGCGAGCGCGCCCAGTGCGGCGGCAATGCCAAGCAGTTTTCTGCTCATGCTGCTGTCTCCTGTTTTTGTGTTCGATGTGCGGGCTGGCACGCGCGTCAGCCCTATGCGGGATCGTCGACTTCGAGCACTGACTGGCTGTGTCAAAGCGAGTCAACCCGCTTCGGGCACAATACCACGCTGTCCTGATACGGAGACCTAAGATGGCCCGGAAAGTGATGCTGCAACACCCGCAGACTGGCCTCATTCGCAGCGGCTACTACGGCTTCAGCTGGACCTATCTTTTTTTCGGCTGGTGGGTTCCCCTCATCCGGGGAGAGCTCGGCGTGGCGGCACTGCATCTTCTCTTCACGCTCTTCACCTTCGGACTCTGGCAGCTGATCGTCGCGTTCCTCTACAACCGCCAGTTCATGATCAGGATGCTCGAAAAAGGCTACGTGCTTGCCGACCGCGAGGACGTGATGGCTGCTGCTCGCGTTGCGCTCGGGATCGGCACGCCCACCGTTTGACCGCCGGCGGATTTGTTACGCTTCGCCCGGCCTGACCCCTAATCAGCTGCCGGAGCGGATCGCATGAGCGCCATGGTCGTTTTCGCCACCACCGTTTTCCTGTCGGCGTTTCTGCTGTTCCAGATACAGCCCATCGTCGCAAAAATGATCCTGCCGTGGTTTGGCGGATCGTCATCGGTCTGGAGCACATGCATCGTTTTCTTCCAGAGCGTGCTGCTGCTGGGTTATGGCTATGTGCACTGGCTTCATGAGAAAGTTTCGCGCTCGCGCCAGCCCCTGGTACACGCAGCACTGCTATTGATCTCGCTCGTCACGCTGCCGGTTGCCGCAGACGCCTCGTGGAAGGGCATGACGCTCGACTATCCCTCGCTCGCAGTGCTCACGGTGCTGGCGGTGGCGTGTGGTGCGCCCTATCTGCTGCTTTCCACCACAGGCCCTCTGATGCAGGCCTGGTACGCCCGGGTCGGTATCGCAAGCGGCGATGGCTCGCGCGCCTATCGCCTCTATGCGCTCTCCAATCTCGCCTCCATGCTTGCGCTTCTCACCTACCCGGTGCTGATTGAACCCGCGCTGGCGCTCGAAGCCCAGGCCACCAGCTGGTCGATCGCTTATGTAGTGTTTGTCGCTGCAGCCCTGGGCACAGCCTGGCTCACCTGGCGCTCGGGCAATGGCGCTTTGCCCTCGCAGACAGGCGCAGAGGGCACATCGAGCGACGCAGCGCCGAGGCCGGGCGCGGGAGAGCTCGTCATCTGGGTGGGTCTCTCCGCCACCGCTTCGATTCTGCTCCTGTCCATGACGCGACACCTGACGCAGGACATCGCACCGGTCCCCTTTCTCTGGGTGCTCCCCCTGAGCATTTACCTTCTCAGCTTCATCCTCTGTTTTGATGCGCCCCGCTACTACGTGCGCAAGCTCTTCCTTCCGCTTCTGCCGGTGGCGTTCGTTGCGCTTGATCGCGTGCAGGATGTCTACACCTGGGTACCCGTCCTGATCGGCGTCACCTGTCTGTCGCTGTTCGTGTTCTGCATGGTCTGTCACGGCGAGCTGGTTCGCCGCAAACCACCGGTCCGACATCTCACGCTTTTCTACCTGATGCTTTCGATTGGCGGCGCGCTGGGCGGCACGCTGGTCGGTCTGATTGCACCCACCATTTTCAACGCCTACTACGAACTCCCGATCGGGCTGTTTCTCTGCGCGGCGCTCACACTCGCAGTGCTGTGGCGCGATCTTTCGAAGGTCTGGCGGATCGCGCTTCTTATCCTGGTTGCGCTCTATGGGTTGCGGCTTGCCTCGCTATCGATCGCCTATGTCGAAGGCTTCCGCGCGGTCGTGCGCAATTTTTACAGCCAGACCCGGGTGGAAGACGTCAAGGACGAGCATTTCGGCATGCGACGCGTCATGCTGCACGGTCGCATCAACCACGGCGAACAGTATCTCGACGAAAAACTGCGCCGCGCACCCACCGCCTACTTCTGTGAGCGCTCCGGCATTGGACGGGTGTTTCGCAGCCTGCCGCAGGATCGTCCGCGCAAACTGGGCGTGTTGGGCCTGGGCACCGGCACGCTCGCGGTCTATGGCCGCCAGGGCGATGAAATGCGCATCTATGAAATCAATGAGCAGGTGCTCGAGCTCGCTCAGCGCGAGTTCACGTTTCTGTCGGATTCGCCCGCGAAGATTGTCTCGATTCTGGGCGATGGTCGCCTGATGCTCGAGCGCGAACCCGATCAGCAGTTTGATGTACTGGCGATGGATGCCTTCTCGGGCGATTCAGTGCCCACGCACCTCGCTACGGTTGAAGCCATCAAGGTGTATTTGCGTCACATGCGGCCCGACGGCTACCTGATCTTCAACATTACCAACCACTACCTGGACATGCGACCGGTGATGGCTGCGGCCGCGGCAGCGCTTGGAAAAGTAGCGCTCGCCTACGAGGTGGCTGAAGTCACCGATGACGAACTCTGCCGCCCGTCACATTTTGCGATTCTGGTCGACCCAGGCAAGCTCGACAGCCTGCCCGAACTGCTCCGCGACTTCACGCGGCTCGAGCCGCGCCCGGGGTTCAAGGCGTGGACCGACAATTTTTCCAACCTGCTCGGCATTCTCAAGAAGCTCTGATCCGCGACGCATGCCCGCCAGACCCTGCGAACGCGCTATTGCCAGAAGGTGACGCTCAGTTCTGCGCTGCGATTGGCGGGTTCGTAAACCGTACTGGTTCCAGCCGAGACGAAGTTCGAGCGTTCAACGCCGCGCAGCTGCAGCCTGAGGCTCGCACGTGTTTCACCCAACGCCCAAGGCTGCTCCAGCGACACCAGCACACCTCGCCGCTGGGTGTTGGTGACGTTCTGGTACTGAGACCCCGCCTGCGCGAGCATCGAACGCTGCCAGCCTGTGAGAAGCAACGCCGCTCGCAACTGGATTGCATTCGACTGCTGCGCCGGAGCGATCTCCCAGGAGCCGCCCAGCCAAAGCGACAGATTGAACCGCTCATAGCCCGCCTTGCCAGAGGTGGACAATCCGCGCAGGTCAGTCCACTCGGTGGTGAGTCCCGCTTCCGGGCGGGGGATCCAGGCTGCAGCCGGCCGACCAACCGGATGCAGGAAAAACGCCGAGCCCAGTCTAAGCACGCCGTCGATGTTCCCGCTTACCGGACTCGTGTAATCGGCGCGGCCCAGCCACACCTCGCCTTCAAGCGCCCATGGCCGCTCGGCGGCCTGAAACGGCCGATCGGCCCGAAGCCCGAGCGCAGGACCGGCGATTTGCATGAGCGACTCGGTGTAGCGAACCCAGCTGGCGCCAATTCCCCAGCGCGACACCCCCAGAGGCGGCTCGGTGGCAGCGGTAGCTACCACGTCCACCGTCACGTTAGCAGCTGGCACCGTTGGGCGCTCCTCGGCAAAAACACTCCCCGAGCAAGCCAGGACGAGACAGAAGCCAAGCCCTCTATACGAGCGACTCGGGGTAATCAGTGCAGTACGCATGCTTGACTCTCGCGCGACGGAGGCCGGAAACGTTGGATCTTAAGCACAGTCCGGGTATCCCGACTTGATTCAGGCGAAATAGCCGGCTGATGAAGACCCGGTGGTGATAGTGTGCCGGGAGTAATCGTGTGCATCAGACACTCGCCATGACCCGCGAGATGCACGCGGCTGGCGTCCCGCTGATCACCGGCACCGATTCCCCGCACGGCTTTTCGCTCCATCGCGAACTCGAGCTTTACGTGAGGGCAGGCATTACCCCCACGGCGGCGCTCCGCGCAGCCACCATCGAGGCGGCACGCGCGCTGGGCGAAAACCACCGACGCGGCAGTATTGAACCCGGGCTCATCGCAGATGTGGTCCTTGTCACGGGCGATCCAACCACCCGGATCCAGGACCTGCGTCAGACGACGCTGGTGATCCGGGGAAGCACCGCCTGGCAGCCAGCGCGGCTCTATCGTGCGATGGGCATCCGACCGTTCGCGAATGCGCTGGCCGTTGACGGGCTCATCGGCGACGATTAGCGGCAGGTATCATCGCGGGCTGCGCAAAACGCTCCTGGTCCGCCCGATGTCGTCAGATTCCATTCACCCTCATATCCGCTCGTTCTCAGGTCGCCGCGGGCACTTCACGTCTGGCCAGCGCAGTGCCTACGACACACTGCTTCCCCGCTTTGGCATCGCCTACCGTCCCGAACCGCTTTCGGTGCACTCGGCTTTTGGTCGGGATGGCCCATTGGTGCTCGAGATCGGATTCGGCATGGGCGAGACCACCGCGGCAATCGCACAGGCACAACCAGAGCGAAATTTTCTCGGGGTGGAGGTCTACCCCGCTGGGGTGGGGTCGCTACTGAGACAGATTGAGGAGACCGGCCTCACCAATCTGCGCATCATTCAGCACGATGCCATCGATGTGCTCACGCACATGATTTCTCCGGCGAGTCTGGCGGCCGTCCATGTTTTCTTTCCCGATCCCTGGCCCAAGGCGCGTCATCACAAGCGCCGATTGATCCGGACCGAGGTGGTCGCCCTGATTGCGAGTCGTCTGGCGCCGGGCGGCGTGCTTCATTGCGCAACCGACTGGGCCCACTACGCGCTCCAGATGCTGCAGGTCCT